>VYLK01000370.1_pt1 | contig 16918 bp, 17 predicted proteins | sample 5114321 | NCBI WGS metagenome assembly VYLK01 (sample SAMN12291792, study PRJNA351875) | freshwater metagenome | isolation source: freshwater lake | place: USA: Michigan, MSU2 Lake | collected 2011-08-16
AAACTCCGGAGTTGGTCGTAGGTAACACCCAACTTTTCGGCATCGCCCGGCTTGTAACTGGCGATCACGATGTCTGCGTTGGGAATCAGCTCATAAAGTACAGCTTTGTCGGCCGCTTTCGTTAAATCTAACGCTACGCTCTCCTTACCCCAATTGCAGCAGGCAAAATAGGCTGAGCGATCATCGGTAGCCTCCCAAGCCGATTTCCAACTTCGGGTAACATCCCCTCCGAGGTGCGGGTTCTCCACCTTGATCACCCGCGCCCCCAATTCCGCAAAAAACTGACCTACCGTTGGCCCGGCTAGTACGGAGGCCAATTCAACTACCTGTAGATGTTGCATGATCATTCCGCAAGGTTCGGTATCTTTCGTTTGTCAAGAAACAAAATACAATGCCTTTTTCATCTCGCCGGTCCTCGTATCTGATCGTGTGGCTGCTTGCCACAGTGGCCTGTACGCCAAAAGATGTTCCTCCGCCCGCCCCGGTACTACCCGTACCGGCTCCCAGCCAACTGGCCTGGCATCGCATGGAAATGAATGCGTTTGTGCATTTTTCAATCAACACGTTCACCGATAAAGAGTGGGGCTTTGGCAATGAAAGCCCCGACTTGTTTCAACCCACGGCCTTCGATGCCAAACAATGGGTTGCCACTTTCAAAGAAACCGGTTTCAAAGGTGTGATTCTTACGTGCAAGCACCACGATGGCTTCTGCCTGTGGCCCAGTGCGCACACCCAGCACTCCGTAAAACAAAGCCCGTGGATGAATGGCGAGGGCGATGTGGTGCGGGCGCTGGCCACCGCTTGTCGGGGGGCGGGGCTGAAGTTTGGGATCTACGTTTCTCCGTGGGACCGTAACCATGCCGACTACGGCACGCCCACCTATGTAAACTATTATCGCGATCAACTGCGCGAACTTTTCCAAACGTACGGCCCCATTTTCGAGATGTGGTTTGACGGTGCCAACGGAGGCGATGGGTTTTACGGCGGCGCCCACGAAAAAAGAAAAATTGATGGTGCGAGTTATTACGATTGGCCTGCCACGCTGGATCTCGTGCGCAGTTTCAATCCCAACGTGATCTTCTTTAGCGATGCCGGGCCCGGTGCGCGATGGGTGGGCAACGAGAAAGGAATCGCAGGTGAAACAAATTGGAATACCATTACGCCCGACACACTTTACGCAGGCAAAGCCGGTATCGAGCAACTGCTTAACACTGGCTCCGAGGGCGGTACCCACTGGATCCCGGCCGAAACAGATGTCTCCATTCGTCCGGGCTGGTTCTATCATGACCGAGAAGATTCATTAGTAAAAACGCCGGAGCAGTTGTTCAACATTTACCTCACTTCTGTAGGGCGCGGCTCTACGCTGCTGCTGAACATTCCCCCTGACCGCCGCGGACTGATACACGAAAACGATGTGGCTGCCCTGCGCGGATTCCGCGTGTTGCTGAATGAACGGTTTGCGCATGACCTCGCCCGCGAGGCCACGATCCGTGCAAACCACTACCGCGGTAATGCGGTGGAGTTCAGCCCCGGGCTGTTGATCGATGGAAATCCGGACACGTATTGGGCGACAGACGATGAGGTGTTTTCCGCTTCGGTTGAACTTCAATGGCCACGCGAGCAAATCATCCGCTATGTGCAACTTCAGGAAGCCATCGCCCTGGGGCAACGTGTAAGGAGTTGGAAGGCTGAGATTTTCAAGAACAACAAATGGGTGCAGGTGGCAACGGCTACAACCGTGGGCTACAAACGAATTCTGGATGTGGGCGACCAAACCACCGCACGGCTGCGCATTACCATCACTGATGCACGCGCCAGCCTCGCGCTAGCGGAACTTTCTGTTTTCTGAAGAGGTTAAAAAGCCGGAGTAAAACCACTGGCGGCAAGTGCCGTTGGGTTCGTACTTTTGCAACTTCATAACATCGTCATTATGCGCATGCTGATCTTTTTGCTGGCCTTCGGGCTCCTGCTGGGTTGTACCTCAAAAAATACCAACATAAAAACCGGCCGTTGGCGGGGAGTAATTGAGATGCAACAACGCGAAGTGCCGTTTACATTTGATGTCGCGCAGGATGCAAAGGGCACCTACACCGTAGATATCAACAACGCAGAAGAAAAAATTCTGTTGGACGAGGTAACCGTCACAAACGATTCGGTGCGAATGGTGCTGCACATTTTCGATGCAGAATTGCGCGCTCGCATCGCGGGCGATGAACTTACAGGGAGTTTTGTAAAGAACTATGCCCCTAACGCCACGTTACCCTTTCGGGCCAGGTTTCAGGAAGACTTTCGGTTCGCACCTGCCAGTACCGCGGCTGGTGTCGACTTTAGCGGCACGTATCAAGTTACCTTCTCGCACGACACCGTGGCTTACCCAGCCGTTGGGGTTTTCAAACAAACCGGCAACGTGGTTACCGGCACGTTCCTGACACCCACCGGTGATTATCGCTACCTGGAGGGCAATGTGGTAAATGACCAACTGTTACTAAGCGCTTTCGATGGGAACCACGCCTTCATTTTCGAAGCGCGTTTGACGGGCGATTCCCTTCACGGGGATTTCTTCTCAGGTAAAAGCGGCCAGGAAAAATTCGTTGGCGTGAAAAATGCCAACGCTGCCCTTCCGGATGCCGAGCACCTCACCTATCTGAAGCCGGGCTTCGATCACATTACATTTCAATTCCCCGGGCTGGATGGCAGTCTGATTTCTCCGCAAGACGAACGTTTTAAAAATAAGGTGCTCGTGCTCCAGATCTTTGGCTCTTGGTGCCCCAACTGCATGGACGAAACCAGATTCCTGGCCGACTGGTACCGGAAGAATGCGGGCCGCGGTGTGGAAGTGCTCGGTCTTGCCTATGAGCGTAAAGATGATTTTGCCTACGCCAGCGAGCGGGTAAGAAAAATGAAGGAAAAGCTAAACGTGCCTTACGATTTTGTAATTGCAGGTACGAATGACAAACAAAAAGCAGCAGCCACCTTACCCATGCTCAATCATGTGCTGGCGTTCCCCACTACCATCTTCATTGGTACGGATGGAAAAGTAAAATACATCCACACCGGTTTTTCCGGGCCGGGCACAGGTGTGTATTACGAACAATTTGTACAACGATTCAATCAAATCATTAATGAAGCGCTAAAAACAGGTACCTGATTTTAAAAGTGCATGAAACGCGTAGTTGTCGGACTTTCAGGCGGTGTAGATTCCAGCGTGGCGGCGTGGCTGCTCAAAGAGCAAGGCTACGAGGTGATTGGCATGTTCATGAAAAACTGGCATGACGACAGCGTGACCATCAGCGATGAATGCCCGTGGCTGGACGACAGCAACGATGCCATGATCGTGGCGCAACATCTGGGCATTCCGTTCCAGGCGATTGACCTGAGCCGGGAGTACAAAGAGCGGATCGTGGATTACATGTTTGCCGAGTACCAGGCCGGCCGAACACCGAATCCCGATGTGTTGTGTAACCGTGAAATCAAGTTTGATATATTTCTAAACACCGCCCTGAAACTGGGTGCCGATTTTGTGGCCACAGGCCATTATGCGCGCAAAGCCGAAACTGTGATCAACGGAAAAACGGTATATCGCCTGATCGCGGGCAAAGATCCAAACAAAGATCAGAGCTACTTTCTGTGCCAGCTCACCCAACGGCAACTGGCGAAGGCACTCTTTCCTGTAGGCGAATTACTAAAACCTGACGTGCGCGCCATCGCAAAAAAAGTAGGATTGGCCACGGCCGAGAAAAAAGACTCGCAGGGTTTATGCTTTGTAGGAAAGGTTCATCTGCCGGATTTCCTCCAGCAGCGGCTTGAACCGAAGAGAGGCAAAGTGATCAACGTGCCAGCCGATGCGGCCGTATTTCAGCGGGAAGCTACGGATGTGGATCTGGAAGCGATCAGCCGGCCGTATGCGTTGCATCCTGAAAGCGGCCGCCTTATCGGTGAGCACACAGGCGCGCACTTCTATACCATCGGACAGCGTCGCGGCCTGAATCTGGGGGGCTTCGAAGAACCCTTGTTTGTCATTGGCACCGACACGGCAGCGAATGTGATCTACACCGGGATGGGCGAACAGCACCCGGGGCTCTACCGCAAAGCACTTTTTATCCCCACGTCCGACACCCATTGGATACGCGAAGACCTGCGTCTGGAATCCGGACATTCTAAAAAATTTCTCGCACGGATTCGCTACCGCCAGCCGCTGGAAGTCTGTACGCTGCATCAGCGCGACATGGGTTTGTATATTGTATTCGACCGGCCGCAGCGCGGCATTACGCCAGGTCAGTTCGCTGCCTGGTATGACGAAGGCGAATTGATGGGTTCAGGTGTGATCAGTTAGAAACCCGAAATCCCGCCGGATACAATAAACTTCATCGCAGCAGGCCCGGAAATATCCAGGAGTTTTACCCGTTCGCGCGGCACGACAAAATGATCGCCAGCTACGGCATACGATTGGGGAAAGTACACCACCACCATATCCGGCAGCCCAAGGTTCGTTAAGTCGGATTGCGTAATGAATCCCACCCGATGAATTTGATTTTCCTGGTTAATGGTTACCAGCACAGGGCGATCGAATTTTTTCTTGTCGCCTACGAAGGCACCGATGAGGTCTTTTACTGAAGAATAGATCAGCTTCACCAGTGGAATCCGGTTGACCAAATGATCAAACCAGTCCGTCGCTGTTTTCACCGCAAAATTTGATGTGAGATAGCCGAACACGGTAACGGCGGCAAAGATGATCACAAACCCCAGTCCGGGGTATGGCAGGTTGAGCAGACCATCAAGCCACGTGAAGGATACGAAAAAAAAGTACCCGGTGGCCACCAGCGGTACAATAAAAAGCGTACCTCCAAAAAACGATCGGATAACAGAGCGTACTACTGAATTCATATTTTTTGTTTGCAGATCAAAATTAAAAAAGGCTTCCGGAACTAACCGAAAGCCTTTCGATTACCTTTTTGTAAATCCGTTAAAGCGAGAAGCCGAGGAAACTCAGGAAGCCCAGCGACATCAAACCAACAAGAATAAACGTAATGCCCAATCCCCGTAAGGGCGCAGGTACATTCGAGTATTTCATTTTTTCGCGTACCCCCGCAAGGGCTACAATGGCCAACAGCCAGCCAATGCCCGACCCAAAGCCAAAGACAGTTGCCTCCGTAAACGTATAGGGGCGCCCCACCATGAATAATGCACCACCCAAAATGGAGCAATTCACAGCAATCAACGGCAGGAAAATACCGAGCGTGCCATACAATGCAGGCGAGAACTTTTCAATAGCCATCTCCGTAAGCTGCACCATCGCTGCAATTACCGAGATAAAGACAATAAACTGCAGAAACGTGAGATCCAATTTGGCGAAATCAGGACCTAACCACGCAAGTGCCCCTGGCACCAAAACGTAATTTTGAATAAGCCAATTGATGGGTATGGTTACGCCCAATACAAAAACCACAGCAACACCCAAACCAAAGGCCGTTGAAACTTTTTTCGACACCGCCAGGTAAGAGCACATGCCCAAAAAATAGGCGAAAATCATGTTGTCTACGAAGATCGAACGGACGCCAATACTAATCAGATTTTCCATAGTCGTAATGTTATTAATGAGCTTCGCGGTACCCGTTTAACGAGCGTTGCACCCAAATAATGATACCAAGGATGATACAGGCGCCTGCGGGAAGCAACATGAGGCCATTCCCCTGATAGTGCACCCCAATCGCTTCGAAAATCTTGAAGCCAAAAATTGAACCGCTGCCAAAGATTTCGCGAAAGAACGCAATGATCATCAAAATCATACCATAACCCAACCCATTGCCTAAACCATCTAATACGGACGGCCAGGGCTTATTGCCCATTGCAAACGCTTCCAACCGCCCCATCACAATGCAGTTTGTGATAATCAGCCCTACAAACACGGATAAAATTTTGGAGATGTCGTAAGCGTATGCCTTGAGCATTTGGTCCACAATAATTACCCATAGCGATACCACAGCTAATTGAACAATAATCCGGATGCGAGAAGGAATTGTGTTTCTCAACAAGGAAATGAACAGGTTGGAAAAAGTAGTAACAAAGGTTAGACTGGCCGCCATGTACAAAGCGGGCAACATTTGTGTGGTAACCGCCAAAGCGGAACACACACCAAGAACCTGCACGGTAATCGGATTATCGATATCGAGCGGATTCGAGATGAGTTTCTTATTTTTTTTCGAAAAGAGGGGTTCCTCTTTTTTCTCTACTTTCTCAATCACAGCGGCTTCCGTGCTCATATCTTTTTAATTTAATGCAAGGGGTTGTTTTTGGAGGTATTTGTTGTAGCAGCCAAAATATTCTTGGAGCATATTATTTACGCCTTTAGCGGTTAGTGTAGCGCCCGACATGCCGTCTACTTTGTGGGTGTCGCCCGAGTAATCCATACCTTCTCCTTTTTGCATCATGACAGACACCAGTTGGTCGTTATCAAAAATGGATTTGTTCTTGTAGCGCTCTTGAATTTCGGTGCTGGAAATCCGCGCACCCAAGCCGGGGGTTTCGCCTATGTGCCCAAAACTCACGCCCAGAATGGTATTGAAGTCGGAAGCTAATGCCACAAACCCGAAAATATTATTCCAAAGGCCGTAACCGTACACCGGCAAAACAACAGCCTCCACCTGATTGGCGTCTGCTTCACTAACTATCTCGTAAACCGGGAGAAGACGTTCTTGGGGTTTCTTTTTGTACTCCGACGCCACGGAGACATTTTTAGGAGTCATGCCTTCCTTCACGGTGCCGTTGTAATCAATCACAAATGCGCGAACGCGCTTGGCATAGATCGCCTCAATGTTCGCGCCATCTTCCAACGTCATTACTGTAGACAGTATGTTGGTTTTTTCCTCAAGCGCCACATTCGCTTCCTGCCGATCTTTCAGGCTGATGGAAGCGAAGGCCAGTGCGGCTCCACACACAATAGTGAGACCGGCCGCATAAAGAACGATGTAAAGGTTAGACTGTCGCACGTTGTAATCTGCGTTTTTTGTTTGCACTTACTACAAAATAATCAATCAGCGGGGCGAACACGTTCATCAACAGAATCGCCAGCATGATTCCCTCCGGATAGGCTGGATTAAACACCCGAATCAAAACGGTTAAGGCTCCGATGAGTAATCCATACACCCACTTTCCGGTTTCGGTGTGTGAGGCGGTTACCGGATCGGTAGCCATGAACACCGCACCAAATGCAAGGCCGCCAATCACCAAATGGTAATGTGCTGGCATCTCCACGAAAGGATTTCCGCCAATCAAATTCAACAACAAGCCCATGGCATACGCCCCTGCAAAAACACTGAAAATAATTTTACCACTGCCCACACGCGTAGCCACCAAAATGATCGCGCCAATCAAACACATTAGCGTGGAGGTCTCCCCAATGCTGCCGGGGATCGTGCCAAGAAATAGGCTAGTGAAACTAAAAATACCCTCCGCCCAACCGGCACCGAAGGAATTTAGATCGGCCACCACATTTCCGGTGGAAGCGGCCGCTACAGCCAGTGCGGTGGCGCCTGAGTAACCCTGAACTGTTTTTGCCCCTTCACCAATGAAGGTCCAGACTTCTCCCGAGATATCGGTGGGATAAGCAAAGTACAAAAAGGCGCGCGCGGTTAGCGCCACGTTGAGTACGTTCATACCTGTTCCGCCAAAAGCTTCTTTGCCGATGATCACAGCAAAAGCGGTAGCCACGCCCACCTGCCACAGCGGCACATCCGGGGGCATCACCAAGGGAATGAGGAGTCCGGTCACCAGGAACCCTTCATTAACCGGGTGCTTACGCAGAATTGCGAAAACAAATTCAATACCGAGGCCCACGCCGTACGAAACCACCACGATCGGCAGAGTCTGGATGGTCCCAATCAAAAATTTTTCAGCTAAAGTTGCAGAGGCGGCCTGTCCAATCGCGAGAAAGTGCTGATGTCCAACGTTCCAGACTCCGAACACGAGGCAGGGCACCATCGCGATGATAACGGTCATCATCAGGCGCTTCAAATCCACGGCATCGCGGATCTGGGCCCCCTTTACGCCGGTGGTGGTGTTAGGCGAGAACGCAAATGTTTCCAACGCCTCAAATGCGTAGTAATACTTTTCTAATTTTCCGCCCTTCTCAAAATTGGGCTTCAGCTTGTCTAACTGCTCTCGTAAAAACTTCATCGGCTTAGCTGTTTTGCATTAACTCAATTCCATCGCGCACAATCTGCTGGATTTCATGTTTGGATACGTCGGCAAACTCGCACAAGGCAAAGTCCTCTTCGATTACCTCATAGATGCCCAGCGCCTCCATTTCATCAAGATCTTCGGCCAGGATCGACTTCAGCAGTTGGGTAGGAAGAATATCCATCGGCACCAGTTTTTCGAAAACGCCGGTTTGCACAAAAGAACGGTGCTCTCCGTTCGTGTTCGTGTTGGCTTTGAATTCACGGTTGGGGGCGAGGAAGGAAAGAAGTCCGAACGCGCGGTGAAAACTAACTTTGGAAGCCGTGGGTGCGATCCAGCCGAGAAACTCGTGGTGGTTGCCTTCCGGAAGGACAGTCAGCTGATGATCGAAAAAACCCATGTGTCCGTCCGCCCCGATACTGGTTCCGGTCAGTACATTGCCTGAAACGAATCGCACGTTTGTTTCGGTCAGGTTATCCTTCACCACCTTTTTTATGGATGTTCCGGTATAGGCTTTATAGTATTGCGGATTGCGGGCTGCCGGGCCCGCCAGGGCCAACAGGCGGGATGTGTCGTACACGCCATTCAAAAACAACTTGCCGATCTGAATCACACCAAACGGGTTAATGGTCCATACCACATCACCCTTGTTGATCGGGTCTACGTGATGAATCTGCACCCCCACACAACCAGCGGGGTGGGGCCCATTGAATTTATTTAACTCGGTGCCTTTCACCTGAGAGAAAACGGTTGAAATCTCATCGCGGCTATGGACATTTACATGCACGGCGCCGGACGTCAGACGTTTCAGCACGTCAACACCCACCTGAAAAAACTGGTCCTGCCCTTTGAATAGCACAGAATAGTCTGGAGCAACCGGTGCAGTATCGAAAGCAGAGATATGAATTGCCTTCGGCGTCGCGGCCGGATTGGCTACCACGCCAAAGGGGCGCTGAACGAGGTTCGCCCAAACGCCGGACTTCAACAAATTGGCTTTGATCTCCTCCACGCCGGTGTTCTGGATATCGGATACCGAATAGCGCCTGAAAGCCTCGAACTCCATTTTCTTGTCGGCCAGGATCACGATTTCCAGCAATTTTCGCTTTTCTCCGCGTTTTATTTCGACAACCTCGCCGCTAACAGGAGAAGTAAACAAAACCGTCTCAAAGCGTTTGTCGTGGAAAAGCGGCGAGCCGGCTTTAACAGCGTCACCCTCTTTGACAACCGGCTTGGGCATGTACAGCCCGTGGAAGTCGGTCGGTTTGATGGCGTACGTATCGGCCATGTCAACCTCTGCCACCTTGGGCTGGGGTTTGCCCGCAAGGTTGATGTTAAAGCCCTTTTTCAGACGGATAAATTTGCCCATAGAGCGGCAATTGAGTTAGTTTTTCGAACGGGGCAAAATTAGCAATTAGGCTGTGGAAACAAAGGTTTTTAGGCCGATCGGCCATAGTTTGTTCATCCCCCGATAATCGGTTGAAAACGTGATGGTTATTTTTACCCGACAGGTTTTAAGATCAGCGCCAGCGCCAACCGGACGACCTCATCAGTTTGTTCTTCAATGGTCAGGTTGGTGGTATCCAATTCAATCGCCCCGGGTGCCTTCCGCAGAGGGCTCTCAGCACGGGTGCTGTCGATTTCATCCCGCTTGATCAAATTATCCAGAATGACGTTGAGGTCCACCAGGTCATCTTTTGCCAGCAGCTCCTGCTGGCGCCGGTAAGCGCGGGTTAGGAGATCGGCCGTTAGAAAAACCTTCAGTTCGGCATCGGGAAACACCACTGTGCCGATATCACGGCCATCCATAACGATGGCTTTGTCGCGCCCCATTTTTCGCTGCTGGTCAACCATGGCGGTACGCACCGCGGGCAAGGTGCTGACCTGGCTTACCTGTTCCGACACACGCATGCTGCGGATCTCGGCCTCTACGCTAAGGCCGTTTAGATAGGTCTCGGAAACCCCGCGCGTATTTACTTTAAAGGTAATCCTAACCTCGCGCAGGGCTTGTAGCACTTCGCGGGGATTCGTCAGTGCCACGTGGTGTTGAAGAAAAAAACAGGTCACCGCACGGTACATCGCCCCCGAATCAATGTAGCGGTAGCCCAGAATGGCTGCGACCCTCTTGGCCGTAGTGCTCTTACCGCAGGCCGAGAAGCCATCTATGGCTATGGTAATCTTTCGCATCAGCAGTCTTTTTGCGGACACGGGATGGGTTTCCCCGGTTTTAGCTTCTTCTGGGGTTTTTTAGCCGTACTGCAGGCGCCTGCCAGCAAAGCAAAAACCATCACCAGCCAAAAGATTTGCTTTCTCATTGCGGAAAGATAGAGATTCAGGCGGCAACCAAACAACGGGTTCACCCCTCCAGATTGTTTTGGTAGCTCATCCGAAAACCGATTTTCTGCCCGGCGCCGAGCTCCTGGGTTTTCTCCAGCTTCTGGTGCAGCGTGATAAACCGCACCTGAGGAAACGGCGGCGCTACCAGATCATTTTCAATCGCCATGGCAAGGGCAATTTTTACCAGATTGGTAAGTTCCAGCTCGGTGATGCTGCCCTCGGAAACGGTCTGGGAAAATTGCGCCAGAGGGCCATCCCCTTCAATCACATACCGGCCTTCGTGGTTGATGAGCAACCGGGCCAGCAGATAGCCCGGGTCATTCATGCGGTTGAACCGGACGGAGTCGCTCATGAAATTGTAAATCATGATCTGCCCAAAATAACGATTGACCTGCTGTTGCCGCATGTAGCCGGTTTGCAGAATGGGGTGATCGTCTTGAAAAGTAACGATGTTGCTGTGCAACACGAATACCAGCAAATCGCCCGCGAGCTTTACCTGAAACTCGTGGTCATTCACGGCGATGAAGTCGGTGGTTACGTCCTGATCTCCTGGGCGAGCCCTTTTCTTGATTTCGTTAATGACCTGAAACGCATCTGTCTGTAGCGTTTGAAAAGCCAGCAGAAGGTTCTTAAATGTGATTTGCTTGGCGGTAGACTTCGTCTCCAGCAGCATGCGGATGGTGTTCACCGGATCAGTTTGCAGCGACATGGAAGTAATTGTATATTTCAAAGCTACATAAATCTGATACAGGAAGTAACCACATGAGGTATGGAAAACACAGGTAATGGGAAAGCAGAAACCTTTCTGCGGGAACTGGGCAAACGAATTGATCTCTTTGCCGCTGAAGTGAAGCAGGCCGGCACCCGGATGGAAAGCGAATTTCAACAGCGCTACGATGACTTGAAGACGGCGGCAGAAAAACTCAAAAGCGAAGCCGAAAACAAGGAACGCTGGAAAGAAGTGGAAGACAGCCTGAAGAAAGCAGCCGAAGAGCTCGAAAAAGCCATGAAGGCAGCCTTCCGCAAACATGACTCGCCCGCCGGGCCTGGCACCTGAATGGGCTAGCGGTCTGATAGGCGTTGGCTGGCAGCACACCCACACGAACCCTGTTCTAAATCTTCGCCCGTTTCCAGGTACCTTTCCGAAAGAGAAGAACAGCCACGATCGCCATGGCGGACTCCGTCAGCACGATTGCGAGATAAACGCCCATGGTACCCATAGCCAGCGGCTTGGAAAGCAGGTAGGCGATAGGTATCTGAAAGACCCAAAATCCAAATAGACTCAGGATAGTCGGGGTTCGCGTATCACCTGCCCCATTGAACCCTTGGTTTACAACCATACCATAAGCATAAAAAATATAGCCGAGGCAAATGACCTGGAGGCATTGTACGCCGTGATGGATCACTATCGGATCGGCTGAAAAAAGTGCAACCAGTGGGCGAGCAAAGAGGTAGAATACGAGGGTGACCACTACCATGAAGAGCAAGTTAAAGAAACAGGTGCGCCACACTGATTTTTCGGCCCGCTCCGGTTCTCCGGCACCAAGATTTTGTCCGACCAGCGTGGCAGCTGCATTGGCGAGCCCCCAGGCCGGCAAAATGGCGAAGATGATGATTCGGATGCCGATGGAATAACCAGCCAGCGCCACGCTGCCAAAGGTCGAAATGATCCGCACCAGGAAAATCCAGCTGGCAGATCCTATCAGAAACTGTCCCGTTCCGCCGGCAGATACGCGTACCAGATTTTTCATGATATCCCATTGCACCGGAAACTCCACACGCGAAAATCTGATGATACCCGAACCGCGGAAGAGGTGGTAAAGCTGGTACGCGACACCCAGCCCGCGGCCCAGCGTAGTAGCTATTGCAGCGCCCTCCACGCCACATGCGGGTATCGGCCCCCATCCAAAAATAAAAATCGGATCAAGCAAAATGTTAAGGCCATTCGACAGAATCAGGGTTCGCATGGCCAGCGCTGCATCTCCAGCCCCCCGAAATATGCCGTTGATCAGAAACAACAACAGAATTGTGGCGTTGCCTCCCAACATCCAGACCGTGTAGCCCGAATGGTGGGTCACCACGTTCTCGCCAGCGCCCATCAGCCGCAACAAATCCCTCGCAAACCAAACACCAAAAATCGAGATAAGAACAGAAATACCTACACCGAGGTAAAGGGCTTGAACACTTGCCTGGCGGGCAGCCGCAATCTGCTGCTCTCCGACACGGCGTGCAACCATCGCTGTGGCTCCCATGCTGAGCCCGATTCCTAGTGAATACACCAACGTGAGCAACGACTCCGTAAGCGTTACCGTGGCAAGTGCATCGTTATCGTGAAGGCGGCTGATGTAAAACACATCTACGATGGCAAACAAAGACTCCATGGCCATTTCCAGAATCATCGGGATAGCCAACAAAAAAATCGCCCGGTCAATGCTACCGGTAGTGAAATGCTGCTCCTTACCCCGAACTGCGTCGATCAGTAAACGTAGAAAGGCAAACCCCTTACCGGTAGAAGTACCCATGATGCAGCTCGAAATGTAGAGGATTTGCCCGAAAGGCTGAAGTCGGAACTGAATTGTTGGGGCGGGTTATGTGCGGAGATTATAGCCGGTAATAATACGTGCGACAGTCACAAACCGGATTCTATGGTATGTGCTAAAGCGGGCGCTACCCGTTCTTCAATAGGCTTTTTCACCAACGTAGTTTCCAGGCGGATCATAATTACAAACCCAAATTTCCTCCGCTCCGCATTTGGCCATACCGCAGCCTACCTGCCTCGTGTCTTTCCAAACAATCTGGGTATAATGGCCGCAAACGCCACCCTTGCATTTACCCGTTGCCGGTTGATAAAACTTCCGCTCATCCGCCCAGGAATCGACCACTGTTTTAGGATTCACGTTCATGTTATAGGCCCAAAAAATATTCTCGCCGTGCACCGTACCCCACTTGCCTGTGTGCGGGCGATGCTCCATTTCACAGCCACGTTTCGCCAATTCATCGGCCCAGGCCTGGGCTTCAGTCGCGAGCTCTTCCGACCACGTTAGTGGTGCCTGCCCCACTTGCTGGCGCCAAAAATTATGACGTTCAGTAATTCCGTGCAGCGGTGCGCGAAGCGGCTCCTGTGGGTGCGCGAACAAACCCGCTGCCAGCCAAAAAATGAATATTGCCTTTAGGTGCATGGTGTTTGTAACGAACCAGATACCAAAAAAGTACGCAAAAAAAAGAAAGGCCGGATTTCTCCGGCCTTTCATGATCAGGTACGCGCTGTATTACAACTTAGTCAGGGTTAAACGTACACGGCGAGTCCAGGTGCAGTACCCGTTACGACGGCCATACTCATCGGCATCATCGTCAACACCAAGCGTCATCACCTGCCCGGCAACCAAACCTGTCTCAGAGGTCGTATAAGTTCCACGGTTCGGAGTGCTTGCCCGAGGCAAGCCAGCAGGCAACGAAGCCGTGCCGGGGAACGACCCGCCCGTGGGGGTTACCCAGTAAATCTCCCGCTCTGCTGTGCAATCAACACCGGTATTCTGCAAAGGAACGAAAACCGTTCCGTTTTCGAGGTTTATACGCATGGTCACATTTTGACCACGATACGAAACCTGAAACTGGCGTTCAGTAGACAACCCGTTAGCAGGTATAGAGAGCGTAACGGTTTGGTTGGGAAACAGAACTGTGTTCAAATTCGCAGGATAAGCAAGCGCATGCAATTCAGCACTATGGTTCGGCGACCAAATTGCATTCTGAGTCAGGCTATAGGTACCTACCCACGAACCAGCTGTCAACGCTACCGCAGTTAACGTATACACAAACGACGAGGAATAAAACTGACCACCAATTAAGTCAGAACTTGCATTGGTGTTCGTAAACGTTCTCCCGTCCTTCAAACGGATTACAGAGCGATACGTAACAACATCACCCGCCAGAAAACTCCCCAGCCCAAGGGCGGTAGACGTTTGCGGCGCAGTGATTCTAACGTTGGCTCGTTTGTACACCGAATACGTTGGCTCTGGCACAGGCTGAAAGGCCGAAGCATCCACAGTCGTAACCAAAACCTCCGCACCCTGCACGCCACCTCTGCGGTTACGCGCAAAAAACTGTACGTCCTGCAGGTTTTCTGCATTGCTGGCATCTACAAATTCAAATACAGCGTCCAGCCCGGATCCGGCCAGGTTGTTGACATCGATAACATTCGAGGTTTGACGAACTAATCTCAGGTATGCACCTGTTTCACGATCATTATAAGGCAGCGGGTATAAACTTTCGTCACGGCAAGCCGTGAACACGCCCACAGAAATGACGGATAGTGTAAACAATATTTTTCTGGTATTCATTGTCTTTTTGGCTAAAGATTAAAAATCCAAATTTGTTTGATCTGTATTCCAGAAAACGCGTGTTGCCAAGTTCGGTCTTTGGGTCGCATTTGAGTTGAGCGTAGCATAATTCTGGGGATACCAATTTAACCGCGGGAAACTTCCTGGAGTGGCGCTAATTGTTGGCTGCATCCCACTTGGTAAGCCGGTTCTGCGATAGAGGTTGTAAGCTTCAACGCCGTTTCCGAACAACGCTATCCAATACTCGCGCGCCACGAAATTCATACGATCTCTTGGGGTTGTCTGCGCATTGTAGGCAGCCAATGCTGCCGTTACATAATTGTTCACATCCGTAGTGTAAGTGGCCGCCGGATAAAACGCAGAAACAGTTGCTTCCGTGGGGGACGCCGGACCGACACCAAAGGTACCATTCGCGGCCCATGCCCGGACATCGTTGAACGAATTGCGAATGCCATTCTCGAAATAAGTAACGGCGGTGCCCGAAGTTCCTAGGAAAATAGCGGCTTCTGCCAGCATGAACTCAGTGAAAGACTGCATCATGATCGGCTGAAAACCCGCACCCCGCTGCCCCAAACTGGCACCCCCGGAAAGCCCCACCGGGTTGTTGGCATCAAAACGCCCACCAGCCGGATACACTCCCCAAGACGAACGTAGTAATCCATCCGGGGGAATGCCCTGAGGATCTACGTGATCCCGGCCCCAGTACCCGATGCCGGAAGGATAACAGTACGTTCTTCCCCATGCCGGATTAGAAGGGCTGGTCGAGATACCGGGAGGTGCTCCACCTCTACCCAGCAACACAGTACCACCACTCAACTGAGGGTAGTGTGCCGGCAAAGTAGCCTCCGTTACACACCGAATCTCGTTAGGATTTGACGAATTGGCATTTACCTGACGGAAGAAATAGAACCGGATCCTCGGATCGCCAATGGCCCCGTTTTGCTGGGCATCATAGCCATACAACATCTGCCAAATGAGGTAATTAGACATATAGTCTCCGGCGCCAGTCAGGTAATTTCCTGTGAACCGAGGGTGGCGGTTATCAGGGTCTACCGTATTCGAACCGTAGCGGAATACGAAATTATCAGCAGAATTTCTGATCAGCTCATTACCAGCAATGAGCGCATTGATACCGGTTGTTGATCCCGCCGGATCTACAAGACGCCTGTTGAGGAAAATCTTCAGCTTCAACGTGTTTGCCGCTCTTCGCCACGGTTGAAAGTTCGATGTGGGCGATAGCCCGTAGAACAAATCAGTGAAAGGCGGATTGGTTGGAACAACTGTACTGTTGGTGTTGAAATTAACGATTGACTCATCCAACAAACGCAAGGCGGTTACATACAGGTCCTCGGCCTTGTCTGCCGCCGGGTTCAAGCTCTCCGTACCTAAGATAGCCTGAGTATAGGGCACGTCACCAAAGTTATCCACCAACAGAACGATCATGTAGGCCGAAATAACGCGCGCGATTCCAGCATGGCGTGTTAACCCAGTCGCATCAGCCGTTTTGATTAGCTGATTGGCATCGGTCAGAATTGAAGCATACGTGGTTGACCAAACACCATCAAATGTTTGGGGCGTAAACACGTTATTGTAAAGCGTGCCGCCGGAGTTCTGCAGCCTGGTGAACTGCATTCCCCGCGTGCTGAACGGATTAAAAACTGCTCCGAAGTTACGTTGAATACTGTTCAGAATAAGATTGGTCTCAACCTGATTCAATTGAACCGCATTCGGATCCTGTACGAGATCAAGCGAACAACTTGACGCTAGTATTACCGTACAGGTTACGAAAAAGTATCTAATTTTTTTCATCATAACAAAGTCTCATTAATGATTAAAGTGTGAGGCGTAAAACAAACCCGTACCGTCTTGCGCTCGGACCTGTCAAACGATCGAAACCGATACTGTTGCCGACACCCAAACTAGTGACCTCCGTGTCGAAGTTCACGGGCTTAGGCACGTTCACTGCATTAAACCACAGGTTATTGCCATTCAACTGAATGAATGCAGACTTGAAGGGAGTCTTATTCATGAATGATTTCACTGGGGTACCAGTTGCCGAAGTCATTCATGAA
>VYLK01000371.1_pt1 | contig 16916 bp, 11 predicted proteins | sample 5114321 | NCBI WGS metagenome assembly VYLK01 (sample SAMN12291792, study PRJNA351875) | freshwater metagenome | isolation source: freshwater lake | place: USA: Michigan, MSU2 Lake | collected 2011-08-16
CCGCGCACGCGCAGAACGCGCGCGCCCATCCGCCGCGGCCGCACCTGCTGCCGCCGCCGGCCATCGGCCGCGGCCGCAAGCTCAAGATCGGCTACGTGGCCGGCGAATTCCGCGAACAGGCCACCTCGGTGCTGTTGACGGAGGTGCTCGAACGGCACGACCGCGAGCGCTTCGAGGTGCATGCCTTCGACAACGGCTGGGACGACGGCAGCCCGCGCCGGCGCCGCATCGAAGCCGCTTGCCGCCTGCACACCGTGCGCGGCCTGAGCGACCTCGATGCAGCGCGCCTCGTGCGCGCGCAGGGCATCGACATCCTGGTCAACCTCAACGGCTTCTTCGGCCTGGCACGCACCGGCGTGTTCTCGATGCGCGCCGCGCCGCTGCAGGTGAATTACCTCGGCTTCCCGGGCACGCTGGGGGCGCCTTACATCGACTACCTGATCGCCGACGCGACGGTCATCCCAGCGGCCGAGCGGGCCCACTGCGACGAAGCCGTGGTCACCCTGCCCTTCAGCTACCAGCCCAACGACAGCACGCGGCCCATCGCCGCCACGCCGGCCGCGCGTGCCGAAGCCGGCCTGCCCGACGGCGCCTTCGTCTTCTGCTGCCTCAACAACGCCTACAAGATCCTGCCGCCGGTCTTCGATGTCTGGATGCGCCTGCTGCGGCAAGTGCCAGGCAGCGTGCTGCTGCTCTACGGCGACAAAGCCGAGCTGCAGGCCAACCTGCGCCACGAAGCCGCGCAGCGCGGCGTGGCGCCCGAGCGGATCTTCTTTGCAGCGCCGTGGCGCAACGACCAGCACCTGCGCCGCCTGCAGCTGTGCGACCTGTTCCTCGACACCTGGCCCTACAACGCCCACACCACGGGCAGCGATGCCCTCTGGGCCGGCCTGCCGGTGCTGACCTGCACCGGGCGCAGTTTCCCCAGCCGCGTGGGCGCCAGCCTGTTGCAGGCGGTGGGCCTGCCCGAGCTGGTGACACACGACCTGGCCAGCTACGAAGCCCTGGCGCTGCGGCTGGCCACCGAGCCCGCCTTGCTGCAGGGCTTGCGCGCGCGGCTGCAGGCGCAGGTGCGCAGCAGCCCGCTCTACGACACGGCGCGCTACACGCGCGAACTCGAAGCCGCGTACACCACGATGGCCGCGCTGGCGCGGGCCGGCCTGCCGCCCCAGGGTTTTGCCGTGCCTGCGAGCGTCTGAGCCTGCCCCCCAAAAAAAGAAGGGCCCCCAGCGGGGCCCTTCGCAATCCTGGCACCCGCGGCTGCGGGCGCCAGGCGGGGTCCAATCAGAAGTCGGCGCGGGCCGGACGGCAGTTGTCGATGATGCCGTTGTCGTCGGTGCGGTTCCACGGGTTGCCCGTGGTCGCGCCCGTGACCTTGTTCAAGCCGATGACACCAGCCTTGCCGGCGTCGGTGGCCGAGTCGCCAAAGGCCGGATGCAGCACCGGCACGGCGGCGAACAGCGCCTTGAAGGCGGTCTTGTAGGCAGCGTGATCGCCATCGATGGCGGGCGTGCGACGCGTGTTCAGCGCGGCGTCGCCGTAGGCGGTGTAAGCACCGCTCTTCACGTTGGCGTAGTTGCCGAGCAGGCCGTTGATGCGCACGTGCTTCCAGCCCGCGGAACTGACGGCCTCGGTCGTCAGCGTGCCGATGGCGCCCTTGCCGGCGGTGTTGAAACGATTCAGGCAGACCGCGACCTGGCCCGAGCCGCTGTTGTTCAGGATCAGGTTGGAGCCATCACACAGGTTGTTGGCGGCGTTGTTGTCGGCGACTTCGGTGCCCGACAGGAAGGCAGGCAGGCCCGCGTTGCAGCTCTTGCCGGCGGCGACACCGTTCGCGGTACGGGCGATGACGGCCTCGTAGGTCTTCTGCGTGCCCGAGCTGTCAGCGCGACGGGCCACGTACACGGTGTCATCCGCGAGGGTGGCGCCGGTCACGGCAGCCCAGCTCTGGCCTTCCTGCGTGAACAGCGAGGTGATCTGCGCCGAGCTCAGGCTGGGGATGTTGGCGGCATCGGTGGCGCCGACCGTCAGGCCTTGGGCCGCCTGCAGGGCGTTGTAGGCGGTGGTGGTGACCGGCAGACCGAAGATCACAGTGGCCAGCGGCTCGATGATCAGGTTGTTGTAGGTGCCGGTGGCCGCGCCGAAGAACTGCGGCTCGACGTCGCTGATGCCCAACGGGGCGACCTGGGTGGTCGTCAGGGTGCCCGCGGCCTCGGTGCAGGCGATGACCGTGGCGGAGCCCGTAGCGGCGGCGCAGCTGGAGGCGATCTTCACCAGGTCCAGGAAGGGCAGCGGCGTGCTGTTGTTCACCGGGGCCACGCCGTTGCCGGAGCCGCCCACCGAGTGCTTGTGCACGGCCAGCTGGGTGCGACCGGCCAGGTTGCCGATGGCGTTGGCACCGGTGGTGCGCGGGGTGCACAGCCAGACGGCCTGGTTGCTGACGGTGTACTTGTGGATGGTGCCGGCCTGGCACATGGCCAGGGTGGCGTTCTCCAGGCCCACGTCCATAGCGGTGGCGCCGGAGACATAGATCTCCATGGCGCTGGCCGCGTTGTAGGTGCTGGCCGTCAGGGCGAAGGCCGGGCCGGCGATGGCGGTCAGGGCGGCGACGCCCAGAGCGATCTTGTGCAGTTTCATGGTTCGGTCTCTCTCAGATTGGGAACTGGTCGGAAGAAGGCAGTGCTCCGCCAGGGGCAGCGGCGAAAACCGCTGCCCCGCGCGAGCGAGGAAGGTTCAGGTCAGGCCTGCAGAGCCGCAGCGCGGCGGCGGCGCACCATGCCGCCGATGGCGACGAGGCCAGCGCCCATCATCCACAGGGCCGGAGGCAGGGGCACTGGCGCCGGCGAGGAGTAGACGAGGTCACCATTAGCAAGTAGCGTGATCGTCGCGAGCGTGCCATCGACAGCAAACGGCGTGACAGTGGCGGCATTGCTACTGGAGCCAGTGAACGCACTGCGCACGGCGTAGAACAGCGACTGGCTGTCGCCCACCGTACCCAAGGTTTCGAGCGTCAAGCCACCGTTGGCGCCGGTATCGGCTTGGCCGAAGATGTTCGTGCCGGTCTTGGACAGGCCGCCCGGGTTGAAGAAGGAAAACAGACCGCCGTAGTTGGCCGTGGCCACGAAGCTGTCGAGGTTGGCGTTGAAGAAATCTTCGTTCGGGTTCTTGGACGAAACGATGGCGCGGCGCTGGCTCGTCGTGCCGGCATTGGAAACCTGGTCGTAAGAGCCCACCATCCAGCGCACGTCACTGGGCGTCTGAGCAGCAAACCAAGTTGCAAATGCCGCGTCAGAAAAGTTCGCCTGCACTTCAACAGGCGCCGTGTTGCCAGGGATGGCAGCGGCCGCGGCAGCCAAGCTACCCGCGACCACAAGGCCGGTTCCTGGCGTCTTGTTGCCCGTCACGCTGCCGTCGCCGGCGGTCGTGGTGATCGACGAGGGCAGGAAGGAATTGAGCAGGTAGCCCAGGTCGCGGATGTACCAATCGCGGGTGACGGTGTTGAAGGCCATCAGCGAGAAGCTGCCGTTGTTGACGGTCGAACCGCTGGTCAGGTCGGCGTGCGCCACACCGGCCAACGAGGCCAGGGCAGCGGCCACGGCCACCAGTTTCATTTTCAGTTTCATGGGATCTCTCTCCGTTGGGTTGAATCAGACCTTGTGCATGCCAGCCGGCCGCTTGCAGCACGCTGCAACGCGTCCGGCGCCATCGGCCGCCCGGCCACTGCCGGATCACGCTCGACTGCCGGTAGGCTAGGCAGGCCGTGTGTCGCGCAACCTCGCGCGAAACCTGCCTTCCGTAGCCCCAAACGGCCAGTTGCCTGAGCCGCCCGGGACCGCCGTTGCCGGCGCCTCCATCCACCTCAGCACCTTAGGTCCGCTCCGTGACATCGTTCCGCCCGTGAGACCCAGGCGGATGAGGAGATCAGACTACGCAGGGGCCTTTGACGCCGCGCTCCCCCATGCCTGTGGGGGCTGCCAGGGCAGCTCAGTGCGGCGCCGCCACCTGCTCGGCCCAGGCCTGTGCCAGCGCGGCCTGGAAGGCCTTGATGAAACCGGCCTCGTCCATCAGTTCACTGGCCTGCAGCCTCGCCCGCGCCTGCCGCCGCCAGGCCGCACGCACTGCACCATCGGCGGCCAGCGCCACCGCCTTCTCGATGAAAGCCTCTTCGCTGTGGCAGACCCACGCCTGCAGCCCGGCTGCGCGCAGCAAAGAAGCCCCCATGCGCGAGGGGTGCGTACGCCCGCACAGGGTGAGCACGGGCACGCCCATCCACAAGGCCTCGCAGGTGGTGGTTGCGCCGTTGTAAGGAAAGCTGTCGAGCGCGATGTCGATCTCGTTGTACTGCCGCAGGTGTTCATCGCGGCTGCTGGTGCGCGGGCGCATCTGCAGGCGGTCGCGGCCGATGCCGCGCGCCGCCATGAAGGCCTCGATGTCGGCGCGCGTGGCCGCGTCGGAGGCCGATGCGGCCTTCAGCAGCAGCGTTGAACCGGGCACGGCCTGCATCACCCGGGACCACAGGGCCAGGCTGCGGTCGCTGTGCTTGGCCACGTTGTTGAACGAGCCGAAGCGCACCGGGCCTGAGGCGCCACCGGCATCGCCTGGGATGGGCGGTGAAGGCGGCGGCCGGTAGCAGAACATCGAACGCGGCAGGACCAGGGGCCGGTCGCTGCCGATGTCGGGCTGGTCACCCGGCTCGGCGGGGTCGATGACGGCGTCGCTCAGGCGCCGGTGCATGGCGGGCACGCCGGTGACCGTGGGATAGCCCAGGTAGCTCACCTGCAAGGGCGCAGCACCGGCCGCAAACACCGGCAGTCGCCCGCCGGCGGTGTGGCCCGAGAGGTCGATCAGCACGTCGATGCCGTCGTCGCGGATGCGTTGCACGAGCGCCGCGTCGCCCAGGTGCTCGCAATCGACCCAGCGCCCGGCCCAGGATCGCAGCCGCTCGGTCGTCTCGTCGCCCCAGCCCCGGTTGTAGTAGACGACGAGCTCGAAACGCTCGCGGTCGTGGTGTTGCAGCAGCGGCGCGATGAAGAAGGCCACCGAGTGGTCGAAGAGGTCGGCCGAGACCAAGCCGATGCGCAGGCGTGGCTGCGCTGCCGCCGGCCGCACAGGCACGGGCAGCCCCCCCGCTGCTGCCAACTCCGACTGCAGCGCAGCGCCCGCGGCGGCGTGCATCGCGGCCAGTTCCACCGGGTCTTCCAGCAGGTAGTTGGCCACCATCAGCGGCACCGAGTGCATGGCCCAGCGCCCGCCAGACAGGGCGATGGCCTGGCGCCCGGCCGCCAACGCGGCCGGCAGCCGCCGGCACTGCTGGTGGCTGTGGCACAGCTGCAGCCAGCCGCTGGGCTCGGGCTCTTGCTCCAGGGCCTGCTCGGCCAGTGCCGCGGCCTCGCCCGCGCGCCCTTCACGCGTGAGTTGGTGTGCCAAGGCGCGCAGCACCGCCGGTGGGCTGGGCGGGGGGGCCAGCGCCAGCCAGCGCTCGTACAGCTGGATCGCCGCCACGCTGAAGCCGGCCGCGGCCAGTTCATGGCCCAGGTGCAGGCAGATGTCCACGCGCGTGGGCGCAGCGCCCAGCGCGTGGTTGAAGGCTGCGATGGCCTCGTCACGCCGGCGGGCCCGGCGCAGGAGCAGGCCCAGGTTGAAATGCAGTTGCGCCTCGGCAGGCGCCATCGCCGCAGCGGCGCGCGCTTCTTCGATGAGGGTGTGGTCGGGTAGGGCCTCGTCTCTAGCCTTGGGGTCGCTGCTGTTCAGCAGCGCGCGCTCGGCCAGCGCTGCGCGCGCATACGCGAGGTTGGCCCGCGCAGCGACGAGGCCGGGCTTGAGAGCCAGGGCACGTTCATGGCAGGCCACGGCCCCTTCGATGTCACCGCCGTGGCGCAAGGCCACACCCAGGCTCACGTGCGCTTCGGCCAGCGCGGGCTGCAGCCGCAAGGCATGCCGGTAGGCCGCCACGGCCTGAGGCAGCGCGTGGGCCAGCTTGTGGGCGCGGCCCAGCACCCACCAGGCCTGCGCGTCGCCCATGCGCAGCTGCGTGGCCCTTTGCGCATGCATCAGGGCAGGCTCCACCTCACCCTGCTGCACCCGCGCCATGGCCAGCAGCAGGTGGGCCTCGAAGTGCTCGGGCTCGGCGCGCAGCACCTCCAGCGCGAGCGCGCAGCCCCCAACAAGATCACCCTGCCCCAGATGATCCCGCGCCTGCGCCAGCGCCTGGGCCGTGGCGCCGTCCTGCAAGCCCGCGGTCATGGTCGCCCCTGGCTTCAACCCTGGGCCAGCAACGCCCGGGCCTCCTCGCCCCGCGGCAGCTTGGGTTCACGCGCCAGCGCCTGGCGGATGAGTGCGCGGCCGCGCTCGGTGTCGCCGGTTTTCACGAGGGCCTTGCCCAGGTGCAACTGCATCAGCGCCGACGGCGGCGAGGCCAGCGACACCGCCTTCTCAAGCAACGGCCGCGCCTTGTCGTACTGGCCCAGCTGGTAGTGGATCCAGCCCAGGCTGTCCAGGTGCCCGGCGTTGCGGGAGCTCGCGAAGCGCGAAGCCAGTTGCAGCGCGCGCTCGGTGCTGGCGCGGTCGCCCTTGAACTCGGCCAGCAGGTAGGCCAGGTTGTTCGCGACGGCGTCGTCTTCAGGGTGCTGGCGGGCCAGTTGCTCGTAGGCCGCGATGGCGTCGTCGTGGCGGCCGGCCTGGGTCAGGATCTCGGCGCGCAGCATGGGCAGCACACGTTCCTGCGGCAAGGCGCGTGCACCGTCGGCCAGCAGCTTCAAGGCCTCATCGCTGCGGCCCTGGGCGCGCTGCACCCGCGCCAGACCCAGGTAGGCGTTGAGCTGGCCGGGTGCCAAGGCCAGCGCCTCGCGGTAAGCGCGCTCGGCGCCATTCAGATCGCCACGCAGGGCCAACACTTCGCCACGCACCTGCAGGTGCACGGCGCGGTTGTTGGGCTGCTGCTGGTCGCGCGTGGCGATGCGCGCCAGGGCCTCGTCGTAACGCTTCAGCCCCCCCAGCAGCGCCACGCCGGCCAGGAAGGGGGCTGGGTCGGCCGGAGCCGCGGCGACACCCGCGTCGTAGGCCTGCAGCGCGGCGGCGGTGCGGCCTTGCTGCGTGAGCAGGCGGCCCAGGCGCACGTGCGGGTCGGCTTCCTGCGGAAAGGCCTGCGCGTAGCGCTCCAGCGTGGCCTGCGCGCCGGCGTAATCACGCCGCGCTGCGGCGAGCTGGGCCTTGAGCTGGTACAGCGGGGCGGCCTGCGGCATCAGGCGCAAGGCCTGGTCCAGCTCGCCTTGCGCGGCGTCATGCTCGCCAGCCACGGCCATGGCCGTGGCCAGCAGCGCGCGCAGCGCGGGCTCGCGCGGGCGCTGCTTCACGCCTTCGGCCAGCGCATCGCGGGCCAGGGCCGGCTCGCCCGCGGCCTGGTGGGCCTGGGCCAGCAACTGCACCACCTCCACCGCGCCGGGCTGGTCGCGCAGGGCGCCGCGCAGGTCTGCCACGGCATCGCGCGCCCGGCCCTCGGCCAGGTGCATGCGCCCGCGCATCACCAGCGCCGCCGCGTCACGCGGGTTGCTCTTGAGCACCTCTTCGATCAGCTTGCGCGCCTCGGCCGGCTGGCCCGCGGCGATGTGCAGGGCCGCGAGCTGGTTGCGTGCGGCCAGCAGGCTGGGCGTGTCGTCGGCCTTGTCGAGCACGGCCAGCAGCACGTCCTTGGCCTGCGCCGGGCGCGCCGTGCTGGCGTAGAGCTGGGCCAGCCCGAAGCGCACTGACATGTCGCGCGGCTTGTCGTCGATGGCGGCGAGGTAGGCCTTCTCGGCCGCCTCGTTGCCGCGCACCGCACGCACGAACTCCAGCAGCGCCAGGCGCCTTTTGCCATCGTCGGGCTGCGCCTGCACGGCGGCGCGCATCACGGCCTCGGCCTTGTCCACCTCTTGGGTGGCCAGGTGGTAGCGGGCCCAGGACAGCCACAGATCGTGGTTGCGCGGCGCGGCTTCGGTGGCGCGGCGGAAGTAGGCCTCGGCCTTGCCGGCCATGCCCGGGGTGCCAGGGCCTGCGGCTGCGGTCACCTGCACCGCGGCCTGGATCAGGTCCATGTCGCGCGGGTGCTTCTGCAGCGCGGCGTCCAGCACCTGCAGGGCCTGCGGCCAGCGCTGCGCATTGCTGTGCAGCGCGGCCAGGGTGAGGCTGGTATCCACCGGGGCGTCAGGGCTCTTGAGCACGTCTTCGGCCAGCTGCTGCGCCTGCGCGGCCTGGCCCTGGGCCGCGAGCAGCGCGGCCTGCAGTGTGCGGGCGCGGGCGTGCTGCGGGGCGGCGGCGAGCACCTCGTTGACGAGCTGCTGCGCACGCGCGCGGTCGCCGGTGACCAGCAGCAGCCGTGCCATGCCAGCCTGGGCGTCTACCAGCCCCGGCTGCAGTTCCAGCGCCTTGGCGTACTGGCCATAGGCGCGCTGCACCTCGCGCTGGCCTTCGCTGATCTGCGCTGCCAGCAGGTGGGCGGGCGCGTTCTTGGGGTCGATCTGCAGCACGTTGCGCACCTCGACACCGGCCTTGTCCCAATCGGCCTGCTGCAGCAGTTCGGTCCCCTTGCGCAGGCCCGACGCGATGCGGTCTTCGCGGCTGCTGCAGGCGCCGAGCGCGGCGCACACGGCCACGGCGGTGAGCAGGACGCGGAGACGGGGACGGGGTCGGAGCGAAGCGCGCTTCATGGCAGTCTTTCAATCAGGAACGTAGGCGCCGAGCCGGCCTTGCACTTCGGCCACGAAGGCGAGCAGGCGGCGGTCGGCGACGGCCGGGTCTTCACCCGGGGGCAAGGGGGTCACGACGCGCACGAGCGCGCCATCGGAGCGGTCGCGCGTGATGGCATCGGCCAGGATGTGCCACTTCACGGCGAACTCACCGGTGAGATGGCGCCCGCGCTGGCGGAACCAGTAGTAGACGAGTTGCCGCTGGTCACCCTTCTGGATGAGCGTGCGGTTCACCGTGAGGGTTCCGCCCGGCAGCGCCAGCGTGTGCGCCTCCAGCGCCGAGAGAGACCAACCGTCGCCCGGGATGCAGGTGCGGGGCGAGTGGCTCGATTCACCACCGCTCTGGCTGGCGTAGTAGGCGACGTAGAAGTTCACCCAGGGCTCGCCGGGGCGCGCGTAGTTGGCGAGGTGGTAGTCCGTGAGGGCCAATGCGGCGAGGATGTCGGGCGCGATGCGGTCGCTGCGCCCCTCCCAGCCGCCGGGCAGCTGCAGCGGGAAGCTGGCGAAGCTCTCGCGCGGTGGCGCCTGCTGCGCGCGCTGCGGCTGCAGCCAGGCCACCGCCCCGGCCAGCAGCAGCACGGCCAAGGCCGCAGCCAGGGGCGCCGGGAAACGCCGCGATTGCCAGGCCGTGCCCTGGGGCAAGGCGGCCGGTGCATCCAGCAGCAAGAGCTCGCCCAGCTTCAGCCGGCGCCCACTCAGGCGGGCCAGCAGCCGCATCTCCAGCGCCAGCAGCACCAGGCAGATGAGGAACATGAACCAGCCTTCGAGGTCGTGCACCAGGCCCTCGGCCATCTCGCTGCCCCAGTACTCCACCGTCACGCCGATGAGCCCGATGCGCAGGCTGTTGATGGCGATGGTCAGCGGCACCGTGGACACCACCAGCAGCACGCGTTGCCACATCGGAGCCTGGAAGAAGCAGGCCGCCAGCGTGCCCAGCACCATCAGCGGAAAGAGATAGCGCAAGCCGTTGCAGGCCTCCACCACCTGCAGCTTGTAGGCGCCCAGGTCGATGACGTTGCCCGCCAGGTGCACGCTGATGCCGAAGGCGCGGATCAGGGCCACGCCCAGTTCGGAAGACAAGAGCTGCAGCGCGTGCGACACCTCGCGCAGCACGAACTGCGGCAGCGGCACCATGAACAGCAGCATGGCCAGCGGCAGCGCCAGCAGGCGCAAGCCGCGCGGGCCCAGCGCCGCCAGCACCAGGCCACAAAGCCCCACGACGAAGCCGTACTGCCCGATCACGCGGATGGCGCTGAGCTCGCCGACAGCACCCATCACCATGCCGAGCGCGAGCACGGCCAGGCCCCACCATGAGCCGTTCAGCGCATGAGCGCGCAGCTGGTCACTGCGCTGCCAGACAAGAAAGGCGCTGATGCAGGGCACGAACCAGCCGTAGCTGTACTCCTCCACCTGCTGCCAGGTGGCGACCATGAACTCCAGCGCGCTGTGGTGCCAGACCAGCAGCAAGGCCAGCGCCAGCGCCCAGGCCACCCAATGCGGCGCGCCCCACTTCCAGGCGGGTGCAGGCGGCGGGGCGGAGAGGGTGGAGGACATGGGAACACGGGGCCGGCACGGGGGCGGGCCGGCAGCAGACACGGCAAGCCGCTGGAGCCCGCCACCTTAGGCAGGACCTGTGACAAGGCCATGGCGCCGCAGGCCCGTGCGGCGCAGCGGCGGGCACGCCAACGCCTGTCAAGCACCGGACACAGGCCGGCGACAAGATTCGCGGTTCGCCTTTCGACTTCTGCTGCGCAGCCCCGGTGCCGCACAGCTCCCGAGCTGCGTTCACACACCGATGCACCGCCCTGCGCCTTCACTGTCCGCTGCCGACCCCTACCTCGCGCCCAGCACCAGCCTGCGCAGCCGCGTGGGCCGGGCCTTGTGGGGCGTGGTGTGGCTGCTGCTGTTCCGCCCCTCGCCGCGGCCGGCCTTCGCCTGGCGGGCTGCGCTGCTGCGGCTGTTCGGCGCGCAGCTCGGGCCGCACTGCCACATCTACCCGGCCGCCCGCGTGTGGGCGCCGTGGCTGCTCGTGTGCGAAGACGCGGTCTGCATCGCCGACGAGGCGGTGGTCTACAACCCCGGCGGCGTGCACCTGCGCTCGCATAGCGTGATCTCGCAGCAGGCCTACCTGTGCGGCGCCGGCCACGACATCGACGACCCGGCCTTCCCGATGGTGAGCCGCCGCATCGAAGTGGGGGCCTACGCCTGGGTGGCGGCGCGCGCCACCGTGTGCGCCGGCGTGAACGTGGGCGATGGTGCGGTGCTGGCGCTTGGCAGCGTGGCCACACGGCCGCTGCAGGCCTGGGGCGTCTACGCTGGCGTGCCGGCGCGCTGGCAGCGGCAACGCAGGCGGCCCCATGCAGATTGAGATGCGGGCCGAGAGGTCCGAGTACCTGTGGGTCGAAGGCGGCCCTGCGGCCATCCACGCCCACATGGCGCGGCCGGTGGTCATGGCCCTGGACCGCCACGGCGCACACCGCGTGCTCGATCTGGGCTGCGGCAACGGCTGGCTCACCGCGGCGCTGGCGCGCTGCGGCTTCGAGGCCACGGGCCTGGACCTCAGCCACAGCGGCATCCAGATCGCCCGTGCCACCCACCCCGAAGTCCAGTTTCACCAGGCCGACGCCCTGGATGCGCCGCCGGCGGCCTGGCACGGCTGCTTCGATGCCGTGGTGGCCGTGGAGACCGTGGACCACGTGGCGCAGCCCGAACGGCTGCTGGCGCACGCGCGGCAGCTGCTGCGCCCGGGCGGCCTGCTGCTGCTGAGCGTGCCCTACCACGGCTATCTGAAGAACCTGGGCATCGCCTTGCTCGGCCGCAACGACCTGCGGCTGCAGGCCCTGGCGCCGCACGGCCGGCTGAAGTTCTACTCGCGCCGCACGCTCACGGCGCTGGCCGAGCAGGCAGGCTTTGCGCCTGTGGAACTGCAGCGCATCGGCCGCGTGCCGCCCATCGCGCGGTCGATGCTGCTGGTGGCGCGGCGCTGAGGGCCGAATGGCGGTGGCGGCCTGCAGCGGCCCTTCACGCCGACGTCATGGCGGCTGCGGAGACTGAAGCCTTGCCGCGTTGAAGCGGCACCTCATCCTCTTGCAGAAAAGGCCCACGACATGCTGTCTTTCCCCAACGAGTCTGCCACCGCCCTGAGCCGCCGCCGCCTGCTGCAAGGCAGCGGGGCGGGTCTGGCCGCCGCTTTCGTCGGCACGCTCGGCGCGCTGCATTCGCGCCAGGCGCAGGCCGCCGTGGGCGGCAAGCAGACGGCCTCGGCGCCCTCGCCCTACGGCCCCATCGCTCCCGTGAACGACCTCAGCACCGGGCTGCCGCTGCTGCAGCTGCCCGAAGGCTTCAGCTACAGCTCTTACGGCTGGACCGGCGACCTGATGAGCACCGGCCAGGCCACGCCCGGCCTGCACGACGGCATGGCAGTGGTGCGCAGCCGGCGCACGGGCCGCAGCCAGGAACTCACGCTCGTCCGCAACCACGAACGCGGGCTGGTGGCCACGCCGGCGGAGGCGATCAACGCGCCCGCCGTGTATTCGGCCGGGGCGGTGAACGGCATCGTCACGCTGACGGGCGCGGTCACGGTGCGCATTGGCGCCAACAACACGGTGCGTCTGCCGGGCCAGCCCGACCCGGCGCCCTTCACGGGCCATGCCGCCGGGGGCACCACCAACCTCACCTTCCGCGACAACCGCTGGGCCGGCAGCGCCGCCTCGCTGGGCGGCACTCTGGGCAACTGCGCCGGCGGGCCCACGCCCTGGGGCAGCTGGCTGAGCTGCGAAGAGACCGTGCTCGACTTCTCGTTGATCGGCGGCAAGAAGCACGGTTATGTCTACGAGACGGCGGCCGACCCGGCGCAGTCCATCGCCACGCCCATCGTCGAGATGGGCCGCTTTGTGCACGAAGCCGTGGCCATCGACCCGGCCACCGGCTATGTCTACCTAACGGAAGACAACCGCAACTGCTGCAGCCTCTTCCGCTACGTGCCGGCTGACACCAGCGGCGGGCTGGGCAGCCTGCAGCGCGGTGGCCGCCTGCAGGCCGCACGCATCAAGGCGGTGCTGGTGCAGGCCGTGCCGCAGAGCCTGGCTGCCAGCAACAACACGGCGCTGCTCGACCCGCGCATCGGCGACACCTACGAGATCGAGTGGGTGGACATCGCCGACCCCGACGCCACGCCGCGCACCGTGGCCGGGCAGCCTGGTGGCGTGTCACTGGCCGTCATGGCCGGCCCGACCATCCAGGCGCTGGCCGCCGGCTGCGCCCGCTGGGCGCGCGGCGAAGGCATCTGGGCCGCGGGCGGGCGCCTGTTCATCGTGGACACGGCCGCGGGCGTGAACGGCGGCGGCAGCATCGGTAACGGCGATGGCGCGGTGTGGGAGCTCACGCTGGCCACGATGCAGATGCGCGCCGTTTTCGTCTCGGGCGACCAGACGGCGGGCAACAACCCCGACAACGTCACCGTCAGCCCGCGCGGCGGCGTGGTGCTGTGCGAGGACGGCGGCGGCTCGACCGACGCCTTCGGCACTGGCTCGCGCCTGCTGGGTCTGAACGCAGCGGGCGAGGCCTACATCTTCGGCAAGAACAGCTGCAACCTGTCTGCGGCGCAGATCGGCGCTGCGGGCAAGCTGGTGCCGGCCGGTGATTACCGCGGCATCGAGTTCGCTGGGGCGTGTTTCGAGCCGTCGGGCCGCGTGCTCTTCGCGAGCATCCAGACGCCGGGCATCACCTACGCCATCACCGGGCCCTGGGCGCGCGGCAACCTCTGAGTAACCGGTGCGGCGGGTGACGGGCTTCAGCGCTGATCAGCGCGGAGGCTCGTGCCTCGCCTCGTGCAGCTTGGCGTCCACCAGCAGGCGGAACCACAAGCCCTGCAGGAAGGCGAAGTACAGGCCTTCACGCCCGTCCAGGAAGCCGAGCCTGAAGACGTAGCGGTAGACGAAGTAGGCCGTGGCGCGCAGGCCGGCGGGCAGCCGGTAGTAGGCGGCCTTGAGCCAACGTGTGCGTTGCCTCGCGTCGCCCCACAAGCGCGGCTGCAGAACGCCGCCTGCTTCGGCACCGGCCGCGGCAGAGCCCCCCAGCAACTCGGCCGCTTCCAGGTCGCTCCAGCGGTTGTGGCGCGCGGTCCAGTCGCTCAAGCTGAGGGCGTTCTTGTCATGCATGCAGCCAGCCAGGCGCCGCGTGGGCTGCGGGCTGACGAAGTGCTGGTCGTACAGGCGCTGCTCGCAGGCGCCCTGGCCGCTGCGGAACAGGCGCAGGTGCCAAGGGTTCAGGCCGCTGTGGCGCAGGCGCTTGCCCATGAAGTAATCCACCCGGCGCAGCAGGTAGGCCTGGTGGGTGGCGGCGTCGCCCGCCTGCAGCACCTGCTGGATGGCGGCGACGGCTTCGTCGTCGAGCACCTCGTCGGCGTCCAGGTGCAGCTGCCAGGGCGCACTGCCGGCCACCTGTGCGATGGCCCAGTTGCGCTGCTCGGCGTAATTGCTGAAGGGGCGTTGCACCACCTCGGCCTCGCTGCCCACCTGGGCCAGCGTGCCGTCCTTCGAGTACGAGTCGACGACGAAGGGCCGGGGGTCGATGCGGCGCGCCTGCGCCAGGGTCTCGGCGATGATGCCTTCGCAGTTGAAGGTGAGCACCACCACGCGGCAGCGGCCACTGGGCACGGGGGCCGGCGCGCTCATGCCGAGGCCTCGGCCTGCATGTGCAGCAGCACGCCGCGGCTGTAGGCGTCCCAGCTGTAGCCCTGGGCGCGCAGCGCGGCCTGGCGGCCCATCTCTTCGCGCAAGCCACGGTCCCGGTAGAGCAAGTCCAGCTTCTCCTGCACGGCCTGGGCGTCGCGTTGCGGCACGATGAAGCCGTCGACGCCATCGCGCACGATGCCGCCAGGCCCATTGGCCGTGACGATGACCGGCAGCCCGCAGGCCATGGCCTCCAGCACCACGAGCGGCATGCCTTCCACCAGCGTCGGCAGCACAAACACATGGGCGCGGCGGTAGCGCTCGGCCAGGGCCGGGCGCGTCTGGTGCGGCACGTGCTGGAACAGGTGCGCGTAGGGCCGCAGCGGTGCGTCGCTGCCGACCGTGGCACCCACCAGCGTGAGGGCGCTGTCAGCGCGGGCGAATCCCGCATAGGCGCGCAACAGGTAGCTCAAGCCTTTGCGCTGGGTGAGCTGCCCGGCGAAGATGGCCTCGAACGGCCGTCCCGGTTCAGGGCCTTCGCTCGGCGTGCGGGCCGGCCGGAAGGTCTGCAGGTCGACGCCATAGGGCACCACGCAGAGCTTGTGGACCGGCACGCCTTGCGCCAGGAAGCTGCGGGCGGCGTAGTCGGATCCCAGCAGCACGCCATCGGCCAGTTCAATCTCACGGTCCAGCCGTTCCTCGTGGCCGGGCCCCCAATCGGCAAAGCCCGGCCAGGTGGCGGCGAATTCGGGTTCCAGCGCCAGTTCTTCATCGCGCACGCGCCGGCGCTCGCGGTGGTGGGCCACGGGGTAGTTGAGCAGCCGGCGGGCGCCGCTGGCCTGCGCCGCGATGAAGGCCTCCAGCGCAAACCCTTCGTAAGCCACCACGCAGCCCGCGCCTTGGGCCAGGCGGCCACCGGCGCGCGAAACCGCCGCACGCACGTGCATGTTCAGGCCGTTGGCCCAGGCATGCCGCCAGGCGCCGGGCAGCCAGGACTGGCGCCCGACCAGGGCCGAGCCCCAGTCACAGGCCACGCCGGCCTCGCGCGTCAGCGGCACCAGGGCCGGTTCGCCCAGACGGCGGCGGCCGAAGGTGCCGGCATAGAGCGAACGGCCTATGGGCATGCGGCCGATGGCCCGCTCCCACGCCCGCTCCTTGTTGACGTAGGGGCGCACGAAATGCCGCAGCAAGCCCCGGCGCGCGAGTGCGCCGGCCAGGTGGTTGAGCTCGGGCGCGTTGAAGTTGACGACGACGGCGTCGGAGGTGCGGGGCGGCATGAGGGAAGTGAGGCTAGCGAGCGTTTGTGACGATGTCTCGGCGGCCCGGGTCCACCCGGCACTGACTCACGCCGGAAACATTGCGTCTCTACCCTTGCCTCACCCAGTGCCGCAGCCCGCGGCGATCGTCGGCGCGCTGCGCTGGCCAAGCGAGTTGAGATGAACATCCTGATGTGCTCGGTGCCCTTCCGGCCTTCGGTGGGGGGCATCGAGACGGTCACCGAGTTGCTGGCGCGGGGCTTTCACGATGCCGGTCACCGGATCACCGTGGTCACGCAGACCGCGGATCCTCAAGGCCGCGAAGCCCTGCCTTACACGGTGCTGCGGCAGCCGGGCGCCCGTGCGCTCTGGACGGCCGTGCAACGCAGCGATGTCGTGCTGCACAACAACATCAGCCTGCGCCTGGCCTGGCCGCTGCTGGCCCTGCGCCGGCCCTGGGTGGTGGCGCACCACACCTGGCTGCCGCGCCAGGGGCCCGCGGCGCGCGCTGCAGGGTGGAAGCGCCTGGCCCTGTGCCACGCCCGCAACGTGGCGGTCAGCGACGCCATGGCGGCCGACATCGGCCTGCCCTGCGATGTGCTGCCGAACCCCTACGACAGCACGCGCTTCCGCAACCTCGCCCACATCGAACGCTCGCGCGACATCGTCTGCGTGGGCCGGCTGGTCAGCGACAAGGGCTTCGCGGTGATGCTGCATGCGCTGGCCCTGTTGAAGGCGCACGGCCAGCGCTACACGCTCACCGTGGTGGGCGAGGGGCCCGAGAGCGCGGCCTTGCAGGGCCTGGTGCCGGTGCTGGGCCTGCAGGGGCAGGTGCAGTTCACCGGCGCCCTGCAGGGTGAGGCGCTCGTGCAGACACTCAACCGCCACCGCGTGGCGGTGGTGCCCTCGGTGTGGGAAGAACCCTTCGGGCTGGTGGCGCTGGAAGCCCAGGCCTGTGGCTGCATCCCGGTGGTAGCCGCCAGTGGCGGCTTGCCGCAGGCCGCCGGGCCGGCCGGTGTCGTCTTCGCGAAAGGCGACCCCCTGGCGCTGGCGGCGCGCCTGGTGCCGGTGCTGCGGGCAGCGCCGAAAGAGGGCATCGCCGAAGACCCCCGGGTGCGCAGGCATCTGCAACGCCACCAGCCTGCGGCCGTCGCGCAGGCCTACCTCCAGTTGCTGGAACAGCATGCGCAGCACCGCTCCGTGGCCTTGGCACGCCAGGCCTGAACGCGCCGCGGGCCCGCAGCCGCGCGGCCGCCATGCCAGCGGCC
>VYLK01000667.1_pt1 | contig 16863 bp, 17 predicted proteins | sample 5114321 | NCBI WGS metagenome assembly VYLK01 (sample SAMN12291792, study PRJNA351875) | freshwater metagenome | isolation source: freshwater lake | place: USA: Michigan, MSU2 Lake | collected 2011-08-16
GATTAGTTATTGTGACTAACTCTTTTGATTAGAAAAAGATAAACTTGAGAATCTTCGGTCAAATTTATTGACTCAAAATCAGCTATACTTAATTTAAATGAAACAGCCCTACCCGTTGGGGGCGTGGCGCCGCCCCCAAACCCCCCGCGCATTAGTTTTTCGGTGGGATGCTTACACGCGATTGTTCATATTTTTGTACCAATTTAAGAGTCACTGATAATTGCTAATTGTCGGTATTTCTGTATAAGTGGGATGCACTCCTTAATCTTCCGCTCGGTCTTAGGGAGATTTTTGTCAAGTCTGAACTCGAATTACTTAACAATTCGGTGAAGGTGAATCAACGAGAGCCGTTAATCTTTATTAAGGGAGGTTTGCCCTCAATCCCCTTGGTTGAAGGACTTATAAAAACCAGAAGAAAGCCACTAAAATAACAGTGAGAGTGGCTGCAAAAATGAGAGCGTATTCAATTTTTTGATTGATAATACCAATAACCATGACTAGGGTAATTGCCAGAAGAAACACACCGATATAGACTAGATCTTGAGAACCTGAATTAACTAAATTATTATTTAAAGTCGGTGTGGGTGTGGGAGTTTGTAGAATTGTTGATGAGAGACTAATCGTGGAGGTAATGAACATAAGTAAGTAGTTATAATTAAATTGAAGATAGATTTTGCCTCTGATCCCCCCTGCCCCCCTTAATAAGGGGGGTGCCGATAGGTGAGGGGATCTGACAACTTTTAACACCTACCTGCTTAAATATTTATGACTACCATAGAACTAATTTTATACAGTAAACCGGACTGTCATCTTTGCGAAGGGTTGCTAGAGAAACTAGAAAAAATCCGTCAACCGGAGTGGCAGTTAGAAATTAGGGACATTACCAGTCGAGAGGATTGGTTTAACGCTTATCAGTACGAAATCCCCGTTCTCTGTCAAAAACTGGCCACGGGGGAAAAAATCCTCCCTCGTCTTTCTCCCCGGGCAAATGCCGAACAATTGGCCCGTCTTTTAGCCAATAATTTAACCTAGGGGCTAATTACCCGGACTAGGACTAACGACCGGACTCGGAGAGGGAGAAGACTGGGGGACTGGTTGCGGTTTGGCTGCCGGTTGAGTTTGATACCATTTAAAGTGTTGGTAGGCCGTGCGCGATATTTGTTGAATCAGAGTCCTAGCGTTACTATCATTGTGGGGACGTTTCACCATCACTGCTCCTAGATAGCGTTTCCCGTTGGGCATATCAATAATCCCCGCATCCGCTAACATTGAGCCAATATCACCGGTTTTATGGGCAATATCGGCGGATTTCTCGATACCTTGGGGCAGCAGGGTGCGAGTGCGCGTTTCCTGCATAATATTTAATAGACGATCGCGGGAACGTAAACTGAGTAATTCCCCTTGATTAACTTTTCCTAAGATTGTCACTAAATCTCTCGGACTTGTGGTGTTTGTTCCTTCCAAGTCTGGTAAAGGGTTATTAATTACCGTACTGGTCAAACCCCAAGCTTGAAAACGCTGATTAAGAGCCTTTTTGCCGCCCATCCGCTTAATTAACATATTAGTAGCGGTATTATCGCTAATTACGTTCATTTTAGTGGCGGTTTCTAGGGCAGTATAGGTTTTATTCAATCCTAGATACTGCATATCCCCGGACCCACTGGCCAAGACATCCTTAGTGGCCACAAGGGTTTCATCGAGACGAATTTTTCCCGCATCCACATCCTCAAAAAAGGCCACCAGAATCGGGATTTTAATCGTACTAGCGGCAGCAAAAATAGTATCTCCGCGAAAATTAGCGTAAGCACCGTTATCAAGGTCAATAAATAAAGCTCCAGCCTGTAATTTCGGATATTTGACCGCTAAAGCCTGTAATTTCTGGTTAAGGCTGCTGAGATTTTCATTTAAAACTAAGGTGGTCGGTTTTGGGGTGACGGGTTTGGGAGTCGGGGAATTAGTAGCGGTGGGTTTTGGGTGTAGGGGTAATTTGCTCGGATCCACCACCGTTAAAACCGTACCAGCGATCGCACCTAAACCGACACCAAGGATAGAGAAGCGAAGAACCTGAAGGAGAAAAGAAGCGATTAGGTTAGGTTTACGTTGTTTTTTTGCCCTTTTAACGGGTACAGACCTTTTTTTATTGTTTGAGTCCATGGACCTAGGGGATTCAGGGCCAGATTGGACTTTAGTAGGACGACGAGTTACTTGACGAGTCACGGTTTTCCTCAAGGGTATCCAGATTTATTATCGATCGCTAGGAGAATTTTTTTTCTTGCCCTTGAGACTATCAAGACCGAGAAAAAGTTGCCCGATACTTTCAATATGACCGATAATACCCCGCAGCAGGGCTAATTCCTCCACCGTGGGCCGGGCCCGATGATAAAATTGCCGGAATTTCTCCATCCTAGCGGCGGCGGTGTGGGGGTAAAGATAGCCAATTTTGAGCAAAAAGCTCTCTAAGTGCTGATAATAGCCTTCTAGAGCCTCAAAAGTGGCATTAGGGAGCATTTCTACCGGGGGTTCGAGCCTATTTTCCGTGGCCATTTGGTACAGTTCGTAGGAGCAAACCGCCACCGCTTGGGCGAGATTGAGGGAGGAATATTGAGGATTAGCGGGAATACCGACAAAACGCTGGGCGTGGTTCAGTTCGCTGTTACTTAAACCCCGGTCTTCTGGCCCGAAAATTAAGGCCGATTCCAGGTTAGGGGTGAGTAACCAGGGTAAGGCGGTCCGGGGTGTTTCGAGGGGAGTATTCAGGTGACGGGGTTTCGAGGTGGTGGCAATGATGCGATGACAACCCTGCAAAGCTTCCGGAAGGGTGGCTACCTGTGAACAGTTTTCTAGGACTTCAATCCCGTGTACTGCCATGCGTCGCGCTTCTTCTGCAAGGATATCACAGGCAGGATTGACGATAATTAAGCGACTTAAGCCCATATTCCGCATAATTCTGGCAGTGGAACCCACATTTAAGGCTCCGGCTGGTTCAACTAAAATAATTCTCAGGCGATCGAGTGGGGAACTCGGATTATTTTCATCTACACTCATAGATAAGGCGCAGTTTTTGACTTTTTAATTTTAATCATGGCACGTCAGCCCTCAAAGTCCGATCTTCCCAGTAAAATTTGTCCTGTTTGCGGTTTATCCTTTACTTGGCGCAAAAAGTGGCAAAACTGTTGGCATGAGGTCAAATACTGTTCGGAACGCTGTCGTCGTCGCAAGTCCTCGGCCAATCAGTAAAAAGCCGAGAATTTTAACTATCAAATAGGCACTCTTGCCAAGGTCAATTTTTAGCTGAGGACTTAGAAGGGTAATTAATTTTGCTGAGGTACTCTATTAGCTTTTAATTTTACGGCTAATTTAGTAAGCTGATACTTGGCTAAATTAACTTTTTCTTAAGAGAATCTCAATGCACATTGCCTGGTTAGGAAAAAAATCTCCTTTTTGCGGTAACGTTACCTATGGGCGAGAAGTGACTAATTCCCTGCTCGATCGAGATTATCAAGTCAGTTTTCTACATTTTTCTTCTGAAAAACCCACCGTAAGCGATTGGCCCGACTTTTACGACGAAATCACCCTACCACGTCTCTATAGTTCCCAAGTCTATACTATTCCCACCCTGAAATCGAGTCGGGTTCTACAGGATAAACTCAGGGAACTGAAACCCGATCTAGTTCATGCGTCCTTACCCCTGTCTCCCCTCGATTTTCTGCTACCAGAAATTTGTGAGTCTTTAGATTTGCCTCTGGTGGCGACTTTTCACCCGGCTTTTGATAGTAAAATTCGCAATATCATCTCCAGTACCCAATTATTAACCTACCAACTACACGCCCCTTTTTTAGCTAATTACGATAAAGTAATTATTTTTTCCACCTCTCAACGGGATTTTTTAGTTAAATTGGGAGTTCCCGAAGAAAAATTAGCAATTATTCCCAATGGGGTTGATATTAATAAGTATTGTCCAGGACAATCGAATATTAAGGCTCAATATAATGCCGATTGTTTATTTATTTATCTCGGTCGGATCATGCCGGAGAAAAATGTAGAATCTTTATTGAAAGCTTGGAAAAAAACCAATTTAGGGAATAGATGCAAACTGCTCATTGTTGGAGATGGTCCGTTGACTACTTCCCTTAAACCTTTTTATGGAGAAGAAGATGGTATTATCTGGTTAGGTTTTATCGGCGATGAAAATAAACGAATTGAAATTTTGCGCGGGGTTGACGGCTTTATTTTACCCTCTTTAGTGGAAGGTTTATCGATTTCCCTCTTAGAAGCGATGGCCTGCGGTGTTGCTTGTCTGGCTACGGATGTGGGGGCCGATGGGGAAGTGTTAAAAGGTGCGGGAATTGTTCTAGATACTAAAGGACTAATTACCCAATTAAAAACTCTCTTGCCTGTATTACGAGATCATCCCGAATTAACCACAATTTTAGGACAAAAAGCCCGTCAAAGAGTTTTAGACTCTTACACTCTTAGCAAAAATATTGATCGCTTACAGTTAGTTTATCAAGAAGTGTTAGCCCAAAAACAATCTTCTCTTAGCTACTTTCACTAAGGAATTTATATGACAATTGCCCGGACAATTTGCTTGGGATTTATGGCGGTAATTTTAGCGGGAACTTCCCTGTTAATGTTGCCTGTTTCTACCACTAGCGGCACTTGGAATGATCCAATTGTTGCCCTCTTTACCTCCACTTCTGCTGTCTGTGTCACGGGTTTAGCAGTGGTAGATACGGGTACTTATTTTTCTTTTTGGGGTCAATTATTTATCGCTTTATTAATTCAAGTGGGTGGACTGGGATATATGACCACTACCACTTTTTTAATGTTATTAATTGGGCGAAAATTTGACCTGAGACAGAAGTTAGCAATTCAAGAATCCTTCGATCGACCTTTCCTACAAGGTAGTCAAAGTTTAATGAAATCAGTGATTGCTACTACTTTAGTTTTTGAGTTAACAGCAACTTTGGTTATGTTAACTGTCTTCGCCCAAAAGTATGATTTTAGATATGCGGTGTGGTTATCTTTATTTCATAGTATTAGTGCTTGGAATAATGCGGGTTTTGGCTTGTTTAAAGATAACTTAATTTCCTATCATTCTTCAATTGTTATTAACTTATCTATCACAGGATTAATCATTTTTGGAGGTATCGGTTATCAGGTAATTATCGAGTTTTACACTTGGTTTATTTACCGCTTTCAATATAAACGAAAAGGCTTTGTTTTTTCTCTTAACTATAAAGTTGCTATCAGCACAACTATATTTTTATTAGTGATAGGAACATTGGCTTTTCTACTTACTGAACAGGGAAACGGTGACACTTTGGCTAATTTATCACTGAAAGATAAATTGCTGGCTGCTTGGTTCCAATCGGTAACATCGAGAACAGCAGGATTTAATACCATTGATATTGGTAAAATTTCCGTGGAAGGTTTATTAATTACCATGGCTTTGATGTTTATAGGAGCCAGTCCTAGCGGTACAGGGGGAGGTATTAAAACCACAACTTTTAGGATTTTATATAACTGTACCCGCTCGGTTTTACGGGGACATGAAGAAGTGACTCTTTATCAAAGACGCATTCCCATGCCGTTAATTTTAAAGTCAATGGCGGTGGTTTTTGGTTCGGTTATAGCGATTATTATCTCCACCCTAGCTATCTCATTTGTGGAGACAGATTTTAAAATGATTCAACTATTTTTTGAGGTAGTTTCTGCCTTTGGAACTGTCGGCTTATCCATGGGAATAACCGCCGCTTTATCACCGATTTCTAAGTTAATTATTGTTTTTATGATGTATCTGGGACGGGTAGGAGTTATACTTTTAATAGCGGCTATTATCGGCGATCCGAAACCAACAGTTATTAATTACCCCGAAGAAAACCTTTTAGTGGGATAATTAATATCAGTTATCAGTTATCAGTTATCAGTTATCAGTTAGGGACTTGCGCTTTGATAATGTACCTTTTGGGCGAACGCAGTTCGCCCCTACATTGTGGACAAAATCTGTTACTGTAGGGGCGCAAAGTTTGCGCCCTCCGCTCGCTCAGGTTTGCTGATCACCCTAAGTAGGGGGAGAGCCTTCGAGCGCCTCCGCAGCTAAGGGACTTGCGCTTTGATAATATGCCATCTGGCTGGTCTGATTCTTCTACAGAGCGATTTTCTGGCTGGGATATTATTCCCACGCAAGTCCCTTATCAGTTATCAGTTATCAGTTTCTCCTGTCTCCTCACTTATTGACACTAGCATTTTAAATGCGTAACAGTTTAACTTCTTATGCAATCAATTAAATTTTTTAGTAGTATGCGTCCCCAAAATCGCCAATTTGCCGTCATCGGATTAGGCAGATTTGGGCGTGCCGTTTGTGAAACCTTACGCAAACAAGGTTATCAGGTGGTAGGGACAGATATTGACGAAGGATTAGTAGCACAAGCGTTATCTGATCGGATAGTAGATAATGCGATCGAGCTTGATTCTACCAAACCTAACGCTCTGCGAGAAGCGGGAATTTTTGAAACCGATACGGTGATTGTCGCTATTGGTAAATACGTGGAAGAAAGTATCATTACTACTCTCAATTGTAAGGAAGCAGGGGTTAATTTTGTCGCCGCTAAAGCCTCCACAGAAATCCATGGAAAATTACTCAAAAAAGTTGGTGCAGATTTAGTAGTTTTTCCCGAATACGATGCTGGTTGTGAGTTAGCGCACCGTTTAACTAGACCATCAATTTTAGAACGATTTGATCTCGATCCCGAACATAGTATTGTCGAGTTAAAAGTCCCGGAAGCTTTTCACGGTAAAACCCTAGCAGAGTTAGAAATTCGTAATCGTTATGGCTTAAATATTGTCGCTGTCGGTAATGCGGAAAAATTCAAGATTAACCCCAATCCCCAAGAAAGATTATACAAGAATTTGGCCATGGTGGTAATTGGTTCTAACCGAGATATTCAGCGTTTACCGATGTAGAATTTAGTCAAATATTTGATCTACTTAGTTTCTAATCCTCTTTTTAGGTAGGAGAATTGTCAGAGGCTTTCTCTTGCCTTTTGCCTATTGCCTTCAGAAACTGATAACTGATAACTGATAACTGATAAGGCTCTCCTAGGTTTGGTGGGTAAAATGTATTCTAAGATACATTTCTCCTAGCGAGGGGGTGGAACGAACCACAAAGACACAAAGGACACAAAGATCGATCGATCCTATGTAACCGATAACTGATAACTGATAACTGATAACTGATAACTGATAACTGATAACTGATAACTGATAACTGCTTAATTTCCTCGCCAAAAGACAATCGAATTATTGAGAGGTTGGATGGTGGTGCCGGGATAATAAAAAGCGAGAATTTGTTCGGGAGACCAACCCAAACGAGCTAAATTATAGGAACCAAATTGACTTAATCCCACCCCGTGGCCGAAACCGCCACCAATAAAGTTATAACCCTGGATCTGTCGATTGGTATCGTAGATAGGATCGATGTAGAATAGGGTACTGCGAGGCGGTCCAAAAGCGCTACGCACCTCATTTTTATGCAGTTCCAAAATCCCCTTATCGGTTTGAATGGTCATAGTCAGAATCCGACCAGAAGGAGAGCGCTTAGTCACTTCCATCCATTGGATTTTCTGGAAGTCGGCCAGGGGATGTTTTCGCCGTGTTAGATAGTTTTCTAGGTCTTGACTCAAATCAGCTAAAGAAGCTTGTTTTTGCCAGCGAAAAACCCGTCGTCCCGTCTCATTAAAACCATCTTTAAGATTAATAAACTGGCGAAAAGTTGTCTCATTAGCGAGGGATTGTTTCGACAGATCCCAGACTCGATTAGGGGAGTCCACCACTGCCCGGAGATAAGGTCTTTCTTCCCCATCCCACACATCACTAAAGAGGGCAGTTACCCCGCCGGTGGTGGAGGAATAAAGGGCATCCACTAACTCATTTTGGTAGGTTAAAACCAGTCCTTGGGTAGCTGCGATCGCTTGATCAGCCCGGGGATTAGTTCCCGTCAATCCATAATAAACCTGACAATGGGTATCGGCACAGAGTTCGTAATTATCGGCTTGAAAACGGCGGAGATTGCGGAGGGCGTAGGTGCGGGCGATAATAGTTTGCGCTTGGGTGGCACTTTCTGGGGCATCATGACCGATTTCGTGGGGGACAACCCCGCGCAGGTAGGTTTCGAGGGGAACGTTATTAACTAGGGTAAACGTGCCGTAGGCGTTGGGCTGTAGGCGCATAGTCCCACCGTACAAACGTACTTGATCGGGGCTATGGGTGACTTGAATCAGGTTTTTTTGGCTCTCGATTTCCAATTCTTTGGGAAAATAGCGCACCCCGTTGATTTGGAAAGAAACTTGCGGCTTTTCTTTGAGTAAAACACTATTAATATAGGGTTGATTGTAGCCTTTGGTTTGCAAACTGGTCAGCAACCAACGCCGCACTAGGGGATTTTCATAAACTTCTCGCTTTGCCCAAACCTGCCAGCGTCCGGGTTGGGTAATTTCCACTTTAATGCCCATTTTTGCCCAATTTTTGGCACTATTTTCGGCGGTTTCAAAGGTGGCGTGGTCGCTTAAAATGACTTTTTCTTGGAGGATGGGAGAAGCGAGGGGACGGGGAATAACTTCTAATTGTAGGCGATTGGTTTGCAGGGTTTGGGATTGGCCATCTTCTCCCACCATGCGGAGGGTGAGATTATCATCACTGGTACTGCTCAGGGTTAATTTTTCCTTGGCTTCATCGCCAAAACGTTGGACAATGCCCACTCTCAGAAGCACATCCTTGGCCATAGCGGCAGGAATTAGGGTTAAACTGAGCAAGATCGCCGCAGTTATGGAACCAATGCTAATTATTGGTTTTTTTTCCTTGATTTTTAGCATAAAGTCAAGTATCTGTTAATAAGTTTTCATAAAATTTGAGGATATTCAGAGATTATAGCAGCAAGCCGTTAGGGGTTAGGAAGTGGGGAAGTGGGGAAGTGGGGAAGTGGGGAAATGGGGAAGTGGGGAAATGGGGAAGTGGGGAAGTGGGGAATTTCAGCTAAAACCCTAAAACCCTAAAACCCTAAAACCCTAACACCCTAACACCCTAACACCCCAACACCCTAACACCCCAACACCCTAACACCCCAACACCCAACAAAGCGTCTAACTTCCCCCATCGCTGATAATGCGTAAACGTACCATTTTTTGCCCACCTTCATCCAGTTCTACTTCGATCACTTCACTGGTTAAACTTTCCAAACAGGTTAACATCGATCGCAGATGGGGATTACTTGCTCCCGTATCCACATAGAGGCGATCGGACAAACTACCCAAACGTTTCCAAGTAGTATAAAGTTTAGCCACGGCCTGCTCTAATTGTGTGGCTTGTTTAACCAGATCCGCCGCCGTATTTAGACAATCGACGCGCAAAGCTTCTTCTAGAGCCATTTCAATATCTAAATTACCCCGTCGGAGAGTTTGTACTTGGGCCGCCGCATCGAGATATTTGGCTAAACTGCGTGCTTCCGAGGTGATTAATTTTACCGTATCTACATCGGGATTAGCGGCGATTTCTTGACGGAGAGTGTCGATATGAGTATCGGGTAACTTTTCTAATTCTTTCACTAGGGGGGCGAGATGACGCGCCGGTAAACTACCATCGCTGGCTTTTTCTTTCACTTCATCGGGTAGTAAATCTGAACTCATCGCCGTCCATTCATCGGCCAATTGCTTCACCTCCCGACGGGTAATTCTCTCCCCTTGTCGGGCCGCATCACTGACTAATTTTTGAATTTCGGGGGCAGATTTGGCCGTTTCCACAAAGGCCCGTTTACTAAAATTATTGATACTATCGGGATCCAGTTGTCCTTCTGCGAGGAGAGTATCGGCACTATTAGCCAACTGAATCAGAGCATAAGCTTGACTTTTAGTGATTTCTCGCTGTTTTAACCAGTTTAAAAAGCCCGTACCGCGACTATCACCGCCTTGCTTCTCCCGGTCGCGAATAGCTCGCAAAATTCGCCCCCGCCAGATTTCTGTTTGCAAATCAAAGCGATCGCAGACTTTCCAAAAAGAATCCAGTTGCTGCTGAAAATCATGATCTTGGATGGTTTCATCTTCGGGATCCGGCAGTTGAAAGTTAAACTCTAGAGGCGTTTCAAAGGCATCAATGATCGCGGAGGTGTCGGAGGGGAACGTCGCAGCATCAACCATATATGATAGACTCGGCAGTTAATCAGGCATTTTATCTTAACTCGCTCAGGCAACCCCCGACAAGCCAGTTAACCGTCAGCCACAGATAGGGAAGTGGGGAAGTGGGGAAGTGGGGAAGTGGGGAAGTGGGAATTATGAATTAGGGATTGGGGGGACTCGGACTGGTGACGGGTGCGGAAGGTGTCGTCCCGGTCGTGGGACTGGTGACGGGTGCGGAAGGTGTCGTCCCGGTCGTGGGACTGGTGACAGGTGCAGGAGAAATCGATGGATTGGGAGCGGGATGACGACCCAAGAATTGCCAAGCGATCGCAGCCAGCAAACCGAGAACACCGACGGCGATCGCCACCATCGAGGGTAAAACGCTAGTGAGCGCGGGGGGAAAAGTACGACTAGGAACCGAAGAAGATGCAGGGGGGGGAGTGGGTATTGCTGTCACCACTTCTTCTCCGGGGTCGGTGTCCCGGTTGTGATCAAAATCTTGGTCATTAAGATGGGGAATAATCCGTTCTTTGACCTCAGCATAAACTAAAGGCGTGACTGGTTCAGCCGCAGGAACTACCCGACAATAAACTAGGGCGATGGTGGAGTTATCGTGACCGTTTTTCTGGTTAGCTAGTTGTAATAAACTTTCCCCCACGGTCGTCACGGTTTTCTCTCCTCGCAAAAGAGGCAGAATTTCACTGTCCCAGTATTGTTCTACCCGATCATAATCACTTAAACCATCGGAACAGAGGAGAAAAACACAATCTTGATCAACAATCAACCTCTGAACCGTGGGATGGAGATTAGTGGCGCTACCCATGCCCAAAGCTTGCACCAAAGCCCCCGCGTTGGGATACTGTATGGCATCACGATAGAGGAGATAGCCTAATTTCACTTCCCTAGAAGCGAGATCATCATCCACCGTCACTTGATGACAACTGTGGGCAGTAATCCAATAGATACGGGAATCCCCCACATGGGCTATGTACATTTCCTGAGCATGGCCAAAGGCCATAACTAGAGTCGTACCCATGCGCCGGCGGTCTTGTCTTGACTCCTGATCGTTGCGTTGACTGATCAGATCATTGGTGACACGAATCGCCTGTTCGAGGACAAGACTGTAACTCTCGGGATAGACTTCCATATCAGTGGTGGGACTGGGATTAATTTCCCTAGGCAGGGTTTCAATCGCTAATTGAGCAGCGATTTCGCCCCCTTCCTGACCACCGATGCCATCACAGACAATCGCCAGGGGATTTTGACCATTAGACAGGGTTAGGGCCTGATTAGCTGGGGGATAACAGGCATCCTCGTTGTGTTCCCGCAGCGGACCGGTATCAGTGCAGGTAAAAATCTCATAGGTGCGTTCTTGACCTGCACCGTAGTGCTGTAGGGCATAATCGAGAATAGCGATCAGGGATTCTGGGCGATCGAGATCACCGGATTCTAGTTCTTGGGTTAGGGATGTGAGAAAATCTTGAATATTAGCAGCTGCCGTCGGTATTAGACTGGACCAGAAAGCCCCTAAATCTCGTAAATTGGGAGCGGCAGCCTCGTCTTTGCTCAATTCTAGCAATTGCAGCAGCTGATTATTCACTCTCGTCAGAAAAGGGTTAAGCAGACTAGAAACCACAGCTTTTTTCTGGAGGGGATGCCAGAGTTTAGCCATTTGCCATAACCAGTGAATTTGCCTTAAATCGGAAGCTTGCGACCAAACTTCGGCTAGAGTGGGCAATAGTTCCAGATAAATTAATTCTCCCGTTTCATCGAGGGGAATTGTGCCGTATTCTAACAGCCAGATGTCCATATTTAAACGTTCGTCGGGACTGGGAATATAGCCATAGACTTGGGGAATATGGAGATGGAAGGGTAACAATTTTAGGTAGAGGGAGAGCCAGCTAGGAGGTTCTTCTGGTGCTTGGGGTGCTTGCGCGGGTTTAGTATCAAGAACAATTTGTGGTTGTTTGACCAAATAACGATTATCAATTAGCTCACCCGCACGATAATAGCTTCTCACCCAATCACCCATCATCCATAAATAGCGCTTAACTAAAGGAGTGCCGCATTTTTCACAGAATCTATTAGTGAGAGCGTTCGGGGATAGACAGGTTAAGTTTTGACATTGTAGGTTTATCACGGAGTCCATGAAAACTGCTTACTCCTAAAGCGCGGTTAGTATAGGTTATTAAAATAGCGTGTTTTTACCACGATGACTGTCAGTGTACTCTAGTGTCTCCTAAATTTTAATACTTGTGGCTCGATCGAGAATAATTAATGCTGACAGTGCCATCTCTATAGTTGTGTCTGGGGTGTAGGAATTATAAATTATGAATTATGAATTATGAATTGGGGAAATGGGGACGTGGGAAGTGGGGAAGTGGGAAGTGGGGAAGTGGGGAAGTGGGGAAGTGGGGAAGTGGGGAAGTGGGGAAATGGGGAGGTGGGGAAGTGGGAAGTGGGGAAATGGGGAAATGGGGAGGTGGGGAATTGGGGAAGTGGGGAAATGGGGAAGTGGGGAGGTGGGGAAGTGGGGAAGTGGGGAGGTGGGGAAGTGGGGAAATGGGGAAGTGGGGAAGTGGAGCATTTGGATGAAATTTCCCTAAACCCCAAAATCCCTATCACCCTATCACCCCAAAACCCTATCACCCTGTCTCCTAACTCCTAACAGTTTCTAAATATTTTTCAACATCAGCAAAGAGCGAGTTTGAAAGCCGAGATTTTGGTAGAGATTAAGAGCATTGTCGTTATTGATGAAGACTTGTAAACCGATGCGGGTTTGTCCGCGACTTTTTGCCCAATCCTTAGCTCGATCGATTAGTGCGCTGGCGATACCTTGGCGACGATGCTGGGGAGCGACGTAAATTAGGAAAATATGACCATAGCGATCGCCTGTCACCTGATCGACGGCGCTCCCCATCCAGAGACAAGCGATCGCTGTTTGTTGTCCTTCAACGATCCACAGGGGAGTATCAAGGCAAAAAAACTGTCTGACTGTATCAGCTAGATGGGAAAGGTTTTTTTGTTCGGGAAAAAATTCTTCATAGGTGCGGGTGAGAAAATTAATGAGTAGATAGCGATCGCCCATTTTTCCCAGTCGCAGCCGATAATCTTCGGGAAGGTTAGCCATGCCAAGGATAAAAGAAAATTATGCCCAGGGATGGCTCGATCGGAGCGGGTGCCGCTAAATCTGCTGGTAAAAAAATCCGGATGCCGGTGGCAACCAGAGCAACTAAAAACACTAAGATAGTCAGGAACGGGGCGATATATTGTCGAAAAAAAGCCATAATTATTTGATCTCTACACTGCTGTTCTTTCTATTTTAGGGATTGCCAGTTAAGATATCAGCAATTAAAAAAAATTCGCCCAAAAAAAAGTGATCGGCATACCGATCACTAAAAACCGACAACTAGACTATGACTAAACACCGATTAAATCTAACGAAGGTGCAAATAGGCCGCCTCTGCTTCCAATTGACGTACCAAAGCTTCATTTCCCTGCGCTCTAGCTACTTCCAATCGGTGTTGTAAATTTCTGCGGAGTGTTTCCCTATGAGCGACGGCGGCTTGTGTTAGGACTTGCTGACGATTTTTGTTCATGATGGACAGACTTTTGAGCGACTTAACTTACCTTATATCTAAATCATAACATTCTCCTTGGTAAACTGTATCTTTAGTTACTGAATTTGGCGTTAAGATTTATTAACGGTGTTGGCCACCCTAGGGAAAAGTCAATGAAGGAACAGGCACTAATAACCCTTACTAGCGATTTTGGACTACAGGACGGTTATGTGGGCATTATCAAGGGAGTAATCGCGGGAATTGCCCCCTATGCTCGCACGATCGATCTGAATCATCAAATTTCGCCCCAAGACCTCTACGCTGGTCGTTTTATTCTCCTAAATGCCTATCAATATTTTCCCCAAGGCACTATTCATCTGGCAGTTATAGATCCGGGGGTGGGAAGCAAAAGACGCGGGGTAGGGATTCGTTTTGCCGGTGGTTATTTAGTCGGGCCAGATAATGGTTTATTTAGTGGCATTTTAAGCCAATCTCCCGCTATATCTGCCGTTAATCTCAATAATTCTTTCTATTGGCGCACCCCTAACCCTAGCACTACTTTTCACGGTCGTGATATTTTCGCTGCTGTGGCCGCTTATTTGGCCCGGGGAGTACCCCTAGAAATGTTAGGTGAGATTATTGATCCCGATAGCTTGCAACAATTAGCGATCGCTGTTCCGCAAATCGAGGAAGATAAAATCAGGGGTCAAATTCAATATATCGACATTTTCGGCAATTTAATCAGCAATATTCCCGATTATCTCCTAGAAGGAAAAAATTGGTCAGTGCAGTTGGGTCCAAAAATTATCCCCGCAAAAAACACCTACAGTGATGTTCCTTGGGGGGAAATAGTCGCTTTTATCGGTAGTCACGGGGGGTTAGAAATTGCCGTCAATAGTGGCAGCGCCCAAAAGCAATTACACTTAAATATTGGCGATGCGATCGAGGTTAGAATAGATAGGAGACAGTGATCAGTGATCAGTGATCAGTTATCAGTGATCACCGATCAGATTTGAGTTTTAAGGGTTCTTAGTTACTTGATATAGTTTGATCGGGTGGCATAAATCCACTAAATCCTTATCTGGCAAGAGACTTAATTGATTAGTTCGTTCTAGATCAAAAACAATTGACAAAAATTGCCTAAGATGTTTCTCTATAAGGGTTTCATCCCTTATAACCCCCGTCTATTGCATAACACAAACCGAAGAACCGTTTTAAGTTCACTGATAACTGATAACTGATAACTGATAACTGATATGGCCTTTTAATCAATTCTCATACTAATATCTAACCAAGTAGAACGGGTAACTGGGGCGCTAGTAGAAATATAATCTACTCCTGTTTCGGCCACGTTGCGAATGCGATCGAGGGTAATATTTCCCGATGCTTCTATTTTGGTTTTACTATTAAAATTGCGGATCATTTCCACAGCAGTTTGCATCATCTCTAAATCCATATTATCTAACATAATGATCTCTACCTGCTGCTGCAGAGCTTGATTCACTTCTTCTAATTGACTGGTTTCTACCTCAATTGTGAGAGGATAGGGCATATTTTGCCTTACACGAAGCACTGCTTCCTCAATGCTGCCGGCTGCTTGAATATGATTATCTTTAATCATAATTGCATCATCTAACCCCAAACGATGGTTAATAGCGCCACCGATACCGGAGGCATATTTTTCTAAAATTCGCAATCCGGGGGTAGTTTTGCGAGTATCCACCAATCTTGTCGATAAATCGGCAATTTTCTCCACATATTTGCGAGTTTCACTAGCAATCCCACTCAAGCGCATGGCAAGATTTAAAGCGACTCTTTCCCCGATTAACAACGCATCGAAGGAACCTTCTATCTCGGCAATAACTTTAGACTTGGGGCAGAATTCCCCCTCGGCAACGGTGGGGGTAAAGTGAATAGTGGGGTTAAGTAGTTGAAAAACTCGTTCAGCTACGGGTAAACCGGCAATAACTCCCGCTTCTTTGGCAATCCAACTAGCTTGACCAATTTTAGCATGACCGAAGAAAATTGCTTGGGTGGTGCGATCGCCTCTACCGAGATCTTCTCGTAACCAGTTTTCTAACAAGGGATCAAGAACTAATAGGGGCGGTAACATAGAATTTATCGAAACAATCGGGACGTATTTATTTTAAGTCTAGGAATGTTTGACCTTTTTGTAAACTTTCTTTAATCGAAACTTATCCCTTCATAGATTAACTCGATCGCACAGTGAAAAACGAGACTAGATAGAATAATTTCTTCTCCTTGACTATAAGCGCAGTAAAACCAAATTTTATCTTCACCGCGACGATAAACCTCAACACTGATCGATTCAGGATCGACTAAAACGTATTCTTGTAAACTAGCAATCTGACGATAATATTGTAACTTTTTAGTGCGATCATAGTTTCCTGTGCTAGGGGAAAGCACTTCAATAATCACTTGTGGATGTTGAATAAAATTACGAGATTGTCTATCCCTAAAATCGCAACTAATCACCAAATCGGGATAAAAATAACGACTATTATTAGCTTGTACTTTCACATCAGATACATTGACTCGACAGCCTCGCGGACGGAGATGAGAATATAAAGTTCTGTAAAAATTCAAGGTAATATCATTATGGGGCAGACTACCCCCAGTCATGGCGATAATTTCCCCATCAATGTATTCATGGCGCAATTCCTGGGTAGCTTCCCATTCTAGATACTCTTCTGGGGTCATCCTTTCTGGGTATTGAGGTTGAGCGATCATTTTTCTTTTTCCTTGTCAACTAACTAAATTAATATCCCATTTCCTTTTTATCTTATACCATTTTCTCAGCCGAAGATTGAAGAATAGTCATAAGCTGTTCGTAATTTAAATTGCTTGTTGAGACGAGGCAAAAGGCAAGAGGCAAAAGGCAACAGTAGACCTCCTGCAAAAGTTTTAACCCTTGGCTAGCTTATACTCTAGAGAAAGTTCGTAGTTATAGATACCTGCGAGTAGATTTAGTCTTAATTTAAAACGCTTTCTTCGATTTCTATACCGGGAAGACAGAATTCTAAAGATTTTCAAATGACGATGAATATTTTCAATCACTACTCTCTCTCTCGATAATTGTCGATTAAATTTCTTTTGTTCTTTCGTTAACTCTT
>VYLK01000373.1_pt1 | contig 16702 bp, 12 predicted proteins | sample 5114321 | NCBI WGS metagenome assembly VYLK01 (sample SAMN12291792, study PRJNA351875) | freshwater metagenome | isolation source: freshwater lake | place: USA: Michigan, MSU2 Lake | collected 2011-08-16
CGTCAGCATCACGGTGAAGCTGATCAACCCGATCGCGATGGAAGAAGGTCTGCGCTTCGCCATCCGTGAAGGCGGCCGCACCGTCGGCGCCGGCGTCGTGGCCAAGATCATCGAGTGAGTTTTTCCGCAGGGGTGTAGCTCAATTGGTAGAGCGCCGGTTTCCAAAACCGAAGGTCGGGGGTTCGATTCCCTCCGCCCCTGCCACCTGGTAGCCCCGAGTGGCCTTTCACAGCCGGCCCGCAGCGCTTTTTGGTGCTGCGGGCCTTGCGTCTGAATCTGCCGAAGGGCACCGTCGCTGACCGCGACCTACACGCTGGAACCCATGTCCACCCAACCCCAAGTCGAAACCGTCTCCACGGGCGCTGACAAGGCCAAGCTGGCCGGTGCGGCCCTGCTCGTGCTGGCTTCGATCGTGGCCTTCTACTACCTCGGCAAACAAGACCTGTGGGTGCGCGTCGTCGCCCTGCTGGCGTTGCTGGGGGCGGCCGTGGCCCTGTTCTTCACCTCCGAGTCGGGCAAGCAGCTCATTGCCTTCGGTGCCGATTCGGTGCGCGAGACCAAGAAGGTCGTCTGGCCCACCCGTAAAGAAGCCATGCAGATGACCGGCTACGTCTTCGCCTTCGTGGTGGTGATGGCCTTGTTCATGTGGCTCACCGACAAGACGCTCGAGTGGGCGATCTTCGACCTGATCCTGGGTTGGCGCAGCTGAGGCACGCAAGATGACCGAACAAGTTGACACCGGCGCCGTGCCGGCCGCTGCTCCCTCCACCAAGCGCTGGTACATCGTCCACGCCTACTCGGGCATGGAGAAGGCCGTCGAGCGCAACCTGCGCGAGCGCATCGACCGCGCCGGCATGCAAGACAAGTTCGGCCGCATCCTCGTGCCCACCGAAGAAGTGGTGGAGCTGAAGAACGGCAAGAAGAGCGTCACCGAGCGCCGCATCTACCCAGGCTACGTGCTCGTGGAGATGGACATGGCCGACGACACCTGGCACCTGGTGAAGCACACCAGCAAGGTCACGGGCTTCATCGGTGGCGCGCGCAACCGCCCGGCTCCCATCTCGGAAGCCGAGGTCGCCAAGATCGTCAACCAGATGCAAGAGGGCGTGGACAAGCCGCGGCCCAAGGTTGAGTGGACGGTGGGCGAGCTGGTGCGCGTGAAGGAAGGTCCGTTCACCGACTTCAACGGCGCCGTCGAAGACGTGAATTACGAGAAGAGCAAGGTCAAGGTGTCCGTCACCATCTTCGGCCGCGCCACCGGCGTCGAACTCGATTTCGCGCAGGTCGAAAAGATCTGAGTTTTTCCACCGCAGGCGTGCCCGACCCGGCGCCTGCGTTTCGTTCGTCTGTTCGGGTCGTTTGACGAGGAGCTGCACGCGGCATCAGCCCGGCGGCGTTTGAACTCGAGGAGCCATTCATGGCAAAGAAGATCGTCGGCTTCATCAAGCTGCAAGTACCGGCCGGCAAGGCCAACCCCTCGCCCCCCATCGGCCCGGCCCTGGGTCAGCGCGGCCTGAACATCATGGAGTTCTGCAAGGCGTTCAACGCCCAGACCCAGCAAGGCTTCGAGATCGGCATGAAGCTGCCCGTGGTCATCACGGCCTTCGCTGACAAGAGCTTCACCTTCATCATCAAGTCGCCCCCGGCGACCGCGCTGCTGAAGAAGGCCGCCGGCATCACCAAGGGCTCCGGCAAGGCGCACCTCGACAAGGTTGGCAAGGTCACGCGCCAGCAGCTCGAAGAGATCGCCAAGATCAAGATGAAGGATCTGAACGCCGCTGACATGGACGGCGCGGTCAAGATCATCGCGGGCTCGGCCCGTTCGATCGGCCTGATCGTCGAAGGAGTCTGAACATGGCCAAGCTCACCAAAAAAGCCAAGGCCCTGCAGGGCAAGGTCGACAGCCTGAAGCTGTACCCGCTGGAAGCGGCGCTGAGCCTCGTGAAGGAACACGCCACCGCCAAGTTCGATGAGTCCATCGACGTGGCCGTGCAGCTGGGCGTGGACGCCAAGAAGTCCGACCAGGTGGTGCGTGGCGCCGTCGTGATGCCCGCCGGCACCGGCAAGACCAAGCGCGTGGCCGTGTTCGCCCAGGGCGCCAAGGCCGAAGAAGCCAAGGCCGCCGGCGCCGACATCGTCGGCATGGACGACCTGGCCGCCGAGATCAAGGCCGGCAAGATGGACTTCGACGTCGTCATCGCCAGCCCCGACACGATGCGCATCGTCGGTACCCTGGGTCAGGTGCTGGGCCCGCGCGGCCTGATGCCGAACCCGAAGGTCGGTACCGTGACGCCCGACGTGGCCCAGGCCGTGCGCAATGCCAAGGCCGGCCAGGTGCAGTTCCGTGTCGACAAGGCCGGCATCATCCACGGCACCATCGGCCGCCGCTCGTTCGACGACGGCAAGCTGACGGAAAACCTGCGTGCACTGATCGACGCCCTGAACAAGGCCAAGCCGGCCAGCAGCAAGGGCATCTACCTGCGCAAGGTGGCCGTGTCTTCCACGATGGGCGTGGGCGTTCGCGTCGACACCTCGTCGATCAACGCCGCTGCGGCCTGATCGAACATTGAATGAAAGCGGCGCGCGAGTCTGGCGCGCTGCTGTATGAATTGGTGGGCCGCCGGCAGTTCGCTGCCGGTGGGCCATCCAAGACCGCTGGTGGGTGAAGCGCGATAGCGCCAGCCCGTAATCGAGAGCAAGGCCGCAAGGCGGTGCTCGAAGCCAGCGCAGATGGCGGTCCCGCTGCAAAGGTTCTCTGAGAGGGGTTCCCGAACAGCAAGGCTGCTGAATCCGGGTGTGCCTGCGCCGCAAGGCAAAGGCACGATTTGTGTGAGGAACAGACCTTGAGTCTCAATAAAAGCGAGAAGGCTGCCGTGGTCACGGAGGTGTCGGCGCAAGCCGCACGTTCGCAGACGCTGGCGTTGGCCGAGTACCGTGGCCTCACCGTGGAAAGCCTGAACAAGCTGCGCGTCGATGCGCGGTCCAAGGGTGTGTACCTTCACGTGCTGAAGAACACCCTGGCCCGTCGCGCCGTTGCCGGCACGCCGTTCGAGGTGGCCCAAGGTGCCATGGTCGGTCCGCTGATCTACGGCTTTTCCGAGGATGCCGTGGCCGCGGCGAAAGTCATCAGCGACTTCGCCAAGACCAACGACAAGCTCGTCATCAAGGGCGGCGCCTACGCCGGCAAGGCACTCACGGTCGACGGCGTCAAAGCCCTGGCCGCGATCCCGAGCCGCGAAGTGCTGATCGCCCAGGTGGCCGGCCTGCTGAAGTCGCCGATCCAGCGCATGGCTGGCGTGCTGGCTGCAGTGGCCGAAAAGCGCGGTGGCGGTGCTACGGCGGAAGCCGAAGCCGCAGCGCCCGCTGCTTGATCCAGCATCCCCCTTTTCAGAATCAATCGTTTCGAGGAACCCCAAATGGCATTCGATAAAGACGCTTTCCTGTCCGCCATGGACAGCATGTCGGTGATGGAACTCAATGACCTGGTCAAGGCCATTGAAGAGAAGTTCGGCGTGTCCGCCGCGGCCATGGCCGCCCCGGCCGCTGGTGGTGGTGGCGCCGCTGCCGCCGCCGTGGAAGAGAAGACCGAGTTCAACGTGGTCCTGCTGGACGCTGGCGCCCAGAAGGTCTCGGTCATCAAGGCCGTGCGCGAACTGACGGGCCTGGGCCTGAAGGAAGCCAAGGACCTGGTGGACGGCGCTCCGAAGCCCGTCAAGGAAGCCATCCCCAAGGCCGACGCCGAAGCCGCTCTGAAGAAACTGGTGGACGCTGGCGCCAAGGCCGAGATCAAGTAAGTCAAGCGGGCGGCCGCCGCGAGGCGTCCGCCCCCTTCGTTGCAAGAGAGCAGCGAACGAAGTCCATCAAGGACTGCCGCGGAACCGGCTTCGCCGGGCCGCAGGCAGAGCCCCCTCGGGGGGTGGCGAGGACGCCGGCACAGCCGGCACCGCAGCCTGGGGGCTTCGTTCAGTGTTCTCTGATCCGACTGCAGAGAACGGGTTTGGTCGGGCTGAGGTGCAATGCCTCGGTTGTCCGCCAGCGACGGGTAGTGGCCCGTCACCAGACCTCGGGCGCAAGGCTCGAGTCGCCAGTCGCCGCAGAGCATGCGCCTAGGCCAGGCGTGTGTTCTCGACACGGAGAGTTCAATGGCGCAAGCAACCCCCTACACCTACACCGAGCGGAAGCGCATTCGCAAGAGCTTCGGCAAGCGTGAGAGTGTCCTCAAGGTTCCCTATCTTCTGACCATGCAGAGCGACAGCTATGTCGCCTTCCTGCAGAAGGATGTTCCGCCCCAGAAACGCAAGCCCGAGGGCCTGCAGGCGGCTTTCCTCTCCGCGTTCCCGATCGTCTCCCACAACAGTTTTGTGGAGATGAAGTTCATCGAATACAACATCGCGAAGCCGCCCTTCGACGTTCGCGAGTGCCAGCAGCGTGGTCTCACCTTCGCCGCCGCCGTGCGCGCGAAGCTGCAGATGATCATCTACGACCGCGAGAGCCACCCGCAGCGCGTCGTGAAGGAGATCAAGGAGCAAGAGGTCTACATGGGCGAAGTGCCCCTGATGACCGACTACGGCTCCTTCATCGTCAACGGCACCGAGCGCGTGATCGTGTCGCAGCTGCACCGCAGCCCCGGCGTGTTCTTCGAGCACGACAAGGGCAAGACGCACAGCAGCGGCAAGCTGCTGTTCAGCGCGCGCATCATCCCTTACCGCGGCAGCTGGCTCGACTTCGAGTTCGACCCGAAGGACATCCTGTACTTCCGCGTCGACCGCCGCCGCAAGATGCCGGTGACCATCCTGCTGAAGGCCATCGGCCTGACGCCGGAAACCATCCTGGCCCACTTCTTCCAGAACGACAACTTCCGCCTGATGGATTCGGGCGCGCAGATGGAGTTCGTGCCTGATCGCCTGAAGGGCGAGGTGGCCCGCTTCGACCTGACCGACAAAAACGGCAACGTCGTCGTCGAGAAGGACAAGCGCATCACCGCTCGCCACGTGCGCCAGCTGGAACAGGCCGGCACCGGTTTCGTGAGCGTGCCGGAAGACTTCCTCGTCGGCCGCGTCATCAGCAAGAACATGGTCGATGGCGACACCGGCGAGATCGTGGCCAAGGCCAACGAAGAGGTCACGGAAGCGCTGCTGAAGAAGCTGCGCGCCGCCGGCATCAAGGACATCCAGTGCATCTACACGAACGAGCTCAACCAGGGCGCGTTCATCAGCCAGACCCTGGCCTCTGACGAGACCACCGACCAGCTGGCCGCCCGCGTGGCCATCTACCGCATGATGCGCCCCGGCGAGCCGCCGACCGAAGACGCCGTGGAAGCCCTGTTCCACCGCCTGTTCTACAGCGAGGACACCTACGACCTCAGCCGTGTCGGCCGCATGAAGTTCAACGCCCGCGTGGGCCGCGACACGCCCGAAGGCAAGATGACGCTGAGCAATGACGACATCCTCGATGTCGTCAAGATCCTGGTGGATCTGCGCAACGGCAACGGCGACGTCGATGACATCGACCACCTGGGCAACCGCCGCGTGCGTTGCGTGGGCGAACTCGCCGAGAACCAGTACCGCAGCGGTCTGGCGCGCATCGAGAAGGCCGTGAAGGAGCGTCTGGGCCAGGCCGAGACCGAAGCCCTGATGCCGCACGACCTGATCAACTCCAAGCCGATTTCTGCGGCGCTGAAGGAGTTCTTCGGTGCGAGCCAGCTCTCGCAGTTCATGGACCAGACCAACCCGCTGTCGGAGATCACGCACAAGCGTCGTGTCTCGGCCCTGGGCCCGGGCGGTCTGACCCGCGAGCGCGCTGGCTTCGAAGTGCGCGACGTGCACCCCACGCACTACGGCCGCGTCTGCCCGATCGAAACGCCGGAAGGCCCGAACATCGGTCTGATCAACTCGCTGTCGCTGTTCGCGCAGCTCAACGAGTACGGCTTCCTGGAAACGCCTTACCGCCGCGTGCAAGACGGCAAGGTCACCGACCAGATCGACTACCTGTCGGCCATCGAAGAAGGCAAGTACGTCATCGCCCAGGCCAACGCCGGCCTGGATGCTGAAGGCAAGCTGATCGACGAACTCGTCAGCGCCCGTGAAAAGGGCGAATCGGTGCTGTTGAGCCCCGAGCGTGTGCAGTACATGGACGTGGCGCCGGCGCAGATCGTGTCGGTGGCCGCTTCGCTCGTGCCCTTCCTGGAGCACGACGACGCCAACCGCGCACTGATGGGCGCCAACATGCAGCGCCAGGCCGTGCCGACGCTGCGCCCCGAGAAGGCCCTGGTGGGCACCGGTGTCGAGCGCGTCGCCGCGGTCGACTCTGGCACCGTGGTCACGGCCCGCCGTGGTGGCGTGGTCGACTACGTCGACACCAACCGCATCGTGATCCGCGTGAACGACGCGGAAACGGTGGCCGGTGAAGTGGGCGTGGACATCTACAACCTCATCAAGTACCAGCGTTCCAACCAGAACACCAACATCCACCAGCGAGCCATCGTCAAGCGTGGCGACCTGGTCGGTGCCGGTGACGTGGTGGCCGACGGCGCATCGACGGACCTGGGCGAACTCGCCCTGGGCCAGAACATGCTGGTCGCCTTCATGCCCTGGAACGGCTACAACTTCGAGGACTCGATCCTCATCAGCGAACGTGTCGTCGCCGAAGACCGCTACACCTCGATCCACATCGAGGAACTGGTGGTCATGGCCCGCGACACCAAGCTGGGTTCCGAAGAAATCACGCGCGACATCCCGAACCTGAGCGAGCAGCAACTGGCCCGCCTGGACGAGAGCGGCATCGTCTACATCGGCGCCGAGGTGAACCCTGGCGACGTGCTGGTGGGCAAGGTCACGCCCAAGGGCGAGACCACGCTGACGCCGGAAGAGAAGCTGCTGCGCGCCATCTTCGGCGAGAAGGCTTCGGACGTGAAGGACACCTCGCTGCGCGTCGACCAAGGCACGCAGGGCACCGTCATCGACGTGCAGGTCTTCACCCGTGAAGGCATCGTGCGCGACAAGCGCGCCCAGCAGATCATCGACGATGAACTCAAGCGCTTCCGCCTCGACCTGAACGACCAGCTGCGCATCGTGGAGGCCGACGCCTTCGACCGTATTGCCAAGCTGCTCAACGGCAAGGTGGCCAATGGCGGCCCGAACAAGATCGCCAAGGGCACGGCCATCACCAAGGACTACCTGGCCTCGGTGGAGAAGTACCACTGGTTCGACATCCGCCCGGCGGAAGACGAGGTCGCCAACCAGCTGGAAAGCATCAAGAACAGCCTGGACCAGACGCGCCACAGCTTCGACCTCGCGTTTGAGGAGAAGCGCAAGAAGCTCACCCAGGGCGACGAGCTGCCCGCGGGCGTGCTGAAGATGGTGAAGGTGTACCTGGCCGTCAAGCGCCGCCTGCAGCCGGGCGACAAGATGGCCGGCCGTCACGGCAACAAGGGTGTGGTGTCGAAGATCGTTGCGGTCGAGGACATGCCCTACATGGCCGACGGCACGCCTTGCGACATCGTGCTGAACCCGCTGGGCGTGCCTTCGCGCATGAACGTGGGCCAGGTGCTGGAAGTGCACCTGGGCTGGGCCGGCAAGGGCATCGGCCAGCGCATCGGCAACATGCTGCAAGAGCAGGCCAAGGTGGCCGAGATCCGCAAGTTCCTGGACGAGCTCTACAACAAGAGCGGCGGCAAGAGCGAGCACCTCGACGACCTGAGCGACGAGCAGGTGCTCGAGATGGCCGGCAACCTGCAGCACGGCGTGCCGTTCGCCACGCCGGTGTTCGACGGTGCCGCGGAAGAAGAGATCCGCGCCATGTTGAAGCTGGCCTACCCGGACGACATCGCCGCCAAGAAGGGCCTGACGGCCACGCGCACCCAGGCCATCCTGAGTGACGGCCGCACCGGTGAAGCCTTCGAGCGCCCGGTGACCGTGGGCTACATGCACGTGCTGAAGCTGCACCACCTGGTGGACGACAAAATGCACGCCCGCTCGACCGGCCCGTACTCGCTCGTCACCCAGCAGCCGCTGGGCGGCAAGGCGCAGTTCGGCGGCCAGCGTTTCGGCGAGATGGAAGTGTGGGCGCTGGAAGCCTACGGCGCTTCGTACATCCTGCAGGAAATGCTGACGGTGAAGTCCGACGACGTGAACGGCCGTACCAAGGTGTACGAGAGCATCGTCAAGGGCGAACACGCCATCGAAGCCGGCATGCCGGAATCCTTCAATGTGTTGGTCAAGGAAATTCGCTCCTTGGGCATCGACATTGAACTCGAACGCAATTAAGGAGCCGACGCATGAAGGGACTACTCGACCTTTTCAAGCAATTCACCCCTGATGAGCATTTCGATGCCATCAAGATCGGACTGGCTTCTCCCGAGAAGATCCGTTCCTGGTCTTTCGGCGAGGTGAAGAAGCCCGAGACCATCAACTACCGCACCTTCAAGCCGGAACGCGACGGCCTGTTCTGCGCCAAGATCTTTGGCCCGATCAAGGACTACGAGTGCCTGTGCGGCAAGTACAAGCGCCTGAAGCACCGCGGCGTGATCTGCGAGAAGTGCGGCGTTGAAGTCACGCAGACCAAGGTGCGCCGCGAGCGCATGGGTCACATCGACCTGGCCGCGCCCTGCGCGCACATCTGGTTCCTGAAGTCGCTGCCGTCGCGTCTGGGCCTGGTGCTCGACATGACACTGCGCGACATCGAGCGCGTGCTGTACTTCGAAGCGTATGTCGTCGTCGACCCCGGCATGACCCCGCTGAAGAAGTTCAGCATCATGAGCGAGGACGATTTCGAGGCCAAGCACGCCGAATTCGGTGACGAGTTCGTTGCGCTGATGGGCGCCGAGGGCATCAAGAAGCTGCTCGAGGAAATGGACATCGATGCGGAGATCGACAAGATCCGCAACGACATGACCGGCTCCGAGCTGAAGATCAAGAAGAACTCCAAGCGCCTGAAGGTGCTGGAAGCCTTCAAGAAGAGCGGCATCCGTCCCCATTGGATGGTGATGGAAGTGCTGCCGGTGCTGCCGCCCGACCTGCGCCCGCTGGTGCCGCTGGACGGTGGCCGCTTCGCCACGTCGGACCTGAACGACCTCTACCGCCGCGTCATCAACCGCAACAACCGCCTGGCGCGGCTGCTGGAGCTGAAGGCGCCGGAAATCATCGTGCGCAACGAAAAGCGCATGTTGCAAGAGGCCGTGGACAGCCTGCTGGACAACGGCCGCCGCGGCAAGGCGATGACGGGCGCGAACAAGCGCGCGCTGAAGTCGCTGGCCGACATGATCAAGGGCAAGAGCGGCCGCTTCCGCCAGAACCTGCTGGGCAAGCGCGTCGACTACTCGGGCCGTTCGGTCATCGTGGTGGGCCCGACGCTCAAGCTGCACCAGTGCGGCCTGCCCAAGCTGATGGCCATCGAGCTGTTCAAGCCTTTCATCTTCTCGCGCCTGGAGGCGATGGGCATCGCCACCACCATCAAGGCGGCGAAGAAGGAAGTCGAGAGCGGCACGCCGGTGGTTTGGGACATCCTTGAAGAAGTCATCAAGGAACACCCGATCCTGCTGAACCGCGCCCCGACGCTGCACCGCCTGGGCATCCAGGCCTTCGAACCGGTGCTGATCGAAGGCAAGGCCATCCAGCTGCATCCGCTGGTGTGCTCGGCCTTCAACGCCGATTTCGACGGTGACCAGATGGCCGTTCACGTGCCGCTGAGCATCGAAGCGCAGATGGAAGCCCGCACGCTGATGCTGGCCTCCAACAACGTGCTGTTCCCGGCCAACGGCGAACCGTCGATCGTGCCGTCGCAAGACGTGGTGCTGGGTCTGTACTACGCCACCCGCGAGCGCATCAACGGCAAGGGCGAAGGCATGGTCTTCATGGACATGCAGGAGCTCCAGCGCGCGCTCGACAACGGCGTGGTGGAGATCACCGCGAAGATCGCCGTGCGCATGGTCGAGTGGCACAAGGACGCCGCCACCGGCGAGTTCGTGCCCGAAACCAAGCTCGTGGACACGACCGTCGGCCGTGCGCTGCTGAGCGAAATCCTGCCCAAGGGCCTGCCGTTCGCCAACATCAACAAGGCGCTGAAGAAGAAGGAGATCAGCAAGCTGATCAACGCCAGCTTCCGCAAGTGCGGCCTGAAGGAAACCGTCGTCTTCGCAGACAAGCTGCTGCAGAACGGCTTCCGCCTGGCCACGCGCGCCGGCATCTCGATCGCCATCGACGACATGCTGGTGCCGAAGGAGAAGCCGGGCCTGATCGAGCGCGCCGAGAAGGAAGTCAAGGAGATCGAGCAGCAGTACGTCTCGGGTCTGGTGACGGCCGGCGAGCGCTACAACAAGGTCGTGGACATCTGGGGCAAGACCGGCGACGAAGTCGGCAAGGTCATGATGAGCCAGCTGTCCAAGCAGAAGGTGCAAGACCGCCACGGCAAGGAAGTCGACCAGGAGTCCTTCAACTCCATCTACATGATGGCCGACTCGGGCGCGCGCGGCTCTGCTGCGCAGATCCGTCAGCTGGCCGGCATGCGCGGCCTGATGGCCAAGCCTGACGGCAGCATCATCGAGACGCCCATCACGGCCAACTTCCGGGAAGGCCTGAACGTTCTGCAGTACTTCATCTCCACCCACGGTGCTCGTAAGGGCCTGGCGGACACGGCGCTGAAGACCGCGAACTCCGGCTACCTCACGCGCCGCCTGGTGGACGTGACGCAAGACCTGGTGGTGACGGAAGTCGACTGCGGCACGCAGAACGGCATGAACCGCCGCGCGCTGGTCGAAGGTGGTGAAGTCATCGAAAGCCTGCGCGACCGCATCCTCGGCCGCGTGACGGCCACCGAGGTGCTGCACCCCGAGACGCAGGAGCTGATGGTCGCCGCCGGCACGATGCTGGACGAAGACCTGATCGACGTGCTGGAAGCTGCCGGCGTGGACGAAGTGAAGGTGCGTACGGCCCTGACCTGCGACACGCGCTTTGGCATCTGCGCCAAGTGCTACGGCCGCGACCTGGGCCGTGGTGGCCTGGTGAACGTGGGCGAGGCCATTGGTGTGATCGCTGCGCAGTCCATTGGCGAACCCGGCACGCAGCTGACGATGCGCACCTTCCACATCGGTGGTGCGGCTTCTCGTGCGGCCGTGGCCAGCAGCGTCGACGCCAAGAGCGAAGGCCTGATCGGCTTCAACGCCACGATGCGCTACGTCACCAACGCCAAGGGCACCCTGGTGGTGATCTCGCGTTCGGGCGAGATCGTCATCAGCGACCCGCACGGCCGCGAGCGTGAGCGCCACAAGCTGCCTTACGGCGCGACGCTGAACGTCAAGCCCGACCAGCACGTGAAGGCCGGCACCGTGCTGGCCAACTGGGACCCGCTGACCCGCCCCATCATCACGGAATTCGCCGGCAAGGCGAAGTTCGAGAACGTGGAAGAGGGTGTCACCGTCGCCAAGCAGGTGGACGAGGTGACGGGCCTGAGCACGCTGGTCGTGATCGACCCGAAGCGCCGCGGCGCCGCCAAGGTGGTGCGCCCGCAGGTCAAGCTGCTGGACGCTGCCGGCGTGGAAGTGAAGATCCCCGGCACCGACCACGCCGTGACCATCGGCTTCCCGGTGGGCGCGCTGATCCAGGTGCGCGACGGTCAGGACCTGGGCCCCGGCGAAGTGCTGGCGCGCATCCCGATGGAAGGCCAGAAGACGCGCGACATCACCGGCGGTCTGCCGCGGGTGGCCGAGCTCTTCGAAGCGCGCAGCCCGAAGGACGTGGGCACGCTGGCCGAGATCACCGGCACCATCAGCTTCGGCAAGGAGACCAAGGGCAAGAACCGCCTGCAGATCACCAGCCCCGAAGGCACGGTGCACGAGGAACTCGTCGCCAAGGAAAAGAACATCCTGGTGCACGAAGGCCAGGTGGTCAACCGCGGCGAACTGGTGGTCGACGGCAGCGCCGACCCGCAGGACATCCTGCGCCTGCTGGGCATCGAGGAACTGGCGCGCTACATCGTCGACGAGGTGCAGGACGTCTACCGTCTGCAGGGCGTGAAGATCAACGACAAGCACATCGAGGTGATCGTTCGCCAGATGCTGCGCCGCGTGCAGATCACCAACGCCGGCGATTCGTCGTACATCAACGGCGAGCAGGTGGAGCGCAGCGAGCTGCTGAACACCAACGAGCGCCTGCGTGCCGAAGGCAAGGTGCCGGCGACGCACGCCGACGTGCTGCTGGGCATCACCAAGGCCTCGCTGTCGACCGACAGCTTCATCTCGGCGGCGTCCTTCCAGGAAACCACCCGCGTGCTCACCGAGGCTGCCATCATGGGCAAGCGCGACGAGCTGCGTGGCCTGAAGGAGAACGTGATCGTCGGCCGCCTGATTCCCGCGGGCACCGGCATGGCCTTCCACGAAGCCCGCAAGGCCAAGGAAGCCATGGACGAGAGCGAGCGTCGCGCCATCGCGCTGCAGGAAGCTGAAGAGCTGGCAGCGGTGCAGATGGCCGGTGTGGACGCTGCCACCGCAGCGGCCGCCGGCGACAGCGCCGAGTGAGTAACTGAAGCTTCATGGTGAGCCGGCGCTGCCGGTTCACTGCTGAGCTGAGAAGGCGGCCTGCGGGCCGCCTTTTTCTTGGGCGCAGCCCGGTGGCGGGCTCAGGGCCCGGCGGGCAGCACCCACGCTTGCGGACGCAGGATGGCCAGCCCCAACGGCCGCGCCCGGCGGGCCAGCTTCAGCAACGCCCGGTCGTGCGTGAGCAACCAAGCTGCGCGGTGCGCGAGCGCGAGTTCGAGGAAGACCTGGTCGTCGGGGTCGCTGCAGCGCAAGGGCAGGGGTGCCGGTGGCGGCGCGGCGTGAATCTGGGCGTACTGGTCGAACGATGCGAGCACGCGCTCACTGTCGGGATTCCACTTCGCCAGCGTGCGGTAGTTGAGCGTTCGGGCCAACTCATCGCGCATCGCCGGGCAGGCGAGCCACTGCACTTGCCCTTGCTCCAGTGCTGCTGCCAGGGCCGCGACCGCGGGCTCGCGGAAGACCAGCCAGTCGAGCACGGTGTTGGTATCGAGCACCACCGCGGCGCGCGGGGCAGACAAACTCTCGCTCAGATCGAGCCCCTGACTTGCTGCTGAAGGCGCGGCCGAATATACTAGAAGGCTTTTCGGCAGACTTTGCTGCGTTCAGCCCTGGGAGCTTGCTCCTGCTCTGGTGCCCACCAACGGGGCGCCGGGGTCCAAAAAACGGCTGCGCACGCCGGGCCCACGCTTGCGAATGCGTGCTGCGGCAACCGCCCGGCACGCTTGCACTTGAAGCCCACGCTCCACCGAAAAGATTGCGTAGCTTCAAACGGGAACAAGTTACTTTTATGCCAACCATCAATCAGCTCGTGCGCCACGGCCGTCAGGTCGAAGTCACGAAGTCCAAGTCGCCTGCGATGCAGAACAGCCCGCAGCGCCGGGGTGTCTGCACCCGCGTCTACACCACCACCCCCAAGAAGCCGAACTCGGCCCTGCGGAAGGTCGCCAAGGTGCGCCTGACCAACGGTTTCGAGATCATCAGCTACATCGGTGGTGAGGGTCACAACCTGCAGGAACACAGCGTCGTGCTCGTGCGCGGCGGCCGTGTGAAGGACCTGCCCGGTGTGCGTTACCACATCGTGCGCGGTTCGCTTGACCTGCAAGGCGTCAAGGATCGCAAGCAGTCGCGCTCCAAGTACGGCGCGAAGCGTCCCAAGAAGGCCTGATAAGCCGAACCATTGCGGCAGGCTCGTCCCGTTGTGGATGAGCGGCCGAGTAAGTGAAGGGCCCTGATGGCCTTTCGCGGCGGGCGCCAGAAGCGCCGGCCAACTGAAACGATAGAAGGAAGACTCCCATGCCACGTCGTCGCGAAGTACCCAAGCGCGAGATCCTGCCTGACCCGAAGTTCGGCTCGGTCGATCTGTCCAAGTTCATGAACGTCATCATGGAATCGGGCAAGAAGGCCATCGCCGAGCGCATCATCTACGGTGCGCTCGAGCAGGTCGAGACCAAGGCCAACAAGGACCCCCTCGAGGTCTTCATGGTTGCGCTGAACAACATCAAGCCGATGGTCGAAGTGAAGTCCCGCCGCGTTGGCGGTGCGAACTACCAAGTTCCCGTGGAAGTTCGCCCCGTTCGCCGGCAGGCCCTGGCCATGCGCTGGTTGAAGGAAAGCGCGCGCAAGCGCGGTGAGAAGAGCATGGCCGCGCGTCTGGCCAACGAGCTGCTCGAGGCCAGCGAAGGCCGCGGCGGCGCCGTGAAGAAGCGCGACGAAGTCCACCGCATGGCCGAAGCGAACAAGGCGTTCTCGCACTTCCGCTTCTAAGCACAGCACGACGTAGCCCACCGGCCGCCTTTGCGGGTTAGCACTAACCCGCAGGCGGCCCCTGCATTTGGAGATAGACCATGGCCCGCAAGACCCCCATCGAGCGCTACCGCAACATCGGTATCAGCGCGCACATCGATGCCGGCAAGACCACCACGACCGAACGCATCCTGTACTACACGGGTGTGAACCACAAGATCGGTGAAGTGCACGATGGCGCCGCCACGATGGACTGGATGGAGCAGGAGCAGGAGCGCGGCATCACGATCACGTCGGCTGCCACCACCTGCTTCTGGAAGGGCATGGACCTGTCCTACCCGGAGCACCGCTTCAACATCATCGACACGCCCGGACACGTGGACTTCACCATCGAAGTCGAGCGTTCGATGCGCGTGCTTGACGGCGCTTGCATGGTGTATTGCGCCGTGGGTGGCGTTCAGCCCCAGTCGGAAACCGTCTGGCGCCAGGCCAACAAGTACAAGGTGCCGCGTCTCGCGTTCGTCAACAAGATGGACCGCACGGGTGCGAACTTCTTCAAGGTCTACGACCAGATGAAGACGCGCCTGAAGGCCAACCCCGTGCCCGTGGTGGTGCCCATCGGTGCCGAAGAAAACTTCAAGGGTGTGGTCGACCTGTTCAAGATGAAAGCCATCATCTGGGACGAGGCCAGCCAGGGCATGAAGTTCGAATACCACGACATCCCCGCCGAACTGGTGGAAGAGTCGAACAAGTGGCGCGAGCAGATGGTCGAGGCCGCCGCCGAGGCCAGCGAAGAGCTGATGAACAAGTACCTGGAAACGGGTGAGCTGACCGAGGCCGAGATCAAGCACGGTCTGCGCGTGCGCACGATCAGCACCGAGATCCAGCCCATGCTCTGCGGCACCGCCTTCAAGAACAAGGGCGTGCAGCGCATGCTGGACGCCGTGATCGACTTCCTGCCCTCGCCTGCGGACATCCCGCCCGTGCCTGGCACCGACGAAGACGACAAGCCGGTCACCCGCGCCCGCACCGACGAAGAGAAGTTCTCGGCGCTGGCCTTCAAGCTGATGACCGACCCCTACGTCGGCCAGCTGACCTTCGTGCGCGTCTACTCGGGCGTGCTGAAGAGCGGCGACTCGGTCTTCAACCCCATCCGCGGCAAGAAAGAGCGTATCGGCCGGATCCTGCAGATGCACGCCAACCAGCGTGAGGAGATCAAGGAAATTCTGGCCGGCGACATCGCCGCCTGCGTGGGCCTGAAGGACGTCACCACGGGCGAAACCCTGTGCGACCCCGACAGCATCATCACGCTGGAAAAGATGATCTTCCCGGAGCCGGTGATCAGCCAGGCCGTCGAGCCCAAGACCAAGGCCGACCAGGAAAAGATGGGCATCGCGCTGGGCCGCCTGGCTGCCGAAGACCCGTCTTTCCGCATGCGCACCGACGAAGAGAGCGGCCAGACCATCATCTCCGGCATGGGCGAGCTGCACCTGGAAATCATCGTCGACCGCATGAAGCGCGAGTTCGGCGTGGAAGCCAACGTCGGCAAGCCGCAGGTGGCCTACCGCGAAACCATCCGCAAGGCCGTGGCCGACGTGGAAGGCAAGTTCGTGCGCCAGTCGGGCGGCAAGGGCCAGTACGGCCACGTCGTGCTGAAGGTCGAGCCGCAAGAGCCGGGCAAGGGCTTCGAGTTCGTCGACGCCATCAAGGGCGGTGTGGTGCCGCGTGAATTCATTCCCGCGGTGCAGAAGGGCATCGAAGAAACGCTGCCCAACGGCGTGCTGGCCGGCTACCCGGTGGTGGACGTGAAGGTCACGCTGACCTTCGGTTCGTACCACGAAGTGGACTCGAACGAAAACGCCTTCAAGATGGCCGCTTCGATGGGCTTCAAGGACGGCTGCCGCAAGGCCCAGCCGGTGATCCTGGAGCCGATGATGGCCGTGGAAGTGGAAACGCCGGAAGACTACGCCGGCGGCGTGATGGGCGACCTGTCCAGCCGTCGCGGCATGGTGCAGGGCATGGACGACATGCCTGGCGGCGGCAAGGTGATCCGCGCCGAAGTGCCTCTGTCGGAAATGTTCGGCTACAGCACGACGCTGCGCTCAATGAGCCAGGGCCGCGCGACGTACACGATGGAGTTCAAGCACTACAGCGAAGCTCCGAAGAACGTCGCCGACGCCATCATCACCGCCCGCGGCAAGTAAACATTCAGCTGGTCTTCGGGGGGCTTGGCGCACGCTGCCAGTGGCGTGCGGTTCAGCAGGCCTCCGGAAACCTAAAACCAAAACACTGGCACTGCTCTTTTTTGGAGATTGAGAAATGGCAAAAGGTAAATTTGAACGCACGAAGCCGCACGTGAACGTGGGCACGATTGGTCACGTGGACCATGGCAAGACGACGCTGACGGCGGCGATCACGACGATCCTGGCG
>VYLK01000374.1_pt1 | contig 16664 bp, 15 predicted proteins | sample 5114321 | NCBI WGS metagenome assembly VYLK01 (sample SAMN12291792, study PRJNA351875) | freshwater metagenome | isolation source: freshwater lake | place: USA: Michigan, MSU2 Lake | collected 2011-08-16
CCAAGGCGCGCGGGCCAAATTTATTTTTTCTTTCAAACTGTCCGGTAGTACAGACGTAATAAATTGAAACCGTTGCTGTCCCCGGAGCCCATTTTGCCGCCTTGTGCACAACGTTTGTGTTTGCGCAGTGGTGCGGTTTCGAAGCCGCGTCCTGTCCCCGACACAAAGCGTTGAACGAAGATATAAACTTTGGGCTACACGTCAACGCACCATTGCGCAAACATTTTGTTGCCGGCTGTTAATTTTATTCCCAAAATTTCCACCAGGGTCGTTTGTCTGTCTTCACCGGATTGTCTCTCGATAATACTTTAGTGTCGTAGGTTTCTCCATCGTCCCCTTGCACTTTAGCATTAAGTCGGTCAGCGATGTCAATCATTTTATTCTTTATTTCTTCGTCTGGATTCTTAACTGTCACGTTGCCTGCTCTAAAGTCAAACCATGCGTAATTGTCACCAAGTCCATTTTTTGAATACGAAGTCCACACTGCAAGTCCGTTGTTTTCATAAGTCACTTGGTCTCCGTTGTCGGTCGTTGCGCTTGCTTGATTGTCGAGTCGCATCTCCTTGTCCGACTTGATGTAGTCGGTCCACTCTGTCAACTTGATTTCGTTCGAGTCGTTCTCGTCAAACCAATTCTCTTTTCTTGTTATATGAATGTCGTACCCCATCGTCCAAAAATTAATTGCCGGCAACGTTTGGCTATAACCAGTGGCGGCTTTTGAAACAGTTACTGTCCACGGTGACCAAACTTAATAGCGAAGATAAAACTTTATACTTACACGTCAACCCGCCATTGGTTATAGCTTTTGTTGGCAGCTGGCAGCTTAGTCCGAATTTTAATGGTAGTCCTCTATTTTAAATTTTCTTTGTCGTTGTAATGTTTCTCCGTCTATTATGTCTACACGTTTTAGTTTTACACAATTAAACAGTCCGCTGTCAATCATTGTCACAGATGCTTCAATTCTTACTTTTTTATTGTCGTCTTGAAGTTTTTGTCTTTTGTATATCTTGATTTTGTCATAGTCCAACGAGTCAAGGTAAAGTGTTACTACCGAGTCGTCCTTTATACGTAAATAAACAAAAGGTCTAAATAGAAGATTTTTCTCTTTTAGTATTCTGTATTGTGTCACTACTTTTTTGTCCCCCGCATTTAATTTTTCAATTGTCACGGTGTCGAAATAGATTATAGACTTTCTCACTAAACTGTCAGGATGGTTGTAATAATTCCCCAGTCTGAAAAAACTAAAGTAAAGGTCACCAGTTAATGTGTCTGTCTTTGGTCGAGAGTCACAACCAAAAATTAAAATCAATATTGTCGGTAGGAATATTTTCATTTAGCTGCTTGCTGCCAACGTTGGTACATATGACGTGCAGGGTTTTGAAACACGTCACTGTCCCACGTGGCTATGCTAAATTAGTTGATTACATGTAAATGGCAACACTAAACCCCTGCATGGCATATGTATTTTGTTGTGCGCTGGGCCGATTCATCGTCCTTTTTTTATAACCCTTCCTTCACTCATTGTTATATGCACGTTCCCACAATATGTCAAACGAAATTTACGTTTTCCAACTAGTTCATAACAACTTCCACCATATGACATCGATGTCCTAATAAGTGTCTTTTGAACAGAGTTTAATGAGTCAAGGTTATCAGGTGCCTTGTCGTCCGAATAAATTTTAAACATACAATTGTCCGGCCACCATATAATTGCTCCCTTTAATCCCTCTTTTCCGTTTTTAATAATAATGAATTGGTCGCCTGAAATTGTCAATATAAAGTCCGCCTTTTTGTGTCCCTTAGTTTTATGTTTGAATAGATATTGTCCGTCCGTTAGTTTTTCGCAATCCTGTCCAAATGCAGTTACTGTCCCAATGGTAAAAATTGTTGTTGTAATGAAAAGCTTAATAAGTTGTCGTTCGTTCATTTGTTATTGAAACCTCTTTGTCCCACGGCCTTGCGCACAACGTTTGTGTTTATGCAGTGCGGGGAATAGGAGGGCTTAAAAATGAAGCGCAGCGGAATGTTAAGCCCGACCTGCTCCGAACTGTCCCCCGTGACCGAACTACATTGTGAAACATAAACTTTAATTTAACACTGAACCCCCGCATTGCATAAACATTTTGTTGGCAGTAGTAATTTTTTTTCACTCCACGTTGTAAATATGTCCCTTCTCTGGCTCTCCTTTGTCCTTATTTACAATTGTCGGTTTAATCCAAACTAATTTCTTTTCTTTTAGTCCTGTCCCAAAGGGTTGATTTCTCCAGTGTCCTCGTCTCCAGTGTGTCGATACTGAAATTCCGGTCTCAACGTTTGTTCGTTTATAATCTGTCCCAAGAAAGTTTATTTTACTAAAACCCAAATTTCTGAGTACTGTCTTTGTCTGCTCTGATTGTTTTACTGAATTTGATTTTTTTAGTTTTTGAAGAATGTCTTGTGGCGTGTCAGTCGGCCATTCAACTTTTGGTTTTTCTTGGTCAGAGGAGAGGTAACATATTGAGTTGAAAATTAAATTAACTGTTTGTGTGAAAAATATTCTTGTCCCCTCTGTCAGATTATTATTTTTAGTGTCTTGAATAAATTTTGGGATAAATCCAGTTTTTCTAAGAGTGTCCTCATCATTTTGGTAGTTTATTCTGAACCAGTCGCCATAAAGTGAAGCATATTTATTTAAAATCCAGTCATTAGATTTTTTGGCATCCTTAACATAAGAGCAAACAAATAAGTCAATCTGATTTTGTTTGTAGAAGTTCTTTACTACAAGAACTCCATCTATGTATATTTCATTACCCAATGTGTCAATTCCATAAATTCTGTTTAAGTCCAGAAATGAAATATAGAAACTGTCAAATGGAAATTTGATAGTACTCAAGGGAATTTCATCAACGTCTGTGAAGTCAAATAGTTCGAGAAGTTCCTTGGTAAAGTGAAAGACATTTTTTCCATTCTTGAACCAATTATGGTAAAACCAAAAGAAGTTAAACTCTCGACTTAATTTAGCGTCAAAACTTTTTTGGTCACCCAATAACTCTTGAGGTAGTCCTTTCTCAGCTAAAATCATGTCATCATAAATGACATTTTGAACGTCAAGTTGAAAATCAGGATTGAAAATTTCGTTGCCTGATTTGTTGTTTATTAACGTGTTAATTTTCTTAAGAAAAGGGCGAGTCTTCTCATACCGGATTGGAAAAAATATGTCGTGCTTAACCATTTAACTCCTCTTTAATAAAAGATATAATCTTTTTGTCATTCCATAAATCTTTTGTCCTTGCCCAATAATTAAAGGCTTCCTGTCTGCTTCCAACGGGAATTCCGTGAAGTGGGACTTCAAACTCGTCATATGGAAATGAGTGATTAGTTTTTATCAACTCGTTAGCGACATGAGGAAATGCCTTTATTGCTTCCTGAAGTTGTTTCTTTGCTTTTACTAAATTATTTGTCTGAAAATATGCGAATACATTGCCATAAAAGAATTCAACAGAATGGTCGTCTGGGTACTTTGAATTTAAATGAAAGAATGCTCCAAAATTGCTTGAGTAAAAATAACATTCAGCAAGTGAATAGCGAGCCCCTTGGTTGTCTCCAGGATTAACGTTTATAATGAATTCAAATTTTTCAATTGCTTTGGCATAGAACTTTACTTTCATAAGTTCTAAACCTTCTGCGTGGAATGTCCTAAGTAAAGGTCTGTTTTCCAGAATTCCCCATCTAATTTCGTCTTTGTTCGGGTCAAATGTATTTGGGATTGCTTCGAGTCCAAGATTATGCGCTTTGTTAACTAATGCGTTACCCTCAATTTCTTTTCCTATTTCGTTGTAAAGAAGTCCGAGGTGTAAGATTGCGTCTATGTGGCCGTCTTTGCACTTTGTAATAATTTTCTTTAGAAGTCTTTCGGCTTTCTTTGGTTCAAAGTCGAATACTTCCATTGCAGTCCAAAAATCTTCTGAATACTTTTCATTAATCTCCGGATAAGACATTACCCAATCATTTGTCCATTGGTGTCGAATTAACTTAGCTCTTTCATTGACCATCTCTTCTTAAAAAAAATTATTACTGCCAACGTTGGTGTCTATGCAGTGTGGGGAATAGGAGGGCTTAAAAATGAAGCGCAGCGGAATGTTAAGCCCGACCTGCTCCGAACTGTCCCCCGTGACCAAACTACATTTTGAAACATGAACTTTAATTTAACACCAAACCCCCACATTGCATAAACATTTTGTTGGTAGCTGTAGGGCCCTTCTCCGAACTTCATTCGTAGCCTTGTCATTCGTCACCCGTTAATGTTACACGTCTCTTTATTATTCAGTCGTGCGGTGGGGCATTTTTCATTGAGTACTTTGTCCCCTTACACTGCACTGAGCACACTTATTGACTGGCTTTGGATGTGGGTGGTATGCGCGGCCAGGCAATGTGTGTGCGATTTATTTTGCAGTCAGCTTGATATTTTCTTTCGACCTCGATAGAATAAAGAATTTTTTCTTTGCCAAAGACTCAATTCTCTTTTTACCAATTGAAAACCGTCTATATTTATAAGAAACCTTTCGATTTTTGAATAGCTTATCTTCAAACTCTATGTTAATTGTCTCCTTTAACTCCAATAGCGTTTTCACTTCAAAGTCTTGCGAATATGGCCAAGTAATAATGCCAAAATCCCTGTTCCTTTTTTTTATCTCGATTTTAATTTCTTCCATATGATAAAGTAAAGCTTAAATTAAGCTTTGTTTTTATTATTTAGTTTAATACCTTTGTCACGGTAAATTTAGGAAATGCTCGCAAAACTCACATACAAGTTAATTAGTCAAATAGGCGTCAAAGAAAAGTATGTCCGCAAGGACCACTACAACACTCTTAAAGTTTGGTGGGCAAGAAGACCAATTACTGCTATGAGGTCTTTATTGATTAGGGAAGTTTTGCATAGAAAAGGAAGTAAGGATAATCTGGTCGATGTTCAGCTCTTCTCTGAGATAAATCCCTCGAAAGGAAACTTCAAATCTTTCCAAAAAGAGTATAAAACAAATGAGTTTAGTGTTCTCGATGTATTTGCTGGTGGTGGCTCAATTCCATTTGAAAGTGCTCGATTAGGATTCAAGACTTTCTCCTCTGAGTTAAATCCCGTTGCCTCTTTGTTGCAGGAAACAGTTTTCGATTCGATGAAGATTGAAAACTTCAGTGAAAAATTGCGCGTAGCTGGAAATAATGTTATCGATAGAGTTGAGTCGCGAATTGGAAAGTATTTCTCAATTGACGGTGTGAAGCCCTATGTTATTTTCTGGTCAAAGGTTGCAAAATGTAAATCATGTGGTAATGATTTGGATTTAAGACGAATTGAGTATTTAAGTAAGCGGAATAGTAGGCCTTTAAGAATAGTCAAGGAACAAGGGGAATTGAGACTTGAACGCGGGTTTGACCACGAAGATAGATTGCAGAAGGAATTTGTTTGCGAAGTATGTAACACTAAGAACTCATTTAAGGATATAAAGGAATATTGTAAAGAGAGCAAACTGAGGCATGCGGCCTTTGCGCTTTGTTATGCCGCAGGAGGTAAGAAATATGAAATCGTATCTGAAAAACAGAAGGCAATATTGAATGAACATTCAATAGAAATACAACGTGAATTACAAGAATTGTCTTTTCTACTTCCCGATGGTGATGTTAAGCTAAAAAGTGGTGTAATTAATCCTACTTTATATGATTTAAAAAAACCTCAGGATTTTTTTAGCGAGAGACAATTATTAGTGTTGCTAACTGTGATCGATGAAATTATTAAAGAGTATTCTGATTTAGTTAAACTACACGGAGAGGCAGATTCAAAGCAAATTATTTTAGGACTTACAGCGCTTATTGAGTTTCTTGTTGATTGGAATAGTGTTTCAACAATGTGGATTTCACAGAATGAGCAAACAGGTAGAAGCTTAGCTGGACCTGGGGTAGGCATGAAGTGGGATTTTATTGAAGTAAATCCTTTCTCTAAGACAGGGTCAAACTTGAAATCCAAGATTGATAGAGTGGCTGATACATTCAAAGCCATTAGTTTCGATAATCCAGTTAGGATTCTTAGAGGCTCTTCGACCAATTTAGATATTGAGAGCAATTCAATAGACATTGTTTTGACAGACCCTCCATATTATGACTCCATTGATTACACAGGCCTGAGCGAATTTTTTAGACCATGGTTTGAAGTTTTAATCCGCAACACTTTTTCGAATGGTGTAAATCTTAAAAATCAGGACGAATTTGAAGCGATAGTCGAGCTATCTAAGCAATCAAAGAAAGACCATAATCATTATGAGGCAATAATGACCGGTGTTTTAACTGAAGTAAATCGCGTTTTAAAAAAGGACGGTAGTGCATTGATGCTATACTCTCACAAAACTTTTGAAGGCTGGAAAGTTATTGCTGACTCATTTTTAAGTTCGAAATTATTTGTTTCTGACTGCATTCCTGTTGAAATGGAGCGAATAGCTCGTCCTAGAGCTATGTCTTATGATGCTTTGAATGGAGTAATTACTTTTCGGTTGTTAAAGAGTAAGGAGGGAATAAAAACTATAGCTAATGATATAATTGATTTGAAAAGTATGCTGGAAAGTGGCGAGCTTTTAGATAGTCAAATCGTTATTTACTTAGCAGCACTTGCTGTCAAACAAGTTTCATTGACTGGTAAAAGTTATGAAGTGGCATACGATGAAGTCATAAAAACTTATGAGAAAATTCGGTTAGAGAATTGGATAAATGGCCGAATGGATTTAATTACGAAGTCGTATTTACAAGCTAAACTTAATGGAAGTTTGAATGGCTTAGAAAATGCTTATTTTGAAACTCTTTCAAAAAATGATTTGATAATTGATTCGCGTTTGAAGACTCTGGACGAAATTGGACTTAATCAAAAAACAAAGGATACTATTCTTGAAAGTGCCGTTTCAATCTACAACGATTTTAAATTCAACAGTAAAACAAAAGTTAGTTTCGCCATTGACCAAAAAGATAGCCTGATAGCTTTTTATTCAATTGTCGGAGGTGTTGAATTGAATACTGTTTCAAAAAGAAGTAGTACTAATGAAACTAAAGTTGCACGATTGGTTTTATCCAAAGTCAATTAAACAGGTCTAAACTTTTTGATATTCTCAAGTTGTTTTAAAATCTGTCCGCATTCGTTTTCTAAACGCGACTCTATGAGAGTATCTTTCAATTTGCTCACCTCAATAGCTTCTATTTCTAACTTTATCCTTTTTTTGGATTCCTCAAGGTGAACTGTGATTCTGTCAACCGTATTACTAACCTTCTCTTTAACTATTTCCGCAAAGAGCTTTATATATTCTATGAAATGTTCCCAATCTTTATCAAACATGAACTTCAGAATGGTTTCGAAATACGTATGCTGATTTTTTGATGCCTCAGGAAATAGTTTCGGATAATTGCTCATCAAATTAACTATAACATTATAGTCATATCCTTTGACTAAAAAATACGCCAAATGCTCATAAAAGATAATTACAATCGGTCTACTTGCATCAGTTGAATATAGATATGCGTCACTTGATCCCTTCCACCTATGCAATGATGGAAAAGTGATTAGGCCTCCAATGGAATTAAGTTTTCCATATTTTTCGTGAGGTTCGCTAACAGTCCACCATTTTTGCCATTTTTCGTAATCAGCTTTCTTTATAGTGTCCTTTACATTCGGTGCAGCTTGACTTCTCCCTAGTCGATAGCTTTTTGCATCACAAACGATAACTGTATTGTCGATTTGAATTGTAACGTCCTCTTTACTTGCTTTTTGCTTTTGAATGTAAGAATCCTTAAAACCAACACGTTTCGCCCATTCGCAAACAAGAACTTCAATTAGTTTTGAATATAATGTCTCTTGGGATGAATCATGCTCATAGAATTCAGGTATGTAGCCTGCATGACAAAGCAGAAACGCGAAGTCTTCGTTTGTGAACTTGCTAATTAGGATTCCAAAATCTGCCGAAATTTTATCAGTATCTGGTGATTGAGACCAATCTTTAACATTGTCAGAAATAAAATTCTCAATCAGGTCATATGAATTTACCCTTTGTTCTTTGGTGAAGTCTTTACCGAAATACTTAACTAACCGCTCAGTCATATTTTTAGTCAAAATGAAACGTCAATATACGTTTTTTCTTTAAAGTAAGAATTTGGGTCAGTTTGGCGGTTTTAGCGCGTGGGAATTTGGCTCTTGCCATAGCTTAGGTGTCGCGGTAGGTTTGCGCGGCTATGGCATGTGCCAAATGCGCGGAGCAATTCGGAGCACAATCTTTTTAAAAATGCGAAGGGTCGGCTGTATTATTTTTTAGTCTGTCCCACGTTTTGATTTTTTCAAAGTCCAAGTTGTCTGCGAAGCCGTTCACTTGTCCCCGTGGGAAATCTTTGTTAGAAAATTGTCGTCCGTTTTTTTGAAACACAAATTTGTCCGGGCCCTATTGCTACCAACGTTTGTGTTTCTGCAGTGGTGCCTTGTCCGAAGCCGCGTCCTGTCCCACGAAACGATAGCGTTGAACGAAGATAAAACTTTATATCAACTCGTCACGGCACCATTGCAGAAACATACTGTTAGCGCCTGTGGCCTTGTCCCTTATAGTATTCTCTGTTGGCTTTCAATGTTTGAATTTCACCATTCCAATATGTCCCCTGGTCCAATGCGTTTTTGTCAACGTGATTAAATTGATTAATCAAGTCTGCCAGTTCCTCGTCTGTGAAATCCGCGTCAATAAAAGCATCTTCTCCTTTTCTGTTAATAAGTCTTTGTCCAAAGTCCCTGTATATTGTAATAAAATAAAGTAATTCGGTCACCGATGAATTCATGTATCTCTTCTTAAAATTGTCCTCGTGGTTACAAGCAACAATTTCATTATTATTCATTATGTCAATACAAATCGTGTCACCAACTCCGTCTATTCCAATCTCAATTAGAAATTTGTCGTCCGGGTTCTCTGTTGCGTAAATGTCCGCAATTGTTTTACCGTCATGAAGTCCGCCAAATATTAAAAATGGTGCTGCGTCTTCTGGTAGTCCTAAGTTTGATAAAACGTCTATCGCTTTATTGTCAACGCCACGCGTAATTAACTCGTCCTTGTCGAACTTGAAAATCTTTTTTCTGTCCCACGTGTCAATTAGTTCTTTTGCTGTCATTGTCCTAAGGCCATTGGCGCTAACGTTTGTGTTTGCGCAGTGGTGCGGTTTCGAAGCCGCGTCCTGTCCCCGACACCAAACGTGGAACGAAGATATAAACTTTGGGCTACACCTCAGCGCACCATTGCGCAAACATTTTGTTGCCAGCCGTAGGGTCTTCACCGTACTTCATTCGTAGCCTTGTCTTTCGTCACCCGTTAATGTTACACCAATCATCATTAGTCAGTCGCGCGGTGGGGCATTTTTCATTAACTACTTTATCCACTTACACTGTACTGAGCACACTTATTGGCTGGCTTTGGATGTGGGTTGCATGTGCGGCCTGGCAATGTGTGTGCGATTTAGTTAATTCAACTACTTCTTAATAAATTTTGAAAGTAACCTCTTTACTTCATCCAAATTATTGGGTGTCTCTAAAATGATTGCGCAACTCGGTCCATTCCAAAACTTTTGAACTTTTTCCGTTAATGTCTTTACGTAATGGTTAGTAATTTCCTTGCGTGTCTCGGTGTCAGACTGCATAACAACCAATCTAATTTTTTTTCTAGCAATACTAAAAAATGCAATATTGCGCTCTTCTCTTATTGAAATGTAATACTTCTGTGGATTAAATTTTATGTTAGGATTCACCTTAACAATATGAGCTTTAAGTTCGTTATAGATATTCCTAACGGGCTCTGAAACTCCTTCTAAGTGATACTCTTCGTTATATTGAACGTCCTCGTCTTCAGATATTGGTTCCTCCTCAATTTCAGCAAATTCTAGATTTTCAAAATCAGGGTGCATTGTGTATATTATTTCTCCACCACTAGAAAACTTCTTGATTAAAATGAGTTTAACCATTTTTCCCCAAGTATCTGTATAGGTGTCAACAATTTCTGGAAGTTCCTTTTTGTCCCCGTCTATTACCAGAAGGATGTTTTGACTTCTTTCTATTGTGTCTTTAAGAAATTTATAGATTTCCTTGTCGCCCAAATATTTTTTGAATTCTTTCTTTAAATCATTGTCATTGTTAATGAACGTAAATATTTTCTCTACCAAGTCCGCTTGACTTTTAGGGTTTTTATAGAATCCCAAAAATTTTGTTATCTGAGGAAAAATGTGGTTGTAAAAATGATGCTTTGCTAGTTCCACTTCAACAATATAAAATTCTGGACTTTCTTTATCAGACATATCAAAAAGAAATCCATCTGGTATTGAATTACCAATGCTTTTTGTCTCAATTTTCCTTTTGGCATCAACGTAAACGGAGTTTGCTCCAAAGAAAAGTTTGGAGTTTACGACAATTTCTTTCTCGAAGTCTGCCTCCTTCTCGAACACGAATTCGTTGTATACTTTGTTATTTGAAAATAGTCTCACAGTGTTTCTTATTTATGTTTTGGATTACTTAGTCTTCATTTACAAATGATTCCGCGTAGTCCTTTGCACTCAAAACCGTGTCGTAAAGTCCTACGTCCTCGTCCTTATGTTTGATAATCCCAGTGTAAGTTAGTGACGAGTCCTCGTAACGCTTGAACTTATAGACAGCATCGTTCATAAGTCCACTATTGAAAACGCCAAGACTCACTAATAATTCAAAGTCCTTTACATTTAGCCCAGTCACCTTTTTAAATAGTCCCGGTTCTAATTGCGTAATCACATCCTTTAAACTTCTTTCCCTATAGTCTGTCAGGTACATGAAGATGGGAACTCGCGTAGCGAACTTGATTAGTTTCTCCTGAATCTGTTTTCTTAATGTCTTGTATTCCTTTTCTTGTTCTGTTAATTCCTGCTTTTCTTTCTTTGTCAGTTCTCGTTCATTGGCTTCCTTCTTTGCTTTCTTAACTGAGTCAGACTTATTGATAATTGTTTCAATGTCCTGATTTAAATTTCTGAACCCCTCAATGCTCATTAGTGCCTCCATTGCTTTCTCATTGTTCATGAGTCGCTGAAGCGTGTTATTGTCAACGTTTACTAATAGTGCACTTTCCCACCGTCTTGCTAGCAAAGTCGCAGTTGTCCCGCTCATTGCCATGTCAAGTATTCCGGCAGCATCAATTTGCTTCATTGAACTACCGTCATAAGCGAGAACTGGGAGGAAGTGGATAAACTCTTCTACCTTCTTTTCCGGATTTGTATCGTTTACATTCAGACGGCAACTGTAGTCTGCAATTTGTCGCAATGCTCTGTCTGGGGCAAAGTCAAAAACGTAACACTCCTGTTTTATAATTTCTTCTTTGTTAGGTGACCTGCTATCAGGATTTCTAATTGTCCACGGAGTTTGAACTCTGAATGCGGCTTGGAAATAGGTTTCAGGGCTAGATGAATTTCTAAGCATAAAAATACCTGTCCATGGTTTAACCGAAACTCCTGTTGTCAGTTTACCACATGATAATGTAATCGTTTTTGTTTTTAGTGGATTGTCCATTGCATTCTGCACTGGAGGTAAAGCTTCTACGCCTATACCTGCATCCATGCCTGCAGCTACAATCACTTTGTAATCGTGATAGAACCTATTTTGTTTTTGTTCTAATAAGTTTCGCATGGCGCGACATGAGGCCACCGTAGGTAAAAACCAAAACGTGTGGCTGAGTACATTTAATAATGGAGCATGAGAAAATGGCAGTGGGGGCTTTTTTGCACCTAACTTTAAATTATCGATTGTGGTTTCCTTAAACGAACCTCTTATTAAGTCTAACCACTTTTGAACCTCATCTTCGTATTTAAACCTTGCCTTCTTTCCATCTCCGTCCGCTGAAAAGAAAACATTCAAGTCGAACTCATTGAATTCACCTTGCATTGCTATTTCGCGAATAGCATCTGGGAGCTGATACGTCATCATGACCATGCGCGGTAGTGAAGCGTAAGGATTAGGTTCGCCCTTCCAGTTTTCCTTTGCCCGTTGCTCGTCTGAATACGTCCAGTTATAAATTTGTTCTTCAATAAACTCACCTGATTCAATGGCTCGAAAGGGTGTGCCTGATAAATACAAATAATGGTTGGTTGTAATGGGCATGGTTTCCTCATCGAAATAATCCAGCCCTTCACCCTCAGCGAATTTTAGTTCCTTGCCTTCCTCGCCCTCAAACAAGTCTTTCGCATTTTCGCGCCATGCTCCATAATGGTACTCATCCAAAATAATGCAATCCCATTGCATGGCATGAACCCATTCATTCTTTACCTTTATTCCACCCGCTTCATTCTTTCCAAGAAAATCTTGAAAGGAGCCGAAACAAACAATGGGTTGGCTTTTCTTTGCTTCGCTGAAAGTCAAGCCATTTCTTGAAATAAATTGCCAACCTTTAAAGTCAATGTGCGATTTAAGGTCTTCTTCCCAAGCGCTTTGTACAGCAGGCTTAAAGGTGAGCACTAATATCTTTTTCCAGCCCAAGCGTTTAGCCAGTTGGTAGGTGGCAAAGGTCTTACCAAAACGCATTTTAGCGTTCCAGAGAAAGTGCGGAGTCTTCTTTGGATTTTCTTTTTTATATGACTTGAAGTAACTAATGGTTTTGGTTACTGCCTCTTCTTGCTCCGGCCGCATAGCAAAATCAAAAGAGCGATTGTCCTCATTTCTTACTCCGCTCTTTATCTCAAGAATAACAGCTTTTATGTCTGTGACTGTGCATTGAAACCATTCGCCTTCAGGGTTTTTAATTTTTCTGCTTCGCAGCAAGCGATGAACATCAAAATCTGTAAAGGCTGAACCATCATTCTTCATGGCTGATTCTTCAAACACAATCTTGGTTTTGATTCTTGCTGTTTTCGTTTGTTCGGCAATTCGCTTTTCGGATGAACGACTGGTGTAACCGACTTTGAGTAACCCGGTGTGAGTTGACACACCAACCAATTCATATGCATAAATGGTTGGATTAGTGTCTGGTCTCTTAGGAAAAAAGTTTTTACTCATCACTTTCATCTTTATCGGTTGGACCAATTACCTTTATTTTTGAATCGATGAATTTCCATTCTTCCTTTGTAATACCCCATCTTTTGCAAAGCATTTCATCATTATAGATGCCTTCGTATTTGTCCAAATTTGGAATGAAGCAAAAGTTCTTTCTCGTAACGTGTTGTGATATCACCGCTTGTAGCAATAGAAATCTAACAACCTTTGTATAAATGTAGGATTTGAAAGAGAGAACTTCTTTTTGTGTTTTGAATGCACCACCTACTATCCACGACTCAGTGCAACATTCACCAGGTTTTGCGATACGCACGTTTCCGTCATAATAAAAACCTATTGGTTTTGAAAAATCAGTTTGTCCTGCAATTGGTGCAGCTGGTAATAATAATTTCCATTTATCTAATAAGTTGAAATCATCAATAACGTCTTCTTTTTTGGCATATTTTAAACCAATCTTTTGGATGAACCAACAAGGCACTCCTTTTGATTGTGGTTTATAAAATGTCCTCATGCCAAATGGTTTTGAGGGAGCTACAAATTCACTTAGCATCTTCCCATCATTTTCCTTTTTGGAAGAGACTTTTTTAATAATTGGTATTGCTTTACTGTGCCTTATGAAAATTGGAAACTCATTTAATGCTCTATTGGACTTTTCTTCCTTACCATTACTAAAGTTTGTTACCTCACATAAACCGGGATTATCTCTGTCCCACAAAAAATAGCAAATGCCACCAGCTACATCTACTCCGGGAAACACCTCATTTGAGTTTTCAAAGTCTACCAATTTTCGAACTCGCTTATCATTTAGCATTTCACCGCGGAATTCGTCTAATCCCTTTCCACCAGAAAACCATCTTGCTGGTATTATCATTGTCAGATAGCGAGGATTTAGTTTTTTTGCCTGTTGTATAAATTGGTGATAAATCGGACTTGCACTCCTGCTGTGCCCGGCATCACTTAATTGATAGGGAGGATTACCAACGATTACATCAAATTTCATATTCTTAAAAATGCTTTTAGTTATATCAGTGTGAATGAATGGATAGGCGTAACTCTCAAGAGCTTCTTCGCGGTCATATACTTCTTGGTTAGCTCCACAATGTGTACAACTACCATTATGCCATGTGTGTTGCAGCCTTTTGTAAACTATATTGCCTTGATCGTTATCGAATGAATTGCAAACAGAATACTTGCCATTTGCGAATTTGGAACAGTACAAAGTCCTGCGGGAAAGAAGAGACGTTAGTTCGGTAATGGCAATGCCAAATACCTGTTTAGTGTAAATGTGGTCGGCTCTCTTTTGCACGTCAGGAATTTCCTTTTCAAGTCCTTTCATAAGCCGCTTTGTAATTTCGCGAAGGAAGACACCTGATTTTGAAACTGGGTCTAAGAAAGTTGCATTTTTATTTTTCCAAATACTGACGGGGAGTAAATCTAAAATCTGGTTAGCCAATGCAGGTGGAGTAAATACTTCATCGTTGCTCAAATTTGCAAGGCAAGAAAGTACATCAGGGTTGTAATTAGTTTGTGTCATTCTCACCAAGCTTTAAGAAATGAATAAGTGGGAAGTCTGAAATTTCCTTATCAAAATATTTTGCAGTGTTGTTCTCGTCAAAGAGTGTAGTCTGAAAGGACTTCTGGACTAAGAATTGAAAAACATAATCTTTTCGCTTTAGCATTGTCCCATTAACTGCGCTCCACTCTGAAAAGATTATTGCCTCCTTGGTTTTAGGATTAGTGAAATCCAGTGCGTCACCCCAAAGTATGTTTCGATTGAGGAGAAACTTTATGCTCCTCCGGCATTCGTCTTTGCACTTGTCTTTAAATAATGAAGTGTATTTTTCATCCACAATTCTGAAAAGTCGCGCACGGCATTCAATGGCATTGTCCTCCAAAATGTCTACCCCGTAAATGCTCGAAACGGCTATTACCAGATACCGCTCAAATTCTAACTGACTTTTTCCATAACGGTGTTCTACAACTGCTAACTTTCTTTTTAAAACTTCTGCTAAAAAATTGCCGTCACCACAGGCTGGTTCTAAAAATCGGGAGTCAATTCTTTCAGTTTCTTGCTTTACCATGTCGAGCATGGCATTTACTTCTCGTTCCGCAGTAAATACCTCTCCGTGGTCAGTTACCCGTTTCTTTGATTTGACTTGTCCTTTTTCTTCTAATTCTTCCACTATCATCCTGAATAATCTAAAAACCCTTATTTGGTGCCTAATTTATACAATAATGGGCTATGCTCAATGCTTGGGTGGGTGGGGATTTGGCTCTTGCCATAGCTTTGGTGTCGCGGTGGGTTTGCGCGGCTATGGCATGTGCCAAATGTGCGGGGCATTCGGAGTACAATCTTTTTAAAAATGCGAAGGGTCGGCTGTATTATTTTTTTAAAATGTCCAACGTTTTATTTTTTCAAAGTCCAAGTTGTCACCGAGCCGCTAACTTGTCCCCGTGGGAAATGTTTGTTAGGAAGTCGTCAGCCGTTTTGTTTGAAAACCATTTTGTCCCGACCCTATGGCTGGCAACGTTTGTGTTTGCGATGTGGCCGGCTTCTCAAGCCGCGGGTTGTCCCGCGAAACCAAACGTTGGTTTGATAAAAATACTAAAATTTAACTGGTCGCCCGGCCATAGCGCAAACATGTTGTTGCCGGCTGGCCATCATTCTCAATTTTACTTGTCCGCTTGAAGTTTTTCAATTTTGCTCTGTAAGTCGTCATTGTACTTGTAAGCTAAAGACTTTGTATAAAATTTCATTGCATTTTTAGCGTCCCCCTTCTTTTCATAACATTGTCCAAGGAGAATGAATATTTTGTTTAGTCCGTCAGTAATATTTTTCTTTCCAAGCGGTGCTCCTTTAAATGCTTCGATTGCTAAATCGTATTTTTCTAATTCCATGAAAGCAATTCCTAAATTCTCAACAATGTCGTAACCGTCATCATATTTGAATTGAAACGCCAAATACTCTTTTTCAATTTCTTGTAATAGCGATATTGCTTCTTTATGATGTCCGGCATTTAATTCAGCAAACCCAAATATTTTTCTTGTTTCATTTTTGTCCCCGAACGGAAATGCTTTTTTGAAAATACTTCTCCCTTTTTCAGTCTGTCCAGTCATTAATAGGGCGTTGCCGTAAACATAACATAACCTGGCATTCGTCAATTCTTTATTGTCAATGAGTCTAATTACTTCTTTATAGTCTTTCGTATCGTGAGCTTTTTGTAAGTCAGCTAACCATTTGTCATTGAGTTCCTTTTCTTTTTTTAATTTGTTCTTTTTATAAGTCCTGTAGATTATGTACAGAACTAATAGTCCAATGGCAACTGTCCAAAAATTCATGTCCTTTAGTTTATGTTTTTTGTTCGTCTTTGTCTTTGGTTACCAAACTGTCCCGATGGCTTGCCGGCAACGACCTGTGTTTATGGCGGCTGCGGCTCTCGAAGCGCTTTTTTGTCCCTGAGTCCGGAACGAAATTAAGAAACGTACCCGATATTGGCAACGGTCCCCCGCAGCTGACATAAACACGCTGTTGTAGGCTGGCCGGCCGTCACCCGTTAAATCTACACCGTGCGTTTTGTCCTGTACTTCACGTGCCACAACACGAATCTAAAAACCGTCACAAGTGACGACC
>VYLK01000376.1_pt1 | contig 16613 bp, 13 predicted proteins | sample 5114321 | NCBI WGS metagenome assembly VYLK01 (sample SAMN12291792, study PRJNA351875) | freshwater metagenome | isolation source: freshwater lake | place: USA: Michigan, MSU2 Lake | collected 2011-08-16
GCCGCACGCGCCACCGTCGCCCGCGCCGCGGCCGAGGCGCTGAGCGCGCAGGCCGGCGTGGACGACGCGCTGGCCGCCTTGTCCACCGATGAAACCAATCTGGGCAAGGCCTCCATCACCGCGCCGTCGGATGGCGTGGTGCTCACGCGCACCGTCGACCCCGGCAACGCGGTGGCCGCCTCGCTGCAGGCGGTAACGCTCTTCACCGTGGCCGAAGACCTGGCCAAGCTGCGTCTGTGGGTCTACGTGGACGAGGCCGATGTCGGCGTGGTGCGCCTGGGCCAGCGTGCGAGCTTCACCGTCAGCGCCTACCCGAGCCGGGCTTTTCCGGCGCGCATCACTCGTGTGGGGCTGGGCTCCACCATCACCGACAACGTCGTCACCTACCTCACCTGGCTGGACGTGGACAACGCCGATCTCAGCCTGCGCCCGGGCATGACGGCCAGCGCCACCATCGTGGCCACCGAGCGCCGCGCGGTGCTGCAGGTGCCCAACGCGGCGCTGCGCTTCACGCCCACGGTGGCCCAGGCCGGACAGAAGGGCCTGGCCTCGGGCATGAACTTCGGCCCGCCCAAGACGGAGAGCCAGCGCAAGGGCGCGGCCGACAGCGCCAGCACCGCCAGCGCGCGCCAGGTGTGGGTGCTGCCGCAAGGCGCCGACGGCCGGCCCGTGCCCGGCGCCGCGCCGGTGGCCGTGGCCGTGATGCCGGGCATCAGCGACGGCCGCAACACCGAGATCACTGCCGGTGCACTCACCGAGGGCATGCAGGTCATCACCGCGCAGGCCACGGGCGCGGCGAAATGAGCCGCCGATGAGCGAGCCGCTGATCGTGCTGAAGGACGTGACGCGCCGCTACGGCAGCGGCGCCAGCGAGTTGATGGCGCTGAAGGGCATCTCGCTGCAGATCGAGGCCGGCGAGTTCGTGGCCATCATGGGCCCCAGCGGCTCGGGCAAGAGCACGGCGATGAACATCCTCGGGTGCCTGGACACCCCCAGCGCCGGCCAGTACATCTTCAAGGGCGCGCACGTGGAAGCGCTCTCGCGCGACCAGCGCGCGCGGCTGCGGCGGCGCTACCTCGGCTTCGTCTTCCAGGGCTTCAACCTGCTGGCGCGCACCTCGGCGCAAGAGAACGTGGAGCTGCCGCTGCTCTACCGCGGCGACAGCGTCAGCGCACGCCGCACCGCCGCGACGAAAGCGCTCAGCGCCGTGGGCCTGGCGGGCTGGGAGAAACACACGCCGGGCGAACTGTCGGGCGGGCAACAGCAGCGTGTGGCCATCGCACGCGCCATCGTCACCGCGCCGGCCGTGGTGCTGGCCGACGAGCCCACCGGCAACCTCGACACGCAACGCAGCCACGAGATCATGGGCTTGCTGCTGGCGCTGAACCGCGACCAGGGCATCACGGTGCTGATGGTCACGCACGAGCCCGACATGGCCGCTTACGGGCGGCGCATGGTGCACTTTCTGGATGGCCGCATCGCGCGCGACGAGCCCAATCCGCACCCGACCACGGCCGCGCCGCCGCTGGCCGAAGAAACCGTCTGACGGCCCGGGGCCGGCTGCCATGCTGCTCAGCGTTTTCCTGCTCGCCCTGCGCTCGGTGCGGCGCAACCTGTTGCGCTCCTTCCTCACCATCCTGGGCATCGTCATCGGCGTGAGTGCCGTTATCACCATGGTGACGCTGGGCAACGGGGCCACCGCGGCCATCGAGGCCAAGATCACCAGCCTGGGCAGCAACCTGCTGATGGTGAGCCCGGGCCAGCGCATCGGCGGTGGCGGCGGGGGCGGCGTGCCTCAGTTCACCGAGGCCGATGCCGAAGCAATCGCAGCGCAGATCGGCGGCGTGGCCGTGGTGGCACCGCAAAGCCGCGCCAGCGCCACCGTGGTGGCCAACGGCCGCAACTGGGCCACCACCGTGAGCGGCAGCACCAACGCCTGGTTCACCGCCGGCAACTGGGAGCTGGCCAGCGGCCGCTTCTTCAGCCCCGAAGAACAGAGCACCGGCGCGGCCGTGTGCATCGTCGGCGAGAGCGTGCGGCGTGAACTCTGGGGTGGCAGCGTGGGCAACACCGGCCTGGGCGAGGCGCTGCGCATTCGCCAGTTCACCTGCCAGGTGGTGGGCGTGCTCGCACCCAAGGGCCAGGGCGGCATGGGCGACCAGGACGACGCCGTCATCGTGCCGCTGCACACGCTGCAGCGCCGTGTGACTGGCAGCACCCGCGTGAACCTGCTGATGATCTCCATGGCCGAAGGCGCCGACAGCGCGCCGCTGAAGGCCAGCCTGCGCCAGCTGCTGCGCGAACGCCGCAAGCTTGCCGTGGGCGACGACGACAACTTCAACATCTTCGACACCCAGCAGCTGGCCGACACCCTCAGCAGCACCATGGGCGTGCTGACCGACCTGCTGGGTGCGGTGGCCGCGGTCAGCCTGCTGGTGGGCGGCATCGGCATCATGAACATCATGCTGGTCAGCGTGACCGAGCGCACGCGCGAGATCGGCCTGCGCTTGGCCGTGGGCGCGGTGGAGCGCGAGGTGCTGATGCAGTTCCTGATCGAGGCCGTGGTGCTCTCGGCCCTGGGCGGCGTGGTGGGCGTGCTGCTGGCCACGGCGGCTTCCTGGGGCGGGGCGCGGCTGATGCAGGTGCCCTACGTCTTCGACCCCACCATCAATGCCGTGGCGCTGGTGTTCTCGGCGGCCATCGGCATGCTCTTCGGCTACTTCCCGGCGCGGCGCGCGGCGCAGATGGATCCGATCGAGGCGCTGCGGCACGAGTGACGCAGCGCCCGGGTGCTCAGAGCACCATCGTCATGCGGTCGATCACGTTGCGCACACCGGGCGAGCCCCAGGCCGAATGCGTGGCCGCGTTGCGCTCGTGCCAGCTGTGCACCTGGCCGGTGAGCGTGACATCACCGCCCTGCACGCCCACGGTGATCTCGCGCGCGTCGCTGGCGGCGGTGCGCTTGAGCGCGGCCTCGATGTCGGCCTTCACCACCCAGCCCTGGGCCGAGGGCTTCAGCGCGATCTGGTCGCTGACGCCCGTCACGCCCATGAGCTGGCGCACGGTGTCGCTGGCGGCCTGGCGCTGGTAGTGCCATGCCACCTCGCCAGTGAGCGTGACCCAGCCGTTTTCCACCATCACCTTCACGGCGTCGGCGGGCAGCACCGCGTTCCAAGACAGCAGGTTCTCGGCGGCGCGCGCGATGTCGGCATCGCTGTGCTGCACCGGGCTGCTCAGGTGCACCTTCAGCGCCGTGCTCAGGCCGTGCACGCCCATCACGCGCTGGGCGGCGCGTTCGGCGTGCCATTTTTCGGTGGGGCTGTCGACCTGGCCACTCAGCGTGACCACGCCGTCCTGCACCTGCACGCCGATGCGCGCGGCGTGCACGGCGGGCTCCCACTGCAGTTCGGCGTTCACGTCGTGCTGCAGCTGAATGTCGGTTTTCATGGGTGTCTTTCGAGTTCGGGTTGCGGGCCTGCAGCCTGCGCGCCGTGGCGTGGGCGTGCTGTGCGTTGACGAACCGACACCGCAGCGGCCACGGCCTACAACCGGGTTCAAGGGAAAAGCCCGCTCGCCGAGCAGGCCGCCCCATCCACCCCCAAGACACCCCAAGGACACCTCATGAAGAACGTTCTCAGCACATTGGCCCTGGCCAGCGCCGCCACCCTGGGCGCCTTCAGCGCCGGCGGCCTCCTCACGCCGGTCTGGGCGCAGGTGGCCGGTGCCACCACCGTCACCGAGGCCACGGTCACCGAATCCACCAAGCTCGCCATGGGCTGGAGCGTGAAGAAGACGCTGATGGACAAGACCGTCTACAACGAAGCCGGCCAGAAGGTGGGCAAGGTGGAAGACCTCATCGTCTCGCCCGACCGCAGCGTGTCCTATGTCATCGTCGGCGCGGGCGGCTTCGTCGGCATCGGCCGGCATGACGTGGCCATCCCTGTGACGCAAGTGCGTGATCTCGGCGGCCGCCTCGTGATGGCCGGTGCCACGCCTGACACCATCAAGAGCCTGCCGGCCTTCACCTACGCCAGCGACAGCACGCGGCGCGACCAGTTCCTCGAAGCCGCGGGCAAGGACATCGCCAAGGGCCGCACCGCGCTGGCCTCGCTGGAGAAGAGCGCCGGCAAGGCTGGCGCCGAGGCCAAGGCCAAGTTGGACCTGCAGATCACGGCGCTGCAGCTCGACCTGAAGTCGGCCGAGGCGCGCGTGGCCGAGATGAAGCAGGCCAGCACCGCCAAATGGCGCCAGCACGAGGCCGACCTGAACGCCGCCACCGCGCGCCTGCGCCAGTCGACCGAAAAGGCCGAAGGATGAGCCGCGTCGTCCACACCGCGCTGATGAGCGTGGCCGCGGCCTTGCTGCTGGTGGCCTGCAGCCCGCGCGAAGCCGACATGCCTGCCGGGCCCGCGATGGGCGGCATGGCGGCCTCGGCACCGGCGGCTGCGGCCGCGCAGGTGAGCGATGTCGACGTGAGCAACCATGTCAAGACGGCGCTGCTGCAGGCCGATCTGCTGAAGGGCACCGAGATCAACGTCCTCACTCTCAACGGCGACGTGCGGCTGACCGGCGTGCTCGACACCCAGCAGCAGATCGACGAAGCCCTGCGCCTGGCGCGCGCCGCCGAGGGTGCCCACACCATCCACGACGAGCTGACCTTGAAGCGCTGAGGCGCTGAAGCCCCGGGAGCGCGGCATTCTTAAGCTGCGCTTCATCCAAGGCGTGCGCAATGGCGGGATGCCTTCTCGCTCCATGTCCCGCGCTCTTCGAACGAACCGCCTGGCCGAACGGCCGGCCGTGCACCAGACCGCCACGCCGTCGCGCTGGCGCCCGACGCTCAGCCTGCCGGCCTTGATCTTGTTGTCGGCGGTGTTTTTCACCGTCACGGCCAACCCGCCTTTCCTGATGCGCGCGATGGCCGGCCGCAGCCTGCAGGACCCCAGCGCCTGGGGCCTGGGCGCAGCGCTGGTGGTGGCGTTGATCGCGCTGAACGCCTTGCTGCTGGGCCTGCTGTGCACCCGCTGGACGGCCAAGCCCGTGCTCACCGTGCTGGCGGTGGTGGCTGCCGTGGCCAGCCATTACAGCGGTGTCTATGGCACCTACCTCGACCCCTCGATGATGCGCAACCTGCTGCGCACCCACCCGGCCGAGGCCGTGGAACTGCTGAGCCCGGCGCTGGCCTTGCAGCTGCTGCTGCAGGCCGGCCTGCCGATCTGGCTGCTGTGGCGGCTGCGCCTGCGCCCGCAGAGCTGGCCGCGTGCGCTGCTGCAGCGCGCGGGGTTGCTGGGGCTGGCCGTGGTGCTGATGCTGGGGGCGGTGCTGGCGGTGTTCCAGCCGCTGTCGTCCCTCATGCGCAACCAGCGCGAACTGCGCTACCTCGTCGCCCCGGTGAACGTGCTGTGGTCCACCGGCGTGGTGGTGGCGCAGGACACGCGCACCGCCGCGCGGCCGCGCCAGCCCATCGGGCTGGATGCGCAGCAAGGCCCAAGCTGGGCCACGCGCACCCGGCCCTTGGTGGTGGTGATGGTGGTGGGCGAAACCGCGCGCGCCGCCGATTGGGGCCTGAACCCCGGTAACACCGCCGGCACCACGCCCGAGCTGGCCCGCTGGCAGGCCGATGGCGGCCTGGTGAACTTCCCGGCCGTGAAGACCTGCGGCACCGACACCGAGACCTCGCTGCCCTGCATGTTCGCGCCCGTGGGCCGGCGCGATTACGACGAAGGCCGCATCCGCGGCCAGCAGAGCCTGCTGCACGTGCTGGCGCGCGCTGGCGTGGCGGTGCACTGGCGCGACAACCAGAGCGGCTGCAAGGGCGTGTGCGAAGGTCTGAGCAACCAGACGCTGGCCGCCGCCGACGCGCCCGCGCTGTGCCCCGAGGGCCGCTGCCTCGACGAGGCCTTGCTGGCCGACCTGCCGCAGCGCCTGAAGCAGGCCCAAGGCACGCAGTTGCTGGTGCTGCACATGCTGGGCAGCCACGGGCCTTCTTACTACCGCCGCTACCCGCCCGAGTTCGCGGTGCACCAGCCCGAGTGCCGCCACGACGAGCTGCGCCGCTGCAGCGTGGAGGAAATCCGCAACGCCTACCTCAACAGCCTGCGCCACACCGACCACGTGCTCGCGCAGACGCTGAAGATGCTGAAGGCGCAGGAAGACCGTGTCGACACGGCGCTGGTCTATGTCTCCGACCACGGCGAATCGCTGGGCGAGCACGGCCTCTTCCTGCACGGCATGCCCTACGCCATGGCGCCCGAGGTGCAGACCCGCGTGCCCATGGTGGCCTGGGCCAGTGCCGGCCTGGCGCCCGCCAGCGGCCTGCAGCCCGGGTGCCTGCAAGGCGCCTGGCAGGCCGCGGCGCAGGCCGGCGGCGTGGCGCACGACCACCTGTTCCACACGCTGCTCGGCTTGCTGGACGTGCGCACCGCACTGCATGCACCGGCCTTCGACCTGACGCAGGCCTGCAGGCCTGCTGCGCCTGCAGCCCCGTCCAAGCCGTGAACGGGGTGAGCCTCCGCGCCGCTGCGCCGGGGCGGGCCCTGCGCCGCCCGCTCGGGGCCCTGCTGCTGACCCTGCTGTTGCTGCTGGGATGGGACGCCACCGGCGCCGATCTCGCCGTGGCCGGCTGGTTTGCCGACGCCGGCGGGTTCCGCTGGCGTGACGCCTGGTGGGCCAGCGGCCTGCTGCACCAGGGGGGCCGCGCTGCGGGCCTGCTGGCGCTGCTGGCCCTGGCGCTGCACGCCGTCTGGCCGCTGCCGGGCGCTGGACTCGCCGGCCGTGCCCCCGTGCCGCGGGCCGAGCGGCTCTACGCCTTGGCCGTGGTGCTGCTGGTGGCCCTGGCTGTGCCTGCGCTCAAGCGCCTGAGCCTGATCAGCTGCCCCTGGGACCTGGCGCAGTTCGGCGGCGTGGCGCAGCACGTCTCGCACTGGCGCTGGGGCGTGCCCGATGGTGGGCCGGGGCGCTGCTTTCCTTCCGGCCATGCCGTCACCGCCTTCGCCCTGTGGGGCGCGGTGCTGACGTGGCGCCGGCATCGGCCGCGCCGCGCCTGGGCGATAGCGCTTGCGGTGGGCGGGGCCGGGCTGCTGCTGGGCCTGGGGCAGGTGGTGCGGGGCGCGCACTACCCGAGCCACGTGTTCTGGGCGGCCTGGCTGTGCGCGGCGCTGGTGGTGGCCGCAGCGGCGCTGCAGCCCTGGTTCTTTGTGCGGCTGCGCGTGCCAGGGTGGCCGCTACCATGAGCGGCATGCGTTTGCTCGTTCTGGAAGACGACCCCGATCTCGGTGAGGCCCTGGCCGCCGGCCTGCGCCAGCGCGGCCACGTCATCGACTGGTTCCGTGAAGGTGCCAGCGCCGACGCCGCCGTCAGCACCGCGCCTTATGACGCCGTGGTGCTGGATCTCGGCCTGCCCGGCACCGACGGCCTGGTGTGGCTGCAGCGCTGGCGCGCGCGCGGCCTGGCGCTGCCGGTGCTGGTGCTCACCGCGCGCGACGGTCTGGACGAACGCGTCACGGGCCTGGACAGCGGCGCCGACGACTACCTCATCAAGCCCATCGCCACCGAAGAGCTGGCGGCCCGCCTGCGCGCGCTGCTGCGCCGCAGCGCCGGCCGCGCGCAATCGGCCTGGACCCACGGCGCGCTCAGCTTCGACCCCGCCACCAAGCAGGTGCAGTGGCAGGGCCAGACGGTGGAGCTCACTGGGCGCGAGCTGGCGCTGCTGGAAGCCTTGCTGAAGCAGCCGCAGCGCGTGCTCTCCAAGGCCCAGCTGCAGGAGCGCCTGTACGACTGGAGCGGCGGCGAGCCCGAGAGCAACACGCTGGAGGTGCACGTGCACCACCTGCGCCGCAAGATCGACCTCGGCATCGTGCGCACCGTGCGCGGCGTGGGCTACGCACTCGGCGCGCCCGTGGAGCCCACAGCGCCGGAAGGCACCGCGTGAGCCTGCAGCGCCGGCTGCTCGTCTACCTGCTGCTGTGCGCGCCGCTGGTGTGGGCGGTGGCGCTGCTGGCCAGCGCCGACCGCGCGCGCGCCGAGGTCAACGAACTTTTCGACACCGAGATCATCCGCCTGGCGCGCCAGGTGCAGGTGACGCTGGACGGCCTGCCGACGCAACCTGCGGCCGGCCGCGTCGTGGCCCCGGCGCGCTCCAGCGGCGCGGCCGATCTCGACGACCTGGCGCTGGCCGTGTGGAACCGACAGGGCCAGCTGCTGCTGGTGGACCGTGAAGGCGTGCAGCTGCCGCACCGTGCGCAGGCGGCGGGTTTCGTCGATCTCACGCTGGACAAGGAAGCCTGGCGTGTCTACTACCTGCAGGCGCCCGAGGGCGAATGGCTGGTGGCCGCCGGCCAGCGCCTGCACGAGCGCGACGAACTGGTGTGGGATCTCATCGGCAGCCAGCTGCTGCCCTGGTTGCTGGTGCTGCCGGTGCTGCTGGCGGCCATGGCCTGGGCCGTGCGCCAGGCCCTGGCCCCGGTGCGCACGCTGGCCGAGGACCTGCAGCGCCGAAGCGCCGACGACCTGCGCCCCGTGGCCGAAGCGCAGGCCCCCACCGAGCTGCGCCCGCTGCTGGGCGCGATGAACGGCCTGTTCACGCGCATCGAAACCACGCTGGCACGAGAGCGCCGCTTCACCGCGGATGCCGCGCACGAGCTGCGCACGCCGCTGGCCGTGCTGCGCGCGCAGTGGGACGTGCAGCGCCATGCCGCCAGCGAGGCCGAGCGCCGCCAGGCCGAAGCCAAGCTCGGCGCGGGCCTGGACCGGCTGGACCGCCTGGTCTCGCAGATGCTGCTGCTCAGCCGCGTGGATGCCAGCGAACGCCTGGCCCGCACCGAGCCCGTCGATTGGGCTGCGGTGGTGGAACAGGCCGTCAGCGACGTGCTGCCGCTGGCCGAACGCCGCGGCATCGAGCTGGGCGTGGACTGGCCGCCCGAAGGCAGCGCGCCCTTCCCGCTGCAGGGCGACGCCGCGCTGCTCGGCGTGCTGCTGCGCAACCTGCTCGACAACGCCGTGCGTTATGCGCCCGAGGCTAGCGCCGTGACGCTGCGCTTCGGCACCGACGCGTTGGCGGTGGAAAACGCCGGCCCGGCGCTCACGCCCGAGGCCCTGGCCCGCCTGGGCGAACGTTTCCACCGCAGCGAGGGCCAGGCCGAAACCGGCAGCGGCCTGGGCGTCTCCATCGCGCAGCGCGTGGCGGCGCTGCACGGGTTGCGGCTGGAGCACCGCCCGGGGGCCGGTGGGCAGGGCGTGGTGGCCACCCTGCAGAGAGCGCCAGCGCCCGACTGAGGCGCGCTGGCGGCCCGCCCCGCCCTCAGATGCGCGCGCGAAGGTTCAGGAAAAACTGGCGCCCGCTCTCGTGCCAGTAGCCCGGTGCGTTGCCGGTGATGAAGTAGGTGCTGCGCACCGGGTTGAGCAGGTTGTTGCCGTCCAGCGTGATGCTCATGCGGCTGGTGATGCGGTACTGCAGCGACATCGACAGGCTGCCCGAGCCCTTGTACTTGTGCACGCCGTTGCCGGGCGTGTTGGTGCCGTTGCCGACGAAGCCGATGGCGTAGTCGGAGCGGTGGTTCCAGGCCAGGCGGCCGCTGAACTTCTGGTTCTCGTACCAGAGCTGCGCGTTGTAGGTGGCGCGCGATGTGCCGAGCAGTTCGGCCCCGTCTTCGTCGGCGCCGTCCACCAGGGTGCCGTTGAGGTTGACGCCGAAGCCTGCGCCGATGGGCATCTCCAGCACCAGTTCCAGGCCCGAGAGGCTGGCGCGCTTGCCGATGCGCGAGGTCACCGTGTAGACCGAGTTCTGGCCCGTGGAGGTGTTGAAGAACTCGACCTGCGAGGTGCCGGCCTTGACATAGTCTTTCAGGCTCTGTGAGAACAAGGCGACCTGCCAGTAGGACTGCGGCGCGAAGTAGTAGGCCAGCGAGGCATCGACGTTGGTGCTGGTGATGGGCTTGAGGTTGGGGTTGCCGCTGCTGCCGGTGAGCAGCGTGTTGTTCAGGCTCACCGCGCCTGCCAGCTCGTTGTAGTTGGGCCGGCCGAGCGTGCGGCTGATCGAGAAGCGGCCGATCAGACCGCGCGCCACCTGGTAGCGCAGGTTCAGGCTGGGCAGCAGCGCGGTGTGGCTGGTTTCCGTGACCTGCGGCAGGTAGGTGGCGAAGGCCGAGCCGACGATGGCGTTGGGCACGCTGCAGGGGGCCAGGGCCACGCACGAGCCGGCGCCGCTGGTGGGCAGCGCCTGGTAGGACAGCGAGTAGACCTTGGTCTGCGCCACGCGCACACCCACGTTGCCGGAGATCGCGTCTTTGTCGAACTCGGTCATCGCGTAGATCGCGTTGTTCGACTCCTCGACGCGGTAGCCGCTGGTCCAGATCTTGGCGCGCACCGGGTCCCAGTTCACATATTGCGAGGCGAAGGCGCTGATCTGCTCGGGCGTGTAGCGGAACAAGTCGCGCGGGAAGTTGGCGTCCAGGCCGCTGCCCCAGTTGCCGGGGTAGGCGGTGGCTGGCACCGGCACCTGGCCGTTGGGCACGATGGGCTGCAGCGTCGGCAGCGTGGTGCCCGGGTAGACCGGCAGGTTCTGGAAGTTCACCAGCAGGCCGCCGGTCACGCTCAGGAAGGGGCTCGGTGACACCGGCTGGCCGTTGGCCTGGTCCTGCGCGTTCCAGCGCGCGCCCAGCACGTCGTAGGTGCGCACGTGCTTGGCCGTGCGTGCGCCGAAACGCAGCTTGTCGAAGAAGTCGCCGTCCAGGTTCAGGGTGCCGTTCAGGTGCAGATAGCTCTCGTCGTCGGCGCTCTTCACCGACGCGCCCGTGTTGCTCATCTGCACGTAGCTGCTGGTGCGCGAGAGGTCGATGGCCTGGCCGCTGATCGCATTCGTCATGCGGTAGTCGGTGGGCCGAGTCGTGTTGATCGTGTAGCTCATGTTCGGGTTGATCAACCCGAAAGTCAGGCTCGGCTGCGAGTTGGTGACGCCTTCGCCCTCTGTGTAGCCCACGCGCCCGTCGAAGCTCAGCTTCTCGCTGGCCTTCCACTTGAAGTCGAAGTCGTAGAAGGAGGACAGCGAGGTCGCGCCCCGGCGCTGGTTGTGGTCGAACTGGAAGCCGATCACGCGCTGGTTGGCGTTGGCCGTGGTGGGCGCGGGGCGCTCCAGGCGCGCGCTGGTGATCACGTCGCCCTCGATGCGCGCGTCGCGGATCAGCCAGCCGTTGTTGACCAGTGCCGTCGGCAAGGCAAAGGCGCTGGAGTTGTAGTTGTCCGCATCCAGCGTCACGCGGAATGCGCTGAAGTGCAGCTCGATGTCGCTCGTCGGCCTGAACTGCACGCCGAGGTAGCCGCCCACCCGTTCGCGCAAGCCTTCGAACAGGGCCGAGTTCAGGCTGCCGGGCATGCGCTTGTTGGCAAGCTGGGGGTTGCCCGAGGCCGCGGCCTGCGCTGCGGTGATGGTGCCGAAGCTGAAGGTCTCCTGCCCGTCGCGACGCAGGTGGCGCTTCTCGCTGAAGGCCTGCAGCAGCACGCCGAAGGTCTTGGCCTCGTTGCGCCACGCGAACAGGCCCGAGAGCTGCGGGTCGGTCTTGCGCGGCAGGTCGGCGTACACCGCGCCGACGGCAGCCTCGCCGGTGAAGGTGTTGCGGAAGTCCAGCGGCTTGCGCGTCTGGATGTCCACGGCCCCGGCGATGCCGCCTTCGGTGATGTTGGCCTGGCCGGTCTTGTAGACGATGGCGCGGCCGATCAGCTGGCTGGGCATGAGGCCGAAGCCGACGCTGCGGCCGCTGGACCCCTGGTCGCCCACGTGCCAGTCGCCCGAGGACAGCGCGTGGCCGTTGATCGTGACCAGGTTCAGGTTGGGGCTGGTGCCGCGGATGGCGATGCGCTCGGCCTCGTCCATGGCCAATGCGCCGCCGAACTGCACGTTCAGGCCAGGCAGGCGCGACAGCGCGTCGGCGATGTTCTTGTCCGGCATCTTGCCCACGTCTTCGGCGGTGATGACCTCCACGCTGGTCAAGGCGTCGCGCTTGCTCGTGATGCTCTGCAGGATGGAGGCGCGGATGCCCGTGACCTCGATGGTCTGGGTCGGCGGCTTGGCCTGCGAGGCCGGCTGCGGCTGGGCCTGGGCTTGGGCCTGAGCCTGCGCGGAGGCGGCCAGCATCAGCAGCAGGGCTGCGGCGGCGGTGGGCTTGAGGGTGGGGGTCATGAAGCGCTCTCCTCGTTGGGGTCTGGGGCCGGCACGCAAGCCTGATGCTTGAAAATAGACCTTAGGCCTAAAACATTGTGTCTTGAAGTGGTGCGAATGTGGGCCACTGTTTCGCGCTTTCCGGGTTAGTCCGGAGCCCGGTGGCCTGGACCCAGGTGCGAGAGGCCATGGCGCGGCCCGTACCGGGCCTGCGCCTGCGCTGATGGGCTGCTTGTCTGGGCGCCGGCTGGCGGCGCCAGCGGCTCAGGGCGTGCTGCCGCCGCCCTCGCCCGCAGCCTCGCCTTCGGGCGAAGAGAGCGCTCGCCCCACGTTCACCTCGAAGCGGTAACGGTCGGCGCGGTACAGGCTCTTGCCGTACTCGACGGGCTCGCCGTCGGTGGCAAAGACCAGACGCTCGACGAGCAGGGCCGGGCTGAAGGGCGCCACGTCGAGCAAGCGGGCCTCGTCTTCTGTGAGCACGGTGGCCTGAATTTCCTGCGCGGCATTGCGCACCACCAGGCCGCACTCGCGCTGCAGCAGCTCGTACAAGGAGGCGCTGACGAGGCGCGCAGGGTCGAAGCCCGGCAGGCGCGCGCAGGGCAGGTAGGTGTGCTCGATGGCCATGGGCTCGCCGCTGGCCAGGCGCAGGCGTTGCACCTCGAACACCTCGCTGCCCGGCACGGCCTTCAGCCGCAGCGCCACCTTGGCGTCGGCCCGGCTCACGCCGTGCGAGAGCAGTTCGCTGCTGGCCACCAGGCCGCGCTCGCGCATGTCTTCGGTGAAGCTGCGCAGCAGCAGCGGCTTGAGCCAGCTCTGGCCGCTGACGAAGGTGCCGGCACCCTGGCGCCGCTCGAGCAGCCCGCGCGCCTGCAGTTCATCGAGCGCGCGGCGCAGCGTCTCGCGTGCCACGCCCAGCTGTTCGGCCAGCTCGCGCTCGGGCCGCAGCCGGGTGCCGCTGCCCGCCTGCTGGAGGATGGCCTCGAGCCCGCGGCGCAGCTGGTCACGACGCGCTTCGCGCTTGCGCGGCAGGGCCACGGCGGCGGCCGGCACTTCGGGTGTCGGGCTCGCGTTGGGCTTCATCATGGCCCTTCAATATAGACCAATTGGCCCTGTTGCAAGTGCCAGGGCCGGCGGGCTGGGCCCGCTAACGGGGGGCCGCCGTGGCCTTGCCTTCCAACGCAGCCAGCCATTCGTGGCAGGCCGCCAGCGCGTGGTAGTCGGTCGGGTTGTCGGCCGCCGGCGCATCGGCCGGCCGGCGGTGCTGCGCATCCAGCCAGCGCCGCCAGGTGCCGTGCTGCGGGTGCACGAAGTGGACCGAGATGTGCTGCCACAGGCGTGCCGCCCAGGCCGCGTACACGGCCTGCCCGGTGTGCTCGGCCAGCAGCACGGCGGCCGCCAGGGCCTCGGCCTGCACCCAGGCCACCTTGTCGGCGTTGTGGACGCGGCCGTCGGGCGCCACGCTGTAGACCAGGCCGCCATGCTCGGCGTCCCAGCCGTGCGCCACCGCCCAATCGAAGAGCCGCGCCGCGCGCTGCGGCCAGCGCGGGTCGGGCTGCTCGCGGTGCAGGCACAGCAGCAGCCGGGCCCACTCGGCCTGGTGCCCGGGCTGGAAGCCCCAGGGCTGGTAGCGGTCGGCCGGGCGGTCGCGGTGGTGGTCCCAGTCGATGCGCCAGTGGGCGTCGTAGTGCTCCCAGACCACGCCGCCGCCCTGCGCGGCCAGATCGCCCGTCACGCGCTCGGCGATGGTGGCCGCGCGTTCCAGGCAAGCGCGCTCGCCGCTGGCCTGCCAGGCCGCCAGCAAGGCCTCGCAGGCGTGCATGTTGCTGTTCTGGCCGCGGTAGGCCGTGCAGTGCCGGAAGCCTGCGTCCCAGCGGTCGGTGAGCAGGCCTTGAGGCGGCTGCCAGTAGCGCCGCGTCTGCTCGTCGAACGCACGCGCCAGGCCTTGCTGCGCGCCAGGCACGCCCGCCAGGGCCGCGTGCGCGTGGGCCAGCAGCACGAAGGCATGACCGTAGGCGTGCTGGGTGTCGTCGGCCACGCGCCCATCGCAAAGGCGCCAGGCGTAGGCGCCGGCCTCGCCGATGCGGTGGGCCTGCGACAGGAAGGCCAGGCCGTGGGCGGCCCGCTGGCGATCGACGTCGCTGCCGAAGACCACGGCCGAACGCGCCCAGTTGACCGTCATGCGGGCGCTGCCCACCAGGTGCCGCGTGCCGCGCTCGACGGCCTGACCGTCGTCGAGGAAGTACTGGAAAAAGCCGCCCGCCGGGTCGATGGCGTGGCGGGCGTAGAAGCCGCCGATGCGCTGCATGTGTGCGCGCACCGCCGCGGCCTCCGGCCAGGCCTCGCGGCCCAGGCTCAACAGCGGTCCTCGGCGCGGCAGGCGGGCTCGGTGGCCATGTCGGGCCGCCGGTCGAGCAGCAGTTCCACGGACTTCAGCGTGGCAGGCGCATCGACGGCCACCGGGCCGTCGCGGTGGTGTTCCAGCGTGGCCAGTTCGCGCCACGCCGCGCCGTCCAGGCCCATCACGCGGTAGCGCCCCGCCCTCACCGGCCTGGCCACCCAGCGTGCACGGTCGGCCGCATACGCCAGTGCCACGGGTGCTGGCCGCCACTGCGGCGGGAAGCGTGGCGAATGCGCCGGCCCTTGTTCGGCATACAGCGCCTGCAGTTCGGCCGGGTAACGATCGAGCACGCCGACGCTGAACCACAGCACGTGCCCGCCCTGCTGCAGCCGGCGTGTGAGCGCGATGGAGTCGCGCAGCTGCGCCCAGCTCGAATCGCGGCCCTCACCGACGACGCGGATGCCTGCCAGCAGGCGCCCCGGCCGGTAGGCGCCGGCCGATTTCACGGCCTCGGTCTGCTGCAGCCAGGTGGCTTCGAAGGCCGGGTAATCCAGGCGGTAGGCTTGCGGGATGAACTCGTCCCACTTCGGCACGCGGGCGCGGGCTTGCGGGCTGCGCACCGGTTCGCCGCGCAGCCGGTCGGCATCGGTCCAGGCCGTCCAGCGCGGCCAGTCGAGCAGGTAGTTGTCCCAGCTCCAGGGGTAGACGGCCGGGCTCAGCGACACCACCAGGCCCGGCCGGCGCGCATGCAGCTCCTGCACGAACCAGCGGGCGTACTCGTCCACCTTCGCGGCGCGCCAGCGCATCCAGGCCGGGTCGCGGAAGTCGTCGGGCGGGCTCGCGCCGGCGTGCTCGCGGGCATAGACCTCACGCGTGTAGGCGTCGTAGCCCATGGTCACGTGAGGCCAGACGATGCGGTCGTCGAGCTGCACGCCGTCGAGGTCGTAGCGGTCCACCGCCTCGAGCACCAGCTCGAGCAGGAACGTGCGCGCCTCGGGGTGCAGCGGATTCATCCAGACGAAGCCGTTGGGTGCCACCTCGCTGCCGGCGCGGTCGCGGCTGAGCCACTCGGGCTTGGTGCGCCGCAGGTGGTTCACCGTGTTCTTGTGCGCGGCCATGAAGCCGTACTCGAACCAGGCGATGGCGATCAGGCCGTTGCGGTGCGCCTCGGTGATGGCTTCGAGCAGCAGGTCCCGCGCCGGGGTGCGGCGCTGCGCGGCGGTGTCCGAGGGATCGAGCGCCCCGCCCACCGGACGCATCTCGTGGCCGATGGCGCGGCGCAGCACCTGTGAGGGGAACTGCGTGTAGCCGTTCTTCCAGGCCTCGATGTAGACAGTGTTGAGGCCGATCTCGCGCAGCCGCCGCATCGTGCGCGCGGTCTGCGCGGGGCTGGCCAACGCGTCGTTGGCGGTGGTGGTGAGCCAGGTGCCGCGCACCTCGGGCACGCTGGCGCGTTCAAGGCCTGCCAGTGCTGGCTGGGCCTGCGCTGCAACGACACCCAGGCCCCAAGCTGCAGCCCACCCGAGCGCAGCGAGCGTGCGCACGACCAGCCTTCGACCTGCGGCCACCATGCCTTGGCGACTCAAGGCCCGGCGTCCGGGCCCGCCAAGGCCTGTGCGAACCAGCCCGAGAGCAACTCGGTCCGCGTGATGGCCGAACCCACCGTCACGGCCCAGGCCCCGGCCTTGCGCGCGGCGCGCGCCAGCGCCGGGGTGTGCAGCCGTCCCTCGGCCATCACACGGCAGCCGGCAGCAGCCAACTGCGCCACGAGGGCCAGGTCGGGCGCGTCGGGCACGGGCCCGCCGGTGTAGCCCGAAAGCGTGCTGCCGACGATGTCGAAACCCAGATCGCGCGCCGCCAGGCCGTCGTCGAGGCAGGATGCGTCGGCCATCGCCAGCGCGCCGCCTGCGTGCACCGCCGCCAGCAACTCGGCCAGCGCGCAGGGGCGGGGCCGCCGGGTGGCGTCGATCGCGATCACATCGGCCCCGGCGGCCAGCAGGGCCTGCACATCCTCGAGCAGCGGCGTGATGCGCACCGGCCAGCCCGGCAGGTCGCGCTTGACGATCGCGATCAAGGGCGCCGAGGTGCGGGCGCGCACCCGGGCCACGCGCGCGGCGCCTTCGATGC
>VYLK01000378.1_pt1 | contig 16487 bp, 15 predicted proteins | sample 5114321 | NCBI WGS metagenome assembly VYLK01 (sample SAMN12291792, study PRJNA351875) | freshwater metagenome | isolation source: freshwater lake | place: USA: Michigan, MSU2 Lake | collected 2011-08-16
GGCAACCAATACGTTTGCCGCCATTATCAATGCCTAACGATTGCAAATTATGCTCAAGTGGGTAAATAACGATGCGTGCCGGAAATTTCATACCGTTCGTTACGAGCTGCGCATGCGCTGCACCTATGTGGGCAAAGGCACGGAGTGGCTGGAAGAGCAGCACGTAAACCGCAGCGCCCTGGTGGCGGGCACCAACGACCAGATTGTAAAAGACTGGAGCAAGGTAAGACACATCGAGGCCGGCCAGCTTGCCATTTTTCAGGGCGAAGCCTCTGCACAAAACCGCAACAAAGGTATTGTGCACCGCAGCCCGCCCATTGAACGCGAAGGCGGCATGCGGATCATCTTTCGGGTGGATCCGGTGTAGATCGAACGCACCTGTCGGAATAGCTTTTTGGGTTTTTGTTTATTGTTTCTCGGGCTTTTCTGAACAACCCGAATGTGTTGTCTGTCGATAAGAGCGCTTGAATAGAAAATTTCAGGCTGTGCTTGATTTTGTGCTATCGCACCTGTTAAGTTCACCACATGAAGCTTATTCCCAATTCAGCAACCTGGCTGGCCTTGGCGTTACTTTTGGGTTCATGTGATTTTGAATCGGACGAAGATTTTTTTGTTGAAGTAGAGCCAACAGTTTCAGTTTCTTCAGTGTCTCTAAATGATTTTTTAGATCAGGACACGATTCTAGTCTTTCAACCCACAGAATTCGCTTTTGAGGTAACTACGTCACCTGGGAAGCTACGCGAAATCGAAATCCGGTTAAACGAACGAGTTCTTTTCTCATCTACGGTAGGCTCTGGTATGTTCAAACTAAACCAAAGTGATCTGGTGACTGGGCATTATCAACTTGTTGTTCGGATGGTAGTAAGTTCCGGAAGCGGAAGTTTAGCCGACCGTTTGGGATCAGAAACCAAGCAAGTGTGGAAAAACTGGGTGTTATCGATTGACGTTGAACCGCCACCAAAACCGGTAATCACTCTAGGCGAAGAGAATCAAATGCTCGCAGTTCGCTGGCAGCCTTACAAAAAGAAAAACTTTTTGAAATATGTGGTGACGACTTACAGTTCTTTCATGAGCAACTACGTGGAAATCACTGACCCAAATCAATCCTTTCTACTGGATAGCGGATTTGTTGGCGGGAACGAACGATCGTTTTATGTAAGAACCTTTACGGTACTGCACGATGTGTCAAGCGAATCCGTCACACTGCCTCCTTCTTGGACACCAGTTGCACATTCCTATCAAAAAAGTGATTCCCTTGTAAATGTTAAATGGTCCCGGGTTAGATTTCCGGGGGCGGTTGCCGAATATCAACTTTGGAGCGGAGAAGAGGTCCTTGCCCGATCGAACAACTCGCTGGATACGCTCATTCAAGGAAAATTAAATTCAATCCTGTTTGGAAAAGGGGTCGAAATCAATTTTCGCATTAAGTCAAAAACAGACATCCTTTACAATTGGGGAAATTTCTATATCCTGAATCCGGTGGGCGTCACGGTAAAACCGGGCCAGTTGTTCTTTTTCAACGAGAAACTAAACGCGTTCGTTGGATACACTTTCGGCAGGGGAAACCTGCGGATATACGATAGAGAAATGCAATTACGTGACAGCCTTAGCGTTGAACCTTTTTTCCACGTGCCGCACCCGGGAAATAATATTTTCGCCCCAGATGCTGGGGGGGTTCGGCACATTGATCTCGCCACAAAAACATCAAGGCTGCTCCCATTTAGCGACAAACACGCATCAAACAATACCCCAAGCCTAGTCAGTGGATCGAATGACCTAAAGTATTCTTACTATTATAAAGAAAGTGTTCTTTGGCGAACGGCCATCTTAGACGGCAAAACGGGCACAACAGTTTTTGCGCCCGTCAGCGGTGGCGCAAGCGATTTGGACGGGCTAAATCTTTCACCGTCCGGACGCTATTTCACACGATTTAAAACCATCTACGAGTTTACTCCAACGGGCGTTGTTCAAATCGGTTCGCTTATGGATAATGAACTCATTCGCCCGGACAACGATGATGAAATTATCTCATTCTGGCCATCGATCAGAGTCACTAATATAAAGGATAGAACAAAAAACCGATCGGTACCCTTCCCTTCGTCTGACTACCGCGTAGCTTGGTATGACCCCTATACCCATTATGCTCTCTGTGAAAATGATCCCTCAACCACCTTTTATCTATTGAACATAGATACCGGAGTTTCGAAGCAGATCAAATTGAATAATTCATCTCAAAATCACTATATGTTGGTCAATGGTATGTTGATTGATCGGGATAGCGGGCAAACTATGAAGGTGTTATGAAAAAAGCTCTAGTCATTCTGTTGCTTTTTTCAGTGAGTCGCGCTACATGCCAAGTCGATTTGGGTATTCGTTCTTCCATTGGCACGTTTTCAATGACCTCAATGCATGAGTTCCAGGAAAATTTGCTACAGACGTGGCCAGTTCAGGGGAAATCGGTGGCTGCCTTTCCGGCATTCTGGGTCCACGAAGTACTTGTTAAAAGAACAAAGAATCGCTTGTTGTTCGGTGCCGCGTTATCCCTTGGCTCTACCGGGGGGAGAAACCATTATGCAGATTATTCAGGAGAGCTTTGGAATAACCTAAACGTAAGGTTCCGAAACGTTTCTGCGATAATTGGTCATCGGTTTGATCTACATCCAAGCCTTTCACTAATTGCTGAAGTTCAACCCGGCTTTACTTATACCCGGCTTGAACTTCATAATGGAAGAGAGGTCGATGGAGTACGCGCGCAGATGCTTCAACATTTCAAGTCGCTAAACATATTCGTTGAACCAAGTTTTTCTCTTCAAAAATGCTGGGGTCGATTCGCAACTCATGTGAGAGTTGGTTACCACATCCGTGCAAATGCTGGCAAACTCCTGCCCGGTGCGGGTAGTCTTGAGTATCTGAAAGACGGAGAGCATATGGTTTCATCTGACTGGTCGGGGTGGCGGCTGGGTGCAGGTGTGGGTTACAAGTTCAGAAGCACGGCAACAAGAAAAGACTCGTTGGTCACGGGAGTTTTTGTTGGAATCGGTTTAGGTCAAGACTACGGCGGCTTAGGTCTTAACGTACTTGCCTACCCCCACAGGAATTTCGGAGTCTTTGTCGGTGCCGGTTACGCGTTGGCCGGGTTAGGCTACAACTTGGGCGTAAAGATTCGATCGACAAAGCCACTTCGCAAAGTTTATCCTTTTTTGATTGCCATGTATGGATACAACGCGGCAGTGGCCATTCGAGGGGAGCCTTCAAAAAATCAGATGTTTTATGGAGCCACCTATGGCGTAGGGGTGGATACGAAGATCTCCGCTCGCGACACCGGCTATTGGTCGTTTAGTTTAAACGCTCCGGTCAGAAGCCCAGATGCAGAGGCTTACATCGTTTCCTTGGAGTCCGCTGGGTATGCCTTTGCATCTCGGCTCCTTCCGATGTCTTTTTCCGTTGGATACCGGTTTTCGCGCTAAACGCTATCGCAATAGCTTTCGTTCTTATTTCTCGTTGTCAAGTTGGTATACAATACGAGACAAAAAGGACGACAAAATATTATTTTTGCCTACACTCGTACGGGTTGATTTGAAATCGCTTTTTCTCAAAGTCATGTGTCGCTTGATGAGAAGATCAGCCGCGGGGATTAACTACAAAAAATTGTAACATGATTCGGGCAGGGTGCGTTCTTTTCATTTGTTTTTTGTCATTCGATTTGACGGGGCAAGACCAATTCATCTACACCCCACTGGAGCGTGGTTCCGTTCGGTCCGGTCAACGGTCCGGTGTTTGGCAATACTTTGACTACCCCGGAAAATTAGGGCTTGAGATAAATTACGAAACGATGGAAGTGTTAGAGATGGCACCCGACACATCGAAGTATGTAGTGAAAGAGGGCCATCGTTGGACGAGGCAACAACTAAAATCCCCATGTCGCCCACATGGTTCCTTGATGAACCTCCAGGAACACTACTTTCGGAAGCTTGACGCCAACACCAGCATGTTCACAATTGCTAACAGAAAAAATAAACCCGTTGAAACCCTACTGACTTTTGAGGTGGGGCCAGATGGTGTTTCAACAAGCCCAAAGGTTTGGGGTTATACCAAATTTGGAATGGAGAAAATGATCATGGAGGCGTACGCATCTGCACCAAATCTTTGGATACCGGGAATAAAAATGGACGGGAGCGTTGCCACATGCAGGTTTGGCCTCTACGTAAAGATTTGTCCCGAGGCTTGTCCTAAGGTCGTGCAGAGCGATACCGTTCGGCTGATCCATATTGCCGGGAATTTCAACGAGAAAAGTTATAAACGTTATCCGCTGACGAGGGAGCCCGTCGGGATGGTGCTTTCGCCTGATGGAAAATGGATCGCGATGAGTGCAGGCATTATGACAAACACAGGTGGCGACGGCATTTTCATTATCCCGACTGAGGCGGGGAACCATAAGCGTATAAACTTTGGTGACATACACGGGATGTATTGGTTAAACAATACGAACATCTCCTTCAAATACTCTTACAGCCTTTCCGGCATTGTACAGGGGAATTACAATCTCGCCACCGGACTTGTCTCTTCTCGAAGAGATTCAATATACTATTTTGAGCGCATTTCACCTGATCGAACCACGCTGTTCGCGGGCAGAATTCAAAACGATTTTCTAGAGGTAGTAAAGGTAAACCTGATCACCAAAACCACCGAAGTTGCTACTAGAAAACCTGGCGAAGACATGTTCCCTGTAATGTGGTCTCCCGAGAATCAAGCTTGTCTGATCAAAAGCAGAAAGGATCAAGCTGATATGCTCTATCATTTCGATGTTACAACCGGAAAATTGACCCAGTTACCATTGATGGATGCAGAACCGTGCGGTTGGTCAGCCGATGGAAGGCATTTATACCTTCAGCGGAGCACCCCCTTTGTATCCCAGGGATATTCACTCAATCCCTCATTCAAAGGTCAGCTTTTTGGGGTGGATACGAAGACAAACCTCCTGCGCGAGGTGACCAAAACAAAATTAGATAACTTCATAACAGCCGAATTCTCAACCAAGGCCAACCGGTTTCTCATGATTCAGAATAACGATCTATATCTATTTTCGCTTGGTGAGGTAGATAAACCACAAAAGATCATCAACGGTGTTACTTACGCTGTTTGGAGTCCGGATGGCATGTCAATTGCTTATGTGGCCGAAAAAGGCACCGTTCTTTCCTTATATGAAGTGTCGTCAGGCGAGCGTCGGATGCTCTTTCAAACCGGTACAAAGTAACCGCTGGCTGCAGTAGCGTGCGAGAGGCAATTCCGCAGAGAATAAAAAAGCGAACGGGCATCGCGCTCGTGAGTGAAGAACACCAACGAGGGCGAGTGGGTGAGTAGTACTTGAGCGTTTGCAGGCTTGTTGGTGAAGAACACCAACAAGGGCGGAGTCGGAATAGTTTTCTTGTCACGGATCGTTTCTCGTTGTGATTTCTCGTGCGACATGCGGTGCGCTAACATGTCGAACAGCGAGTATCCGATTTGAAAATCTAAAACTTGTTAGAAATTTCCTCTATTTTTATTGCCAATAAAGAATTTAAATACCTGTTTGCAACCTTGCCAATTTGGTAACAAAGGTCGAACGCATGAAACCCCTTTTGTTTATTTCCTGCTTGTTTGTGGTTTCAATTCTGAGCGCCCAAGTTCAGATCGATTCGATTAGGACAGTGATAAATGGGTCATGGCCCGTTTATAAAACTGAGGGTGCCGAGGAGCCAAGTAGTTACTTTGGCAAAGGTGAAGTCGTCACGATTGTCGGATATGGTGTCGACAGATTCCAGATCAAGTATTGGAGCTCTCGCCGTGGCAGTTTTTTGATCGGTTTTATCAATACCTATGCGTTCGATGGATTGGATGATTTGAAAAAACAGGTGTCAACATATTCTGAGAATAGGCGGGAAGAAAATCGAAAGGCGATTCAAGCCGAGGTCAACAAAAGAAACAGAGAATTAGTGGCCAAGTTTGGTAAGGTGAACGCAAGCCGGATAAACAACAGCGAGTATTGGATCGGCATGACCAAGGAGATGGCAGAGTTATCGCTTGGGAAGCCTGAGAAGATCAATCGAACTGTTACTGAGGAGTCAGTCAGTGAGCAATGGGTATATCCTGGAGTTTATCTGTACTTCAAGAATGGTAAGGTAGTTTCGTTTCAAGATTGATTGTTTTGTATTTGAAATCACTTCCCTGTTCAACATGTTCCGCAGGGCATGTTGAACAACAGATAAAGCAGGTTTCATGAATCTGGTTTGGCGAAATTGGAGTCTTATGTGTAATTGCCAGCGAATTGTTACCCCACGCGGGAGACGATCCGCGATAGAGAAGTTTTTGTCCGCTCTGCACGAAAGTCTTAGTCTTTATAGCTTATACATTTTGTAGTACATTTCCATCAACAGTTTTTCTTCAACATGTATCCTATGAAAGAAAAAATTAGGTGCGAGTAGTATCTTCCTTTCGTTCTAGTGGTTCTAAGCGCATTTGTTATTTACGCCTGTTCTTCTCGCGAAGACTTTCAGATACGTTCAGAATCTACAACCATTGCTCAGTTTGAAGAAGGTGACGACTGGAGTCTGCCCTCGTGGGTAGCAAAGAAGGAGGGTACTGGACTTCCCTTCGCAGCGGAGTCTCCCGCCTCGGTGACTCCGCGTATTTCCCTGCTGCGCGGTGTACAGGCAACTATGCCGGCTCGCCACAACGTGGGAAAAGCACGCGTTGCAAACGAGAGCTAACGGGGAAATAAAATTATTTAAATAAGAAGAAAAGGCACAAGCGTGACGCTTACGCCTGTATGGGGTATAATCTTTCACTTAGCCCATCTTCGTGCACTATGACTGTCCATCCCTTTTTATACCTTCCTCATAGTCGAATCCCTGCATATAGGAAATCTTCCATTTATCATTCTCTTTAACAACCCTGAATCTAAAATCTATCCAGCTATTACCCTCCTTCCATTTCCAAATCAACTCACCAGATTTACTGTTCATTTGAATAGTTTCTAGATGCGAAAATTGCGCCAATGAAAAGCCCTGACACATGCACCATGGGCTTATATTACTGCCAAATTTAAATGGGGGCAAGTCTCCCTCCATCCACTTCTTGTATTCCTTATTTCTTAGTTTTTCGTGAAGCGTTAAAATGATGCGACTATAGTCTTCTATAAACTCGGTAGAGAAAAAACCGGTTCCTCGTAACTTATCTAGGTTCTCTCTTAGTTTGGCTTGGTCAAAATACAGGCTGCTTCCTTCTTGCTTGACGGGATAGATAACTATTGATTCGGTCGAGTCGCTCCAACTTAGGACTTGGTGTATCAATTTTTGAATCTCATCAATATCTTGTTGAGCATCTGAAAATTCAAAAGTATTATTCTGAGCCACTGAATTTTGGTTGCCGGGGCTGCAAGCACACGTATTGAAGTAGGTTGCCAGAATTAAGAAAGAAATTATTTTCTTTTTCACGCATCAACTGTTTATTGCCATCGATAGATTTCAAATGAGGGTGCATTTTTCTCATATGCTGGTCCGGGGTAAAAAGTACGATTAGTACTTTGAAAAAAATCTGAGACCCACTGCTCCCCATAATACATCTGAATGTGTCCGCACGGCCCGGCTTTACACTCAGTTCCACCAGGATAACCCTGAATTACAGCAATATCTCCTTTACGTGGGGTGTAGCCATCAAGAGATGTCGCTACAATAGTAAAACCCCAGTCTTTTAAGTGGGGACCATAGCTCCCACCCGCATAGTACATCGTTGGGTTGTCAACTTCAATCCCTCCGGCTACTATAGCTTTTTGAACATACTCTGAGCAATTGCCTGTTGATGACTTGTGGGCTTTCATGTTAAGGTAGTTGACCGCCTTATCTTTGTCAAATCCGTATTTATCTGGCCATTCTCCTGTTCGTTCTTGCCCCTCGTTCGGCCTCATCACCTCCGGGTTGGGCACAATGGCCCCGTTCCGATTGTCAACCGTAACCGCAATTAAATCGGGGTGGGCATCAAAAAGCGATTGAAAATCATCAAACTCCTCATCTCCCATCTTTATTGAACCATGAATGGCCCCATACCGGCTCACTGAGCCTGTCTCGGCACTGCCGGCTGAGAAACCGTATTGCACCGGCGCCATGCCATCCGGATCGATAAACCGGATCGGGTTGTTGTAGGCATAGTTGTAGGGCGACCATCTTCGGGAAGCTTCCGCCAGCGGATCTACCACTCCCCAGCGCCCGGTTGTGTTATCGTACATCCGTGCCCCGTAGTCTAACCATCCCACGTTCAATTCATCTTGCACCTCCTTGCCGTTGTATGTATACGGGTTGGTGGGCACGTTCGGCAAGGTGTAACTGCTGTGGGTCATTCCAAATGCATAGTACGCATCTTCCTGAATCAACTGCAATTGCCGGTGGGTAATCCTCATGTCATCAAAATGGATGTCTTGCAAAACGGTACCCTCGTTGCTGACATAAATATACACAAAGCCCGGCTTGGTAATGAGCACCTGCCGGGATAGCAACTGGTGGGGCGCTTTAATTGTGCTGCCAACCGGCTGTACAAAGGCTGCGTCCAACTGCTGGAACGCTACATCCACCAAATTAAACTGATCATCAAACACAAGCACGTTTAACCATCCTTTGGGCCAAGCAGCGTTACCTTGATTCCCACCAGAGGCGACTAGTGCACCAAACGCCTAGGTAGGCACAAGCGCGACGCTTGCGCCAGTTGGGACCAACAATAACTACCTAAACTTTATCAACAGCAACTAGGGTTAGGAAAAGCACGCGTTGCAAACGCGCGCTAACGGGATCACTTCTATATATTTTTCGAACATGCCTGCATCGTTGATCGCACTGCCGGGAAGATAATCTTCAGGCCTATTTTGGGGCACGAGTCTCGCGCTTGTCCACACACGCGTGAAAGATTTGCGCCAAATGGGGTCGATTTCTTTTTTGGGCAGCTGCGGGCTATCCGCTGCAAGTCCGCGCCCCGCCCAATCCAGCCCCTGGCGGGCTTTCCGCTTCTATCCCTGCTGCGCGGTGTACAGGCAACTATGCCGGCTCGCCACAACGCGGGAAAAGCACGCGTTGCAAACGAGAGCTAACGTGGAAATAAAATTATTTAAATAAGAAGATAAAGACACAAGCGTGACGCTTGCGCCTGTTGGAGGGGTAACACTGCGAAATATATCCGAGCCCATTACGCAAGTTGCAAACCTGCCTCATCTGTCGTACAGCATGTCCTTCTGAACATGTCGAACAGCGGGTTATCCTAAAATATCGTAACCTGTATACATAGCGTAACGTTGTGAGCCTGAGTAAAATAGGTTTCGCCAAAAGGAGAATTGTCAAGGATATATCTAAGTTCAGTTGTTACTCCGACCTTCTCAGAGGGAGGAAATACTTTACCAATTTGCAGAGCCGGCCCCAAATCGAATTTTGCTCCGCTTTCATCCTGTTTAAAATTAAACGGTGCCTCCAGGTTCGTGCTGATCCGAAAGCCAGTCTGAAGGCCAATTCCCCAATATGTCCTGCTTCCATCGGTTTTCGGGTTACTGAAGCGAGCCAGATTTAATAATCGTAATCTTCCAAAGCTAAGTCTGGCGTCAGGTCCATAATTTAGTTTCGTGCTTTGCCTGACATAACTGAAGGAAACCTCACTGTAAAGTGAATAGCGATTCGGGCTTCTCTTACTGTAAGACTCCCAAAAAACTCCAAAACTTGGATGAACCTGACGCATTCCAAAATTTATGCCTGCATAAAATGTAGAAGCAAGTCCCGCTGAAATAATAAGCCCCATTGCTGGCTCTTTGGCCACAACTGCACCGTCCCACAACTTAAGCAAGGGGTAATTTTTGCAGGCGTTGATCTTCGAAAAGATGCGCTCCAGGCTAGCTTCTTCGTAATTCAGGCTTTTGATATTTGTCTTGAGCTCTGAACATTCAGAAGAGACCAGCATCAAGCTTTGCTGGTAGGCTCGGTATTCGGCGATCGTGTTTTCAAACAGGTACCTTCGATAGTGAAGCTCCTCCAATCGCCCACTTTTGTCAGTTTGGATAAAAAAGTGATCTCGTCCATTTTTATCCGATAGTCCGAATAATGAAATCGTGGATTTCACGATAACTTTTACAAATACGGTATCATAAACGATTAGATCGGGTACTCTTGACGTCGGTAAATTCCTTTCCTGAATTACATCACCATCGTACTGCACGGTTTGGGATTCATAGCGCGATGGTCGATCGGTAGAAAAACTAATTAATTCCCCGACTGAAAAAGTCCTTGTGGTTCTGTTTGTGCGGAAATCAATTTCATAGGGATTGATTAGCCATTCAAGATCTTTGATCTCACCCTTGATTTCAGTCCCATCTTTAAGTGTCACCACCCCGTTTCTCCAAGGTGCCTGTGCGGTTAGGGTTATTGAAAAAAGTAAGGCAAGGAAGGAGCTGCAATATTTCATATCGTTTTCGACTATGATAGTAGGATAGATGTTCGATGGTCAAATTTGGTGAAATAGCACCGGAAGAGAAAAGGTTTCTTAATATTTTAGCCTCTGGTCGGTGTTGTCACCGACCAGCGAAGTCACCCTTCTCACCTCCCCTCACAAGTGCTCATCGCAGTGCGTGATAAAGCCCCACTCGTCTCGGTTTAGCTCATAGAACCGCGCAGACGAGTATTTGTAATCTTCGGCATTTGCGCACAGACCTGCCTTCACTGGGTTTTGATGCAGGTAACCCAGCTTTTGATGAGCCACTTTACGATTGTACATGGAGGCCTTGTAAGGTCTCCTTTCCCAAAAGTGATAAATGAGGTCGCTTTGGGTGCTTCGGTATCCCTTCGCAGCGGAGTCTCCCGCCTCGGGGACTCCGCGAATTTGAGGCAACCATTATTTGAGGCAACCATCAAAAAGTGTCACTATTGTCCGACTGAAATTTCCTTCACAGCGGAGTCTCCCGCCTCGGTGACTCCGCGTATTTCCCTGCTGCGCGGTGTACAGGCAACTATGCCGGCTCGCCACAACGCGGGAAAAGCACGCGTTGCAAACGAGAGCTAACGGGGAAATAAAATTATTTAAATAAGAAGAAAAGGCACAAGCGTGACGCTTGCGCCAGTTGGGGAACCCAACGAATTTGTTTTGTTTTTTCAGAAAAGAATTAAAGACGCATAAAGGTAGGTCTTGTTATCGCATCCTTTACCTGACTCTATACACATGATCAGATAATTTGATCATGCGGGTTGTAACTAAGTGCCGATTGCAAACGCTTTCGAAGAAAAGCACAGTTTTTTTCGCAAAGGCGCCACTACTATTCAAGCCGCTTGGAATAACCGAGAAAAACTGAATTCAGGCGCATTCGCGCATCCATGTACGCACTCGTAGAAAGGTCAATGCTTTCAAGCCGCGCCTGCACGAAAATTTTCTGGTTCTCCTTAAAGAAAAAGTCAAAGCCAACAAGAGAAAAAGGACGAAACGCACCGGTTGTATGATCGCCTTTCGATGAGCCAACGCCATCATTAAAGGGGACGAAAAAAACAGGCGATGGGCCAAATGAGTCACTCCGGAGCGAGACCGGTTTTGTTAACAACTCCCGATCAACGACTATTCCGGCGTTTAACCCGGCACCCAAATAGGGACGCAATGGTTTGCTCAGCGCAAACATCAGTTTTCCGTAGAAAGGGATCTCAATCATTCGATATGAAAAAGAATACATCTCCGAGAGCCCGCTCCGTCCTGAGTAAATTAAATCCAGCCCAACTGCTACGTTAGGCGAACGTCCGACGCTAAAGTCCGTGGAAAGCCCAAACGCAAAAGCGGCATAACTATCTTTAGTTGAGGTATAGTTATCCAATATTGGGTAGCCGGAGTACTGCGTACCCTGATTAACTACCGTGGCCAATCTTTTCAAATCGGTGAATCGAATACTGTAAAGGGAAACTCCACCCATTACGCCAACATATACGCGTTGGTTTCTGTTCATCCGAGGTTTAAAGTTTACGTCTTTGCATTTATTGTAGTTAATAGCAAATTCATTTAGATCTTTTTTTCGGAAACGAACCGCAAATGGATCAGCTGCAGATTTGCAATCACCAAAAAACACATTCAGCACTCCCTTGTATTTTTCATCAACTTTCCGATAGCTAGCGCCATCATCTCCTTGTATTACTTTCTGTTCCCGGATGAGTTGAAAAACCTTTCCACCCTGCCTCACGAAAAAAAAATCTTTCTTGAATTTACTCCGATAGGTGAATAATTCCATCGCACCCGACTGCATCGACTCTAAGAAAACAGCACCTTCGGTACTCGTCCGGCCCGCCTCAGAAACGGTCACCGAATCCTCCGCGATGAAAACACCGTAGTCATCGATCTTGAAGGCTTCAATATCTTTTGGGGTCAAATTATTGAATTGGTTTTCCTCGTTCCTTGAAAAACGAACACTTCGATTGATCTCCCCGAAATTGGCCAAATCAAACACTCCGTAAACCGTGTCGCGTTTTATAACGATATACCCTTTCTTTTCAAGCAAATTCCGCTGACTAACCGCGGCTGGAACCAGAAACAAAAAGACCAAAACAAATAAAACAAATGGCTTCTTCATATTTCACTACGTAACAGGAACCAAACTACACGCGTACCACTCATCGCGTGATAACAAAAATAATTCTTTTTCACCTGTCTTCCGCACTTTCTTAAGTGATAAAATTAACCACTTGATAGTCAGCATTATGAGAGGTTGAAATTTGCTGTTTAGCCCGTGGTCGGTGTTGTCACCGACCAGCGAAGTCACCCTTCTCACTTCCCCTCACAAGTGCTCATCGCAGTGCGTGATAAAGCCCCACTCGTCTCGGTTTAGCTCATAGAACCGCGCAGACGAGTATTTGTAATCTTCGGCATTTGCGCACAGACTTGCCTTCACTGGATTTTGGTGCATATAATCCAACTTTTGATGCGCCACTTTGCGTTTGTATATGGAGGCCTTGTAAGGTCACCTTTCCCAAAAGTGATAGATGCGGTCGCTTTGGGTGCTTCGGTATTGTTCCAATTCTGCCGATGCCGAGTCAACAAGCTTGAACTTGATTTGCTGTGCCGTGAATTTCAAAAACATCTGTTCGGTACTCTTGTTGACCCCGGCTTCTTGCCTACGCCAAAGCAAGTGTATATGGTTGGGCATGATGGCGAAACCATAAAGCCATATACGTTTGTCATTCACCATAAACCGAAGACTGTCCATGAGTATGTCCTTGCACTCGTCAGCCTGCAGCAGATGTTGCCAGTTGAGGCACGTAGCGGTGAAATACTCCATGTGCATGGTTTGACGATTGGAAAATTTAATGGTCGGTGATAACACCGACTACGGGAAAATTGTTAGAAAAAGCGTGAGTAAAGATATACGCGGAGTCCCCGATACGGGAGACTCCGCTGCGAAGGAGGGCTACTGTCTCCTGCCAATAAAGTTCTCTTAAGTTAACGACTATGGTGACAACACCGACCACGGGCAAACGTAGACTAACACAAACCACAAACTACCGATAGCTGGGGTTCATCTCGCTTGTTGGTGAGCCTACGCGCTACTGCTCACGCGCAACACCAACAAGGGCGGAACAATCCCGGAAAAGGAAAGGAACTTGGTTTGCCGCAGAGCCCGAAGCGAGAGTCTGCGGAGAATTAAAACACCACCTGAATCAAACGGACGGGCGGTTCCGGCTTGACGCCGAAACCGCCCGTCTTTCCAGGCTAGTTTCAAACTGCCTTGAAACAAAATTAATCGTACAATTTATTGCTTGCTATCACAGAATCTGCAGCGAAAGACATAACAAGATTTAGAATGCAACCCGGCCTTTCAAATTTTGAATACGCTATTTTTGCCTTACCTTTATCCAAGAAAACGAACAATCGCCTGTATAGGTGGTGATGGCTATGGCTGGAAAACTCCAAAACAGGCGGACGGGTTAGTGTAAAAAAATATTTTCAACATTCAGGTTCAAAAAAAAGCATGTACATGTATTCCAAAATGAAACAGGTGATATTCCTCACTGCGGCGGGCATTGGACTTCTGATTTCTTGTACGCAAAAAAAAGAAACACAAGAAGCTAACACACCCGAGTCACCAACTTCTGCTACTGCCACTGGGTATCCGTCAAAAAATCCATTTCTTTCTTCCTCAATTTATGGTGTAACGCATATCAATTCCGGCCAAACGAACTGTGTTCCGTATCAGATTCACGATGGCGATTACAAAGTTGATTTACATGTGCTCACCCCGATTTGGGGCGGCCCGGTCAACAACGTGACCTATGCTTCTACCGATACAAATTATATGTGGTCCGTTTCCACCGACCGGATCGCACTGATCGATAAGAAAGGAACCAACTGGAACCGGGTTACGGATATTGACCTTCCGGGGGCGAAACGGCTGACAATTGAGCAGCTGAAGTCCATTTCCGATGTAAGCTATACATCCCTGGATTTTGCAACCCGTCACCTGAAGAAAATTTTGGGGCCTCAGCCCGGATTGGTTCTTCCGGCCGGAGTTTATGCGTTGGTGAGTTCCGAAGATTATGTGTATGCAAATGCCGGCACTGTGGTTTCTGCAATTGGACTGATTGATAAAGCGGATCCTTCAAAAGGTCTTGAAGTGAAGTACCGTTTCGATGTTTCAGCCCTTATTCCGGCTGCGGAGGTAGCTCCGGGGATCAAGCGAATTAATATGGTTGGGATGAACATGACCTATGACGGACATATTGTGATTGGTGCTGTAAACGGTATTGCCGTAATCGACCGACAATTGAAAGGTCCGGGTAAATTTTATGCTTTCCAGGATACCGAACTATGTACAAATTCCATGGCCGTTGATGAAGAGAATGGCATTTATGTTGCCACGGGAAGCAAGACTCCGAAAGGAGATGGCATGATGCGGAAACTGGTTTGGACGGGCAGTGAAATTTCCGATAAAGAATCCGATGGCGCGTGGATAAGTCCGTATAATGGTGGTGACTGGCCCCCGGCAATTAAGGCCGGCACGGGGGCGGGATCAACCCCAACGTTGATGGGCTTTGGTGCGGATGAGGATAAACTGGTATTGATTACAGATGGCCAAAACAGGATGAACCTGGTGGCCTTCTGGCGAGATGAAATACCGGAATCACATCAGCAAAAAGAAGGAGCGAAATCGAGGAGAATTGCCGGCTTTATCCCCATCAAAGCCGGGTTACCGGACGATAAGCCCTGGATTCAATCTGAACAAACAATCGTTGTAAACGGTTGGGGCGCATTTTTGGTAAACAATCTGATCGATGAAGGACACCCCGATCGGATAATTGATGTGATGACGGTGGGCCCGGTTCATGCTGGTCCGAAAGGCATGGAGCGCGTTGAATGGAACCCGGAGACGAATGAGTTTACTTCTGTCTGGACACGCAACGATGTGGTATCCACAAGTATGGTGCCCCTGGTTACAAGCGGCTCCAACATGGTGCTGGTAAATGGATACACGGCGGAGAGGGGTTGGGAAATCACGGGCTTAGACTGGAACACCGGCATGAACAGAACACGGGTGGAATTTGGTCAATCTAACAGAGGCAATGGCGCTTACGCGATATTACAGCTTTTGGAAAACGGTGACATCCTTTTCAATTCAGTAATCGGCCCGTATCGAATTCAATTGAAAAAGTAAGATCAGCCCTTATGCCGGTCTGAATCTGCAACACAAGACGATATAGCATCACCCTAAACGTTTGCTCTTCTGAACCATTTGTTTTTCAAAGGTTGACGTACATCTATTTGAAGTCGGTTATGAGTTAATGGAAAATGCCGGATTTATTTCAGGAGCATCTTCATTCCAGTGCGGTGTTTCATGAGTTGAATTTACAGCACCCAAAACTCACGTTAACGCTTTGGGAAAATACGGGAAGCAAGTGAATCTAATGTGGAATTGGCAGCGGATCGGTCCCCCAGGCGGGAGACGATCCGCGACAGAAAAAAGAAAGTTCAGTAATGATACTTACACGAGATGATTTCAAGACTCCCTTTGCTGCCACGGCACACCAGCCGGTGTTCTTGATTGATACGCCTGCTCCAAAACCCTTTCAGATCACCCTTAAGCGGCTCGGGCTTGCCAATGCCCTTGAAGGGGTCGCGACTGCATTGCTTGATCAGTTCATTGATTCTGGGAATCATCTCCGGTTGAGTAGACGCCCACTCCTGGTACTGCTCCCATGCCACCTCCGCAAAGGAAATCGTCATAAATCTTTCAACGACTTCTTTACTACTTTGCCTTCTTTCAATTGTTTTATTCCCAGGCGCAGTTTCTCCGCATTTGCTTTTGATGAGAGCAAATACAATGTCTCTTCTAACGAGTTATAATCTTTAAGCGTAAGCACATGACCAACTACATCTTTCGCTGATTCGCAGTTGCTGGTAGGTTTGCTGTCAAAATCAACAATTTCAAAAAATGACAGCCCAGGAGAAAAAACAAGAAGGCATGT
>VYLK01000435.1_pt1 | contig 16428 bp, 14 predicted proteins | sample 5114321 | NCBI WGS metagenome assembly VYLK01 (sample SAMN12291792, study PRJNA351875) | freshwater metagenome | isolation source: freshwater lake | place: USA: Michigan, MSU2 Lake | collected 2011-08-16
CTGCACCACAAGAGCCTGACGCGCCTCATAACGGCTCATACCGACCGAGAAGGTAAAGCCCAACAGAAGCGCAAGCAGGCCAAGCACAGCTGAAAACAAGAACTCTTGGCCGCCCTTTCCATGATCGGGCTGGCCCTCGCGACGCTTCTCCAGCCGTTGCCGGATACGAAATCCAAGTTCGAGGGCGACCAGAAAAATCGCCAGCAGAACAGGGAAAATAAGCCATAGCGGCATCTGCTCGATCATCTGGGCTCCCCTCTCCTACCGTTACCGAGCAGCGTGAAGCACCCGCCGCTACAATTTCCAGATGCAGCAGGTCAAAACCCGTCCGCAGCCTACAAACACCAAGACCATTAATAAAAATCCAGCAAATTTCCACCCCACAGTGACACATCTTTTGCTATTGAATGGACCGTAGGCCACAAATGCTCTGCCACAGTGCCTTGGAACGAAGTCGGAGGGGCACGTCAAACGTAGCAAGAATTTTTAGGATCTAGGATTGAGAATGCGCCCAAGCTTCCCAGCGTGCCACCATTGCCGCGCCAATCTCTGGATTGGCTGAACCCTTAAACCAAGAAGTAAGATTAGCCCGCAGGTCTAGCAAGGTAGCGGCTGTCGCCTCCATTTGCTCGGTCAAACTCGGGGCCGTTAGTCGAGATAAAAAGGCACTGGACTTCAGGATTTTTGGATCTTGGCTTGGGGCGCTCCAATTTGTCAAGGCAAACTTGGCGAGAGTCCACTTGTCTCAGGGTTATGTAGCATTGCTGCCCCCTGCCCCCGAGTTTACCGTCTCAATTAGCGGCTGCCTCGCGGATTTGCGCATCCGATGCGCCGTTTGCGACTAACACGCGCAAGCTCCGCGCTTTTTCATCACTGAACCGATAAAGATCGCGGTAATCGACCCCAGCTTCAACTATCTTGCGCGCCAATTGTGCTTGCTTCGCCTCGCGTGACTGCGCACCAAAGCCTGTGGCTGCCCTTTTGCCCAGCATACTCTTGTCGAGCCAGCGCGAGCTATCTTCCAGAAACGCCACGATTCCGAGTTGTTGTCTGACGTCGCTAAGCGGTTGGGTTAGCAACGCCTCCCAGGGCGCAAACACTGCCGGACAAACGCTATATGCGTGTAGTCCACGCGCGTTGGCATCGCGAAGATACTCTTGCCAACGCGCTTGTCCGCAATCGGGACGAAGAAAGTATCGCGGGCCAATACCAAAAGGTGATCGTGCCAATGTGTTGAAGTTCAGCCCATAAAGATAAGCGTGTTGGAAATAAATGAGCATGCCCTCACCCGCTAAATCGGTGGCATAACCACTGGCGACATGAAACAAATCATGGAGCCAGCGGATACGCTCCAAATAGAAACGCGCGTCATCACTCATATCAAATGAATCGAAAAACCCGTCCTTGTAGATTAGTCCCGCTAGCAGATAGCCCGGGACGCCAACTGGATTATCCATCGCATCATAGACTGCCCGGCCCAGACTGGCTGGTGGCATCGCTTTAAGAGCAGCCGTGTCGGACAGAAATACACCGAGGTCGGGGCGTTCAGCCAATAGTTTTTTGCCCGATGGATGGGCTCGCATTCGCTCAACATCGGCCAGTATCTCGGGCCCACTCGCCAGCATTTGGATACGCGGCACTTGCTTGGCCCCGCCCTGTGAAACCGGATTTCTCAACCAACGAAAGCCTGCCATCAAAGCGGCGGGAATATCCCGTTTTTCCAAAGTTCGCTTCGTCATGATAGCACTTAGCCTCATATCTTCGTTCAGTTGATGCAAGGTATCATGTGCCAGCTGCAACGTGTCAACAGAGTTTAAAGGCGGAAGGGACGCGGGGTTGCTGCAATAGTAAGCAACTGGTTTCGGCAAGCTTTGGCCGAAAGGTGATGGTCTGCTTTGGGGGGGACTGGACTTCTAAAGCGGCCATTCATCTGAAAGATAAAACCAAACTTCTAGCGGCAGGAAAGCGCAGGGGCGCAACTGAACATGCCCCAAAACGGCAATTAGCAATGGGCTTGTAGCGATCGTCTAGGGGTGTAACACATGATGTATGATCAATTCCAAATCTAGCTTGGATGGCAAGCGGGGACAAGCAGCATCTTTCTCAAAGGATGCCGGACTTTTGGGATGGCAAGGCTCAGCTTGCTCTTGTCACAGAGTTCGACGCAAGTGACCCCATTAGTATTCCGTTGGTTCGTTATCCCATAATTGATCGCTTTCCAGATGGCCGCTGGCTCGTCACCTCGGCGCGGGCCGGTGACAACGAATTTAATGCGCATATTCTAGCCGAGGATGGTCAGCCGATCGGTTCGTTCGCCCTTGGCGATGGAATAGAGCATGTCAGATGTGCTCAAGATGAGACAATTTGGATCGGCTATTTCGATGAGGGCGTCTTCGGCGATTCTGCGGGTTCTGGAGGAATTGTCCAATTCGCCGCCAATGGCCAACCACTTTGGTCCTACAATGATAGTGAGGCAGCAGGTCAATCATTTATCGACGAGTGATATGCACTCACAGTGGCTGGGGATGAAGTCTGGGCATGTTTCTACTCTGAGTTTCCCATTTTACGCGTTAAAGGTGGGCAGAAGACACTTTGGACCAATAAAGTTTTTGGCGCGAAAGCATTGGCTGTCGATGGCGCAATCGTTCTGCTGGCTGGTGGCTATAACGAAGATGCCAATAGACTTGCCCTTGTGCGGCTTGAGCAAGGCGATGCCAAACTGATTGGCCAATTCCAGTGCCTGGAAATTGAAAATGCCGATCTCATTTCCGGTCATTCATCAGTGATCCACGTCGTGAAAAATGAACGTTGGACACGATTCAGTGTTTTGGACGCACAATCCGCACTGAGCTAGCGCTCTTCTGGTCCACTAACCATTCAGGTTTCGCCGCTTTGCCTGTTTCGGGCAGGTGCACAAAGCAGACACCGCTATACTGATGTTACTATGGCTCAATTTAGGCCGCAATATCGCAGCTTCTATCGACCAACCAAGGCACCTCCAAGACCAGTGGCGTTTTGGAAAAGGTGGCCGAAAAGGGATGGTCCGGTTTGCGCGCGGTCTGACGGTAAGCTGCCGTTCAATGATTGATTGCGCTTTAGTTTCGACCAATTTGAAAAGCGGCTTGGAACAAGCTAGTCGTCAGAATAGTATCGGCCAAGGAATAGTAATGATGGTGGATCGCGACACGCTGATTTTGATTAAGCCGGACTTTTTGGATCCAGCCTTTCCCACTACGCGTTTTTATCGCTGGCATTGTGCCTTGCTAGAGGGCGTATTGGTTAGCTTTCCAGCACTTCTAACTCGGCTAAACATTGTTCGGATAGAATGGCCCAAACCACGGCAAGAAGTCATCCAATTGATCGGCGAAGAAAACCAATCGCTCCCCGTTCTTGTCTTTGCAGATGATGCCTCAGAGCAGGCGGGTGCCAGATATTCTAGGGGGCGAAAGTTTGTGGCAGGCAAGGATGATATCCTTAAAGCTCTTTCGTCTCGTCACAGTATTCCAGCGCCGCATCCTTAGGCGACATAAGCACGGACATGTGGGCTCTGGAAAACAAAAATGGCTGCCCAGACGGCAACAACTATGCATTTGAGACGGTCGGCATAGCGCCGCAACCTGGCCGATTATAGAAGGTTCAGTTATATTGAAGGGCAATGAAAGACGGATTTGCTATTGATCAGAGATAACTCAACCATGCTTATTGGAATGCCATCGGCACTGTTAAAGCCTTTGCCCCATTTCCCCACGGGACCATGCTACCTCATCATTCTGCCGAAATACCGCAATTACTTCAGCAGGGCCCGGAATTTCTTCCGCAAGAGGATCGCCATAAGTCGTTCGTCGATGGGAAGTACCGCTTCCAGAAACGCCGCTGCTTCCTTGGTTGGGGCATCCTGCCAGCCCTTCGCATAGAGTTGTGCAAACTGTTTCACTAGGCCATCAATAGCTTCGTTCATGCTGGCGAGATGGCTGGGACGATAGCCACGATCGCGCGACGCGCCAGCTTGGCCATATAAGATGAAGCAATCAACGATCTCGCGGTCGGTTTGTGTGATACACCGATCGACGCCGCTTCCAATAATCTCGATCAACCCAGCTTGCGCCAACTCGATCAGATCGGCCTCCGAAAGAAACTCCCCAATCAGATCTAAAATCCGCACCTGGTCACGCCCAGGCGGACGGGCCCAGTCGGGAAGTTCGTCCCGCACGCGGCGCAGCAATTGCTGCTGTTGGGGCGAGAAACCATCGACATCCTCGCCATTCAACACTGACTTGATGGCACTCAAACTTAGGAAATGATTCCGCTGCAGCTTTTTGATCCAGTGCAGTCGCTCTAGATGCTCGGGCGCATAAACTGCCGTGTTACGTCCGGAGCGGATAGGCGGCGGCAATAGGCCTTCGGCAATATAGAAATGGATCGCTTGCCGACTGAACTGGGTGCCGGCGGTGAGATCACGCATCTTCAGGGCACGCGGCGGCAAATCATTTGTGGGTGCAGAGGCGATATCCATGTCTTACAGAAGGCCTATTTCCGAGAAGTCTGTCAAGTAAAAAGTGTAAAGTGTAAAAATTCACTTGACACTTATAGGGCTAAAACCTAGCTTCAGTAAGGTGTGGTTGCTGGTAATTTCCAGGCCGCCGCGACCGCCCGCTCGAGGAACCGCAGTAGATGACGACAATTCATGTCGCAGGCGTCGCGATGACAAGGTTTGGCCCCAACCTTGACGCCACTGTTAAATCGCTGACCGCTGAAGCCGTCACCGCTTGCTTGGCTGATGCCGGTGCCACAGCAGAGTTGGTGCAAGCGGCCTATTTTTCTAATACGCTGCAAGGTCTGCTCGAAGGCCAGTTATCAATCCCTGGCCAGATTGCGTTGCGCCACGCCGGCGTCGAGGGCGTACCGATCGTCAATGTCGAAAACGCCTGTGCTTCTGGATCAACTGCACTATGGCTTGCATGCCAGCATTTACGGTCCGGTGCCGCTGATATCGTGCTCGCCGTGGGTGTTGAAAAGATGGTGTATGCGGCCGAAACCCAGCGCGCCACCGTGATGCGCGCCTTTGAAGGCGGTATGGATGTAAGCGCCGGAGACGAAGCGCTGCATGCACTTATGCAGCTTGGCGCTGGGATCGAAGGGCCTTCGGGCGCAGGTCATCGCACGCGATTCATGGATATCTATGCCGCATTATGCCGCGCTCATATGGCCAGCTTCGGCACCACACAGCGACAACTGGCGATCGTGGCTGCCAAGAACCATGATCATTCCATCCACAATGACAAATGTCATTTCCGCAAAGCTATGAGCGTCGATGAAGTGCTGGCCTCCAGGCCGCTGGGCTATCCTCTAACTGTGGCAATGTGCTCGCCTCTGTCCGATGGGGCAGCGGCTGTACTGTTGTGCTCGGATGCTGGACGCAAAATGCTGCGCGGCCAAGCACCATCAATCGTGATTAAGGCATGTGAGCTGACCTCGGCCACGACGCGTGAGTTTGCAGAATTTGACGCGCATGTTGCACGACGCGCGGCATTGGCAGCCTATGATCGTGCTGGGTTGGGACCCAGCGACATTGATGTTGCAGAAGTGCATGATGCGGCCGCCTTTGGTGAAATCTTCATGACCGAGTTGCTGGGCTTCTGCCCCATGGGAGAAGGTGGCCCTCTGGCCGAACGCGGCGAAACTCGGATCGGCGGACGTATCCCGGTAAATCCGTCTGGGGGCCTCGAATCTAAAGGCCATCCTATCGGTGCCACGGGCCTTGGCCAGATTTATGAGTTAACCCAGCAACTGCGCGGCACAGCCGGTCTTCGTCAAGTTAACGGCGCGCGCACCGCATTGCAGGAAAACAGCGGTGGCCTACTCGGCATCGAAGAAGGTGCCGCCGTTGTAACCATTCTCCAGCGCCAATATTGAGGGCAAGCATCATGAAATATACACCCACCTTATTTGTCAAAGGTTTCCTATTTCCCGAAGCGCCACGCTGGCACGCAGGCCGCGGGCAATTCTTTGTGAGTGATATAGATCGCGGGCAGGTGTTCGCGGTCTCAACCGATGGCCAGCGCCAACAGGTCTATCAGGGGCCCGATTGGGTCTCCGGCACGGCTTTTGAAACCGACCATACGCTATTGGTAACCGATGCGCGCAGCCGCTCGCTCGTGCGGGTACATCTTGATCAGCCAGACGCTAATCATGAAATGATTGCTTCGCTTGCAGAGATCGCGCCTTATGGCATCAATGACATGGTCCGCACACCGAGTGGGGTCTGCTTCATCGACACGGTGAGCTTTGATTTCGTCGCCTATGCTCGTGGCGAGATACCAGCCCAGCCCAGCGTGCTGGCCCGCGTCGACCCCGATGGGGCAGTATCGGTGGCAACAGATGAAGTGAATTTTCCCAACGGCATGATCATCACACCTGACGGCAAGCGTTTGCTCGTCGCTGATTCCCTCGATCAGTGCATCTACGCCTTCACTCTTGAAACTGACGGCACGCTAAGCGCTCGCACCTGCTTTGCGGCATTGCCGGGTGAGATGCCTGACGGCATGTGCATGGACGCAAGTGGTGCTGTTTGGGTCGCTGTCCATGGTCGCGTCGTTCGTGTTGAGGAAGGCGGAGCTGTGTTGGACGAGGTCGATATGGGAACCACTTTGGCCACGGCTGTTGCCCTGGGTGGAGTCGATGGCCGCACGCTGTTGATCACTGCATCTGACAGTTATGATCGCTCGGTAATGGCGCACAATCCAACTGGAAAGCTGTTTTCTGTTCATGTGGACGTGCCGGGCGTCGCCCTGCCGTCAGTTTATTGAGGGGAGTGAATACGATGACAGGGAGACTCACCGGCAAAACAGCGATCATCACGGGAGCGACCTCAGGCATGGGCGTAAACGTCGTTCGACGCTTCGTCGCCGAAGGTGCGAAGGTGCTTTTCTGCGGCCGCTCTACCGAAGCTGGCGAAGCCGTTGCGGCAGATATTGGTTCGGCTACCCACTTCATGCGCGCCGATGTGACGAATGAGGCTGACGTGATCGCACTGGTCAAAGCTGCGCAAGACTTTGGAGGCGGTCGCATCGACTTCCTGTTTAACAATGCTGCACCTGCACTCCGTGAGACTCCGGTTACAGCACTGTCCGCCGAGGAGATTGCTAGTGCCTCGATGGCAATCTTTGGCAGTGTTGTATTGATGACCAAACATGTCGCGGGTGTGATGCAGGCCCAAGGTGGCGGCTCTATCCTAAACAATGGTTCGACCGCAGCCCACCGCGCCAATAGTTCGCCTTCGCTATACAGTGCGCTCAAGGCGGCTGTTTGCCACTTCACGCGTTGCATGGCGCTGGAACTGGCAGAACACGGCATTCGCGTAAACACAGTCTCGCCTGGTGCGATTCCCACGCCGATCTTCCTGCAATCACTGGGCATTCCCGCCACCCACCAAGAACAAGCATTGGCTGCGTTGCAGGGTGCTTTCGCCCGAGCTCTGCCCATTGGTCGCGCCGGCACTGGAGATGATATCGCGGCCGCAGTCGTCTATTTCGCGAGCGACGAGTCTTCCTATGTCACCGGGCAAGATTTGGTCGTCGACGGTGGTCTGACCACCGGCCTTTCAAACGCTGCTAAGCGGGGCCAAGCAGACATGATGCGCGCCGTCCTCGCCAACTTAGGGAAATAAAGGCATGTCCGTTTTCAGCCTCCTCGAGCGCGGTGCCCAGCGCTGTGATGGCCGCCCGTTTGCGGTGTTTGATGGTGTCGAAACCAGCTACTCAGAGGCTCTCAGCCTTGCGAAACGTATTGCCGCGGCCCTAAACGCCGCAGGTTTTGGATTGGGCGACCACGCGGCGGTACTCAGCCCCAATGATCCAATCGCCTTTACCACCTCATTTGGTATCTTTGGCGCAGACATGGCTTATGTGCCAGCCAATCCGCACAATCCAGCACCCTTGATCGCAAGCGCACTCAATCTCCTCGATGTTCGCGTTGTATTCTATCATAGCGCGATGGTCGCAATGATAGACGAAATCCGTAATTCTCTGACCAAAGTAGCGATGTTCGTCGCACTTGGAACGCCGTGTAGGGGTGACCCCACACTTGAACAATTCATCGCCGGGCATGATACAAAACCAACACCCGCCCGCGCGACGCTCACGGATACAGCCTTTGTCGGCCAGACCGGCGGCACCACAGGCGAGCCTAAAGGCGTATTGATCAGTCACCGTGCAGTCTTCGGTTTCGTCGAAAAGTATCTCGCCGAAATGCCGCACCCGGGGCCGGTTCTGCTCGCGGCGACACCGCTCACTCATGCGGCTGGCATGTTGGCTATGCCGATTGTCGCGCAGGGTGGAACCATCGTGATGATGTCCCGCCCCGATTTACCGCGTTTCCTTGATCTTATCGGCGAACAGCGCGTAACGACAACTTTCCTTCCACCGACCGTCATTTATCGCTTGCTCGACCTTCCAGGTGCCAACACCCGTGATTTTTCGAGCCTGCGCCACTTTATCTATGGCGCGGCACCGATGTCCGTAAGCAGGCTGAAACAAGCCCTTGCCCTGTTCGGACCCGTAATGGCGCAATGTTATGGCCAGACCGAGTGTCACTCGTTCATTACATTCATGCGACCGGAAGATCATTTCATTGATGGACGCCTAGCAGACGAGGAACGACTATCAGCCTGCGGCAGACCGTCAATCGGCACACGGGTGGTCATCAAGGGCGAAGACGGAACCATCTTGGTCGATGGCAGCGCGGGCGAAATCTGCGTCGAAAGCGACCTTGCCATGACAGGCTATTACCGAAACGAAAGTGCTACCGCTGAGGTAGTCCGCGAGGGTCTGATCCATACTGGCGATATTGGTTTTGTGGATGGTGATGGCTTTCTGCACATTGTCGACCGCAAGAAGGATATGATCATCACTGGCGGCTTTAACGTCTATCCCGCCGAAGTCGAGCAGGTGGTAAATAGCCATCCTGCAGTGGCCGATTGCGGCGCGATTGGATTACCTGATGCCGATTGGGGTGAAGCGGTGACGGTGGTGGTCGAAGTCAAGCAGGGTGCTGTCTTGTCGATGCAGGAATTGCTCGATTACTGCAGACCTCGGCTGGGCGGCGTTAAGACCCCCAAGCATGTCGCATTCTGGCCCGATCTACCGCGCAGCCCGGTTGGTAAAGTGCTGCGCAAGGAAATTCGGGCCCGGATCAGCGCTGAAGGCAATCTTGAAGCCTAGTCACCGGTCCTAACCGTCAATAGCGGCCAAGATCCTGCGCAAAAACGACTGGACCTTTCCATGTTTTTGCTAGATCGGCCTCCGCAGCCTTCATCCGGTCCGGCGAGATGCCGATATGTGTAATGACCAGTTGCTTGACGCCAGCTGATTGGGCGATTTGGCCAACGGCCTCGGGGCTCAAGTGATGTTGTGCAAAATGCGCCCGCGCTGCTTCGAAGAAGGCCGATGGTGCATTTGGGCGGCTCGCACGAATTGTCGCAACCGCACCGTCGAGATCGAGAATTGACGAGACCAGCACATCCGCATCTCTGGCAAGTTCAATCACAGCTTCGCTTGGCCCGGTGTCACCCGTGAAGACCACACTGCGCCCCGGCAACTCAAACCGAAGCGAAAGCGATTGCGCATGTACTGGATCTCGGGCGGTCTCTTGAGAATGATAATGCGTATTGGCGACCGCACGAACATTGACGCCTTCCATGGCAAGCTGCGCCCCGTCGCTAATCTCGACCACCTTAACCGTGTCTGCTGGGACCCGTGGCGGAGCCCCCGGCAAACCGGGACTGGTCTGTTTCAACGGTTCCATTGCAGCAACGAGTCCGTTGATCATTGCCTGCGTACCAGGTGGACCATAGACCGTTATCAGCGGATCCATAAGCTGATAGCGTCTGCTGAGCAATGCAAACAGCCCACCGATATGATCAGCATGGATGTGGGTGATAACCACGCTCTTGAGCGGCACAGAATCGATGCCAGCGCGTGCCATTTGTTCGATGGCACCATCCCCAACATCGACGAGCACCATCCCTCCCGGCCAACGAAGAAGTGTAGCAGGTTGGCTACGAACTGGGTTCGCCATGGGTCCGGCCATGGTACCAAGAGTAACGATTTGCGCCTGCGGAGCTCCTGTTTGCGCCGCACTTGGTCCAGTCAGAAGAGCACCAGAGAGCAGCGTGCTTAGTAAAAAGAGGCCTGCTGCTCTACCGTTACTCTTCTTTTTGTTGCCCATCGATCAGAATCCAAACCGAGCAGTCACACCAATCTGACGCGGGGCGCCGAGAAAGTTCTGATACCCCGAAGTGGTACCAAAAAGGCTCAAGACACCCGATTGTTGAACAATGGTCTCGTTCGACAAATTGCTGGCCCAAAGTGATAGGTCTAAGCCATTGTTAAGACGCATGCCCAATCGCGCATTGATCATGGCATAGGCTTTCTGAACATGGCGAGGATCGAGGCTCGCGCTATTCACGTTCATCTTGCTTTGCCAGTTCAGATCGGCACGGGTGTAGAGCTTGCCCATTGATAAGCGATGTTCATATTGCAGAGCTCCAGTCGTTCGCCATTTAGGTGCGAGCGGCAATGACGAGCCAGACAGGTCGCAACTGGTAAAGGCGCCAGTCGCATTAGGATTGGCATTGGGAGCGCGTCCGAACCAGCAGGCCCCGCCTTTGTAGGAGACAAACTCGGCGTCAGTATAGGCGGTCGCTAGATTCAACGTAAGTCCATCGGCAAGCCTAAAGGTGCCTTCGGCTTCCATACCTGTCACTCTGACATCGTCTGCGTTGTTGACCAGATACTGCAAACCCACAAAACCAGCATTCTGGTAGTTGGTGTAGTCTGAGCGGAACAGGCTAATGGCTATGCGAGCACGGTTTTCTAGCAGATCGAATTTACCACCCAATTCCATACTGTCGACGGTTTCACCGCCAAATCCGCGCTGAGCGGGTAGAGCACTGCCAAAGCCGATATTGTGCCCACCTGATTTTGAGCCGCGCGCGAAGCTAGCGTAAATCAGCGTATCCTCATTGGGCGTTAAATTGGCAGTTACATTCCAAGTTACATTGTCATCCTTGATCTTTGGCAGAGGGCCATTGATCGGGACACCTGCCGGGAACGTTGCCGCAGGCACAAGGCTGGCGGTCAAAATGTTTAATCCCGCCAGAGGACTGCCAGCTGGTAGATTGGGATTGGGCGTAAAGGTAGCTCGGTTATTGATCGAAGCAGTCTTTGTTTCCGTCTGCCAACGTAACCCGCCTGTCAACGAAAGCAGGTCGCTAAACTTATAAGTACCTTGGCCGAATAGCGCAAAATATTCCGAGCTTGCGCGCGAGTCCTGGAAGCCCTTATCACCGGGCTGGCCTTGCACAACCTGTGGCGGCAGTGTGGGCGACAGGGCGAGCAGCGCGGCGGCTGGCTGAAGTTCAAACATCGCAGTCCGCCCGCGATCGCCACGTTCAAATTTTGTATCGAGATAATAACCCCCAACAAGCCATTCCACTGTGCCGCCTGTAGGCGAAACAAGCCGCAATTCTTGCGAGAAGCTCTCGCCTGCCTGCGTGTCACGGAAGGTAATGATCGGTAAAGCAACCTGATCTATGTCCGTAGCCAGCAATTCGCTTTCATATTGCGACCACGCTGTAATTGAGGTCAGTGTTGCAAGACCCACGTCAGCTGTAAATGTGCCCGAAACCATATCAGAGCTACTGTTTGATCGGTTGGGGTCTGTCGTACAAATGATGCGGTTGGTCGGATTGTTGTCTGGGCACGCAGTTACCCCGAAGCGGGCGTTGAGCGCCGCGTTATTGTCTAGGACAAAGCTCGCTTCTGGTGCCACACCGCGCGTCCAGTCGGGATTGGTGCCATTGCTGTCGAGCACTTCGCTGCGCGCAGCTGTCAGATTGAAAGTGATCTTATCAGACAGATCGAACTCGAGCTGCCCGCGCAGCGCATAGCGCTTCATTTCGTTGGCTTGCTCTGGGCTGGTAAGATTTGCGAAGCTTGCGCCTGCATCATAATAAACCCCTGTGACGCGGGCGCGAATGTTATCGGCGATTGGGCCCGAAAGTGAGCCCGAGACGCGATAAGCATCTGCCGTCCGGCCGCCTTCAATTCTTGAAATCGAACCTTCAATATTGCCTTCAAAACTGTCTGAAGGTCGCTTGGAGACAACGCTAATCACGCCTGCGGTCGCGTTCTTGCCATGGAGCGTCGACTGAGGGCCTTTGAGAACCTCGATGCGCTGAATGTCAACTAAGTCATCGACGCCAATCCCGCTGCGCGGCATGTAAACGCCGTCTATAAACAATGCGACACTAGGTTCAAAAGTTGGGATATTGGGATCTGTACCAAGACCGCGAATGCGATAGCTTTGCGCCAAGGGTTGATTGTTAGCCACGACTGAAAGCGAAGGGACAAGGGCTGCAACGCCCGCAATGCCCGTGGCACCCGCATCTCGTAATGTTCCTGCGCCAATGGCAGAGATCGACATTGCAACGTCTTGCATGGATTGTTCGCGCTTTTGTGCCGTTACGACAATCACTTCGACGCCGCCATTATCGGGCGGTACTACTTGTGCTATCGCCGGAGCCGACACCAATACGGCCGCGATTGAGATGCTGCTTGCACTTGTAAGTCTGAATTTACACTTTGCCATGGACAAACCCTCCCTATCCCGCTGAAACAGCGAGTGATTTTCGTTTGATTTTTGTTTTTGAAATTAGTAACCTAACTCATGGGCTCGCCCCTGCGGGCCTTTTGAGACTACGAAGGACCAGTTGGGTCACCTCAATCAACATGTCGCGAAAATCGGAACGTGATAAGCGTGCGCTTTCTAGTCGTTGTTCGGCATGAACGCCGACCATCATGGAAAGAACTGTTGCAGCAGCTTTGAAAGCCTGCGGCTCTTCCGCACCTGTTTCACGCATCATCTCTGCTGCAATGAGCTGGCGCAAATGCTCGTGAAAATCGGCGTAGACTGGGCGAATGGTTGGGTTGTCGCCAAATTCAACTAGCATCCGCGCAAACAGATCTGCCGTGGTCGAATTGTCGAAAGCCCGGTCGAGCCGCTGAATTAAGTCTATGGTCCCGGAATTCTCCGTCGGGACAAGGCTTGCTTTGGCACGCGCCAGCGCTTGGTCCAGGCACGCCTCTAACAAACCGGCTTTCGTTTTAAAATGAAAGAAGATCGTTGCCTGACCATAACCCGCATGTTCAGCAATCTCATCGGTCTTAGAGCCTGCAAAACCTTGCTTACCAAAGATCAGGGTTGCCGAATCAAGAATCTTTCGACGCGCCTCTGCAGAATTCTTGGAAACACCCCGCACCCGGCCTTTTGCGGGTACCAGTGAAGCAGATTTGAGTTTGATAACTGTGTCCATAACTCTCGATAACACAGTTCAGTTTTCTGAACAACGGATTAATTGAGTCATGACACAGTTAAGTGATCAATCAGAATTAGGGCTGGAGAGGGAGTCGTTTAGGGGGCGAGATCAGCCCACTTGATGCACAACGGGTCGAGGGCGCTAACAGTTTTGCATTTTCGAGGGAGCTGCCGCCACATGCGCGACCAACTATAAGGTAGCCCCAGACATGGGCTCATGCCTCTGCCGCTTGAGTGTCTGCTTTAGAGAACGGGTCGGAATCTATGTTTTGGCCATGTTTGGCGCAAAGCAGACCGAAGGCCAAAATTCGAAATTGACGGTAGCAGAGACTTGGAGGGCAGCGCCTTTACTTTGACGCCTTCAACTGGCTTGATCCCCAAGAGTCATTATAGGTGCCGTGATCTTGCACTGCCTGCGTGACCTTTCCGCTTTGGCGGTCGGACTTGGATGCCAAACGAAGTCATATTCGGCCGGACGATCTTCTCTTTCACTAACGCTCCAAACTTGATGCTAACAGTGACCCATCTCTGAGCTATGGCCTCCTGAAGCTCGTTAGAATCGGATAATCCTCTGCCAACCTTATAGGCCTCTGAAGCAGAGTAGAGTCTCAGTGTCCATGCGAACATTTTGGCTGACAATCTTGCCAATCAGTCGGGCGTAACTTAACCTCGCCTCTCATAAAATTTGCAAAAATTTTGCAATTTGTGGGAAGTCAAAATGCGTCGGTTTGGGCAGAATTGGTGTGACCAAACTTGCGTGACCGTCGCGATAAGGACCATTGATTTTCATTGATTTTGGACCAAAAATGACAAGTCGTCATTTATTTAAGTAAATTAAATCAATTACTTATAATGTCAGTCAAAGAGGCCGGTCAGCCCGCTGAGCAATGGCATTCAAGAGGTCAGGGGTTCGACTCCCCTTGGCTCCACCATTTCTTTCATAGCTTTTTGGATCTCCGATGTTGGCTTTGGCTAATGATCGAAAGTTCATGCCTGTCTCAGCGTGAAGGCACTGACACCTTGCTGGACTCTTAGGCTAGCATTACGACCTCTAAGCCGGATAACGTCATGGTTACGGGCGCTGTTTGGCCGAAGGCGAGTGGGAGCTTTTGTAGGTGCAACTCATCAAAACTTTTTCGCGTCGCTCCTTTGCGGGCTTGGCAACAGCCAGCGTTTTAGCGACTGGCACAACTGTGACAGCCCAAGCGCGGGCTGGAAGGGTTGTCCCGGGCTTGGATGTTCTATTGGGACCCAAGCGCGGGCTCCTCGCAGGCAAGAGGGTTGGCCTGATCACCAATCCAACAGGCGTCACGGTGAAACTCGAAAGTGCGATTGATCGGATGGCCCAAGCGAGGGACTTCAAATTGGCGGCTCTATTTGGCCCCGAGCATGGCGTGCGGGGCGATGCCCAAGCAGGTGCTGCCGTGGCTGATCTCGTAGATGCTCGCACTGGCCTGCCCGCCTACAGCCTTTATGGAACTACCCGCAAACCAACGCCTGCCATGCTCGCCGGTTTGGATGTGCTGGTGTTTGATATCCAAGATATTGGCGCGCGCTTTTATACCTATCCATGGACGCTTGCCCTGGTGATGCAAGCCGCGCGAGAAGCCGGGATGGGCGTCATTGTGGCCGACCGGCCCAACCCGATTGGCGGTATCAGGGTCGAAGGACCGGTGCTGGACCCAGCCTTGGCGAGCTTTGTTGGGGCCTATCCGATCCCCATTCGCCACGGAATGACCCTTGGCGAACTGGCGCTGATGATGAATACAGATTTCGGCATTGGATGCGACCTCGATGTCGTGACATGCACCAATTGGCGACGACCCGATGATGCCACCCAGACCGGCCTGCCCTGGGTGCCGCCCTCACCCAATATGCCAACTATCGACACGGCTTTCATCTATCCCGGCACGTGCCTGATCGAAGGCACGAACCTGTCTGAGGGCCGCGGCACAACAAAGCCGTTCGAACTGATTGGCGCGCCCTTCATCGATGCACACGGGCTTGCCGATCGTCTCAACCAGCGCAACTTGACCGGAGCCCACTTCCGACCGGCTTGGTTTACACCTTCTTTTTCCAAGTTTCAGGGTCAATTGTGTGCGGGCGTGCAGGTGCATATCACAGATCGCGCAGCCTTTGCGCCCGTGGATGCCGGTATCGCGATCTTACTCGAAGTCGCATGCCATCATGGCAAAGATTTTTCCTTCTTGCCCGGCAATCCGCCCTTTTTCGATAAGCTAGCCGGTGCATCTTGGTTGCGCGAAGCGATTACGGCAGGGGAAAGCCTAGACGCGATAAAGACGCGTTGGCAGCCAGAACTGGCCGCTTTCAAGCTAAAACGTGCCCGCCGCCTCTTATATTAGAAGCGATCGGAAACACAGGCCGCATGCACCCTCAAACACCGCCGATTAGGACGACGCTGGGCTTTGAAAGGGTCCATTGAGTTTCACGATGACGTAATTGAGGTAGGTCGCAAAGGTGACCCAAAGCACATAGGGCAGCAAGAGCGCACTTGCGAGCGCTGAATAAGGCAACACACCGACGCACAGCGCGACAACTGAGCCCCAAAGAAAGAAGGATTCTTTCAAGGCCCAATCCGGGCGCTTGAAGGCAAAAAATAGAGGTGACCACGCAAAGTGAAACACGAAGTTGGCAGCATAAAGCCCAATAACAATCATCTGGTCGGAACGGCTGGAGGCCCCTTCCCAAGCGAGCACCGCCGCCCAAGCTGCGGAGGACAAAATCAAAGTCCAAGCCGGGCCAAACAGCCAATCAGGCGGCTGCCAACTCGGCTTTTTGAGATTGCGATACCACGGCCCAATACTGGTCAGCGCGCCGCCCACACCAGCGAGAATGAGCGCCCATAAAATCGCAGCTATGATATGTTGTTCTGGCATAGGGCGTATATGTGACCTATGGGCCCAACTAGCAAGCAACGATGCCCAAATAACGGAAAAGTTAAACGCCAAATCAGAGGGAAACTACTTTGACCAGGGCCGTCGGGCGGTTGTCTACGCTTGGCCGAAAAGGGTTGGTCGGGCTTGGGGGGGGTGG
>VYLK01000556.1_pt1 | contig 16419 bp, 18 predicted proteins | sample 5114321 | NCBI WGS metagenome assembly VYLK01 (sample SAMN12291792, study PRJNA351875) | freshwater metagenome | isolation source: freshwater lake | place: USA: Michigan, MSU2 Lake | collected 2011-08-16
AAAATATTTTGGCCGCAGGGCTTGCGGTGTCAGTCTGTCGAGCGACCATAAGACCAGAACAGAGTAAATCTGTTAAGGCAGGTGCGAAAAATCCTTCGGGAAAGAAGCAGAAACCTAAATCGTGAGGTTTGGGAATCACCGTCCGTTTACGGCGGTGAGGATGTCAACAGCTTTAACGGTAGGGGATTCCTTAATCTTGATCTTAGTTCTTTGCCGGCCGATTGTCGGGAACTAGAATAGACTATTATCTATAGTCATAATTGTTTTTATTCATCAGCCAATTTTTGTAAATCTACTAATTTGGGATTTTTAAAGGGAAACTCTCTGCCCAAATTGGGCGTTACTTGCGATTTTATCGCTCAATCCAAGCTTTTGGGGGGTTCTACCCCCCAAACCCCCCGTTGGGGGCGTGGCGCCGCCCCCAAACCCCCCGCGCATTAGTTTTTCGGTGGGATGCTTACTCATCTAAGAGTCACTGACAATTGCTGATTGTCGGTAAGTACCTATTATTTATTCTCCCCTCTCCCCACTCCCCCACTCCCCACTTCCCCACTTCCCCACCTCCCTCGGGCCAGAAAAGGGGTAAGATAATAAGTTTAGTGATAAGATGACCGAATTGTAAGCGGGGACTTGATATGGCAGAAACCCTATTATTTAATGCTTTGCGACAGGCGATCGATGAGGAAATGGGCCGCGACCAGACAGTATTTGTTTTGGGTGAAGATGTGGGTCATTACGGTGGTTCCTACAAAGTTACCAAAGATCTCTACAAAAAATATGGCGATTTAAGGGTTTTAGATACTCCCATCGCTGAAAATAGTTTTACGGGCATGGCAGTGGGGGCAGCCATGACGGGATTGCGTCCGATTATTGAAGGCATGAATATGGGTTTTCTTCTGCTTGCCTTTAACCAAATTGCCAACAATGCCGGGATGTTACGTTATACTTCCGGCGGTAATTTTAAAATCCCCATGGTTATCCGTGGTCCGGGGGGTGTGGGGAGACAATTAGGGGCGGAACATTCCCAACGTTTAGAGGCCTATTTTCACGCCGTACCTGGCCTAAAAATTGTCGCTTGTTCCACTCCCTACAATGCCAAAGGTTTATTAAAATCGGCGATTAGAGATAATAACCCCGTGCTTTTCTTTGAACACGTTCTTCTCTATAATCTCAAGGAAAATTTACCTGATAGCGAGTATCTTTTACCCCTCGATAAGGCGGAAATCGTTCGCAATGGAGAAGATATAACTATTCTCACCTATTCGCGGATGCGTCATCACTGTTTACAGGCATTAAAACAGTTAGAAAAAGATGGCTATGATCCAGAAATTATCGATTTAATTTCCCTGAAACCCTTTGATATGGAGACGATTGCCGCTTCGATTCGCAAGACTCACAGGGTGATTATCGTGGAAGAATGTATGAAAACGGCGGGAATTGCTTCCGAGTTAATTGCTTTAATTAACGAGCAGTTATTCGATGAATTAGATGCCCCCGTGTTAAGATTATCTTCCCAAGATATCCCCACACCTTATAACGGTAATCTAGAAAGATTGACGATTATTCAACCTAATCAAATTGTCGAAGCTGTCCAAAAAATGGTCGGCGATCGCATTTAAAAAATTCTCCTTTTGATACTGAAGTTATGCAGAGACAAAATTGGTTATTGTTACTGATCATCGGCCTGGTTGTTGCCTCGATCATCACCCTGATTAAGTTACCCCTACAATTAGGTTTGGACCTGCGCGGTGGTAGTCAATTAACCATTCAGGTTAAACCCACGGAAACCGTGACAACCATTCAACCTAATGATTTAAAAGCCGTACAAAATGTGATTGAAAATCGCGTTAATGCCCTCGGTGTTTCTGAATCATTAGTGCAGACTGTGGACAGTAAAAATCAGGTAATCGTGCAACTACCAGGGGTCACAAATCCCAAAGAAGCGGAGAGAAACTTAAATGTTCAGGCCCAATTAGAATTTCGTCAGCAAAAACAAGGTACAGAAGGAGAATTTCGGGCTGAATACTCGATTTTTCAACAAAAAAAAGTGGAATTAGCCGCCCTTAAAGCCGAGAATAAACCCGAAAATGCCGCTAAAATTGCCGAACTAGAACAATCTCTGCAAAAATCTAAAGAGGCAATTTTAAATTTATTTGAGTCGGTGGACTTAACCGGAAAAAATCTGCAAAATGCCACTATTAGTTCCACTCAAGGCACTAACTGGGAAGTGGCGATTACTTTCGATTCGGAAGGGGGCAATAAATTCGCCGAACTGACTAAAGCGATCGCGGGTACTGGTCGCAGTATTGGCATTTTCCTCGATAATGAATTAATTAGCGCCCCTGTGGTTGATGTGCAGTTTGCCCAAACGGGAATCACGGGAGGCCGGGCTGTGATTACTGGTAATTTTACCGCCGAAACTGCCAACGATCTAGCGATTCAATTGCGCGGTGGTTCCCTACCTTTCCCCGTTAAAGTGGAAGAAATTCGCACCGTCGGGGCAACTTTAGGCCAGGACAGCATCCGTCGCAGTATCTACGCCGGTTTAGTGGGTTTACTGTTAGTTTTAATCTTCATGGCGGTTTATTACCGTTTACCCGGGATTATTGCCGATGTTTCCCTGATTATCTATACTATTCTCTCTTTGGGGGCTTTTGCCTTAGTGGGAGTCACCATGACGTTACCCGGTATTGCCGGATTTATCCTCAGTATCGGCATGGCAGTTGATGCAAATGTACTGATTTTTGAGCGTACCCGGGAGGAATTAAGGGCCGGAAAATCCCTATTTCGGGCAGTAGAGTCGGGATTTTACCGGGCTTTTTCCAGTATTCTCGATAGTAATGTCACTACTTTAATCGCCTGTGCTGCCCTATTTTGGTTGGGTTCAGGATTAGTCAAGGGTTTTGCTTTAACTTTAGCCATTGGGGTAGCTGTGAGTATGTTTACCGCTTTAACCTGTAGTCGTACTCTCCTGTTAATCACCGTGTTAAACGTCCCCAGCGTCCGTCAAAAACCGCAACTTTTCTGCCCTAATTTACCGGTAAACCAATAATCAGTTATCAGTTATCAGTTATCAGTTACCAGTTATCAGATTGGAGTTTTAAGTTAACAGTGTTAATCGGTTATCAGTTACCAGTTATTCCCCCACTGATTACTGCTTACTGATAACTGAAAAATATCCCTACTCCTGTCTCCTTTGTTCCTTGTTACTTAATCGATATGGCATTTAACGTTACAAAACAGCGTAATTTTTGGTGGACAGTCTCGGCCCTGCTGACGATTGGTAGTATTTTAGCCATGGTAATTTCTTGGTTCACTATTCAAGCGCCTTTGCGACCGAGTTTAGATTTTGTTGGTGGTACGAGAATTCAGATAGAATTAGCCTGTGCCAAAAAGAATAACTGTGAGAAACCCTTAACTACTGCCGAAGTGCAAGCAATTTTAGACGAGGAAGGGTTGGGTAACAGTAGTGTGCAGGTGTTGGATAAATATACTTTATCGGTGCGGACTAAAACCCTGGCAGAAGAACAGAGAACAAAATTACTCGACACCTTAAATGAGAAAATTGGCACCTTTGACCCCGAAACCGGTCAAATCGATACCGTCGGTCCCACCATCGGTCAAGAATTATTTAGGTCGGGATTTTTAGCTTTATTAGTGTCATTTTTTGGCATTGCTGTTTATCTAAGCTTCCGTTTTCAACGGGATTACGCTTTTTTCGCCATTGTCGCCCTGCTGCACGACGTTTTGATCACTTTAGGGGTCTTTGCGGTTTTAGGCTTAATTGCGGGGGTAGAAGTGGATAGTTTATTTTTGGTTTCCCTCTTGACAATTGTGGGCTTTTCTGTTAATGATACGGTGGTAATTTATGATCGCGTCCGGGAAAATTTTGTCAATACCCCCGAATTATCCGTGGATGAAATTGTCGATAACGCGGTGAGTCAAACCCTAACTCGTTCGATTAATACCACCCTGACCACTTTATTGCCTCTGGTGGCGATTTTTCTCTTTGGTGGCAGCACCTTAAAATATTTTGCCCTAGCTTTAATTATTGGCTTTGTAGCCGGGGCCTATTCGAGTATTTTTATCGCTAGTACCCTACTAGCTTGGTGGCGCAGTCGTTCCCATCGACCCACACTCAATTACAGTTAGGATGCCATTGGTGAAGAATCAGTGGTTCTTGGATGGGTCGTAATAGTAATTTCAACCTGTTGATTGAGACGACCCAAAATTGATATCAAACGGTCAATAGTAAAGCGTCCCAAATTAGCACGGCGAATCTGGACAAATTCACTGTGATTAATTCCAGTTCGCACTTGAGCATCGCGGGTTGATAAGTCTTCCTTCTCCAGAACCTTGATAATTTCAGCAGCAAGCAGTGCTTTCGCTTGTCGCACGTCCGCATCTACATCGCCAAAATCGCGGTACACATTCCCGCTACCTTGTACCAGTTCAAATTGTTCTTCACTCATGAGAGTTCCTCCTTCAATCGCTTGAGCCGTGCTTTGATAACTTCGACTTCCTGTTGTGGTGTTTTGATAGTTAGGGCTGGCTGAATAAATCTAAAAACCTTGCTGGATAAGACTTTTAGACTTTTTTGAAATCCAAAAGTACCAGATATGGGAGTGATCAGGGGGAAATTCAGGTACTTTTTCCCTGAAAATTCCCCCTCAAAATCGGTAAAACCCCACACCCGTTACAGTAGAGCAGGAAGTCGCCTTCCCACCCCCTGCTTCAAAACCGGACTTACGACTTTCGCCGTATCCGGCTCCTGAGTAACTAGGCTACTGTCATTAGTAGAATAATAATGGGAATTATTATTTCCTTGTCTATTCAACTCTCTTGGCTGTATCCCCACCAGACAAGATTGTTGGTTTTAGGGCGTATATGACCGTTGATTGTTGCTTAGACTTCCTAGTTACCCGTCCTTTGTTAGCATATCTTTGATATTACTCAAAGCCTTGGCTTTTAAGGACATCCTCTCCCTCTATTGACTTGCGGATGGTTTCCTACTGCCCCGAACGGGCAGAGTCAATCAGGGTTACTTCGTTCCCTATAACCATTGGTTGAACCGTATTTGATGATACTGTCCACCGAGAGTAACGGGAATGCCTTACTGATAGTGGTATGAGCTATCAGCCCCAACTCTGTTAACTTTTGTTTCGAGCCTGTCAGCCTTTTGGCTCGTGGGTGTTGACGATGGTTAATTCGTATCTTCGCCCCAGGGCTATCCATAGGTTCTGGCTCAACGGGTTTCTGATTTAGGCTATCAGATACCGCTTTTTTTCCTCGCTCACTACCTCAGATGTACCAAGTCTAAAGCAGCAGGAAATGCCGTCACTCTAGGCATCTAGAGGACAGGACTAAGGTTATTACTAACCCGCACCTGTATGGTTATAAAGTTATCAAGGTACTACATTTACCAAGCGGCTAATCCTCTAAACGTCTTACTGTCTAGTTTCTAGCCAACGAATCGCACCACACCCTACACCCTATACCCTGCCCCTAGGAAAAACTTTTTCAGCAGACCCTAAGTACAGTTGGCTAAAACCCCGCGCACTTGTCGAGAATGCCTCTACTTTCTCAGGAGAAATTCTGTCTAAGCAAGTAATCTCGGTGAACCAAGAATCCCCAAGACTTTAGGCTGGGGAGTGTTAAAAAATTGTTATGGCTAGGGGAGCTTTAAGATTGCTTCGAGGGCTTTGGTGATACAATGAGCCGTTAACTAGCTATCTCTCGGTGGCATGGAGAGCCAAATTGTCAGGAGGTCGAAGCGTGAAAACTCGGTTGCGTTGGTTTTGGGTGGCTTTAGGGGCATTTCTTGCCATTATTGGCGAGGAATTCTTGAGAAAGCTGCTGGCACTCTCTCTCTGTGGCGTTTTTCTGTTGAGTTACTGTCTGCCTGATGCTAAATATAGCGCTTCTGTCGTGGCGCAGACACCGCAGCCTGCTGTTGTGCAATCTCAAACAGAGCAGAAAATTGATAATTATTTTAACCCCATTCAACCAGATGGTACACCCAAATTAGGGATCGATCGCTGGTGGGCAACCGCAGGAGTAGATAAGGAAATTACGGTTAACTGGACGGTAAAAGTTGAGAAAGAAGGTAATTATTATATCGATTTAAAAAATTTAACTCTTTCTGGTAAAAAATGGCAATTAAGCGATTTAGTTACAATTAATATTGTTAACCGAGAGAATAATACTGAGAAGACAATTAAATTGCCTAGAGGTTTCGCAGAAAATATTCCTGTGGGATATCTTACCAAAGGAATTTATACCTTTGAGATCAATAAAATTATCGTACCCAAAATACATATAGTAGAAGAGATTAAATTTGAAATAGGTTTAGTTGTTGGTGATACAAGTAGCGATTTCGGGTTAGATAGACAACCGACAAATAAAATCAATGCTTTATTTGTGGCGGATTATCCTGAAACAAATTCTCAATATTCGCTCAAGATTCAGGAGGCAGATCAAAAAATATTTAAAACCAAGATTCCTGTTTCTAAAAGCCAACTAATTAACTATTTTACTCCGATTTTGAATTTTGAGCCAGAGGAAGAATATCAAGTTCCTTTTGATGTTAACAAGAATACTTGGAAAGCCGAAACTAAAGCCACTATTAAGGATAGAGGAAATGCAGATGATTACTTATATCTTAGTCAATTTAAAACCGATATCAAAGGTGCTTACAGTCGAAGTAAAAAAACTCCTGCTAAAATTTATGCCTCAATTGTTGAAAATGATAATTTAGAAATAGATAACAAAAAAACAGGGATTAAAGAATTAGCAATTAACTATTACTTTCACTATCCCCATAGCAATTGGTACGATCACGAAGGATTTAATAATCATGAAGGAGATTGGGAAGGAATAACGGTCTTTTTACGGAAGGATCGGGATGGCTACTACTATCCTTGTCGAGTTGCTTTTGGCGAACACATTTTCTTGGTGAGTGAGTTTGTTTCCGATGGGGGAGAAATAATTGAATGGACAAGATTAGTTAACGATAATAATATTCTATTTTCAAGTAACTTAGGTAGCCGCAATGATATTCTTGCTCAACCTAATGTTTTTGTCGGTTTGGGTGGTCATGCGAGTTATCCTAAGTCGGACATTAGTGAATTAAGTATCTGTACTAAATTTACGATTCCCACATCTATTGATCCTCGTTGTGAAGAAAAACATCGAGGGGGGAAGATATACAACCTCCATGATAATTTATCTTTAATTTCATCTTCCGACCCTAAATCACGAGAAGTAGTGGAATATTTACCCCGTGTCGGAGTTGCGAAAATTGAAGACTTAGGTGATAAAAGTTGGTTGCTTTATCCAGGTACATGGGGAAATCCCAAAAATTGTACTACGAAATTACTGCTAGATATAGGTTGTCCTAGCGCACCTCGTGGTCCTGTATTTTTGGATTTAAAGAAAATTAGTGGAATTTCTCAACCTATTTCTAAAATAGCGGGAATAACCTGGGAAAGTTTTGGATTAGGAGAACGTTGGTTAAACCCTTGGAAATGGTCAGCAACTTTTGCTGGCGCTGATAAAATTAAAGAAGGTTGTCCACCACCTCAAGAAGAACCGAAAACAGAACCCACCCCCGATATTCCCCGTAAACCGGACGGAAATACAGGCGTTATTTATGGAGACCCTCATATTGTCACCTTTGATGGCTTACGCAATAGTTTTCAAGCGGTAGGCGAGTTTATTCTGGCGAAATCTGAACGAGGAGATTTTGAAGTACAAGGTCGTTTTAAGGGGGTGGGAGATAATGCTTCTTTACCCTCAGCCGTAGCAATCAAAGCGGGTGGGGAACGAATCGGAATTTATCAAGGAAAGCTCCAGATTAATGCTCGAAATGTTAATGAGGCTAGTTTTCCCATTGTGCTTGAAGGTGGTGCAAGGGTAGATAAAAATGGGGGTGAATATAGAATCATCGCCCCCACCGGAGAGTGGGTAGAAGTGTCGGGAAGTTCGGTCTTAACGATTAAGGTGACAGTCCCCAAATCTCGACTCTCAAAGATGTATGGTCTCCTCGGAAACTACAATAATAACCCAAACGATGATATGAAAACTCGTCAAGGAAAGGTTGTCGGTATTAATCCTAATTACGATCAACTTTATAAGGAGTTTGGCAATAGTTGGCGTATTCCTCAGCCAGAGTCTTTATTTGCTTATGAAGTGGGCGAAACCACAGCAACTTTTACGAATTTGAATTTCCCGAAAAAGCTGTTGACTTTAGCGGATTTTACGACGCAACAGAAACAGGAAGCGGAAAGGGTTTGTCGTAGCGCGGGGGTGACTGCTTCTGCTATGTTGGAATCCTGTATGTTTGATGTGTTGGTGACAGGCGATCGCTCTTTTGCTAATGTTTCTGCTTATGTCCAGTCAGAGGTTAAGGTGACAGCAAATGTTACACCAACAACAAAGCCAACAATTCCTAAAAGCCAGCCAAGAATTTCCTTAATCTCGAAGACAACAGGAGTGAATTACACCCGTCTGCGCGACCTTCTAGCAGCAGGGAAATGGAAAGCAGCAGATGAAGAAACTTATCGAAAAATGAGGGATGCCGCACCTAGAGGATATTTGCCCAGAATGGATAATTTTCCCTGTGAAGACTTGCGAACTATAAACCAACTCTGGCTGCACTATAGTAATGGTAAGTTTGGCTTCAGTGTCCAGCAAGAAATCTATGAAAGTCTCGGTGGCACGAGAGACTATGATAAGGCTGGGTCTCAGCCTGAAGTGTGGGAAAACTTGAACAAGCGCGTAGGCTCAGACTACATATACCAAATATATGATGTGGAGTTAGCACCCAAAGGACACCTCCCTTGGGACGCAGTTTTTGGAGGGATTAGGTGGGAATGTTGTGGTGAACGATCTTGTACAGTGTCTGGTCGTCGCAGCAGTGTATGTCTCTTCAATCGCGCAAAGACTTGTAAGTTGTAATCCATAATAACTTTAGGCGATTTGTCAAGCTCAATTTTGAGAAAATCTAGAAAATTTATGACAATTAAACCATTAACCCTAATATATTATTTTTTGTTCATCCCAACCTTGCTATCTGTATTGAACAGAACAGAAGTATCGGCTCATGCTTATCCTAAAAATAATTTTATTACCATTGCTCAATTATTTGCTGGTGATGGTAGTTTGCAGATAAGATGGCTTCGTTCTCAGCAAGAAAGCTGTACTACAGGAAAGCCTCACGGTTCTTACTCGTTTAAGAAAGGGATTAGTGGTTTTCTTTATCCAACTCAATCAGACTGTAAGTCTCCGGGTGGTGATTTGGGTAAATATAGATTTATTGATACGAATGGCTCCAAGAGATGTATTGGCTCAATGGAGATTTTTTTTGGCTTTGGAGAAAAAGCCGATACTATTTGGAGGGCGACAAGTGCTGTTCCTAAATATAGTTGCGATAGAGTAGGAAAAAGTTATAAATATGAATTATATTATAAACCATAATTTTCTATTAAATTAGCTATTTAGGTTAATGTTTCATTTTAATTAAGTTTTCCCAGAGGACAAAACCATGAAACGACTTCACTACCAAAATCTCTTAATCGCTTCCTTATTAGGATTGTCAACGCTTTTTGCTGATTCCCATCCTTTGGTTAAAGCACAATCAGCAAAAAATGTTCCTTTTGAAATTTGTTTAACTGTAGAAAATTGGAATCGACCGAGTGCAAGAGATCAGATAGCGAAGCAAAAAACAGATCCTAATCACTTTAGTTCTTCTTTTACCGGTTGGACTGGCGATTTGGAGTTTTTCTCTGATTATTATGGTGCTCTTGGTGGGTATGAGCAAATAGTGTTGCATGGAATATGGTCACTTCCGAAAAAAGATCTCGATCGTAAAGACGAATGTAGCAATAAATGGGCTGAGATTGGATTTGCTAATCCCTCTGGGTCATACAAGGGAAACCCCAAGAGTGAATTTTGGCTATTTAAACATCGAATGAAAAGCATTGTATGGACAGGGAAGGAATATATCATTACTGTAGAACCTCAAGGAAGAGGCTTTCAACTTGGATACTTTAATAAACAAAGTGATGCTCATAGAGTACCTGTTAAAGTCGTTAATACCAAAGGGCAACTTTTATCTAGGTGTGATGCTAGTTGGGGTAATTGTAAATTTTCTAAACCAAAATGATTATCTTTTACTCAAGTAATATCAATTTTATAAGGTCAAAATCATGATACATTCCTGTACAAAAAAAATCATCATTACTACTCTATTAGTATTAGAGACTGTTTTCGTTAGTTTAAATCAATTTGTCGAAGCACAATCAGCGCAAGATGTCCCTATTGATATTTGTTTAACTTCAGAAAATTGGAATCGCCCTAGTGCTAAAGATCAAATAGCAACGCTTAGAAGCATTCCCAATAGACATAAACCATCTTTAACATACCAAGAATGGACTAGCGATTTAATATTATTTCGGGAATATTACGGATTAAGTGCTTCTGTTGATATTCAGGTAAGGGCGGGATTATTTACTTCTCCAAGACCATTACCACAGAAGGATTTAATTAGAATGAATGAATGTGTCGATAAATGGGCACAAGTTGGAGGAGCAAATCCAAACAATAACTCACTCATTGAATTTTGGTTATTTAAGCATAGGATAAAAAGTATTAAATGGACAGGACAGGAGTACATTATTACTGTAGAACCTAAAAATAGTGGTTTTCAGTTTGGATATTTTAAAAAACAATCTCCTGACATATTTGCCGTTAAAGTCATTAATACTAAAGGGCAACTTTTATCTAAATGCGATAGTTACTGTAAGTTTTCCAAACCTTAATGATCATATTTTTTGCATTAACGAATTGTAATTTTTCTTTATCTTTTTAAAAGATAATAAAAAAGAGAGTCATAAGCAAGATTAAAACTTAATTGTCAATTTAAATAAGGCTATTACTAAATTGTTTTAACATGGGGATAACTTAAAATCTTGATATCACAACTCACTATCAAAATATCATAACGCCTTGCGATCGCCACTAAAATTTTATCAGTAGGATTTTTATGAAAACCATCAAGTAACTGAGTGCTATTAATCGTATCCAATCGATAATAAAGGTTCAATAATAATACCAGAATCAGTTCTTGCTATTAAATAAAACAACATTATTCAGTTGTATCTCTCCAGTTTTCTAAAAGAAAATCAATTACGGTTTTTATCCTGGGAAAATCAGTGTCAGCCGAAACTAAAGTTAATTGATTACGAATAGCTATTGCTGCTATCCAAAGATCATTTTCATCAAAACCTAATTCGGTAGTTTTAGTAGTTTTACGTTTAGTTTTTTGCTTCGGTCCAAATTGTTTAATTAAAGCAGCTTTAATTCTCCCATAAATTTTGGCAGTTTGTTCATCTATATAGTAAATTCTCATATCTTCTAGAAAATCATTGAGGCGAATTAGATTTTGCTCTCTATAAATAGAGTTTTCAGCCATATAAATGAGTTCACCTGCTGTAATGATAGTCGTAGCTAGATTGATTTCTCCGACTTCTTTTATCTGTTTCAGAACAGTCGTATTTTCTAAAAAAATTAAACTACAATGATTAGTGTCTAAAAGATACATTATTCAAAAGGATTAAGACGATTATTGATTTTGACTTTACCTCTAGTTTCATAAACTAACTGAAGACAGTCTTCTAAGTCATCACCTACCCATGTTCCAGCATGGCGTAAAATAGAGCGACCTGACGCTGGTTTATAAGTAATAGTTTCTGATGCTGGTTTAGTTTTTTCTTGTTTATTTTTAATAAACTCTACAAACTCAGCAATAACCTTGAGACTATCCGAGGACATTTCTGACAAGTTTTTCTCTATTTTCTGTCTTAATTCAACTGGATTCATTTTCGCAAATCTCCTCTTATTCAGCACTTTTTGACATTTTTGTTGAACATATTCATGGAAATCATCAATTGTTAACTGATCTTGATGGCTTTCTACAACAAAACCATGAAACTACTTAACTCCCATAATCTGTTAATTGCTTCCTTATTAGAATTCTCAACGCTTTTCGCTAGGTCATATATTTAATCCAAAAATACGCCGAGTATTAGCTTGAAACATGATCCAAAGAATAAAAATCCCGATCGCTACTCCAAAAATAGCCAGGAGATTACCAATGAAGAGCCAAACAACATTTAAAAGCAAGCCAATGGATTGAGTGACGACCGTGCCATACCAAGCCCACTTCTGAATTGAAAATAAACCAATACTGGATACAAATTGGACAATGGCAAGCAAAGAAAATAGTAAAGCAAGTAAAAATCCCAAAAATGAAAATACGGCTGCGTCTGAAGCACTTCCAGAAACTGCACCACCCAACAGTCCACCCAGAATCGCTCCGCCAAACATTAGAACTAAACCTGCTATGACACCAAACAGAGAAAAGATAAGCTGGATCACAGCAACGACCATAATACGCTCAGGGAGGCTTCTACGAGGTTCCATAATCTCTCGTTAAACTCTTGAAATACATATCAAGTCTACACTACTGGGGTGAAGATTACTACATTCAATCTGATGGAACGACAAAATTAAATAAGTGTGTTCCTGGTGGGACACCCGGTCTATTACCTTGGGGGGTTTCAATCTGCCTATGAAAATCGGCTCTCCCGACATTATGGGGTAAAATGTTAGTATATGTTACATTCTGGGTGCAGGTTCCTTGCGCCCCTACAGTAGGGCAAATTCGTTTTCTGTCGCGCCGTTTAGCTACCACCCAAGAACGTAAAGCTTATGAATCAGACCTGTGATCTAGATGATGATTTACGCCCCGAATATGACTTTACTAAACTTCCAGTCATAGCAAGAGGTCAAGGGCGAAAAAAAACTACTTTAACCGTCGAAATAGACCCCGACGTTGCTACTATTTTTCCTGATTCAGCAGCCGTTAATGAAGGATTACGTTTGTTATTACGCCTAATTCAAAATAGTTCACCTCAAGTAATTGAACAGTCTTTAACTACCTCAAAAACATCATAATTGCAGTATTCAAATGAGTGAAGCTGACTCACCAGACTTGATAAATTGAGAGAGGTTACATTCTGGGCGCAGATTCCTTGCTCCCCTACAGTTCCTAGCCATGTAGGTTTGATTAAGGCACAAAACCCAACACAACCAAAGGTTACTTTTTTTAACTCCAACTCAACCTTCAATCGCTTGAGCCGTGCTTTGATAACTGATACCACCTGTCAAGCCCCATTATATCTGTTGAAGTTTTTGCTTGTGTCAATCAAAGCGGCGATCGCCTTATAATATCTGGTAGCCATTTTGGGGATTTGGTGCGTTACTGCGGCGAAAAAACCCGATCCCTCCTCCCCAAAGACGTAGAAGAGAGCGGCTACTCCGAGAGAGCGGTATCCATCGTCTCAGTCTTGAGTGGAATGTACCGTCATTCCCATCGGATGGTGGTTTGTACGATGTCCGACTTATTTGGGGTGAAGATGTCTCTGGGGACAGTCAATCGTCTGAGAAAGGAAGGAAGTGAGGCACTATCAGCCCTCTGTGGCGGAAGCCGAAGCCTACATCCAAGCCGCGCCGATAGTGGGAGCCGACGAGACGGGATTCGGACAAGGAAATGCCGATGGACTCTCATCCCCAGTCCAAGAGAGCCTGGTGGTTGTGGGTGGCCGTCACCCCGTCGGTCAGCTTCTTTCAAGTCATGCTGTCGCGCTCTAGTGCAGCGGCTCAAGCAGGGAATGAGATTTGGGTGGTAGCAGGGAATCATAAAATTTTGCTATTATCTTGAATATTCCAGGAAAATTCTGTGTCACGATAGTCTATTGTTTATTCCGTTTTTAAGTTGATTGAGGTGGAACAGTTATGAAATTCACTCTCCTTTTTTCAATTGTTGTCCTATCTTGTGTTAGTTTAGCTAATCCTAGCCGTGCAGAAAATCCTGATCATGTTAAGAAATTTAAGCAAACCAAACAATGTCCAGGATGTGATTTGAGTGGTGCGGATTTGAGGGGATTAAATCTAAGACAAGCCAATTTACAAGGTGCGGATTTGAGTGGTGTTAATCTAAGCGGTTCTGATTTGACAAAAGCCAATCTAAGTAATGCAATTTTGACGGGATCTAACTTGGGTGGTGCCAAGTTGATAGGGGCAAATCTATCTAGCGCAAGACTTAACAGTTCTTATATGGGCGAGACAAAATTAATGGATGCCAATTTAAAGGTAGCAAGTTTGATAAATGCTGATATAGGCCAGGCTAATTTTACAGGTGCCGATGTTACAGGTGCTAATTTTAATGGTGTAAGATGTCATACTTGGACAACTTACACAGGGCTAGATGGAAGCACAAGTACAGCATGGTGTAAATAACTAACACTATCCTTTAGATTCAGTACAGCTTCGGTGAATTTCATGATACAACTCGAAGACTATTTTAACTTTCTAACCCCTAATGACATTCGCTTAAAAGGAACAAGAATTGGTATTGAAACCATTCTCTATGACTATATTTATCATGCCAAAACACCTGAAGAAATTGCTAAAACTTACTCATCTTTGAGCTTAGAACAAGTTTATGCGACTATTTTGTACTATTTGCATGAGCAAGAAAAAATAACCAATTACTTAACCGAATGGATCGAACATGGAGAAAGAATGAGAGAAATACAAAAACAAAATCCTCCTCCTGTTGCGGAAAAATTGAGAAAATTAAGGGAACAAAAAAAAGCAATCAAACAAGCAAATGAGTCTGAAATATCTCTTAGATGAAAATGTTGATCCTCTCTATGCGACTCAACTAAGAAGACTCAAACCTGATTTAGTTATTAGAGTGATTGGAGAACCTGTCACGCCAGATAAAGGAACATTAGACCCTGAAATTCTCTGCTGGTGTGAAGAAAATAATTTTATTCTGGTAACAAATAATCGGACTTCTATGCCAGTACATTTGGTTGACCATACAGCAAAAAATCGTCATATTCCAGGTATTTTTATTCTGAATCCTAATTTGAGTATTGGGGAAAATATAGATGAGTTAATTATGGCGGCTGAAGCTTCATTTGATAATGAGTATCAAGACCGAATTGATTATCTTCCTTTACCTTGAATCTGTTTGACTTAAGCATAATATAATTTATCACCATCAACGATCTTCATTATTTTGCCGTTGTTGTTCTTCCCAATCGCGCTGTTCTTGTTCTTTCCACTGGTGATATCGTTCTTCTGCTTCTACACGATCACGATGACGCGCCTCTGCGTGACCCGCTTGAGGAATTGTATCTTTCTGCTCCCCTGATGTACTTGAAGATCCTCCAGCTATTGCACAAGCGATAAAACCAATGACTCCAACTATGAAATTTATGAAATTATTACCAGAAGATAGCCAAGTTAAAAACCAAAAAGTAATGAAAATAATGAAAGTAATTTTTAAACAAAAGAAAAACACACGTCTTCTGCCTCTCCCTTTTTCTTGAGCAATAAACTCTGCGGCGAAAGTACCAGCTAAAAAGCTAAATAAATGGTTTATTTGTCGAAGCCAAATAGGTAAGAAATTTATTCCCAATGCCAATATAAAAAGAACAACAACTAAAAAAAATGCAAATCCATCCTTACCATCGTCGGAATCAAAATCACTGGACTCAAAATCACTCTGACCTCCTAACGCTAAAAATCCTAGATAGCCAAAAATTAGGCTACTCAACCCAATCTGAGGAGTGTTAGTCGGGGCGAAGATCCAAATCCCCAATCCTCCAACAATCATAGTGATGATAGTAACAATCCAAAAATCACGTATTTTTAATCGCATCACCAACCAGCTACAAATAACAAACCCTATAGTACCGACAATAAGATCTTTGAAACCACCATGTAAAAACGGGGCGAATAAAATCCCTCTTAACCCAAAAGGCCAAGAACGAGGAATAATGCCATATTGATTTAATTGATGATCAAAAACAAATTGGTTTAAAATTTCTACAATCCAGAAAATAGCGACAAAAACACCTATAATCGTCATTTTTGTCTTTAAGTGACCAGTCATGAGATGATTAGTTCTTCTTGGCATATACTTTTTGAGGTAGAAAACTGGCGACTCTAGTCAGTCTCCATTATAGTTCAGACACTGAGCCACACAACATTAACTTGCACCATCAATACTCCTGTAGGCACAATTACCGCCACCGATGCCGATAATAACCCCTTAACCTACAGTGCGATCGCTGATCTTGTAGGTTTGGTCTGTTGTGGGTAAACAATAAATATATTTTCGTAACAGAAAGCTCATGATTCATGGATGATAAGCCGTAATAACCAGACTTCGGTGGTGATTCGGTAGTAGTGATGGCGGCTTAATCCTTTGCTTTGCTGTGCATTGTAGTCATGGATAAAATACCAAACAGCCCCAACGTGATTCTCCATTTTTTTAGAGAA
>VYLK01000381.1_pt1 | contig 16394 bp, 10 predicted proteins | sample 5114321 | NCBI WGS metagenome assembly VYLK01 (sample SAMN12291792, study PRJNA351875) | freshwater metagenome | isolation source: freshwater lake | place: USA: Michigan, MSU2 Lake | collected 2011-08-16
AAGCAGGTTGGCTTAGCTACTTTTTCGGCTGCTTATCCACGGACGCTCTCTGGCGGCATGCGGATGCGGGTGGCTTTGGCACGTGCCTTGGTCAATGGCCCATCGGCCTTGCTGCTCGACGAGCCCTTTGCAGCCATTGATGAATTGGGGCGGCGCGCGCTGGACGATTTGGTTCTGGCGGCTAAGCGGGACCAGAATTTGGCCGTCCTCTTTGTAACGCACTCCGTTGATGAGGCGGTTTATCTGGCTGATCGCATTTTGGTGTTAAGCCCAAGGCCCGGGCGTATCATGGCTGAAATTGCCGTTCCCGATGTGCCGCGTGATCCCGCCTTCTTAACCTCACCCGCTTTTGCAGAAGCCGCAGCCGCCGCAAGGCGCGTTTTGAGCGCGCAATTGGTAGCCGCATGAACCGGATCGACATTGCCCCTATTTTGGCCGGCCTAGCTATGCTCGTCTTATGGGAGGGGCTCACCCGTTTCTTCCAGGTCCCAACGGTGATCCTACCTCCGCCCAGCGCGATTGGCGCGGCATTGGTAGAGCGCGGACCCCTTCTGCTGCCCGCCGCTGGCGTCACCATGGGATTGGCGCTGACGGCTTTAGCGATCTCCATTGGGCTTGGAACCTTGATTGCCCTTGTCTTTGCCCGCGTGCCGTTATTGGAGCGCAGCTTGGGCCCCTATGCTTTAGTTCTGCAAGCCACGCCGATTGTTGCTATTGCGCCCTTGGTGATCATTTGGACCGGTATTGAAAACCCCCGCCGGGCCATTCTGATCCTTGCCGTCATCGTGGCGGTATTCCCGGTTCTGACCTCTGCTTTAGCTGGCCTAAAGGCAGTAGATCCCGGTTTAGACCGCTTGTTTCGCCTCCACAAAGCCAGCAGCACGCAGCGCTTCCTGCGCTTGGAATTACCAACCGCCGCGCCCTTTTTGTTGGCGGGGATCAAGACGGCGGCTGGCTTGTCGCTTGTCGGTGTCGTGGTGGCCGAATTTGTCGCCGGAACCGGGGCAACGGGTGGCCTGTCATGGCGCTTGGTTGAGGCTGGCAATCGACTGGAGACGGCAACCATGTTTGCCGCGCTCTTCCTGTTGGCTTTGATGGGCCTTGCCTTAAATGCCGTGCTCGCCCTGATTGAGAAGCGAATCCGGGCTTAGAGTCCTTGACGCGCTTTGAGGTCTAAGAAGCAATCAGCGAGGCCTTCGACATAGGTCGGGAAAGCCAGCTTCCAGCCCAGTTCCTCTTTCGCGCGCGCATTCGAAACACGTTTGCATTCACTGTAAAAGCGCTTGCCCATTTCCGATAGGCCAGCTGCCTCAAACGGGATCAATGGCGGCGGCTCCCGCCCCAACAACTTGCAAGCCTCAACAATCACCTCGCCAGAAGCACAGGGGTGGTCGTCGCAAATATTGTAAATGCGGCCGGGATTGGGTTTGGCGACGCTGGCAGTCAATGCGGAGACAATGTCTGCGCGGTGAGCGCGTGAAAACACTTGCCCTGGCTTATCGATCCGCCGCGCAGTACCCGACAGGACCTGTTCTAAAGCGCTGCGGCCAGGGCCATAAATGCCGGGCAGGCGAAAAACATGGGCTGGGCTGGGTATCGCCCGCCATGCGGCCTCTGCCTCTGCCCGTCGTTTGGCTTCGATGGATAAAGGCGTAGGCGCATCATCCTCAAACGCCCAGCCACCGGCCCGATCGCCGTAAACTCCGGTGGTGGACAAGTAGCCGATCCAAGTCCCCCCTTTGGGAATCCAAGTTGGGGATAGAGCCAGAAGGGCAGGGTCTCCCTCCGTGCCGGGCGGGATAGAAGCAAGGATGTGGGTCGCAGTTTGGGCGGCCTCAATCAGTTCGGCACTTGCGGTCCCAGCAAACAGGATTGGTGTGATGCCCGCTTGGCGTAGGGCTTCAGCACTGTCAGCACTTCGACATGTGCCTTGCACCAAGGCCCCTTGTTCGGCCATGGTTTGGGCGAATGCGGTGCCGACATAGCCGCAGCCCAAGACTAAAACGCGCATTTGTTCAAACCCTTTGCCTCAGTTTTGCCTTCTAACCGCATCAAAAGAACCCGATGAGCTCTTCTGTGACCCTTCGATCCGCCCTTTTTACGACCCTGATCCCGATTACGCTATCGGTCTTTCTTTTGGGGACTTCAGCGCAAGCTGGAACTGATCCACGCGATGCTGGGCGTCTACAAGCTTGTATGACCAAGGCAGAGACTAAGCCAGAAGAAGCGTTAGAAGACGGATTTGTCTGGCGCAGCCAAGGTGGCGGCACGTTTGCGGAACAATGTATCGCCATCGCCCGTATCGAAAGCGGCGACATTGGTGGTGGGGCAGAACGCCTAACAGCTTTAGCTTCCGCCCCCGATGCCGGTGACCTGGATCAACGCGTTTTGATCATGGCGCGTGCGGCCAATGCCTGGCTGATGATTGAAGAGTTCAAGCCAGCGCAAAAGGTTCTCGATGCCGCTTTGAAACTGAAACCGGGCGAGCCTGACCTCTTAATCGACCGGGCGCGCGCCAAGGCTGGCCAAGGCCTCTGGGCAGAGGCGCAAGCGGACCTGACGGCGTGCTTGTCGACCAGGCCGCTGGATGTACTTGCCTTGCGCCTGCGGGCGGAAACCCTGCTGCAGCAAAAATCCTATGAGGCGGCAGAACTCGACATCGCCCAAGCCCTTCGTCTCGCGCCAAAAGAGGTCGATAATTGGCTGGTGCGGGGACGGATCCAAGAAGCGCGCCGTTTGGGTCGAGCACCAGATTAGGCCCCACCTGTAACCGCCTCAAGCCTGTTACTTGATCACAGCGTGAACTACGTCCAAGGATAAGCCGCTAAACCATGATTTAGGGGCTAATCGTGACACAACCTGCTGCTTCGTCGCCTGTTGAACCGCAAAAATTGAAGACCGTTGTCGCAGCGTCTGCTGCTGGTACTGTCTTTGAGTGGTATGACTTTTTCATCTTTGGCCTTCTGGCCTCTGTGATGGGCCAGCACTTTTTTGCCGGTTCGCCCCCTGCCGCTCAATTTATCTTCGCACTTTTGACCTTTGGCGTTGGCTTTGCGGCGCGCCCGCTGGGCGCTGTGGTGTTCGGAGCGATTGGCGACACCAAGGGGCGCAAGGGCGCATTCTTGGTCACCATCGTCATGATGGGTGCCTCCACCTTCGCTGTGGGTCTCCTGCCCGATTATGACCAAATCGGCATTTGGGCACCTATTCTGCTGGTAGCGTTACGGATTGCGCAAGGCTTTGCCTTGGGCGGCGAATATGGCGGGGCTGTGATTTATGTCGCAGAGCACTCGCCAGCCCATAAACGCGGGTGGAACACGTCCTGGGTACAGACTTCGGCGGCCGGGGGATTGCTGCTCGCGTTGACCGTCGTCTTTCTGACCCGCCTGATTTTGGGCGAAGAAGCCTTCCAGGCTTGGGGATGGCGCGTGCCATTCCTCCTGTCGGTTTTCTTGCTCGCGATTGCTTTGTGGATCCGCTTGCAATTGGAAGAAAGCCCGATGTTTAAGGCGCTAAAGGAAGAAGGCGCTGCTTCCAAAGCACCCTTGTCTGATGCGTTTGGTCAATGGCGCAACTTGAAGCTGATCCTGCTCGCCTTGTTTGGCCTGATGATGGCGCAGGGCGTGGTTTGGTATACGGGCTTCTTCTATGTCCAAGTCTTCTTGGAGCGGCAGTTGAAAGTTGACCCCCAGATCATCAATATCTGGCTTTTGATCATCACCGCTATCTCCGCTGTCTTGTACGTTTTCTTCGGCTGGCTATCGGACAAAATGGGCCGCAAGCCCGTCATGCTGGCCGGCATGATTCTGGCAGTGCTGAGTTTCTTCCCGGCCTTTCATCAATTGGCCAAAGCGGCCAATCCAGACTTGGTCGCCGCCCAAACTGCGACGCCCATTATCGTCCGTGCAGACCCAGCAACTTGTTCGGTGCAGTTCAACCCCGTTGGCAAAACGCCAGACGGCAGAGACGCCTTCTCGTCTAGCTGTGATGTGGCCAAGAGTTATCTGACCAACTCTGGTATTTCGTATGACAATGAGGTGGCACCCGCAGGCGCAAATGCGCAAGTCAGAATCGGGACTGTCACCCTGGATAGCGTCGATATCTCGGCCCTCGATGCAAAGGCGCAAAAAGCTGCCAAGGATGCATTTGGGGCCCAGTTGAAAGCAGCTTTGAAAGCGGCAAACTATCCTGACAAAGCAGATCCAGCCAAAATCGATCATCTAGCCGTTTTGGCTTATTTGATGGTGTTTGTGGTTGCCGCGACAGCGCTCTACGGCCCGTTGGCAGCGGCTCTGGTAGAAATGTTCCCAACCCGTATCCGCTATACGGCTTTGTCGGTGCCCTATCACGTCGGGACAGGTTTCTTTGGGGGCTTTATGCCCGCCACAGCCGTCGCCATCGTAGCAACCACCGGCAATATGTATTCCGGTCTTTGGTATCCGGTGATTATTACCGCTATCAGCGTTGTGGTGGCCCTGATCTTCCTACCCGAGACAAAGGATCGCTCGATACATGATCTCTAGAGCGCAACTTTTGCCGAAGGCGGGATCGCGAGTATTTGATGCATGAAGCTGACGCACCCGTCATTTTTCAATTGATCCTTTAGAAATTTGTGTCATGTTAGGCTTAGAAGCGACACACCTAGATGTCGCTCTATGCTCAAGGACCAAAGCTGGGATTCCAAAGACCCGGTCACGAATTTAAATGGGAGTGATTGAAAGCATGACAACCTCGCACATTACCAAGGACGCGCTGTATGACGCGGTAGCGCCAACTGACTTCGCTGCTTTGTTGGAGATTGACCGGCATACAAGCCGTTCGACAGCTTTCGACAAAATCATCTCTGCCACCCATGATCATTTCTGGGACCCAACAGACAAGCGCTACATCGATTTTGATGAGCCGTTTGACATGGAAAATCAGGCCTTGTTGCCAGATCATATGGTTCCAGCCCTTGAGACCCCATATGTCCAAGAATTCTTCAAGGATAAGCCGAAAGAGCTGATCCGCTTTAAGAATGAGATGGCCCGTTGGCAATTGTCGGCCATTTTGCATGGCGAGCAAGGCGCTCTGAACCTTTCTGCATCGCTCTGCCACGTGCTCCGCGATGCTGGCGCACAGGAATATGCGGCCAATCAAGCCCGTGAAGAGGCCCGCCACGTTGCAGCATTCGCGGCCTATATCAAAGCCCGATGGGGCAGCCCACTGCCATGCGGCGAAGTGTTGAAGACTTTGTTGGTCGACATCGTTCATGCGCCTGAAGTCTACAAAAAGGTCGTTGGCATGCAGATGCTGATCGAAGGCCTCGCCATGGGTGCCTTTGCGATGATCTACAAAGAATGGAATGATCCACTGGCGCGTAAACTAACGCAATTGGTCATGACAGACGAAGCCTTCCACCATAAATTCGGTAAGATCTGGGCAGATCGCACCATTCCAAAGTTGGATGCGGCAGAACATGCAATTGTCGAAGACTGGGCGGCGCATTGCTTCCAGACCCTGTTGTTCAACTTGGTTGCGCCGCATCAAATGCGCGCCATCTATGACGAGTTTGGTCTCGATCCAGACATCATCATGGTCCAGTTCCAAGAGATGGTCACCGATGAAGACCGTCGTGAACGGATGAAGGAAGCCACCAATATCTTCCGCGTTCTGGTGAAGACCTTGTGGAATGCCAATATCATCACCGATCGCACCAAGGCTTTCTATGCCATGTATGTCGACTTTGCTGAGTTTGAGGCCGAAGGTGAGCATATGGTCGGCGACGATATCGCCGAAGATGGCATTCGCTTCCTGCAGGCGGTGAATTTCGGTGTGAACACCGATGCCTTGAAGCAAGTGAAGATTGCTGCCGAATAAGTATTTGGCAGTTTGTTTTACCCGAAGCCCCGCTGGTTTTGCCGGCGGGGCTTTTCGTTTCTGCCAATTGTTCGCGAAGGTGACTCTAAAATCTAGCCAGTCAGATCAGGTCAAGTTCTTATTGGCCCAAAGTTACGCCCCCCGAAGCAGTCTGCGTTAACTCTCATTAACCGCGCATTTACCATAACAGCCCCAAGTCGAGCAGGACGAAGAAAGTCGAAACCACACTTTGGACTGTTCAAATTCTGCGAAGCAGTAAATGAACGATCAGGGTAGTTGAATTTCTTCGGAAATTTCTTGTTGGGCCGCAAAACTTGGCGGAAGAGTGATTCGAATGAGCGGACAGTCGCCATGGAGTGTGAAGGGCGTAGAGCCTCGGACACGCGAGGCTGCGAAGGATCTCGCACGCCGCGAAGGTCTCACGCTTGGCGAGTTGTTAAACCGTCTGATTGCAGAGACCGACGAACCTGCTCAAAAGCCTGCTGCACCTGCAAACTTAACCGCAAATTTTGGTCAAGAAGCCAATCGCTTGACCGCGGCCTTGGAACAACTGAGCCGACGCCTTGAGTCCAGCGGTGTGGAGTTGGCATCCGCGCCGCCATCTCTGGGTGTCGATGACCGCTTGTCGCAAAAATTTGAAAAATCGATGGCAACTGGCGACACTGCCATGGGTCGCATTGAGACCCATTTGCATGATTTGCACGAGACCCAAGTTGTCCTGAGTGAGCGCCTGCGCCGGATTGAGTTGCAAGATCCAAAGCACGCATCGCTGGCCGCCCTCAAATCACTTGAATCGGCGCTATCCCGCTTGGCGACCCAAGTCTTTGAGACAGACAGCCGTGTCGGTCAGATTGAAAAAGTAACCCAGGAAGCCATTCAGACAGTCGACCAAAGTTTGGGTCTTGTGGCTGAGCGCTTGGCAACGACAGAGGCCCTGGCGCAAGAAACAAATCACCGTTTTGTTGAAGCCATGATTGATTTGTCAGCGCGTTTGACGGGTCTTGAGGAAGTTGGTGAACGGGTCGGTGGTCCAGACGTTTCGGTCTTTGAAAGCCGTTTGGGGCAATTAGAAGATATCACCACCCAAACTGTTGAAGGTGCCAGCGAGAGCATCAATCATGTGACAGAGCGGCTAAACAGCCTAGAGACTCAGGCACAGGACAATGCATCGCGCATGGTGGAGGCCTTAGTAGATCTTTCCGCCCGCCTGACCCAGCTCGAAGGCGGCGGCAGGACTGGCGACACGCTAACAGCAGTTGAGGCCCTGGAAGCCAAAACCAATGAGTTTAGTGCGCACCTCAACGATCTGAATGCCAAAATTGAAGCGACCCGTGCGGACCTGCAGGGGCAGGTACAAGCTGCCCTCGCCGGTGGTATTGACGGCCAGATGACGGAAGTGGCTAAAGCCCTCGCTGGCCGTCTCGATGCCAGCGAGCAACGCAGCCAAGATGCGTTTGATCGGGTTAGTGCCAAGCTTGCAGAAGCAACCCAAGCCCTTGATTCCCGTTTGGTCCAAGTGGAGAACCGCGAGAACACGCCAGACACAACAGGCTCTATGGCGATGAAATTAGAGCTCGCGCGCATCACACGCGGCATTGATGAGCGCTTGTCGTCGATTGAGCGCCACGATGCTTCCGTCATGGAGCAGGCCGGCCAGCACATCCAACGTTTGGCGCAGAGTCTCGGCGACCGGATCGATGCCACAGAGCGGCAGTCCGCAGAATCGATTGCTACGATCAGCAAGCAAATGCAGGAACTGGCTGACCGTCTCGCTGCCAACCACGACAATGCCATCCAAAGTCTTACTTCCACCCTCAATGGAAGCGATTCTAAGACCCGACAAATGCTGGATGAAGCCATAGGCCAGGTCCGCACAGAAGTTCAGTCGGTTGATACGCGCGTTCAGGCCCTAATTGCGCCCTTGCAACGTGACTTTCTTGCTTTGGGTGAGCGCTTAGACAAGGCAGAGCACGGTGCCGTATCGGCATATGCTGAGCCCATTTTTGATCCTAACCACACTGTCGACCTGGGTGGCCCAACTCAGCCTGGCCTAAACTATGACAAGGAAGTGGATCCGTCGCACGAGGATGGCTTTGGCTTTGAATCTCGCGCGGAATCGCTTGAAACGCCTCAGTTTGACGATCCATTCTCTACAGATCGTCCAACAGCCACATCTGCTGCTGCCTCTGCTTCCGCGAACCCTGCGCGTCGTGGCAGCTTTGGTTCGCCCTTCCCTGATGCCGGTGACAGCGAGTCCTTAAGCGACTTTGCCGATTTACGCCATGACGTGCCTGATCCACTCGCTGGCGGTATGGATCCCTTTGAGCACGAGTTGGATGCGATGGTTCTGGATCCTACCAGACCGATCGAAGACGATTTTGACGATGGACTATCGGACTTAAACCACGACTGGGATGGGCCAAGCAGCAACACCAGCTCAACCCCCGACTATTTGGTTGCAGCCCGCCGTGCCGCCAATCAAGCTGCAGCAGCACGAGAAGCAGCCCAAGACAAGAAGAAGCCGGCGCTATCGTTAAAAGGCCCTTCCAGCAAAGACAAAAAGGCAGAGAAACCCAAGGCGAAACAATCGGCAAAGCCTCAAGCATTTCAAGCAATTGAGGAGGGCAAAGAAGGTGGTAAGGCCAAGAGCCCGTTATCTCCTGTTGGGATTGCCGCGGCGGCTGCGTTGGTCGCAACCGGCGGATTTGCTGTTTATAGCCAGCTGAAGCCATCTTCTAATGTAGACGAAAAGCCCGCCGCGCTTAATCAAGGAAATGTACCATTGCCGCCGGAGCTGGCGTCGCAAGCGGCAGTGCCTGCGCCGGTTAACGGTGCTGTGCCAGCGCCGGGTTCAGAAGTCGCCCAAGCACCGGCAACAGCTGCCGCCCAAGTACCGACACCAGCTGTCAGCCCAGCGCCAATGCCTGCCCCTGCAGCTACTGCGGTAGCCAGCATCCCAAGTCCCCCGCCGCAAATGCCAAAGGCGCAATTGGTACCGCCAGCCCCAAAGGCTGTGGCCGCTGCTCCTACGCCAGCACCTGCAAAGCCCTCGCCAACATCGCAGCAGATGGAAGCAGCTCGCATCATGGCTTCCGCGGATGCGCAAGCCCGCGCCGCGAGAGCGCGAGCCGAAGCCGAGCGTGAACGTCTGCGTTCTCCAAACTTTAAAGCTGCACCCGTCGATGCGCTGCCAAGGCCGGTGCCGCGTTCAACGCCAGCTCGCGTTGCTACTGCCGCTAAAGCGTCGACCTCCAGCGCTGCAACACCACCGCGTGTTGCTTCAGTTGCAGCCCCTGCGCTGGCGACGACCGCAGCAGCAGCAGCACCAACCCGCGTGCCAGTAACGCCGGCAGAGACAACCTCGGGCGTCGCTGCGGCTAGCCAGCCCCGTGCAGTGCCTCCTGTCGCTTCTGCCGCTGCACCCTCTGCAGGTTCCTTGTTCGACCAAGCCATGACGCGAGAGCAGGCTGGCGACGCGGCAGGAAGCCTCGCGCTGTTGCGCCGTGCTGCTGATGGTGGCGATACGCGCGCCATGAATCGCTTGGCCAGAAAATTTGAGAACGGCGATGGTGTCACAAAAGACTTGTCGCAAGCACGCGCTTTGACTGAACGCGCAGCTGCACGCGGCAGCCGCCAAGCGATGCACAATCTAGGCGTCTATTATGCCAATGGCGATGGCGTGCCTCAAAACATGGCGCGAGCTGCGGAGAGTTTCCGTCGCGCGGCACAACGTGGTGTCACCGACTCCCAATTCAATCTGGGTGCGATGGCAGAGCAAGGACTTGGCGGGCCAAAGTCTGACGTTCAGGCCTATTATTGGTTTGGCTTGGCCGCCCGTGGCGGCGATCAGGATGCGTCGGCCAAGGTGCGCGAAATTGGTGCCCGTTTGACCCCGGAGCAAAAGGCAGCCCAAGATCAATTGATAGCGAAGTTCCGTCCTGAAGGCGGATCCCCAGACTAGGTGCCCCTGTGTCCAGCCCAAATTTAGGCATAATCGAAGGCTATTTCGGCCAGCCCTGGAGTTGGGATGATCGCCGCGCCGTTGTTGAGACTCTGGCCCCTTATGGCTATCGATTCTTCCATTATGCGCCGAAGGGCGATCCCTTTTTGCGGCGGCGGTGGGTGGAACCCCATCCTTTGCAAGAAGCCGGGCAAATTTCGCAATTTGTGGCCTTTTGCCAAGGTTTTGGTGTCCGAGTTGGCATCGGCCTCAGCCCCTATGAAGCCTTTAATGATTTCAACGGCAACGTCGCCAACACCTTTGTCAATCGTGTAGAAGATTTGGCCTCGCTGGGCATTCAAGACCTCGGCATTTTCTTTGATGACATGCACTCAACCCTGCCTGACCTTGCGCAGCGGCAAATTGAAATCATGCATCTGGCGCGCGACACTGCGCCCCAACTCAAGCTGTCCATGACCCCAACCTATTATTCAAATGATCCGGTGCTCGACCGTGTCTTCGGGCGGCGACCAGAGCATTATTTGCACGAATTGGGAGTTGGCCTTGACCAAAGCATCGACATTTATTGGACAGGTGAAGAAGTCTGTGCGCGGGAAATCTCAATTGGCCATGTGCGTGAGATCGGCGCGCTTTTGAAGCGCAAGCCTTTGTTGTGGGACAATTACCCTGTCAATGACGGCCCCCGCATGAGCCAGTTTCTGCACCTTCGGGGTTTCACCGGAAGGTCACATCGCTTGGCAGACTGGGTGTCAGGTCATGCGATCAACCCAGCGCTGCAGCCCTATCTGACTTGCGTGCCCGCCATTTCCTTGGCGATGAGCTACCAGCAAGGTGACGATTATTGCTATGGTGCCAGTGGCTATGCCGCTGCAGTGAAAGTCTTGGGTCCAGAATTGGCCAGCATGGTCCGCACCGACTTGATGAGCTTTCAAGACTTGGGTCTCACCAAACTGACAAAGCGGCGCGACTCTCTGCTGGACCGCTATCAGTCAATCGACCATCCGGCAGCGCGGGAAATTCTGGCTTGGCTGCAAGAAGAATATGCGGCCACCACGGAAATGGTTCAAACTCAATAGGCCATTAGCGGCGGCTGCTGGCGCGGGCGCGGGCCAATTTCCGGCGCGACAAGAGGCTTGGACCCTCGGTGGTTTCAGCATCTGCCAAGACGCCGATCAAACGCTTTTTCAAAACCGTAATTCGTCGCGCGTCAGATAGTTTCAAACCGCCGCGATCGCGCAGGTAGAAGGCATCCGTTGCCCGTTCCCCGACGCTGTCAATATGGGCCGAGGTCACGTTAAGCCCCTCATCCTCAAAGACTTGCGCGAGATCTGCCAATAAGCCGGTGCGGTCTCGGCCAGAGACTTCGACGATTGTATCAAAAGCTGCACCTTCATTATCGATCATAATGACAGGCTCAATCGCAAACGCCGCCGTGCGATTGGTCGGCTTTTTGACGGTGCTTGTGTTGGCTGCGATTAGACTATCGCGTTCCGCTTTACGTTCCCCATCCAGGGCTATGTGCAGGCGGGTGAACAGGCGCTCAATTGTGTCCTGTCGGCCCTCGCCAAACGCGGCACCTGACTGATCTTGCAGGGCAAACACGTCAAAGGCTTGGCCACTTTTGGAGGTATGGATGCGGGCATCAATGACATTGGCACCTGCTTGCGCAAACACAGCAGATAGGGCTGCAAATAGGCCCGGTTGATCAGGAGATAGCACCAAGATTTCTGTGGCACCACGACTGGGCGCTGGTCTGGAGGCTAGCCAATACGGCGCTTGTTGACGCAAGGCCGCAGCCACTTCCGCCCCGTGCCACTTCTGCTGGTCAGTATCAAAGCCCAACCAATAAGCATCCTCAAGACTGGTGAAGAATTCCGCGAGGATGGGGTCAATCAAAGCTTGGGCGCGGCGTTCATCGGCTTGGGCCTTCAACTGGCGACGCACAAAGCCCTCATCGGACCGCCCACCCCGCAGCGTGGCCTCTGTCAGCTTATAGAGGTCGCGCAACAACTGGGCTTTCCAATCGTTCCAAACCCCGGGACCAACCGCACGAATGTCGGCCACCGTCAAAACCAACAAGAGGCGCAACCGCTCCAGCGTTCCGACCGTGGCGGCAAAGTCGGTGATGGTCTTCGGGTCGCCAATATCGCGGCGCTGGGCAACTTCGCTCATGATTAAGTGATGGCCGACAAGCCAAGCAACCAGCTCTATCTCCTCGGCATCTAGCCCCAAGCGGCGACAGGCAATATGGGCCGCCTTTGCGCCTTCAATCTGTTGATCGCCTTCGCCCTTGCCGACATCGTGTAACAACATCGCCAGATACAGCGCCCGACGGTTTGCGATGCGGGGGAAAAGTTCTGTTGAGACCGGCAATTCCTTACTTAGCCTGCCGTGCTCAATATCGGAAATATTGGCAATGCCGCGTAAGGTATGCTCATCCACCGTAAAGTGATGATACATGTTGAACTGGGTTTGCCCAACAATCCGACCAAATTCGGGGACAAACTTCCCCAAGAGGCCTGCTTCATTCAGAAGTCCGAGTGCTTGGGCTGGCGCCTTCTTGGACGTTGCGACGTCTAGAAAGCTGGCGACGCACTTTGGATCGTCGCGCATAATCCGACCTTTGGCGGCCATGCTGGTAACGCGCGCCAGCGCGGATGGTTCGATATCGAGACCTAGATCATCGGCCATCTTGAAAATATCGATCAAGGCTGAAAGATCATCCTCGACCTGTTCTGGATTGGCAAAGCCAATACGGCCATGATCCTCAACAAAGCGCGGATCATCCAGCTGCTTGGCCTTTTGTGGACTGGCGAAGAAGCGCGAAATGCCGCGCGGCAGCGCCTTTTGTCGGTCCAGCTCTAGCCGGGCGGACAGGATGCGGGTCAAGGAACCCACCTGCTTGGTGACCAGAAAATAGCGCTTCATAAAGCGCTCTACCGCTGGATTATCAGCCCGGTCGCCATAACCCATGCGGCGCGCCATTTCGGGTTGCAGGTCAAAGGTCAAGCGTTCTTCCGCCCGGCCGGTCAAGAAATGCAAATGACAGCGCACAGTCCACAGGAATTCAGCAGCCTGATTGAAATGCTTCATGTCTTCGCGGCTAAAAATGCCCTTCGCAACAAATTGGCTGACTTCATCCGTACCGTGAATATATTTGGCGATCCAGAACAAGGTGTGTAGGTCGCGCAGGCCACCTTTGCCGTCCTTGATATTGGGTTCGACCATATAACGGCTTTCGCCGGTGCGCCGGTGTCGATTGTCGCGTTCGGCTAGTTTCGCCGCGACAAAGTCCGCAGCGGTTCCGTCAAACAAGTCCTTGCGCAGCCGGATTTCCAATTCGCGGAACAAAAGCTTGTCGCCACAGACAAAGCGGGTCTCGAGCACCGAGGTGCGGATCGTCATGTCTTCGCGGGCGGCGCGCAGGCATTCCGAGATCGTGCGCGAGGCATGGCCAACTTTCAGGCCCATATCCCACAGCATATAGAGCATGTATTCAATCACGCTCTCAGCCCAAGATGCGTCCTTGATGGGCCGCACAAACATCAGATCGACATCGGAGGAGGGGGCCATGGAATTGCGGCCATAGCCGCCCGTGGCACATACACTCAGCCGCTCCGCTGCTGTTGGGTTCCGTGCGCGGAAAACGTGGGTGATCGTGAAATCATAAAGGGCTGAGATGACTTGATCTTGGACAGCTGCCAATAGGTGGGAGCAATCAAGGCCACCCGCGCCACTCTCCAAACGCTCTTGCGCGATGAGGCGGCCGCGAAACAACGCGCCCTTTAGCAAGTCCAAAGCACGTGCGCGTGCCGCCTTTTCGTCGCCCAAATGATCGAGGGCTGCCGCAGACAATTGCACACGCAGGCGGTTGCCATCGACAACGGCTTCAATCGACCAGGGCTTTAAAGGGGTACGCTTTGGTTTGCTCATGCAACTTCATGCACGCACAGGGGTTGATTTGTCATTAGAAAGCGTGCGGCGGAACTGCCAATCCTCTGTCGGCATTCAAGCCAAGACAGGTTCAGGCCCCCAAAACTGCCGCAACTTGAATCCTGAAGAAGTGCTGGGATCTGCGGTAAACCAAGCCACGCCGCTGGTGGGCAGATGCTCTCGCAAGGCTGCTTGTCCCTGGTCGTGACCTTTGTCGCCCTTCATCAAGCTGCAGGCCAACTCGTGCAGACCTGGATCATGGGCAATGATCATGACCCGGCTCGCCGACACAGACTTAGCAGCACCCAGATAAATGCTAGGCGCTGCCAGATAAAGCTGGCGCGACATCTGAACTTGGGCATCTGGGAAGGCTAGGTAGCAGGCGTCCCATGTTTCGGCCGCGCGCAAAGCGGTGGAAACCAGCGCGAGTTCGAGGTCGCAGCCTGCTTCCTTCAGACGTTGGGCCTGAGCTGCTGCCTGAACCCGCCCGCGCGGAGTCAAGCCGCGACTGAAGTCGTCGCGGGCCTCGTGCTGGCGCACCGCCTTGCCGTGGCGAAACAAGATGAGGTCGGTCAACATAAGCGGTCTGGCGTCCTTGAGCGCAGGGCAAACCCTTTAGGCTGCTTTGGCGACAATTACTGACATAGCGCTGCACTTTTTTCAAAGCGCTGTCGAAATCGGCGGGGGCTTGGGTGTCATCCTTATGAGAATGCGAGATTTGCCGGACCGAAAGTCCAAGGGTTTGCGCATTTTTATTGTGGGAGCGGGGCCTGGGTTGGTTTGAGCCTGACCGCCTCCTGCGCTTGGGGGATCGCTCAAGAGTGCCACAAGGGGGATGTATCTGTTTGTGGCGACCTTTGGCCGAAAGGGGGTGGTCTGGTTTGGGTGGAGTTGGCGGCGAAAGCGGACGTTCAAAAGTGAGTGGATTTTCCGAATAAATGGCAAAAGTCTTTGGCGGGCGGTCAACCTCGTTAACCCTAAAGACCCTAAGCCCAACATGTTCAGCTACAGGTAGCCGCATACAATCCCGCGACGCGTTCACATTTTCTTGTAGCCAAATCCAGACCAAGTGCGTGCTATAGGTCGGTGACTCGATGCACTTTGAACGACCAAACTCAGGAGAGGTTGACGATGAACTCATCTTTAATTCGCCGTATTGCAGTGCGTGTAGAGCGTCCATTGATGCAGAGTGATGAGGTCGCCGTCAGGCTGGCTTGCAACCTCGCTAAAGAAGCAGGAGCAAGCGTACAGGCCCTAGCTTATGCCACCAATGTTCTCTCATCCCAAATCGGCGAAGTCGATGGGTCGCTTGCTTCTGCGAAAGCAGAACTTGAAGCTTGGGCTCAAGAGGCTGGCGCGCCAATCGTGGTGCACGATCGGACAAACTTCGCCGAAGGCATTGGGGAGACTTTTGCGACGCTCTTGCAACTGTGCGATCTTGGTATCCTTGGCGTGCCAGAACAGCAGTCTGCGGGCTTTCGGATGATTGCTAGTACTGCAATCTTCAATGGCGGACCCGTTCTCTTCCTGCCGGAGAACAAGACTCCACCGAACAACTTCTCGCGAATTATGGTTGGCTGGAAAACTGGGGCTGCCGCCTCACGAGCGCTCAAAGCAGCGATAGCGCTTGCTGGCACTGACAGCGAGATCATCATCGCTCAAATCGAAGAACCTAACACCTTGCGCGCTGATGAGTTAGGCATTGAAGCCACTCATTTTGCTGCTGCCCATGGTGTAAGGGCCCAGTTTCATGCGATTCCAGCACAAGGTCGAAATGCGCACGCCGCTTTAGTCGCTGCTGCAGAGGAGTTTGAGGCAGATGTACTGGCAACCGGGGCAATTCGTCATGGTCCAATTCATCAGTCTTTGTTTGGAAGTGTAACGAGGGATATTCTTGAGGATGGGTTTGATCGTCCAACCCTTCTTGTTGGCTAGACAAAACTTTCGACCGTCCCCTGTTGTTGTTATTAGGAAGTATTTTACTTCGACCAAGCGGGAAACCGAAGCAATGCGCTCCGCGCCATAGGGTGCATTCCTGTCGGAATGGCACCCTACGTGCCGAGCGCGCCCTCAAGCCCGCCCCTAGTGCAACTTGAACTTGGGCCTTATGATTTGGTTGACGTGGCCGATCACGATCAGCGTCACACCGCGCCACCAGCCGTGGATGGCGATTAGATGCATGCGGTAGAGCGATTGATAAACCATCCGCGCGATCCAGCCCTCGACGCGCATGCGCCCGCCAACCAGATTGCCCATCAGGCTGCCCACGGTGGAGAAGCGACTGAGCGACACCAGCGAGCCATGGTCGTGATAGACAAAATCCTGTTGCGCTTGGCCTGCTTGAGCGCGCACCAGATTATGAAACACTTGGGCGGCCATCTGGTGCGCCGATTGCGCACGCGGCGGGATAGGGCGGTCGCGGCCAGGCAGGATGCAGGACGCGCAGTCGCCCAACGCATAAATCCGATCGTCGGTCGTGGTCTGTAGCGTTGGCCGCACAATGATTTGGTTGCCGCGTGTCAGCTCGAGGTCACCCATCGTCCGGATTTCGTCTGCCCCCTTCACGCCAGCAGCCCATAAAATGAGATTGGACGGTATGACTTCGCCGCTGCTGGTATGAACTTCATTCTTGGCGAGACGC
>VYLK01000382.1_pt1 | contig 16356 bp, 11 predicted proteins | sample 5114321 | NCBI WGS metagenome assembly VYLK01 (sample SAMN12291792, study PRJNA351875) | freshwater metagenome | isolation source: freshwater lake | place: USA: Michigan, MSU2 Lake | collected 2011-08-16
GCGGCTTGCGCCGCAGCATCGCCGGCGCCGGCCCAGCTGGCCATCAGGGCCTGCGTCCAGGCCAGTCGCGCCCGCGCCAGCGCCAGGCTGGGCGTGGCCAGCAGCTGCGCCTGCAGCGCGGCCTGCGCATCGCGCAAGGTCGCCTGGGCCGCAGGCCCGTCGCCCAGGGCATGCTGCACCTGGGCCTTCAGAAGAAAGGCTTCGGCCAGGTCGGCCGCCGCCCGCGGGTTGGCGGGCAAGGCGGGCGGCAGGTGCGCCAGTTGTGCCAGCGCGGCCCGGGCTTGCCCCTGCTTCAGCAGGCTCTGCGCGAGCTCGCGCTGCAAATACAGGTGCTGCGCGTAGAACGGGCCGTCGGCCGGCGTGAACACCGCGCTCACGGCCAGCAGCGCGGGCAGCTCGCGCGCATTGGCGGCCAGGGCGTCGACGTCGCCGATCAGGTTGTTGACTTCGCCAAACCGGCGGCCGATGTTGGCCAGGCGCGCGCGCAGGTGACGGTCGTCGGGCTCGGCGCGGTGGCGGGCCCACAGGGTGTCCAGCGCCTCGCGCGCCGCGGCGCGGGCCTCGGCGTGGGCCAGGCGGTGCGCCTGGATCTCGGCCAGGCGTGACTGCGAGGTGCTCAGGTACACGGCCGCGTCGCGGCTGTCGCGCATCTGGCGCAGGGTGCGGGCCGTGGCGAGCGCGTCCTGCACGGCGGGCAGCGCGTCATCGGCCCGGCCTTCGGCCAGCAGGCGTGCCGCCTTGAAGTCCTGCGCCACGCGCAGGTTCTCCTGCGTCTTCAAGCCCGGTGACAGGGCCAACAGAGCCTGCGCCGCGGCCAGCTGCGTTTCGGCCAGGGCCAGGCCGCGGGCGTAGGCCTCACCAGTCTGCCGCGTGCTCACGCCGGCCAGGCGCTGCACGGCGTCGAAGCGCGCGTCCTGGGCTTCGAATTGCAGGCCGGCATCGGCGCCGGCGGCCTCCACGGCCTTCTCGGCCAGCGCCAAGGCTTCGTCGAAACGGGGCAAGGCCTGCGGCAGCTGGCCCTGGCTGAAGGCGTTGTCGCCCAGGCGCACCAGCGTGCGGGCCAGGGCCACACAGGCCGAGCGGGCCGTGCCGGGCTGGCCGAGCGCACCCGGCCCGCCCGGGGCCGCCCCGCTGGCAGCAGGCCCGGTGCCCGGCGCAGCGGGCTGAACCCGGCCGCTGGCGCACAGGCCGCGACGCAGCGTCTCAGCACGTTCGTAACTGCGCTGCGCGCCCGGCAGGTCACCCAGGTTCGCGCCCGTGACACCCTTGCCCTGCATGTCGCCCACGGCTTCGAAGCCGTCGGCCACGTCGGCCAGCAGGGCCTGGTCGCCGCTGGCTTCGCGGCTCAGGCCTTCCAGGTAGCTCAGCGCATCGGCCACCAGGGTGCGGCGAACGGCCAGCGTGCCGGGCACGGGTTCCAGCGCGCGGTTGTAGTCGAACACCACCTTGTTGGCGATGCTGCGCACGGCTTCCAGCCGGGCCTGCGCCACCGCCTGCTGGCGGCGCGCCTCCACGGCGTTGAGCTGGGCCCAGGCCGCAGCCGACAGCACGGCCACCGAGGCCAGGCTGGCACCGCCCACGGCCCAGCGGTGGCGCGAGACGAACTTGCCGGCGCGGTAGGCCGCACTGGGCACGCGGGCCGTGACAGGCCGGCCTTCCAGGTAGGCGTGCAGATCGGCGGCCAGCGCCTCGACGGAGGCGTAACGCCGGGCCTGCGGCTTCTCCAGGGCCTTCAGCACGATGGCGCGCAGGTCTTGCGGCACACGCGCCTGCTGCAGCGGCAGCGGGTCGGGCTCGCGTTCCAGCACGGCGCGCAGGGTGGCCAGGGTCGACGCCGATTCGCCGCTGGCGACCAGCGCCCCGCCGCCCGGCCCGAAGGGGCGCTTGCCGGTGAGCAACTCGTACAGCACCACGCCCAGGCTGAACACGTCAGTGGCCACCGAGACCGGCTGGCCCAGCAGCTGTTCCGGGCTGGCGTAGGCGGGCGTGCAGGCGGCGCGCTGGGTGTGCGTGCCTTCGTCGCCCGACAGCACCTTGGCAATGCCGAAGTCCAGCAGGCGCACGCGGCCCGTGGTGTCCACCAGCACGTTGGCCGGCTTGATGTCGCGGTGCACCAGCAGCTGCGCGTGCGCGAACTGCACGGCCCCACACAGGTCGAGCAGCAGCTTCAGCCGCGCCGTGGTGTCCAGCCCCTGGCGCTGGACGTGCACGGGCAGCATCACGCCGTCGACGTACTCCATCACCAGAAAGGCGCAGCCCTGGTCGTGCCCGGCATCGAGCAGGCGGGCGATGTTCGGGTGTTCCAGCCGGCCCAGCGCGCGCGCCTCGGCAGCCAGGCGTGCAGCGCCCTCGCTGCCCACCAGCGCGGGCGGCAGCACCTTGATGGCCACCTGCTTGTCGAAGGCGCCGTCGGCACGTTCGCCGAGCAACACCACGCCCATGCCGCCATGGCCGATCTCGCGCAGCACGCGCCAGGGGCCCAGGCGCTCGGGCCAGCCCCCGGCACCGACCGCGGCCGCCCAGCGGGCCGGCGCCCCGAGCCCGGGCGAGGTGGCCATGGCGCCTGGCAGCAGGGCCAGCACGGCAGCGGCCAATGCAGGCTCTTCGGTCTGCAGGGCCAGGATGCGTGTTTCGCGCTCGGCGGCGGGCAGCTCGCTCAGGTCGTACAGGGTTTGCTTGAGGGCTTCGGAATCGGGAGGCGGGTGGGTCACGAACAGGGGTCTCGGCGTGTTTCGGGGGGTCTCAGGCCATCAGCTGGGCCAGGCGGGCGCGGGCGTACACCCAGTCGCGCTTGACCGTGGGCTCGCTCACGCGCAAGGCCGCGGCGATTTCGCCCACATCCAGCCCGGCAAAGACCTTCATCTCCGCCACCTGGGCGGCACGGGCGTCGTCGGCGGCCAGCTGCGACAGCGCCTGGTCGATGGCCAGCAGCTCCTCGGGGCCGGCGGCAGGGCTGGGCGCGCCGTCTGCCAGCGACACCGTCACGTGCGGCGCATCACCCTGGCGTTTGGCCGCCCGGCGCGCGTTGGCATGGTTCACGAGGATGTGCCGCATGGCGCGGGCCGACAGCGCCATGAAGTGGCTGCGGTCGGCCAGGTGCAGCGGACGCTCGCCTGCACTGAGCTTGAGCCAGGCTTCGTGCACCAGGGCGGTGGGCGACAGCGTGTGGCCCGAACGCTCCTGGGACATCATGCGCGCAGCCAGTCGGCGCAGCTCGGTGTAAAGCAGCGGCCAGTGGGCGCTGGCATCGAAGCCGGCTTCGCCAAGCGGCAAGCCGGTGGGTTGGTCGGGGATCAGGGCATCCATGGGGCGCCCAGCCTAACGCAGGGCCCCGAACGCGCGCCCCCTCGTTGCCCGGGGGTACACCACCGTCAAGCGTGGCGCAATACACGACCCGGGCGCGCCGCGGCAGGACCGGGCAGCGCACAAGGCCGCAAACCGGCCGGCGCGCACGTGGCACCATCGCCCCATGCTCGCCTACCGACACGCCTTCCACGCCGGCAACCACGCCGACGTGCTCAAACACACCGTGCTGGCCCTGGTGCTGCAGCACATGAACCAGAAAGACAAGGGCTGGCGCTACATCGACACCCACGCCGGCGCCGGCGGCTATTCGCTGGAAGGCGAGTACGCCAAGAAGCGCGGCGAGTTCGAGCTCGGCATCGCCAAGCTGCTGGAGCGCCCCGACCTGCCCGAGCCCCTGGCCGAGCTGGTGACGCTGGTGCGCGCCTTCAACGGCGGCCCGCGCATCACGCAATACCCGGGCTCGCCGGCCATCGCGCAGATGCTGATGCGGCCGCAAGACCAGCTGCGCCTCTTCGAGATGCACCCCACCGACCACAAGATCCTGGCCAGCTACCTGGGCGACATGGCCGGCATCGAGGTCAAGCTGGCCGACGGCTACGGCTCGCTGAAATCACAGCTGCCGCCGCCCACGCGGCGCGGCGTGGTGCTGATCGACCCGCCGTACGAGATCAAGACCGACTACGCGCGCACGCTGGCTGCGTTGCGCGAGGCGCTGGAACGTTTTGCCGATGCGGTGGTGGTGATCTGGCTGCCGCAGCTGCAGCTGCTGGAAGCCGCGCAACTGCCGCAGCGCCTGAAGGCCACGGCCGACAGCGCCGGCAAGAAGGGCTGGCTGCACGCGCAGCTGACGGTGGCGCAGGCCGACGAACGCGGCTTCGGCATGCTGGGCAGCAGCGTCTTCGTGGCCAACCCGCCGCACACGCTGTTCACGGCGCTGCAGCCGGTGCTGCCCTTCCTGGTGCAGACCCTGGGCCAGTTCGACGGGGCGCGCTCGGCGCTGGACCGTTCGGCCAAATCCTGATGTCTTCGAGTTCCTGATTTCGAGGTGGTGATGGACCTGCGGTTTCGCCGCTCGGCGCTGGTGCGCGTGGCGCCTTTCGTCTTCTTCATGGCCGTGCTGGCCTTGCGCGGCTTTGCGCCCACCGATGGCAGCTGGGGCTTCGACACCCGCTGGCTCTACGCGCTGCAAGCCGGCGGCACGGCGCTGTTGCTGGCGCTGTGGTGGCGCGAGTACGGCGAGATCTCGCGCCAGACCTGGCTGACGCTGCGCGAAGCACTGTTCGCCATCGCCGTGGGCGTGGCCGTCTTCGTGCTGTGGGTGAACCTGGACGCGCCGTGGATGAGCCTGTCCACCGCCAGCACCGAGCCTTTTGTGCCGCGCACCGCCGATGGCGGACTGGACTGGGCGCTGATCGCCGTGCGCATCGCCGGCGCGGCGCTGGTGGTGCCGGTGATGGAAGAGCTGTTCTGGCGCAGCTTTCTCATGCGCTGGATCCAGCAGCCCATCTTCGAGAGCGTCTCGCCCGCGCAGGTGGGCCTGCGCGCGGTGGTGCTCAGCACCTTCGTCTTCGTGCTTGCGCACACACTGTGGCTGGCCGCCATCGTGGCCGGCCTGGCCTACGCCTGGCTCTACATCCGCACCGGCAAGCTCTGGGCCGCGGTGCTGGCGCATGCCGTCACGAACGGGGTGCTGGGGGTGTGGGTCGTGGCGACCGGGAACTGGCAGTTCTGGTGACCATAGCCAGCAGGCCCAGCGCCACGAGTGCCAGCGAAGCCGGCTCGGGCACGCCCGTGGGGGCGCCCGTGGTCGGCGGCAGTACCGTGCTGCCCACCGCAAACCCGGTGCTTGAGGCGCCGTAGTAGCGCTGGTTGGTGGGCGCAAAGAAACCCGCCGTCGGGCTGCTGCCCATCACGAGCTCGAAGTTCAGGCGGGAGCGGCTGATCGTCGGCATGGGTTGCGAGAGCGGGCCGCTGAGGTCGGTGCTGGCCAGCATGTTGTATTCCTCCAGCGAGAGGTTCAGGTTCGAGAGCCCGAAGTACACGCCCAGCGGCGTGCTGCCCGCCGCCCAGTCGAACACGTAGGAATGCGCCGGGTTGCCGGCCAACGGCGCTTCGTTGCTGGGCCGCGCGGCCAGGCCGTTGAGCGAAGGCGTCAGCAGGCGAATGCGGTCCCAGCCCTCACCCGGGCTGTTGCTGAGTTCGACGATGCCGCCGCTCACCGCAGGGTTGTCGCGGAAACCCAGGGTCTTGTTGCCAATGGTCAGTTGCACCGCGCGGATGGCGTCTTCGAACACCACCTGGCCGGGTAACCCGCTCTGCGGCAGCACGGCACGGTCGATGTCGACATGGCCGCTGACGGCAATGCCGTTGCTCGAACTCACGCCGAACTCATTGAGGAAAAAGGGCTGGTTGAAACCCGAGCCGCCGTTGAGATTCACCTGCGTGGTGAAACTCAGGCGCACGACATCGGCGTGGCTGGCGGTGGCAGCGGTAACGGCGGCAAAGGCCAGCACCAGGGCGGCGGCTCGGCGAACGTGGGACATGGGGCGCTCCTTGAGGTCGACGCCACCGAAAACCCGGTGGCTCCACCCCGCCTACGCCGCCGTCCGCGCCGGCACGTCTCAGGCGCCGGCCGCGCCCCCCCGCGCCTGCGGGGGTGGGCCCCCTGTCCGCTACACCCCGCGCGCCCGATCGGCGTGGAACTGCGCGCGCCAGCTGTCGAAGCGGTCTTCGTCCAGCGCCTGGCGGATCTCGCGCATCAGGTTCACGTAGTAGTGCAGGTTGTGGATGCTGGCCAGCATCGGCCCCAGCATCTCGCCGCAGCGGTCGAGGTGGTGCAGGTAGGCGCGGCTGAAGTTCTTGCAGGTGTAGCAGGTGCAGGTCTCGTCCACCGGCGCTTCGCTGTCGCGGTGGCGGGCGTTGCGCACCTTCAGGTCGCCGAAGCGCGTGAAGAGGTGGCCGTTGCGCGCGTTGCGCGTGGGCATCACGCAATCGAACATGTCCACGCCCTGCGAGACGCCTTCCACCAGGTCTTCGGGCGTGCCCACACCCATCAGGTAGCGAGGCTTGTGCGCCGGCAGGCGGTGAGGGGTGTGCGCCATGATGCGCAGCATCTCGTCCTTCGGCTCGCCCACGCTCACGCCGCCCACGGCGTAACCCGGCAGATCCATCGCCACCAGCGCGTCCAGCGACTCTTGCCGCAGGTTCTCGAACATGCCGCCCTGCACGATGCCGAAGAGCGCGTTGGGGTTGGCCAGCCGCGCGAACTCGGCCTGGCTGCGTTTCGCCCAGCGCAGGCTGAGTTCCATGCTCTTGCGCGCCTCGGCCTCGGTGGTGAGGTGGCCTTTCACCTCATACGGCGTGCATTCGTCGAACTGCATGACGATGTCGCTGTTGAGCACGGTCTGGATTTGCATGCTCACCTCGGGCGTGAGGAAGAGCTTGTCGCCGTTGACGGGCGACGCGAACTTCACGCCTTCTTCCGAGATCTTGCGCATCTCGCCCAGGCTCCAGACCTGGAAACCGCCGCTGTCCGTCAGCATGGGCTTGTGCCAGCCTTCGAAGCGGTGCAGGCCACCGAACTGGCCGATGACGTCCAGCCCCGGGCGCATCCACAGGTGGAAGGTGTTGCCCAGGATGATCTGCGCGCCCATCTCTTCCAGGCTGCGCGGCAGCACGCCCTTGACCGTGCCGTAGGTGCCCACCGGCATGAACACCGGCGTTTCCACCGTGCCATGGTTCAGTGTGAGCGTGCCGCGGCGCGCGTGGCCGTGGGTCTTGTGGAGTTCGAACTTGAGCATCGGGCGATTGTCGGTGCGCTGGCGCGCTGGCCTCATCGCGTCACATCAGCGCGCCAACTGCAGCAACATCGCGTCGCCGTAGCTGAAGAAGCGGTAGCGGCTCTCCACCGCATGCCGGTACAGCGCCTGGATGTGGGCGTGGCCGGCGAAGGCGCTCACCAGCATCATCAGCGTGCTCTTGGGCAGGTGGAAGTTGGTGAGCAGCAGGTCCACCACGCGGAAATCGAAGCCCGGGGTGATGAAGATGTCGGTGTCGCCGCGGTAGGGGCGCAAGGCTCCGCCACCGGCACGCGCGGCCGATTCCAGCGCACGCAGCGTGGTGGTGCCCACCGCCAGTACGCGCCCGCCGGCAGCGCGCGTGGCTTCGATGGCGGCGACGGTGGGCTCGCTGACCTCGAACCACTCGCTGTGCATGCGGTGCTCGGCGATGTTGTCCACGCGCACCGGCTGGAAGGTGCCGGCGCCGACATGCAGCGTCACCGCCGCGCGGCCCACGCCTTGCGCGGCCAGCGCCGCCAAGACGGCGTCGTCAAAGTGCAGCGCGGCCGTGGGCGCGGCCACGGCGCCGGGGTGGGCGGCGAACACGGTCTGGTAGCGCGCTTCGTCTTCGGCGCTGTCGTCGTGCGTGATGTAGGGCGGCAGCGGCACGTGGCCGTGGCGGGCCAGCAGTTCCAGCACCGGCGCCGGGAAGCGCAGGTGGAAGAGCGCGTCTTCCGGGCCGGCGCGGCCCAGCACCTCCGCATCGAAGGCGTCGGCGAAACGCACCACGCTGCCGGCCTTGGGGCTCTTGCTGGCGCGGAGGTGGGCCCAGACCTCGTGGACGTTCTCGCCCGGCAGGATGCGCTCGACCAGCGCCTCCACCGCGCCGCCCGTGGGCTTTTCGCCGAGCAGCCGCGCCTTGATGACGCGCGTGTCGTTGAAGACCAGCAGGTCGCCGGCGCGCAGCAGGCCGGGCAGCTCGCGGAACACGCGGTCCACGGGCGGCGCACCGGCTTCGCGGCCGTCGAGCAGGCGTGAGGCGCTGCGCTCGGCGGCGGGGTGCTGTGCAATCAGTTCGGGCGGCAGCACGAAATCGAAGTCGTGCAGCGTGTAGGCCGGTGCGGGCGTGGGGGCGGGAGAAGAAGGTTTCATGGGCAGGCTGTACCGACCTGGGGATGAGGACAAGGTCAAAATTGTTCCATGCCCACCGAGAAGGCCCCCGCGCCTGCCGCCAAAGCCCTGCCCGCGCCGGTGCGTGCCATGCACAAGCTGGGCCTGGTGCGCGACATCGACCTGGCCCTGCACCTGCCCATGCGCTACGTGGACGAAACGCGCATCGTGCCCATCAGCAGCCTGCGTGACGGCGACACCGGCCAGGTGCAAGGCACGGTGAGCGAGTGCCGTGTGGAGGCGCGCGGCCGCCGCCAGCTGCTGGTGAAGCTGGACGACGGCCACGGTGAGCTCACGCTGCGGCTGCTGCACTTCTACCCCTCGCACCAGAAGACCCTGGCCGTGGGCCAGACGGTGCGCGCGCGCGGCGAGGTGCGCCATGGCTTCTTCGGCCGCGAGATGGTGCACCCCGAGTTCCGCGCCGTGCAGCCCGACACGCCACTGCCGCAGGCGCTGACGCCCGTCTACCCGAGCACGGCCGCGCTGCCGCAGGCCTACCTGCGCAAGGCCGTGGTGTCGGCACTCGCCCGCGCGCCGCTGCACGAGCTGCTGCCACCGGGCGTGGTGCCACCGGGCCTGCCGCCGCTGCGCGAGGCGCTGCACACGCTGCACCACCCGGGCCGCGAAACGCCCACCGAAGCGCTGGAGGACCACAGCCACCCCGCCTGGCAGCGCTTGAAGTTCGAGGAGCTGCTGGCCCAGCAGCTGAGCCAGGCGCAGGCCCAGGCCGCACGCGCCAAACTCGCCGCACCGGTGCTGCAGGGCACGCCCGGCGGCCTGGCCGAGCGCCTGCTGGCCGCGCTGCCCTTCACGCTGACGGCCGCACAGCAGCGCGTGGTGGCCGAAATCGCTGCCGACCTGGGCCGCCCGCAGCCCATGCACCGGCTGCTGCAGGGTGATGTGGGCAGCGGCAAGACCGTGGTGGCCGCGCTGGCTGCCGCCGCGGCCATGGGCGCGGGCTGGCAGTGCGCGCTGATGGCGCCCACGGAGATCCTGGCCGAGCAGCACTTCCGCAAGCTGGTGGGCTGGCTGCAGCCGCTGGGCATCACGGTGGCTTGGCTCACCGGCAGCCGCAAAGGCAAGGCGCGCCAAGCCGAGGTGGAGAAGGTGGCGCGCGGCGAAGCGATGCTGGTGGTGGGCACGCACGCCGTGATCCAGGACGATGTGGTCTTCGCCAAGCTGGGGCTGGCCATCGTGGACGAACAGCACCGCTTCGGTGTGGCGCAGCGCTTGGCCTTGCGCAAGAAGCTGGAGGGCGAAGGCGCGCCCGCGGGCAAGCAACTGGAACCGCATTTGCTGATGATGAGCGCCACGCCCATCCCGAGAACCCTGGCGATGAGCTACTACGCCGATCTCGACGTCAGCACCATCGACGAGCTGCCGCCCGGCCGAACGCCCATCGTCACCAAGGTGTTCGCCGACGGCAAGCGGCCCGCCGTCATCGAGCGCATCCGCGAAGAGGTGGCGCAGGGCCGGCAGGTCTACTGGGTGTGCCCGCTGGTGGAAGAAAGCGAGCACATCGACCTGCAGAACGCCACCGCCACGCACGCCGAACTGACGGCCGCGCTGCCGGGCACGCTGGTGGGCCTGCTGCACGGCCGCATGAAGCCGGCCGAGAAGGCCGCGGTGATGGCGCTCTTCACGGCCGGTGAGATGAAGCTGCTGGTGGCCACCACCGTCATCGAGGTGGGCGTGGACGTGCCCAACGCCAGCCTGATGGTGATCGAACATGCCGAGCGTTTCGGGCTGGCGCAGCTGCACCAGCTGCGCGGGCGCGTGGGGCGCGGGGCGGTGGCCAGCGTGTGCGTGCTGCTCTACACCGCGCCGCTGTCGCCCACGGGCAAAGACCGGCTCAAGGCCATGGCCGAAACCAACGACGGCTTCGAGATCGCCCGCCGCGACCTGGAGATCCGCGGCCCGGGCGAGTTCATGGGCGCGCGGCAGAGCGGCGACGCGCTGCTGCGTTTCGCCGACCTCGCCGAAGACGGCGCCTTGCTGCAGCGTGCGCGCGAAGCCGCGCCGCGCCTGCTGCGCGAGCAGCCCGCCGTGGCGGCGGCGCACGTGCAGCGCTGGCTGGCGAGCAAGGCCGAGTACCTGAAGGCCTGACGTTCCCCCGCAGCGCGCCGCCGAGGACAATCACCCCCATGACCCTGACCGAGCTCAAGTACATCGTCGCCGTGGCGCGCGAGCGGCACTTCGGCCGCGCCGCCGAAGCCTGCTTCGTGAGCCAGCCCACGCTGAGCGTGGCGATCAAGAAGCTGGAAGAAGAACTCGACGTGAAGATCTTCGAGCGCGGCGCCTCGGAAGTGAGCGTCACGCCGCTGGGCGACCAGATCGTGCGCCAGGCGCAGCAGGTCATCGAGCAGGCCCAGGCCATCCGCGAGATCGCCAAGCTCGGCAAAGACCCGGTGAGCGGCCCGCTGCGCCTGGGCGTGATCTACACCATCGGCCCCTACCTGCTGCCCGACCTGGTGAAAAACGCCATCGCCACCGTGCCGCAGATGCCGCTGATGCTGCAGGAGAACTTCACCGCCAAGCTGCTGGACATGCTGCGCACCGGCGAGCTCGACGCGGCCATCATGGCCGAGCCCTTCCCCGACACCGGCCTGGCCATCGCGCCGCTGTACGACGAGCCCTTCCTCGCCGCTGTGCCGGCAGGCCACCCGTTCGCGCAGCGCAGCTCGGTCACGGCCGAAGAGCTGAAGAACGAGACCATGCTGCTGCTGGGCACGGGCCACTGCTTCCGCGACCACGTGCTGGAGGTCTGCCCCGAGTACGCACGTTTTGCCAGCAACGCCGAGGGCATCCGCAAGAGCTTCGAGGGCAGCAGCCTGGAGACCATCAAGTACATGGTGGCTTCGGGCATGGGCGTGACGGTGGTGCCGCAGCTCAGCGTGCCGGCCGAGGTGCAGGCGCACATCCGCTACGTGCCCTTCACGGCGCCGGCGCCCACCCGCCGCGTGGTGCTGGCCTGGCGCCGCACCTTCCCGCGCTACGAGGCCATCGCCGCGCTGCGCAACGCCATCTATGCCTGCCCGCTGCCGGGTGTGGCGCGGCTCACGGCCTGAGCGCAGCCTGCGGGTGATCCCGGGGCTATGGCGGCGATAGGCCCGCCGGCTATTCCGCCCTTCGATGCAATTGCGTTGACCCTCGGCGGGCCGGTTTCTACATTCGACCTCCTGAACCCGCCTGACCCGGCGCAGCCCCAAGGAGACCCGCGATGTCCAACGAAGCCAAGTGCCCCTTCAACCACAGCGCCATGACCATGGCTGCCGGTGGCCGCAGCAACCGTGACTGGTGGCCCAACCAGCTCAACCTCGACATCCTCAGCCAGCAGTCGGAGAAGACCAGCCCGATGGGCCCCGGCTTCGACTACGCCCAGGAATTCGCCAAGCTCGACCTCGACGCCGTCGTCGCCGACCTGAAGGCGCTGATGACCGACAGCCAGGACTGGTGGCCGGCCGACTGGGGCCATTACGGCGGCCTGATGATCCGCCTGACCTGGCACGCCGCCGGCACCTACCGCATCGCCGACGGCCGTGGCGGCGCCGGCACGGGCGCGCAGCGTTTCGCGCCGCTGAACAGCTGGCCCGACAACGGCAACCTCGACAAGGCCCGCCGCCTGCTGTGGCCCATCAAGCAGAAGTACGGCAACAAGCTGAGTTGGGCCGACCTGCTGGTGCTGGCCGGCAACGTGGCCCTGGAAAGCATGGGCTTCAAGACCTTCGGCTTCGCCGGCGGCCGCGCCGACATCTACGAGCCCGAGAAAGACATCCACTGGGGCGCCGAGACCGAATGGCTCGCCACCTCTGACAAGCCCAACAGCCGCTACAAGGGCAACCGCGAGCTGCAAGGCCCGCTGGGCGCCGTGCAGATGGGCCTGATCTACGTGAACCCGCAAGGCCCGGATGGCAACCCCGACCCGGTGGCCAGCGGCCGCGACGTGCGCGAGACCTTCGCGCGCATGGCCATGAACGACGAAGAGACCGTGGCGCTGGTCGCCGGCGGCCACACCTTCGGCAAGGCCCACGGCGCGGGGCCGGAAAGCCACGTGGGCCGCGAGCCCGAAGGCGCCAGCCTCGAAGAGCAGGGCCTGGGCTGGAAGAACAGTTTCGGTTCCGGCAAGGGCGCGCACACCATCACCAGCGGCATCGAAGGCGCCTGGAAGCCCAACCCCACCACCTGGGACAACGGCTACTTCGACATGCTCTTCGGCTACGAGTGGGAGTTGAGCAAGAGCCCGGCCGGCGCCTGGCAGTGGCACCCCAAGAACTGCAAGCCCGAGCACCTGATCCCCGACGCGCACGAGCCCGGCAAGAGCCACCGGCCGATGATGACCACGGCCGACCTCTCGCTGCGTTTCGACCCCGCCTACGAGAAGATCAGCCGCCGCTTCCATCAAGACCCGGCCGCCTTCGCCGACGCCTTCGCCCGCGCCTGGTTCAAGCTGACGCACCGCGACATGGGCCCGAAGGCGCGCTACCTGGGCAAGCTGGTGCCGCAGGAAACGCTGATCTGGCAAGACCCGGTGCCGGCCGTGGACCACGCGCTGATCGACGCCGCCGACCAGGCTGCGCTGAAGGCGCAGGTGCTGGCCTCGGGCCTGAGCACGGGGCAGCTGGTGCGCACGGCCTGGGCCTCGGCCAGCAGCTTCCGCGGCAGCGACAAGCGCGGTGGTGCCAACGGCGCGCGCATCCGCCTGGCACCGATGAAGGACTGGGAAGCCAACAACCCGGCCGAGCTGGCCCAGGTGCTGAAGACGCTGGAAGGCATCCAGGCGCGCTTCAACGCCAGCGCCACGGGCGGCAAGAAGATCTCGCTGGCCGACCTCATCGTGCTGGCCGGCAGCGCCGCGGTGGAAGCCGCTGCGAAGAAGGCGGGCGTGGACGTGGCCGTGCGCTTCTCGCCGGGCCGCACCGACGCCAGCCAGGATCACACCGACGTGGAGAGCTTCGCGGTGCTGGAGCCGCGCGCCGACGGCTTCCGCAACTACGCCCAGCCCGGGCTGGCGGCGCACGCGGCCGAACTGCTGGTCGACAAGGCCCAGTTGCTGACGCTGACGGCGCCCGAGATGACGGTGCTGGCGGGCGGCCTGCGCGTGCTCGGCGGCAACCACGGCGGCGCGAAACACGGCGTGTTCACCACCCGCGAAGAAGCGCTGACGAACGACTTCTTCGTCAACCTGCTCGACATGGGTACCGCCTGGCAGCGCAGCGCCACCGAGGGCGTGCTGGAAGGCCGCGACCGCAAGTCCGGCGCCGTGAAGTGGACGGCCACCACGGCCGACCTCGTCTTCGGCTCGAACTCGGTGCTGCGTTCGCTGGCCGAGGTCTACGCGCAGAGCGACGCGCACGAGAAGTTCGTGCGCGACTTCGCCGCCGCCTGGACCAAGGTCATGAACCTCGACCGCTACGAGCTGCCGAACAAGGGCCTGTGATGAAGCTGCTGCGCCGCGCTGTCGGCGCCGTCATCACCGCAGGGGGTTTCACCCTGCTGGTGGCGGCGCCGCCCGGGGCCCCTGCGCCCTGGGCCTGAGCCCGTGCCCTTCTGTGCCCGAAGACACAGAACCCGACCCCCGGCTTCGCTAGAGTCCGGGGGTTGTTTTTTCACTCTCGGGAGAACCCAGCATGGCCAAGAAATCCAGCGGCAAGAAGGCCGCAGCGGTGCCCGCCACGACCGGCGGCGCGCTCATCAACATCGGCATCAGCGAACAAGACCGCGGCGCCATTGCCGGCGGCCTGAGCCGGTTGCTGGCCGACACCTACACGCTCTACCTCACCACCCACAACTTCCACTGGAACGTCACGGGCCCGATGTTCAACAGCCTGCACGCGATGTTCATGACGCAGTACACCGAGCTGTGGAACGCGGTGGACCCCATCGCCGAACGCATCCGCAGCCTGGGCCACGCCGCGCCCGGCAGCTACCAGCAGTTCACCGCGCTGAGCACGCTGCCCGATGCCCCGGCCCTGCCGCCCAAGGCGCTGCAGATGGTGCAGATCCTGGTGGACGGCCACGAGGCCGTGGCCCGCACCGCGCGCAGCATCTTCCCGCTGGCCGATGCCGCTGGCGACGAGCCCACCGCCGACCTGCTGACCCAGCGCCTCACGGTGCACGAGCAGACGGCCTGGATGCTGCGTTCGCTGCTGGAGTGAAGCCGGCCTGAGCGCCGGGCCGCGGGTCTGCCCGCGGCTTTACTCCTTGATAACCATCAGTCCGGCACGGCGTCGCTGTGCTAACTTGGCCCGATGGACAGCCCCGCTTTCGGCCAGGCCACCCTGAGCAACTGCGAACGTGAGCTGATCCATCTGGCGGGCTCGGTGCAGCCCCATGGTGTGCTGCTGCTTTTGCAGCCCGCCGCTGGCCTGCCGGTGCTGCAGGCCAGCGAGAACACCGCGGCCCTGCTGGGGCTGGAGGCGACCGCGCTGCTCGGCCAGCCGCTGTCGGCCCTGGGCGGCGATGTGGCCGAGGCCGTGCACACACGGCTGCCGCTGCTGGCCGGCCTGGGCGAAGCCCCTTTGCCGCTGCGCTGCCACAGCGGCCAGGGCCGGGAGCGGCGCTACTTCGAGGGCACGCTGCATCAGCCACCCGGCGGCGGCCTGGTGCTCGAGCTGGAGCCCGTCGACCGCGGCGTCGGCCTGGAGGGCGGCGGCGCTGGTGCCGTCGGTCTGAGCGGCTTCGACACCCGTCACGGCGCGCGCAGCATCGCCGCGGCCGTGCAGCGCTTTTCGGCGGCCGGCACGCTGAACGGCCTGTGCGAGGCCGTGGTGCAGGTGCTGCGCGAGCTCACCGGCTACGACCGCGTGATGGTCTACCGCTTCGACCCCGACGGCCACGGCGAGATCTTTGCCGAAGCGAAGAAGCCTGCGCTGGAACCGCTGCTCGGCCACCATTACCCGGCCACCGACATCCCGCAGCGCGCCCGCGAGCTCTACCTGCGCATGCGCGTGCGCGTGCTGGCCGACGTGCACTACACGCCCTCGCCGCTGGTGCCGCCGCTGCGGCCCGACAGCGGCGAGCCGCTGGACATGTCGATGTGCCACCTGCGCAGCATGAGCCCGCTGCACCTGCAGTACCTGAAGAACATGGGCGTCACCGGCACGCTGGTGGCCGCCCTCGTGCGTGAAGGGCGGCTGTGGGGCCTGATCGCCGCGCACCACTACCAGCCGCGTCACCTGAGCCTGGCTTTGCGCCAGGTGGTGGAGCTGCTGGCCGAGGTGGCCTCCACGCGCATCGCGGCCATCGAGAACTACGCGCACGTGCAGGTGGCGCTGATGGTGCAGCGGCTGGAGCAGCGCCTGATCGAGGCCACCAGCACCGAAGGCGACTGGCGCCAGGCGCTGCTGCGCAGCCCGCAGACGCTGCTGCAGCCGCTGGAGGCCACGGGCGCGGCGCTCTTCCACGGCGAAGACGTGCTCACCACCGGCGAGGTGCCCTCCACGCGCGAGCTGCGCGCGTTGTGCGAATGGGTGCACGCGCAGCCGGTGGGCAGCGACGAGGGCGCGCCCTTCAGCTGCACCTCGGTGGGCCGGCTGCACCCGCCGCTGGCCGGGCTGGCGGCCACGGCCTGCGGGGTGATGGCGGTGCGGCTCTCGGTGCAGCGGCCCGAGTACCTGATGTGGTTCCGGCCCGAGCAGCTGCAGACCGTGAAATGGGCCGGCAACCCCGACAAGGCGGCGCTGCTGGCCGGCGATGCCGCAGAAGGGGGCGACGGCCCGCCGCAAGACCCGCTGCAGCTCTCGCCGCGGCGCTCTTTCGCCACCTGGTCGGAGATCGTGCGCGGCAGCGCGCGCCCGTGGACGCTGGCCGAGCGCAGCATGGCGCGCGCCATCGGCACGGCGCTGGTGGACATCATCGTGCAGGTCAACGCCGTGCGGCTGCTGATCGCCGAGCACCAGCTTTCGCAGATCCGCGCCACGGTGCACGCCGCGCGCGAGCCGGTGCTGATGGCCGATGCCGAAGGCCGCCTGATCTTCGCGAACCACGCCTTTGCCGCGCTGCGCGGCGGGGCCGAGCCGCCCGCGCCGGGCAGCGCGGTGGCGGCGCTGTTCGAAGAGCCGGCGCGGGTGCGGGCCGTGCTGGCCGAGCTGGCCCACCAGGC
>VYLK01000386.1_pt1 | contig 16268 bp, 10 predicted proteins | sample 5114321 | NCBI WGS metagenome assembly VYLK01 (sample SAMN12291792, study PRJNA351875) | freshwater metagenome | isolation source: freshwater lake | place: USA: Michigan, MSU2 Lake | collected 2011-08-16
CCCCGCCCGCCTCGCCCACAGCCGCAGAAGCCGCGGAAGCCGCCGAAGCGGCCGACACCACCGAGGCCGCCCTGCAGGCCGCCGCCCCGCCCGCGGGCACGCCCCTGCCCACCTACGCCACGCGTCTGCCGCCGCCGGTGACGCTGCAGTACGCGGTGCGGCGCGAAGGCGCCGAAGCCTCGCCCGCTGCCACGCCGCGGGGCGGCCTGCAGGCGCAGTTGCGCTGGCAGCACGCGGCCGGCAGCTACACGCTGACGATGGGCATGGGCGCGGTGGGCTGGGCCAGCGTGGGCGGCTTCGATGCCCAGGGCCTGGCGCCCGAGCGCCACGTCGAGACCCGCCGCGGCCGCGAGCTGCGCGCGGCCAACTTCCAGCGCCCGGGCATGGCAGGTGTGGAAGGCCCGGGCCGCATCACCTTCAGCGGCCCGCGTTTGGCGCACCCGCTGTGGCCCGGCGTGCAAGACCGCCTGAGCTGGCTGGTGCAACTGCCCGCCGTGCTGGCGGCCGACCCCGCGCTGGCGCAGCCCGGCCGCGAGGTGCTGATGATGGTGGCCGGCGTGCGCGGCGATGCGCTGCCCTGGCGCTTCGAGGCCGTGGCCGTGGAAGACCTGGAACTGCCGGCCGGCCTGGTGCGCGGCGCGCTGCACCTGCGGCGCGAGCCGCAGCGCGCGTGGGACAGCCGCATCGACGTGTGGCTCGACCCCGCGCGCCACTTCCTGCCGGTGCGCCTGCGCATGCGGCAAGGCCCCAACGCACCGCTGACCGAGTTCGAGCTGCTGGCCTTGACGCTGCAGCCCTGAGCGCTCGGAAGCGCGCGCCGCCGCACCCCTGCGGCGGCCTCGGCATCGCCAAAACCTCCTTCCACCGCAGGAGTTTTGCGATCTAGGGCCCTAGATCGAGTAGCGAATTTGCTAGGGATCACCCCCCGTCGGGCCATGGGCACCGCGGGGCCCCGTCTCGACACTGCCGCCACAGCCCGACACCCGGCAAACCCGCCCCGCGCCGACGTGCTGCCCGAGACACCCTGGAGAGATTCCCATGTCCTTGCTCAAGCTCCCCCGCCTGCCGGTGGCCCTGGCCTGCGCCGCCGCCTGCGCTGCCTTCTCGGCCGCCGCACCGGCCCTGGCCGCCGTCACCGTGACCGTGGTCGAACAAGGCGCCAGCACCACGGTGCTGCGCATCAAGGTCGACCCACCGAAGTTCGAGACCGTGGAAACGCCCGCCGGCAGCTTCGCGCGTTTCTCCTTGCGCGAAGGCAATCTCGGCGGCGTGGCCAGCGACGGCCGCAGCCTGCCCGAACTGCCCGCCACCGGCGTGACGCTGGCGCTGCCCGTGGACCTGCGCGACGCGCCCTTCGTGAGTGTGTCGCCCGAAGGCACGCTGCGCCGCATCACCGCCCGTGTGTACCCCACGCAGGCGCCGGAAACCGGCCAGGTGCAGAACCAGGGCCTGCCCGACTTCGAGTTCAACCCCGAGGTCTACAACCGCGGCAAGCGCGAGCCCGGCGCCGCGCTGGGCCGCAACGCGCTCTTCAAGGGCGATGCCAACCTGGAGACGCTGCGCTTCTCGCCCTACGGCTACGAGCCTGGCACCGGCATCGTGAGCTGGCACGACAGCTACCTCGTCACCGTGCGTCACGCCGCGGGCAACTGTTTCCTCATCGACAACCTGCGCGACACCGCGCAGTCCGGCGCCTACGACGACATCGACAAGTTCATCGAGCGGCTGCCGCTGCCGGGCCTGCGTTTCGCGGCCAACCAGCTGCAGCTGCAGCGCGTGTGCGCGCCCAGCTTCACGCCGCAGTTCGTGGGCGGGGCGCGCTTCCTCATCATCACGCACCCCAACTTCGTCGATGCCGCCAACACGCTGAAGGCGCACAAGGACGCCCTGGGCATCCAGACCCGCGTCGTCACGACGCTGGAGGTCACCGGCGGCAGCAGCAACACCGCCTCGGCCACGCAGATCCGCAACTGGCTCAGCAACCACTGGAACACCAGCATCGTGCGGCCGAAGTGGGTGCTGCTGATGGGCGATGCCGAGTACGTGCCCACACACTACGACCAGATCAACAGCTGGGACAGCGCGCGCAATGCCGGCGACATCTGGTTCGGCCAGTTCCTGCCCGGTGCCACGGCCACCACGGTGCCGCCCTTCGGCATCGGCCGCTTCCCGGTGGACACGCTGGCGCAAGCCAACACCATCGTCAGCAAGGTGGTGGCCTTCGAGACCGCGCCGCCTGTGGACGTGGCCTTCGGCCAGGATTTCTACAGCCGGCTCACCTTCGCGAGCTACTTCCAGGGCGCAGGCACCACCGACGAACGCTGGTTCGCCGAAACCTCGGAGGTGGTGCGCAACCACGCCATCGGCCAGGGCTACGGCGTGCAGCGCATCTACAAGGCCAGTGCCAGCGCCAACCCGCTGAACTGGCGCGGTGGCGGTGCCGTGCCCGCGGCCCTGCGCAAGCCGGGCTTTGCCTGGGATGGCAAGACCAGCGACATCGTCGATGCCGTCAACAAGGGCACGGCGCTGCTCTACCACCGCGGCCACGGGTGGTGGACGGGCTGGGGCGACCCGTCCTTCTCCACCGCCAACCTGAGCAGTGTCTCGGTCACCGGCAACCAGTACCCCGTGGTGTTCAGCATCAACTGCGCCAGCGGCATCTTCGACAACGAGACGGTCGACCTGCCGGGCAACGTGGTCGCGCCCGGCTACGGGCCTTCGGTCACGGGCCTGTACTGGGGCGAGAACTTCCTGCGCAAGGCCGACGGTGCCTTGGCCGTCATCGGCGACACGCGCTCCAGCAGCACCATCGACAACAACCACCTGACGATGGGCCTGTTCGATGCCATCTTCCCGGGCCTGGTGCCCAGCTTCGGGCCCAGTACGGCCGTGCGCCGCCTGGGCGACGTGCTGAACCACGCGCGCAGCTACATCGCGGCGGTGGATGCCGGCACGGCCGTGAACCACCACCCGGTGGACGTGGGCGGTGCGCGGCCGGCGGTGTTCAACCTGCGTCAGGAACTGAACCTCTACAACCTGCTGGGCGACCCCACGTTGAAGCTGCGCACGGCCGCGCCCTGGCGCTTCCCGGTGGTGAACATCCGCCTGGTGCAGGGCATCGCGCAGATCAACGTGCCGCAGGAGTGCCTGAACTGCCCGCCCTTCGCGCCCCGCCCCGAACTCGTCACCGTCTTCGCCTTCGACCCCGAGACCGGGCGCGCCATCGGCCGCGGCCTGGTCGATGAAGGCGGCAACGCCAAGATCGACCTGCGCGGCTGGCAGGGCAACTTCTGGGTGCGTGTGGCCTCGGGCGACGGCGCCAGCCAGCAGGCCGCGCTGGCCGAGACCGACACCGACAACGACGGCGTACCCGACAGCCGCGACAACTGCATCCGCACCAAGAACAGCAACCAGCGCGACAGCGACGGCGACGGCTACGGCGACGCCTGCGACGCCGATGCCAACAACGACGGCATCGTCAACAGCCTGGACCTGGCCCTGGTGCGCAGCAACTTCGGGTTCCGGGGCGCCACCCGCGCCGACCTCAACGGCGATGGCGTCGTCAACGCGCTCGACCTCGGCCTGGTGCGCCAGCTCTTCGCCACGCGGCCCGGCCCCTCGGCCTGGCACGCCGCCGGCACCGCCACCGCCATGCGCCTGCCCGCTGGCGAAGAGGCCAAGCGCTGATGACCCGGCCCCGAACCCTCCACCTTCACCCCTGGCCGCAAGACAAGGCCGCACCGTCAACTTCAAGGAACGACACCATGAACACCTCGCAGACCTTCATCACCACCCGCTTCTCCAACGTCCTGGGCCAGACCTTCAAGGCTGCCCTGGCAGCCACGGCCCTGGCCGGCTTGTGCGCCAGCGCACAGGCGCAGACCGCCAACAGCGTGGTCTTCACGCCCGTGAACACCAGCACCGAGGTCGGCAACAGCTTCTCGGTGCAGGTGCGCGGCACCGGCTTTGCCGACACCGTCATCGGTGGCGGCTTCGGCTTCACCTACAACCCGGCGGTCATCAACCTCGCCAGCATCAGCATCAACCGCACGGTGTGGGAGTTCGCTGCCGGCGCCGGCCTGCACGACCCGGCCAGCGGCACGGTCAGCGATGTCTTCTTCGCCAGCTTCAATGGCGTGCCGCCCAGCGCCGGCGGCTTCGACATCGCCACCCTGAACTTCACCGCCGTGGCCGATGGCACGAGTGCGCTGACGCTCACGCCCAGCATCGATTTCCCGTGGGTCAACACCAACGTCGAGGTGCTGTCGGTGAGCTACGGCGGTGGCACGGTGCAGGTGGGCGCGGTGCCCGAGCCCGGCACCTGGGCCAGCTTCGGCCTGGGCCTGCTGGCCCTGGTGCCCGTGATGCGCCGCCGCCTGCGCGCCGCCTGAGGCGGCTTGCCGCCCGGCTGGGGCCCAGCCCCGGCCGGCCCCGCCGGGCTCAAGTGCCAGGGCCGGCGGTCGATATGGCGGGTGATGGGCCCACCTGCCACCTCCTTTGAACTGTCACCCCAGCTGCTGGCTTGGGCGCTGGGCGTTTGCGCGGTCTTGCTGGCGCTGGCGGTGGTGCAGGGCCTGCGCCTGCTGCGCAGCCGGTCCCGCCTGCATGCCCGGCTGGACGCCGCGCGTGAACAAATCGACCGGCTGCGCGGGCGCGACCTGCTGACCGGCCTGTCCACACGCACCGAGTTCGAAGCGGTGCTGAACGAAGCCACGCACAGCGCCGACCGTGGCACCTCGGCCCTGGCCCTGCTGTACGTCGGGCTGGATGATTTCCGGCCCTTGAACGACGGCTATGGCCACCGCGTGGGCGATGCCGTGCTGGCGCAGGCCGGTGCACGGCTGGGCCAGTGCGTGGGCCCGCCCCTGGCCTTGTCGCGCGTGGGGGGTGACGAGTTCGCGCTGCTGCTGCCCCTGGGCCTGAACGAAGCCAGCCATGCCGCGCAGCAGGTCTTGCGCGCCTTGCAGGAGCCCTTCCGCGTGGAGGCGCTGGAGCTCCAGCTCAGCGCCTCGGTGGGCATCGCCATCTACCCCGACCACGGCTCGCGCCCTCGGCTGTTGGCCCATGCCGCGCTGGCCATGCGCTCGGTCAAGCAGGTGGGCGGCGCCAGCCACGCTTTCTACACACCGGCGCTGGCGGTCGACCAGCGCGAGCAGGCCGAGCTGCTGCAGGCCCTGCGCCATGCCGTGCAACGTGCCGAGCTGCAACTCGTCTACCAGCCCAAGGTGGACGCACGCAACCTGCAGATCACCGCCGCCGAAGCCCTGCTGCGCTGGCAGCACCCGCAGCGCGGCACCATCAGCCCGGCGGTGTTCATCCCGCTGGCCGAGCGGCACGGGCTCATCAACACCATCGGTCGCTGGGTCATCGAAGAGGCCTGCCGCCAGGCCGCGCAGTGGCGCCAGCAGGGCCTGCGCATGCGCGTGGCGGTGAACCTCTCGGGGCACCAGCTGCGGCAGGACGACCTCGTGCCGCACATCCAGGCCTGCCTGAAGCGCCACAAGATCCCGCCCGAGCGTTTGACGGTGGAGATCACCGAATCGGTGGCGATGGAAGACACCACGCACACCCGCGTCGCTTTCGAGCGCCTGCGCAAGGCCGGCCTGCACGTCTCCATCGACGACTTCGGCACCGGGCACAGCAGCCTGGCGACGCTGCGCCGTTTGCCGGCCGCCGAGCTGAAGATCGACCGCGCCTTCATCATCGACCTCGGCCAGAGCGAGCGCGCGCGCTCCATCGTGCAGGCCGTGGTGCAGATGGCGCGCACGCTGGAGCTGCGCGTGGTGGCCGAAGGCGTGGAGACCGCCGCGCAACGCGATGTGCTGGTCGAGCTGGGCTGCAACGAGCTGCAGGGTTACCTGTTCGCCAAGCCCATGAGCGCCACCGCGCTGGCGCTGTGGGCCGATACCGACGAGCCGCCCGGCGGCGGCCAGGCCGGGCACGGCTTCAGGGCCTCGCTCTTCGATGCCACCGCGCCGGCACCCCTGAAGTGAGCGCGGCCGCGCGGGCCGTCTGCGGCGGTGCGAAGATGCGCCCTCGCACCGCCGACCGATCATGAGCGATTCCTCCACCTCCGAGTTCTCCCTGCTGCTGTGGACGCTGGGCGTCCTGGTGGTGGCCCTGGCCCTGCACCTGAGCAACGGCTGGGTGCGCATGGCGCAGCGCGGCCCCACCCTGCGCGCGCAGTGGCCCGCCCTGGCCATGGCCGGCGCCGCGCTGGGCCTGGGCGTGAACGCCGCCCTGGTGCTGGGCATGCAGGCGCAAGCGCTGAGCTTCGTGGTGGGCTACGCCTGGGGCCCGGCGCTGATGCTGTGGGGCCTGGCCCTGGTGGTGTGCCTGCCGGTGGTGGTGCTGCCGCTGGCGGTGCGCGCGCCCTGGGCACTGCCGGCCTCGGGGGCGCTGCTGGCCCTGCTGGTGGTGGTGCTGGACGCCGGCTGGGTGTGGGCCGCCGGTTTCCGCCCGGGCGTGATCTGGCGGCGCGACCTGCTCGCCGCTGCCGCCGTGCTGTTGCTGCTGCTGCTGCCGCTGGCGCGCTGGCTGTCCTTCAGCACACTCAGCGAAGAGAGCCCGCGCCGCACCTTGTGGCACTTTGTGGGCGTAGCCCTCGCGGCCGTGGGCCTGATGGCCGGCGAAGAGCTGCTGGCGCTGGCCGCTGGCCTGGGCGCGCAGATCGGCACCATCCACCAGCGCCAGATTCCAGGCACGGTGCTCAGCCTGCTGGCCGGTGTGCTCTTGCCACTCTTGTTGGGCGCTGCGTCGCTGGACCTGTGGATGCGCCGCCGCCAGCGCCGCAGCCGCAGCGCGGGTGACTTCCAGCCCGGCAAGCGCCGCAAGCGCCGCCAGCGCATCCGCACGCTGTGAGCCGCCAGCGGCTTCGAGGTGGCCTTCCTACAATCGAAGCATGAACACCACGCTTTCTGCGCCCGCCTTCACCCGCGGCGGCGCCCTGGCCGCGCTGATGCAGGAACGCATCGCCATCATCGACGGCGCCATGGGCACCATGATCCAGCGCTACAAGCTGGGCGAGGCCGATTTCCGCAGCGAGCGTTTTGCCGAGCACCCCACCGACCTCAAGGGCAACAACGACCTGCTGGTGCTGACGCGCCCGGACGTCATCCGCGAGATCCACGGCCAGTACCTGGCGGCCGGCGCCGACCTCATCGAGACCAACACCTTCGGCGCCACCAGCGTGGCGCAGGAAGACTACGGCCTGGCGCACATCGCGCGGGAGATGAACGTGGCCGCGGCGCGCATCGCCCGCAGCGTGGCCGACGAACACAGCACCCCGGATCGCCCGCGTTTCGTGGCCGGCGCGCTCGGCCCCACGCCGCGCACCGCCAGCATCAGCCCCGACGTGAACGACCCCGGCGCCCGCAACACCAGCTTCGACGAACTGCGCGCGGCCTACCGCGAGCAAGCCGAAGGGCTGCTGGAAGGCGGCTGCGACGTCTTCCTCATCGAGACCATCTTCGACACGCTCAACGCCAAGGCCGCGATCTTCGCGCTGGACGAGCTGATGGCCGACACCGGCGAGCGCCTGCCCGTCATCCTGAGTGGCACCGTCACCGACGCCTCCGGCCGCATCTTGAGCGGCCAGACCGTGGCCGCCTTCTGGCACAGCGTGCGCCATGCGCGCCCGCTGGCCATCGGCCTGAACTGCGCCTTGGGCGCGGCCGTGATGCGGCCCTACATCGAAGAGCTCAGCAAGGTGGCGGCCGACACCTACATCAGCTGCTACCCCAACGCCGGCCTGCCCAACCCGATGAGCGACACCGGCTTCGACGAGACGCCGCAGGTCACGGGCTCGCTGATGGAAGAGTTCGCGAAGGCGGGCTTCCTGAACATCGCCGGCGGCTGCTGCGGCACCACGCCCGACCACATCGCCGAGATCGCGCGGCGCCTGCGCCCCTACCGGCCGCGCAGCCGGCAAGACCCGCTGTTCAGCACGCTGCTGGCCGCCTGAGCGCCCAGGCCGCCCCCGCAGGCAGGGGGCGCGCGCAGTGCCGGGCGCACCGATGCCCCGCCTATCATGGCCCGAAAGCCCCTCACACACCGGGGCGGGAGCGGCCTTCGTGAACACCTTCCTTCCACGCATTTCGGCGGTCAGCCTCGCGGTTTGTCTGGCGTTCGGCCTCGCCTTGCCGGCCCACGCGCAGAACCGCACCGCAGCGCCGGCCGCTGACGACATCTACCAGCAGCTGGAAGCGGAGAAGGGCGTCTACAACGTTTACAAGGCCTACTTCCCGAGCCTCGAAGTGGCGCGCAAGGCGGCCATCAGCTTCCACGCGCAGCTGCTGGAAAGCGACTACGCCGGTGGCTTTCTCATCATGCAGCTGGAAGAGCGCGAGATGCGCCAGCTGCAGCGCTTCGGCTTCCGCTTCGAGCGCGCCACCGAGTTCATCGAACGCCGCAACCGCGCGCTCACCGGCTTCCAGATCGAGCGCACACGACGCATCGCGGGCGAGGCCGAGCCGCTGTCCATCCCGGGCTACGCGTGTTACGAGACGGTGGAGGAGACCTTCGCCGCCGGTGATGCGCTGATCTCCGCGCAGCCCACGCTGGCAAGCTGGGTGACGGCCGGCAGCAGCTGGCTGAAGACGCAGGGCCAGGGCGGCTACGACATCAAGGTGCTCAAGCTCACCAACAGCGCGGCGGCCTCGCCGGATGGTGGCAAGCCCAAGCTCTTCGTCAACAGCGCCATCCACGCCCGTGAATACACCACCGCGCCGCTGGTGCTGGAGTTCGCGAAGTGGCTTGTCAACGGCTATGGCGTCAACGCCGATGCCACCTGGATCCTCGACCACCACGAGGTCCACCTGATGTTCCACACCAACCCCGACGGCCGCAAGCGCGCCGAGACGGGCCTGAGCTGGCGCAAGAACGTCAACAACAACTTCTGCGCCAACACCAACACACGCGGCGTCGACCTCAACCGCAACTTCAGCTTCGAGTGGAACAGCACGGCCGGCCAGGGCAGCAGCGGCAGCGCCTGCAGCCTGACCTACCGCGGCCCCTCGGCCGGCAGCGAGCCCGAGACGCAGGCGGTGCAGAACTACGCACGCAGCCTCTGGCCCGACCGCCGCGGCCCCGGCGTGAACGACGCCGCGCCGGCCGACACCAGCGGCATCCACATCGACATCCACAGCTACAGCCAGCTGGTGCTCTGGCCCTGGGGCGCTACGGCCACGCCCGCGCCCAACGGCACCGCGCTGCAGACGCTGGGCCGGCGCTTCGCGTGGTTCAACGGCTACCAGCCCACGCAGTCCATCGGTCTCTATCCCACCGACGGCACGAGCGACGGGCCGAGCTACGGCGAGCTGGGCGTGGCGGCCTTCACCTTCGAGCTCGGCACGGCCTTCTTCCAGAGCTGCTCGGTCTACGAGAGCACCGTCAAGCCGGGCAACCTGCCGGCGCTGGTGTACGCCGCCAAGGTGGTGCGCACGCCCTACATCACGCCCGGCGGGCCGGAAGTGACGGCGCTGGCGCTGGAAGGCAACGCCTCCGGCAGCGGCGTGGCGGCCGGCACCGCAGTGGCCCTGAGCGCCAGCGCCACCGACGCGCGCTTCAACCAGACCAACGGCACCGAGGCCACGCAGGCCGTGAGCGCGGCCGAATACACCATCGACACTCCGCCCTGGGACGCCGCGGCCGTGCCGCGCGCGCTGCAGGCCGCCGACGGCAGCTTCAACAGCGCCACCGAGGCCCTGGCCGGCAGCCTCAGCACCGCGGGCCTGGCGCCGGGCCGCCACACGGTCTACGTGCGGGCGCGCGACGCCAGCGGCACCTGGGGCCCGGTCTCGGCCGTGTTCCTGAACGTCACGCCGGCGGTGGTGACGCAGTTGCCCGAGGTGGAGAGCAACGGCCGCCCGAGTCTGGCGCAGGTGGTGTCGGTGTTCCCGTCGTTGATCAACGCCACCATGGACACGCCGGAGCGCAGCGAACGCAGCGACACCGATTTCTTCCGCATCGAGCTGGGAGCCGGCAAGACGCTGACCGCGGTGATGACGCCCAACGCCAGCGGTGACTACAACGTCGAGCTGCAGAACAGCGCCGGCCTGCGCCTGGCCGCCAACTTCCAGGGCACGGGCCAGGTGGAGACGGTGAGCTACACCAACACCGGCAGCGCCGCGATGACGGTGTATGTGCGCGTGGGCTACATCAGCGGCGGCAAGGGGCCAGTGGACGGCCGCTACACGCTGGGCTTGGCGCAGTAAGGCGCGTCAGATCTCGATTTTCGTGCCCAGCTCGACGATGCGGTTCGTCGGCAGGTGCAGGAAATCGGCCGCGGCCGCGGCGTTGCGGTGCATGCCGGCGAAGAGCTTTTCGCGCCACAGCGGCATGCCGCCGCCGAAGGTGGGTACCACGGTGTCGCGGCTCAGGAAGTAGCTGGTTTCCATCTCTTCCAGGTTCACGCCGCGGCCGGACAGCAGGGCCAGGGCCTCGGGCACGTCGGGCTCGTTCTTGAAGCCGAAGTGCAGCGTCACCTGCCAGCAGTCGTGGCCCAGCGGCTCGATCTGGCAGCGCTTGTCGAAGCCGATCCACGGCACCTCGTGGTGCTGCACCGTCACGAACAGGTTCTGCTCGTGCAGCACCTTGTTGTGCTTCAGGTTGTGCAGCAGCGCAAAGGGCGTGCTGCCCTGCTCGGCATTGAGAAACACCGCCGTGCCGGCCACGCGCGTGGGCGGGCTGATGAACAGCGATTCCAGGAAGGGCTGCAGCTCGATGGCCTCTTCACGCAGCCGCGAGCCCAGCAGCGCGCGGCCGCGCTGCCAGGTGACCATCAGCGTGAACATGGCCACGCCGATGAGCAGCGGGAACCACCCGCCATCCAGCACTTTCACGGCGTTGGCCGCGAAGAAGGTGATGTCCACCACGAAGAAGAAGCCCGTGGCGCCCACGCACAGCCAGAGCGGCAGCTTCCAGGCGTAGCGGATGACGAAGAAGGTCATCACCGTGGTGATGGTCATGTCGATGGTGACGGCGATGCCGTAGGCGCTGGCCAGCGCGCCGCTGCTGCCGAAGACCACCACCGCGAAGACCACGCAGCCGTACAGCGCCCAGTTCACGAAGGGCACGTAGATCTGGCCCGTGGCGCGCACGTTCGTGTGCAGGATGCGCAGCCGCGGCAGGTAGCCCAGCTGCGTGGCCTGCTTGGTGACGGAGAACGCCGCGGTGATGAGCGCCTGCGAGGCGATGACGGTGGCCAGCGTGGCCAGCCCGATCAGCGGGAACAGCGCCCACTGCGGCGCCATCTCGTAGAACGGGTTCGTCACGTTCTCGGGGTGTTGCAGCAGCATGGCGCCCTGGCCGAAGTAGTTCAGCACCAGGGCCGGCATCACCACGCTGAACCAGGCCAGGCGGATGGGCCGGCGGCCGAAGTGGCCGAGGTCGGCGTACAGCGCCTCGGCACCTGTCACGCACAGCACCACCGCGCCCAAGGCCACGAAGGCGATGCCTGGATGCGCCGCCATGAAGCCCAGCGCGTGGTGCGGCGACAGCGCCACCAGCACCGCCGGGTTCTTGGCGATGTGCACCACGCCCAGCAGCGCCAGCACGCCGAACCAGGCCAGCGTGATGGGCCCGAACAGCCGCCCCACCACCGCGGTGCCGAAACGCTGCGCCCAGAACAGCAGCGTCAGCACCACCAGCGTGATGGGCACCACGTAGCGGTGCAAGGCCGGTGCGGCCACCTCCAGGCCTTCCACCGCCGACAGCACGCTGATGGCCGGCGTGATGACGCCGTCACCGAAGAAGATGGCCGTGCCGAAGATGCCCAGCAGCAGCAGCCGCTCGCGCAGCTTGGGGTGGTCTTTCACGGCCTGCGAGGCCAGCGCCAGCATCGCGATGAGGCCGCCTTCGCCGTGGTTGTCGGCGCGCAGGATCAGCACCACGTACTTCAGCGACACCACCACCGTGAGTGTCCAGAACACCAGCGAGAGGATGCCCAGGATGTTCTCGGGCGACAGCGGCACGCGGCCGTGTGCAAAGACTTCCTTCAGCGCGTAGAGCGGGCTGGTGCCGATGTCGCCGTACACCACGCCGATGGCGGCGATGGTCAGCGCGGCCAGCGCGGCGGGCGTGTGGGTCTGCGGGCGTTCGCGGCTCATGGTCGGCCGCGCATTGTGCGCCTGCCGGCGCTAAGGGCGGCCGCGGGTGTTGCGGTGCAGCATCGCGCGCGGGACCGCGCTCACTCGTAGCTCTCGGCGTCGGGGTCGGTGGCTTCCAGCTCGTAGGCCGCGGCCAGCATGGCCAGGCGGCCGATCACCCCGTACATGTAGAAGCGGTTCGGCGCGCTGGCGCCGGGCTTGCTGCCCGGCTTGGGCAGCGTGTGGCTGCCGGCGAAGGCCAGCGGCACGTAGCGCGAGCCCGGCGAGCACAGGCCTTCGTCGATGCCGCGGTCGGCGTGCACGCGGTAGAAGCCACCCACCACGTAGCGGTCGATCATCATCACCACGGGCTCGGCCACGGCATCGTTCATGCGCTCGTAGGTGGGCACGCCTTCCTGGATGATCAGCTCGTCGGGCACCTGGCCCTCGCTGACCAGGCCTTCGCGCCCGCGCATCACGCGTTCGCGGTCGTCGAGCTCCTTCACGTCACGCACGGTCAGGATGCCCTGGCCGGCCGCGTTGTCGGCCTTCACCACGACAAACGGCTTCTCGTTGATGCCGTATTCCTTGTACTTGCGGCGCACCTTGGTGAGCAGGGCGTCGACGTTGCTCTTCACGCAGTCCAGCCCGCTGGGCGTGTCGAAGTCGACCTTGCCGCATTGGCCGTGCATGGGGTTGATGAGCCAGGGGTCCATGCCCAGCAGCTTGGCGAACTTCTTGGCCACCTCTTCGTAGCTCTGGAAGTGACGGCTCTTGCGGCGCACGCCCCAGCCCGCGTGCAGCGGCGGCAGCAGGTACTGCTCGTGCAGGTGCTGCAGCGCACGCGGAACGCCGCCGGAGAGGTCGTTGTTCAGCAGGATGGTGCAGGGGTCGAAGTCTTTCAGCCCCAGCCGCCCGCGGTTGCGCAGCAGCGGCTCCAGCGTGAGCTCGCTGCCGTCGGGCAGCGTCATCGGCACGGGCGCGGTGAGCGCCGGGTCCATCGAGCCCAGACGCACGTTCAGGCCGGCCTGGTTGAAGATCTGCACCAGCTGCGCCACGTTCTGCAGGTAGAAGCTGCTGCTGCGTTGCTCGGGGATGAGCAGCAGGTTCTTCGCCTCGGGGCAGATCTTCTCGATGGCTGCCATCGCCGCCTGCACCGCCAGCGGCAGCATCTCGGGCGTGAGGTTGTTGAAGGTGCTGGGGAAGAGGTTGGTGTCCACCGGCGCCAGCTTGAAGCCGGCGTTGCGCAAATCGGCCGAGGTGTAGAAGGGCGGCGTGTGCTCCATCCACTCCAGCCGGAACCAGCGTTCGATGGCCGGCATCGATTCCAGGATGCGCTGCTCGAGCTCGTTGATGGGCCCGTTCAGGGCGGTGGTGAGGTGGGGGACCATGGCGGTGCTCGGTAGATTTGCGGCCAAAGGGCCGCAAAGAGCCCGGAATTCTGCCCGACCCCACCATTCGGCGCTGAGCGCGAGCGCGCACCAGGCAATGAAAAGGGGCGCCCAGAAGGGCGCCCCTTTTCGAACCCCGCCGAGATGACACGCGGGCCAAGCCCGTCGTGTCGATCGAGGCGAGATATTCGAGTACCCGGGCGCCGAGCCCGGGTGTCCCGAATATCACTTGTTGTACGCGGTCTCGCCGTGCGACGAGATGTCCAGACCTTCGCGCTCTTCGTCTTCCGGCACGCGCAGGCCCACCGTCAGGTCGACGATCTTGTAGGCGATGAAGGCCACCACCGCCGAGATGATCACGGTGTAGATGATGCCCTGCGCCTGGATCCACACCTGGGCGCCGATGCCCGGGAACACACCGCACTTGTTGGCGATGTAGTCGCAGGCGCCCAGGCCGCCGAGGTCGGGGCTTGCGAACACGCCCGTCAGCAGCGCGCCGACGATGCCGCCCACGCCGTGCACGCCGAACACGTCCAGCGAGTCGTCAGCGCCCAGCATCTTCTTCAGGCCGCTCACGCCCCACAGGCAGACCAGGCCGGAGATCAGGCCGATGACCAGCGCACCGCCCACACCGACGAAGCCGCAAGCCGGGGTGATGGCCACCAGACCGGCCACCGCGCCCGAGGCCGCACCCAGCATCGAGGCCTTGCCCTTGAGCAGGGCCTCACCGGCCGTCCACGACAGCGTGGCCGCGGCGGTGGCGACCACCGTGTTCACGAAGGCCAGCGAAGCGATGCCGTTGGCTTCCAGGTTGCTGCCGGCGTTGAAGCCGAACCAGCCCACCCACAGCAGCGAGGCGCCCACCATGGTCAGCGGCAGGCTGTGCGGGGCCATGGCTTCCTTGCCGTAGCCCACGCGCTTGCCGATCATGTAGGCACCCACCAGGCCAGCGACAGCGGCGTTGATGTGCACCACGGTGCCGCCGGCGAAGTCGAGCGCGCCCTTGGCCCACATGAAGCCGGCGGCGGCCGTCACCTTCTCCAGGCTGGCGGCGTCGGTGATGGCGTCAGGGCCGTCCCAGTACCAGACCATGTGCGCCACGGGCAGGTAGCTGAAGGTGAACCACAGCACCGCGAACAGCAGCACCGCGCTGAACTTGATGCGCTCGGCGAACGCGCCGACGATCAGCGCCACCGTGATGGCCGCGAAGGTGCCCTGGAAGGCCACGAAGCTCAGCTCGGGGATGTAGACGCCCTTGCTGAAGGTCGCCGCAATGCTGTCTGGCGTCACCCCCTTCAGGAAGAGTTTGTCGAAACCGCCGAAGAAGGGGCTGCCACCCGTGAAGGCCACGCTGTAGCCGTACACGACCCAGAGCACCGAGATCAGCGCGAAGATCATGAACACCTGCATCAGCACCGACAGCATGTTCTTGCTGCGCACCAGGCCGCCGTAGAACAGCGCCAGGCCGGGGATGGTCATCAGGATGACCAGCAGGGTCGACATCGTCATGAAGGCCGTGTCGCCCTTGTTGGGCGCGGGGGCCGGGGCGGCTGCAGGGGCTGCTGCCGAAGCGGCTTCGGCGGCCGGCGCAGCGGCGGCCGGTGCCGAGGCTGCTTCCACCACGGCCGAGGCCGCAGCGGCGGCCGAAGCGGCGGCGTCTTGAGCCAGGGCGCTGCCGCCCAGGCCCAGGAGCGCAACGCCCAGGGTCATCAAAGCAAGAAGTTTTTTCATGTTGAGGCTCTCGTGGGGATGCGTACTTACAGCGCGTCCTTGCCGGTCTCGCCGGTGCGGATGCGAACCACCTGTTCCAGCGTGGTGACGAAGATCTTCCCGTCACCGATCTTGCCGGTGCGGGCCGAGGTCTCGATGGCCTCGATGACGCGGTCGACGATGCCGTCGTCCACGGCCGCTTCGATCTTCACCTTGGGCAGGAAGTCGACCACGTACTCCGCGCCGCGGTACAGCTCGGTGTGGCCCTTCTGCCGGCCGAAGCCCTTGACTTCGGTCACGGTGATGCCCTGGACGCCGATGCCGCTGAGGGCTTCGCGCACCTCGTCCAATTTGAAGGGTTTGACGATCGCAGTCACCATCTTCATGGTCGTTGCTCCTTAGATACGGTGGACAAGCCCCGGCGCTGCGCAGGTGCCGGGTCTCGGGGGTTCTGGAATTCGAAACGGGTGGGGTCGATCGGGCAGCAGGCCTTGTGGGCCGGTCTGAGGGGCAGGTTTGCAGGTTCCATGCCACAGCGCGGCCGGCCCCGCGCCGCCCCGGCGGGCGGTGGCCCTCGGAAGAGGGACCATTTGGTGCACCAAAGCTGTGCATACACCCCCTTCGCACGCTCTTGGTGCGGATACCGGGCCGCCAACCGGCTGCCGAGAATTTCCGCCACACAAGGGAGGTGGTGATGACGCTGGCGGTGGTGATGAGCCGGGCCCTCGACGGGCTGGAGGCGCCCGAGGTGCACGTGGAAGTGCAACTCGCCAACGGCCTGCCTAGCTTCACGCTCGTGGGGCTGGCCGACACCGAGGTGAAAGAGTCGCGCGAACGCGTGCGCGCGGCGCTGCAGCAGAGCGGCTTCAGCTTCCCGCACAACAAGCGCATCACCGTGAACCTGGCGCCGGCCGACCTGCCCAAGGAAAGCGGGCGTTTCGACCTGCCCATCGCACTGGGCATCCTGGCCGCGGCCGGTGAGCTGGATGCGGCGCGCCTGGCGGCTTGCGAGTTCGCCGGTGAACTCTCGCTGGCCGGTGAGCTGCGGCCGGTGCGCGGTGCCCTGGCGCTCGGCCTGGCA
>VYLK01000675.1_pt1 | contig 16266 bp, 19 predicted proteins | sample 5114321 | NCBI WGS metagenome assembly VYLK01 (sample SAMN12291792, study PRJNA351875) | freshwater metagenome | isolation source: freshwater lake | place: USA: Michigan, MSU2 Lake | collected 2011-08-16
ACTAATAAAACGGAGAGGCTATGGCTTTAGAAACTTTCGGAATTTTTGGGTTAGAAGTATGTTATCTTGGCATCTTGTCTGTTGATTTAGCATAAAGAGTAACGAAGAGCCAATAATTTTAAGTTTTTGAGTTTGCCGATTATAAACAATGTTAGATGGATTAATATCTTTGTGAATAATATTAGCGTTATGAATGGCCGCTAATCCCTCTGTTATCTGAATGGCAATGATTAAAAATTCTTCTGGGCCTAATTGACGTTGAGATAACAATAAATCTAAAGATTGCCCACCAAAATCCTCCAAAAACATGACTAAACTATTCTCATGTCTTTGTAAATCATAGGACTTAATGGTACTATCTACCTTGAGAGAGGAAGTAATTTCATATTCCTGTTTGTAGCGTATAAGGTCTGAAACACTTGGATAATTTTCTTTAAGAATTTTTAGAATAGTAGGTTGATTATCTGGCTGTGTAGTGCCTCGATAAACCAACGTTTTGTTACTTTCATATATTTTCTCAAGAATCCGATAGTTAGTCACCATAATATTCTAACCTAGTAAGCCATAGTATAAGCTCATGTTTAAAGTTTAACACTTATTCTATGGCTAGGCTAGGTCTTGTGATGGGTATTTAATTAGCTACAAGTTGTTGGAAGATAAGGAACTGGTGGAAAGAGATCTCTAACTATTTCGTTTGGGTTGTTCACATCTACCTTGCTTGTTAACCATGGACGTGGGACATCATCTAAATTAACATTCTCGGCACTGGGTTTGGGAGGATAGGGCAATGTCATAATAAAGAAAAGTCCTTCTTGTTCTACAGAAGGTTGCGTAATTTCTTGGAGACTCCCTTCAAAGGTATCCCATTTGACTTGGATGAGAAAATAGTTGATTTCTGTCGGATCAAAAATTGCTCCAAAACTATTATCGGGAAACCAAGGTTCTAACAAATCTCCTTTTTTTCCTGTCAGTAAATCTACCATATCTATATAGGTCGGACTTTGGCGTTGAAAATCATTGTTCTTAAAGTGGAGAAATATCCGCCGTATTTGTCGAGCCTTTTCATGTTCTAGCCAAGAAATAGCTACGAGTTGAGCCAATTTTTTCACTGTTTTATCATTCGATTATAATAGATCATCTGAATCTGACGCACGGGAAGCTTTAGCTTGAGCTTTATCGGTATCGGTACTAACAACAAAGCTGTGTAATTGCTTGATACTTTGAGATGTAATCATGAGCAGAAACTCCTTTGATTTGAAGATTTGTGGAAAAAATAAAGACGCTAAATGATGGCTAAACTCTGTAAAAAAAATTTCCTTAAGAGGCTAAACCATAAAATCGTTGAGGATTTTCCCAAACGATTTTTTTAACGATCTCCTGAGATAAGCTGTCTTCAAGTCCTATAACTTTTTTTACTCCATCAGCCTGATGATCCATGTGAGGATAATCAGACCCGAAGATGAAGTTATCAGAACCGATAAAATCAATGACCTGAGCCAAACAAGGTTCAGAGGGTTCCCCTGCAATGTAACACTGACGGCGGAAATACTCCGATGGTAGTAATTTTACCCGATCTTGGACTTCCCAATGTAAATTTTTATACTCTTCGTCAAGCTTCCATAACCAATAGGGAAGCCAACCACACCCGGACTCTAGAAACGCCACCCTCAGCCTCGGATGACGTTCTAACACCCCCCCTTCAATTAAGGCTAACAGTGCCATCATTTGTTCCATCGGGTGAGAACAAGCATGAAGCGCAAACCGACTATTAAATCGCTCTGCACCAGTGGTGGGTAAGCGGCTATGAGTGCCTTCATGAATTCCTACAGCCATGTCCAAATCCTCGCAGGCCGCCCAAAAGGGTTCATAGGCTAGATCGCTCAAAATTCTGCCTTTAACCGGGTTAGGGCGCAAAAAAACCGCTTTCCAGCCCAAGTTTGCGCTGCGGTGTAGCTCTTTGACCATATCTTCGGGATCATGTTGATTGACTGCGGCGACTCCTTTCAGTCTAGCCGGGTCATAGCTACAATATTCTTCTGATAACCATCTATTATAGGCACGGACAAAAGCCCCCATCACTTCGGCGGGTAGGCTATCAATGGCAAATAACCACAGTCCATAGGTAGGATAAATAAAGGCCCTATCTACCCCCATTTGTACCATTGCTTGAACATGGGATTCCGGGTTATAGCGATTGAGATAAGCCTGGGGATGAGCTTGCATCATCTGCTTATTCCCTTCTGCTTGGACTTGTGGGGAGATTTTTTGACTAATCGGTTCTCCTTTGATTTTCATGTCAGCAGAAGGAGCAAATTCCCTAAATTTAGGTTCTAGGTATTGGCCCCACATTGCGGGGGGTTCAATGACGTGGGAATCAGCATCAATAATTTTGTACCCATTGAGCATAGCGATTTTTCGGCAATTTTCTACCTAAATTATATTTGATTGGGAAAAAGCTATCGCTTTTTTGCTGCTTTCTTTTCATCTCCTAAAACTCCATGGATTGATTGGGTTAAACTTGATACAACACTTTATTAAACTTAACGAATGGAAGCGATTGAATTTAAAATGATTCTTCATCATGGCACAGTTGTCATTCCCCCTGAATATTCCTCTAAGTGGGAAGGTAAGGCGATTCGTGTGATACTTTGCGGGGTGAAGTCATTCGCTTGATTTCTGCTCGTCGTGCTACAAAACAAGAGAGAAAAACTTATGAGAAAGGAATATGATTTTTCTAAAGGAAAACGAGGGGCGCTCATTTCCTCTACGGGAAAAACACGCATTACCATTTATCTAGATGATGAGATTCTAGCTTATTTTCGAGAACAGGCTGAAACCGCAGGAATGGGTTATCAAACCCTAATTAATGAGGCTTTAAAACAATATATCCAATCTCCTTCTGAGCGATCGCTCACTCAGTCCGATTTACGTCGTATTCTTCGGGAAGAATTATCGGTTAGGCGATCGCTGTGTTGTTCTGAGGAATAGCGATCGCTTTTTAATTTTTTCTGGTCAAAGTTTAGTTAAACGGTAAGAGGGGTAATTTTGTAAAGATGTGCTAAATTAGAAGCTTTTTGTAGATCACCTTGACGAAGGGCTTCCCGGACATCATCTAATTTTTGAGCGTCTTCTAATGATAAATAGGGCGACCATCCTTCGGGAGTCTCAATCAGTTCGACTTCCACTTCAGCCATGTACTCTCCAATGTGGATGAGTTTAATGTGAGGCTTTTTTGTCATGGTTTTCTCCTTGTAAAATCACTTGACCAACGTGCTGGATCAGGTCTATAGGCAGTGACTAGAACAGCAGGCGATTCGGTATTCTTGGCTATACCCCAAACCACATGAACGGGTTTACCCTGACTATCTTTCTGTAAGACTAGCACACAACGCCCTTTAGGATATTCCGGGTAATCTTCGAGAATGACAGCTTCTCTAATACCCGTTATCACATCCCTTACCAGAATACCGTCATTTGCTAGTTCATCGTAGCCATGGGCTGATATTTTGACTTGCCCACGGGAAAGTAAAGCCAGAACTAATTGGAAGGTTATACTCATCATCCAATAATAGCATCTCTTTATTCAAGGAAGAAGGCGATCGCTGTCTGTTTTCAAGAATTGCGATCGCTTTTTTTGCTGCTTTCTTTTCATCCCCTAAAACCGCTACAAGTCAGAGGGTAAAAGGGTTTTGAGGATTTCAGATGTCTAATTAATTCATTTGTTCTACTTTCAGGAATGAGGGAGTCATACCATAAAGTGACCCTTTAAATCTAATACAAATCTAATATAAATCTAATATAAAAGTTAATATTCTACTCAAAAAAACCTATTAGAAAAGTATTAACTTTAGAGATTGCCATTACTCAAAATAAAACTTATTCTGGTATCAAAGGTGATTAAACAAATCACTTTTAACCCAAAAGACAAGGCATTTTGCCTCAAAAAATCTCGTTAACTGGAGAAAATACTAATGACAACTATTACATTGGTTCAAGCCGCAGCACATGATGCTAATCATATTCGTTTAATGACAGCACAACCCATGAAGGTTCACCTAACACGTCTGGCAGGTGGTGCAATTCAATTTACTTGTACTAATCGCTTCGCCACCATAGCCGTTGCAAGTACAGTTGATATCACCTATGACGCTGGTGTTCCACAACAACATGAAACTATTCAAGTTAGTTCGGTAATGCCATAACCATTGCATGGTTGATGCTTAATCGTGCCGTGCGACTTTTCCATGAGGTGCAATTCAAAGTACCCAAATTTTCCAAAATCCAGTAACTAACTCAGGTAAACCTGAATTAGAAGTAGCGAATTGCCAGTAATGCACACAAAAAAAGACAAGATATTTTGTTTAGTACAGCAAAAAATCTCGATAGTGCAACCTTCCAATAGCAGCCGATCTTGTAGGTTGGGTTGAGGCAACGAAACCCAACACTATAATATAATAACCCTAAAAGTTTACATCTACATGGGAAAAGGATTTAATTCTTCTTCGGTTAAAGCTTCTTTTAACCATCCCATGCTAACAGGAACATTATACAATCTTCGCGCACTTAAACGCTTCCAAATATGACGCATTCCGGGGACAATGACTTTAGCTACTCTTAAACCAATATCGGGACGAGTCTGATCTAATACTAACATTTCCATCCCCTTTGACTCAACAATTCGCTGACACAATTTAACATCGGCCGATTCAAGTTTGAATTGGATCACTATCTGATCTACCTTTATAGAATACCTCATTGGGGGTTTGATAGTCAAGACATTTTCGAGGACGATTGTTAATTAAGTTTACGGCTCTTTCTACCTCCTCTGGCTTAATGATTTTAAAATTTGTCCCTTTGGGAAAAAATTGTCTTAACAGTCCATTGGTATGCTAATTTAATCCCCTCTCCCAAGAATGATAAGGAGTAGCAAAATAAAAATCTGCTCCTAGTTTCTGACTCAACTCTTGATGTCCACAAAATTCTTTAACCTTGTCACAAGTAAGGGTTTTTCTTTTGTCAGGGTGAATCTCTTGGAAAAGTTTTTTTGTGACAAGGGTTGATTTCCGATGCGGTTTTGTTTTTGGCTAATCCTGCTACTAAAAATTTCGAGGCTTTGTCCATATATGTAACGAGAAATCCTAGATGATTGACTCCAATCATTGTGTCACTTTCCCAATGACCGATTCCAGTTTTCTAGTCAGAAATTGCTGGTCGCTCGCAGATATCTACACGCATCAGAATCCCTCCACGCTTACTTTATGCTCCATTTTGACTCTTTCTTTTTCCCCGTCCTTGACGTAGGCATTCTTGATACTTTCCACAGTCTCGATAGTTCTGATAAATCATTTGATAGATGGTTTCATGACTGAGCGATTCTTGACCAGCTTTTTTCAGACGACCTGCTATTTGTTCGGGACTATGATAATCTTTCAATCCTTTTTTCACCAACTCTAAGGCCGACTCGCTGACATTTTAAAAGGGTTATTTGGCATTTTTTGTGCGCGTCTCGCTTTCAGCTTGTGCTGTGTCAGGTAGATAGCAACCGAGGGAACTTTGATTCCTTCTTAATTCTCGTGATATCGTGCTTTGATGACATCCGAGCCAGACAGCCATTTGCCGTTGAGATAAATTTCCCTCTTGACTAAGTTAGTAGAGCAAGTTTCTTTGGTTCTTCGGTTTGTCTTATGCAATGGACGGGTTTATAAGGAATGAAACCCTTATAGAGACAGACGTTGCTGTGATTTTTGTCAACTGTTTTCGATCTAGAGCGAACTAATCCCCCTATCGAACCATAACAAGTAACGAAGAACCGTTTCTTTGTTCTATGTTAAGATGTTTTCGGCTCATTTTTGGGTCTGATTTGTGTTTGTTAATGATCAGACAGTACCTGATGAGCCTTTCTTTGTCAACTCTTGAGGTTGATGCGTTTCATTTTTGAATTGGCGAAGTACGGGCGAAGCATTCGGATAGAAAATCTCTGGTTTCACCGATAGGTTATTGCCCGAATGCTTCGCCCCTACAGGACGCGGGCCGATGAAGACGCAAGGTTTGGAAGCACGATTCTCTCAAAATCTTGCACCTGCAAGCCCTAAATACTTTAACTTTTGGCGATTTAGAATCAGGTGACAAACTAGCATTTTCCCCTAATCGAAGCGAAAAAACCCCGCATGACTTCGAGAAATCACCGGGGTTTTTAGGAAGAATAGGGATAGGGAAGGAATTTAACCCTCGGTTTCCTCTCTGGTTTGGATAAACAGAATCAAGAGGAAAACGGTGGGGACTAGGACGAATAGGATACTAGCGATAAAGCCGAGATTATTTACCTGCATGAGTTAACTCCCTTAAGTGACAACGGATTTGCATTAAAGATTAACTCCTAGAATATCATCCCAGAGGGCGTTGCTGATTTGAGAGGGGGACTGGGAATTATGAATTGGGAAGTGGGAAGTGGGAAGTGGGAAGTGGGGAGTGGGGAAGTGGGGAAGTGGGGAAGTGGGGGAAAGGTGGTTATCTTTTCGTCCCCTTGGCCGGCGCGTCTTTAAGTGGTACTTTTGGATCCCACATTCCGCACCCTAGTCGTTGAAATCAAAAGTTGCTCTAGCCCTTGTATAGTAAGACTTTTAGCGATTACTAAGAATTATGAAGTGTCACACTCTAGTCAGCGATCGCATTAGCCTGTAATTCAGAGCCAGCAATCGTTTTGACGATTTGGATAAAATTTTCAATGTGACACTTTAGGGTGCGGAATGTGGGTTGGATCAGTGGCGATGATGTGAAGATCGATATTTTTCTGCCAGATCAGGCGCATGAGTTTTTGGGTGAAAGAACCTTTGATGAAATGCTTCCAGCGCGATTGACGGCTCTCCCCGATCACAATCTGGGTGATTCGTTCCTGTTCGGCCACTTCGGCGATCGCTTCGGCCACCTGATAGCTTTTAACCCGTAAGAATTTCCCCTCGAATTCCCGACATAAACGTTCGCAGGTTTCGATATGTAACGCCTCCTCTTTGGTGAGAAAGCGATCAGGGTTATCGACGAAAATCACAAAAAATTCCGCGTTCATATACCCCGCTATCCGCGCTCCTCGACGCAATAATCGTAAAGAGTTGGGATAGGTGGAAACACAAACTAATACCCGTTCGTGAACGGGACAGAATTGACCGATAAATGTCGAATTACTCGCTTCTTCTTCTACTGTATCGGCCACTTCGCGCAGGGCGAGTTCCCGGAGAGCGATTAAATTACGCCGTCGAAAGAAATTATTTAAAGATGGTTGGATCTTTTCGGGAGCGTAGATTTTTCCCGCTAATAATCTTTCCTCTAGGGTTTCAGCGGTGACATCTACCACAATCACTTCATCAGCTTCCTCCAAAATTCGATCGGGTATTCGCTCCCGCACCACCACCCCAGTGATTCGGGCGACCAGATCGTTTAAACTCTCGATATGCTGGATATTCACGGTCGAGTAAACATCAATTCCCTGGGATAAAATTATCTCCACGTCCTGAAAGCGTTTCTCTCGCTCCGAACCGGGTGCGTTTGTGTGAGCCAATTCATCAATCAGACACAGCTGCGGTGAGCGAGCGATAATCGCTTCCGTATCCATTTCCGAGAGAGTGAATCCCTCTTTCTCTAGGATTTTTCTCGGTACGATTTCTAATCCCTCGGCTTTTTCGGCGGTCTCTTTTCTGCCGTGGGTTTCAAGCAGTCCAATCACCACGTCGGTTCCCTGCTTTCTGAGACTATGCCCCTCCTCCAGCATCTTGTAGGTTTTCCCGACTCCCGGGGCCATCCCGATAAAAATTTTATGTCTTCCCCGTCGCACAATTGTCTCCTTTTTGGCAACTTGCCTTGTAGATTAATACTAAATCCAGTTATTAAAAACTGATTATTTATTCCCTCTTTTGCCGGCTCTTCTGGTTTCTGTGTGGAAACGAGGTCTATACTGATAGTTTCTTCGACAAAATAGTCCTAAAAGTGTTACCTGATAAGCATTTCACGATTCCATAACCAAAAATTATCACACAAAGTCGAGAAGAGCCTTTTGCCTTTTGCCTGTCCTAATATGTAGCCTATACTCAACGGATTTAGTATGAGACCATTGTTCAAAAAATTGCTGAAACTCCTCAAAATAATTAACGGTTACTGCCAATTTCATTAACTCGTCTAAAATCGATAATAAGGACATTTTATCGACCGCTTGCTCAATTGACTTGGCGCGATTATCGGTAAATAAGCTCTTTTACCTAGTCATGGCGCTGCCCCCTAGACGACTAGAAAGAAACTTCACCAATAAGCTAGGACGCATTCTAACCGCCTATCCTTAGATTAGCTTAATCTCCCCGATCCTTTTACTGTTGCCTTTTACGGGATTGCAATAGTGCCTCGTCTCAACAGACAATTTAAATTCCCAGGCAATTTATCATCTAACCCTGACATTAGCCAACTTTGTTAGATAAGAACTTTTTTAATAATTATGATCGGCCTATAATAATAACTGTAGTCACCCCTATCCTTTAGGAATAATTCTCGGTTTAGGGTTGATGTCCTTCAGCGCAAGCGAGATTGGTTATGAAAATTAGCGAACTAGAAAACTACTTGGCTCAAGTTAAGTCAGAGATTGGTGACATCGATATCGTCTATCAATGTCGCAACCAGCACTATAGTTGGTTGGACAAAATTAGAAGCCATCAACTGAAAGTGTTAAAAAATACCGCAGACACTAAATTATTAATTTCTCTGCAATAGCCATTTTGTCTTGCTAGATGCCGGCAATGCCATAGAATCCGCCTAATTTGCTTAACAGTTTATCTTTTCTTCCCTGTCGATAGGTTCTTAAACCAGCCGCGTCGCCAAAAGAAAATGATTAAACTGAAAGCAACGGTTAGCATCGATACCCAGACGAACACATAGCCCCAATACCATTCTAATTCGGGCATATTATAGGGGGATTTATCAGTATTAAAGTTCATGCCATAAATACCGACAATGAAGGTGAGAGGGATAAAAATCGTCGAGATTACCGTTAAAGTTTTCATAATCTCGTTCATTTTATTACTCACGGAAGACAGGTAAAAATCCATTAAACCATTGGCAAATTCCCTGTAATTTTCGATAACATCGAGGATTTGTACCACGTGGTCATAACAGTCCCTTAGATAGGGTTTAATCGTTGTATCGATGACAATATATTCATCGCGTAAAAGCGCATTGAGAGTGTCCCTTTGCGGCCAAATTGCTCGTCGCAGGGAGAGTAATTCCTGACGTAGTTGGTAAATTTGTGATAAAGTCTGTTCCGTGGGACTAGCTAAAATTTCGTTTTCTAACTCCTCGATTCTTTCTCCGTAGGACTCTAAAACAGGAAAATAACCGTCAATAATAGCATCCCAAATCGAGTAGGCTAAATAACCCGATTTTTGCTGCCGGATGGAACCTTTATTTAAACGGATTCTTTCCCTAACTCCCTCTAAAGAATCGTATTGTCCTTCTTCCTGCACGGTTAAAACATAATTCTTCCCGACTATTAAACTGATTTGTTCTAGCAAAAAACCCTGATGATCGATTAGGATGGCCATTGGCACTATAATTAAAAGATAATTCTCGCATTCTTCCACTTTTGGTCTTTGGGGAATACTGACTATATCCTCAAGGGTTAGGGGATGTAAATGAAAAATTTCCCCCAACTCTTGCAGTTTATCTTCATTACCCAAACCGACGATATCAATCCAAGAGATGGAATCATTCGATAAATATTTAAGACAGTCTTTTGGTAAGAGATTATTAACTCTAGTGGCTTGTTGGGAGTTATAATTAATTAAAAATATCTCCGTAGCAACGGCATTTTCATCGATGGTGATTAACCCCGGCATCGTCCCAGGTTGGTTATAGTGATAATCATAAAGGTGGGGTTTTGTCCTGGAGTATTTTCGCCCTTTTTTATACCTAGTTAATCTCTTGTTATTGCTCATAGTCGAGATCGATCGCTATTTGCCTTTTTCTTAGCATTAATCGCTCAAAAATGCCGCAATTTTTAGCTAACTTTAAGATTGTCCAAGACTGTTAAAAAACGAATATTAAACGTAAATGCCAATTATTAGCCGTTTCTCTCTCGATTTCGATGCGACGGATAAACTCGCGAAAATAAAAACGGCGCTCGATTTCCGATAAATCTCGCCAAAATTGCGGAAAAGCAACGGCACGAGCGATAATAGTCAGGTTATCGGGGGGTAATTGGTCTAAACGTCCTTGAATCTGCGCGATCTCGTTTTTCAGTTTATAGGCCCGTAGATTAGCCGTTTCTTGATCTAAAATTCCCGCCGCTTCTAGGGAGGGCAATTGCGACAAAATATCGTTTTTTTGCCCTATTTCCTCGCTCATTCCCCGTTTGATCGCCTCTAAATCCGGTAAAGATATATGAGCGATCGTCGGTGGTAGGTCTTGACAAATGCGCTCGATTGTGCTATGAAGAATTTTTTCATAAGCGATCGCCGAACATTTTTTTGTCCGGGGACATTGCAAAGGTCGCAAATAGAGGTATTCTGTGCCTTTTCCTCGCGCTGTCACTTTGGTAATTGTCATCCCCGATTGACATTGACTACAGACGACTAAACCCGCTAAGGAACGCGGTGCGCTGGCACTGCGGGGGGGTAATTTGCGATTATTTCTCAGGATGCGATCGATCTGGGCTGCTTCTTCCCGGGAGATAATCGGGGTGTGGGTATCGGGGATAATATCTTGACCGAGATAGCACAAATCGCCGCGATAAACGGGATTAGTTAGCCATTTATGGGCAGTAGCTACCGATATCTTTTTGCCGTAGCGTTTTTCTAGATAGCGCACCGTGGAACGCAGGGAAGCAGAAATCAAAAAGCGATCAAAAAAGTCTTTGACTACCGGTGCGGTACTGCGATCGAGTATATAACGCTCCTTGCCACGACGATAACCGTAGGGTGCTTTTCCGGGGGGAGGCAAAGCTTGCAGACGATTGTGAGCGTGACCTGCTTTTAAACGATTACTTAGTTCGTTTTTTGATATTTCTTGCAGAATCTTGGCAAAATTCAGCTTATAATCTGGGTCTTCCAGGGCAATTATATCTATGTCGAGGGCTTCTAAGGATTGTAAAATTTTGCTAACTTCCGTGCCATTGTCTCCCAATTCTGCTAGGCGACGCAGGATCAGCAGTCGGGGGGGAGTCTCTTGACAATCGCGGAGCAGTTGCTGCTGTTGTGAGCGATCACCAAAATCCTGATACACTTGTTCGGGAGAATAGGCCGAAATCGAGATATCAGGGGGACTATCGAGTAGGGGGTTAGTATAGGTGTAGGCAATAATTTTCATGTTTTGCCAAAATCCTCCTATAGATAGGGTTTGCGGCAAAAAGTTGTTCGTGGGGGTAGGGTGTGGGGTGTAGGGTGTAGGGTTTTACCAGTTTTGAGGTGGCCAATTACCTAATTTTCAGGGAAAAAGTGCCTAACTTTCCCCCCCGATCACTCCCATATCTGGTACCTTTTGATTGACAAAAAGTCTAAAGGTCTTACCCAATAAGGTTTTTAGATTTATTCAGCCAGCCCTATTTACTGTTTACTGATCACTGAAAAAAGCATCCATGACGCTAGATAATTTTCGCATCAGTTTTGCTCCTCTATCTTTGCAGGAAGTATATCAATTAGCCGACGATGGGGCTAATGGTGCTGTTGTACTAATGAGTGGCACTGTACGGGAGCAAACCGACGGTAAACCGGTTATTTATCTTGATTATCAGGCCTACGAACCCATGGCGATCGAAGTTTTCCGGCAAATTGCTCGGCAAATTCGGCAAACCTGGCCCGACACCAATCGAGTTGTCATTCACCATCGCACTGGTAAGCTCAAAATCGGGGAAATTAGCGTTTTAGTAGCGGTGGGTTGTCCCCATCGAGGGGAAGCTTTCGCAGCCTGTCGTTATGCTATTGATACTCTCAAGCATAATGCCCCCATCTGGAAAAAAGAATACTGGTCTGATGGTTCTAGTCAATGGGTTAGTATTGGCGCTTGTGAAACGGCGCCTTAGGTCTAATAACGTAAAATCAAGGCGATTTTTTGGTAATCGTTCAAGGAATCCTCCTCGACTAAAGCTACACGTCCTCCCTTGGCCAATACCGCTTCGATAATTTCATCCACTGCATCATCGATTACCTCCGTACCACCGACATTTTCCACCAGCACTAAATCACCGTTTTCGCCTAAAACTGCGGGTACATGATAGTTTTTCTCCACTAATAACAATTTTCCTCGACCTTCCTGCGCTAAACGCCATACTTCTCCCAGGGTAGAGATAACTTTTTGAGCGCTGACTGCCGCATCTAAAGCTTGCAGAGCTTCAGTTTTTTGAGTCTGACGCACTGAGTGCATAATCGGCAATACCTGTGGCATTAATTCTGACAGTGAGGTTTTGTCAAAATTGCCAGTTAAAGTACCAACAATTGCTGATGTGTACTGTGAAACTTCTTGAAAGAAGGAAATTTGACGAACCACTCCACCCACAATCAAAGGGGAAGAATCATCAACGTATTCACCAAGAGCATTATCTACCTGTTGGAAAAATCGTCGGATTCTATCATCTAGATAACTGGTATCGGCATCAAAAGGCAGTGGTGCGGTGGCCCCCGGTCCAGTCATTTCTAGGGGAAAATTCTGATCGCGAATTTCTTCGAGAGTTTCTCCTGTACCTGAGATTAAACGAGTAGAACCCTGACTTAATAGTAACAGCCAATAGGGTTGTTCTCGATGTAATCCATAAACTAAATCCCGTGTAGCAAAGGTTTTATCGATGATAACTCTTGCCTGGACAGAAAAAGGCAGGTTATAAAGCTTGGCAATATCCGGGCCAATGTAGAGAGCTAATCCATCTAGAGTATAAGGATAATCTATTTCAGCCACTAGACTATCGAGGCGATCGAACAAAGGTTCGATTTCACGTTTAGAGAATTCTTCCGATAATCGGCGCTTTGCTTCATCGACCAAATTTTTAACAAGAATAGGGTCTTGTTTGTTATCCGGTGAGGTGCGATGGGTGGGTAAGAGAATGGAAAGGGCGGGTATTTGAGTTAGGGATTGTAGTTTCTTAAGTTCTTGACGAGTAATCATTGACTTTCCCTTGATTTATAGGGTTAAGGAGCTAAAAATACTGGCTTTATCAAGATTTTACGATTTATTCAGTATTCAAGCTAACATTTTAGGGAAAAAGTGTAATTATATCTAGAAAATTAAGAATTTATACTGAATTGCTTTGGTAGAGATTGAGTGAATTTTTAACGAGAAAATAGGAATATTATTGATTTATCGATCGTCCACCATCAGGACAGAAAATATTAAGGATGGGTAAATAAACCCATCCTCGGAATAATTAGGCCGCTATGGCGGTTTTTTCCGCTATTAATGCCTCTTGGCGTTGGAATTCGGCTAATTGTGCCGTAATTTCATCCCGAACAATCTGACGGTATTCCAGGAAATGCTCGTTGTGGGCGCAGACAGTGATATAGTGTTCGGCATTGGCGGGATTATGGCGCAAAATACCGAATAAATTCTGCCAGAATTTCCAGCGAGTGGAACGTTTAAAGCCCTGTCGCCAGATAATTACCGCTAGGGCATAGAGATCGGCCCGGCGAGGCAGTTTAAAGGCTGGTTTAGCTTTAGGTGCGCCTAATTTCAGGAAACAGCGATAGGTGCGATCGAGAAATACCTCCGGATCGTACAATGTCCAGAAGGCTTCAATGTATTCTGTGGCAATATCTTCGATCGGCCGGGTGGGAACGAAATTCATCAGGGTACTTTGGTTAATGTCCTGTTTCCCCGTTAATCGTAGTCGTCCTTCTTTTTCCAAGCGAGTCCATAGGGCGGTATTGGGTAAAGCTTGTAACATTCCAAATAGAGCCGTAGGAATGGCCGCTTCTTCGACAAAATTAATGATGCGCTCGGCTGCTCCTTTTTTCTCGCCATCAAAACCGATGATAAATCCCGCCATGGGGCGCAATCCGGCTTTAATAATCTTTTCTACCGTCTCGGTTAAGGAACTACGGGTATTTTGGAATTTTTTGGTTAATTGTAAACTTTCTTCGTCGGGGGTTTCAATACCTAAAAAGACCGCATCAAAATAACAATCGACCATCATTTCCATTAATTCGGGATCGGCGGCTAAATCCACCGATGCCTCCGTGTTAAACCGGAAAGGGTACTGGTGTTCTTCTTGCCAAACCTTTAATTCTTTGAGAAGTAATTTAACGTTGCGCTTGTTACCGATAAAATTATCATCCACCATGAACACGCCCCGGCGCCAACCTAATTCGTAGAGATAATCTAATTCTTTTAATAATTGTGCGGGGGCTTTGGTGCGGGGTTTACGACCGTAGAGAACGATAATATCGCAAAATTCGCACTGGAAGGGACAGCCCCGCGAAAACTGCACCGACATGGAATCATAAGCTTCAAAATCGAGCAGATCGTAGCGGGGGATCGGGGTAATTGTCACATCAGGTTTTTCTGTGGTGCGGAAAACACCTTTGGTTTCTCCTTTTGCCAATGCTTCCACAAACATCGGGATGGTGATTTCTCCCTCATCGAGAATCAGAAAATCGGCCTCAGCAACTTCGTGGGGGATAGAAGTGGGATAGGGACCACCCACGGCCACCAGTTTACCCCGTTGTTTGGCTTCGTGAATTTGCTCGATTAAATCTTGACGTTGCACAATCATGCCGGAAAGAATCACTATTTCGGCCCAGTCCCATTCTGCTTCTGTCACCGCCCGAATATTGCGATCGACCAGTTTAAATTCCCATTCCTGCGGTAAGATCGCCGCCACCGTCACCATACCCAAGGGAGGAAGTAAGACTTTGCGATCGACTAATTCCAGAATTTTGTTATAGGACCAGAAAGTCGGCGGAAAAACGGGATAAATCAGTAAGGCGCGCATATTCACTCCTCGCTCGATGGCGATCGATTCTTGACCTTTCGCTTGATTGTAATCTTTTTCGGTCAGGGATGGGAAAACCGTTATTTAGTCTGAGAACTAGGATCAGGCTTGATTTTCGGCCGCCATTGCCCACCCTTGACCCTACCCCCATAAAAGTTTATGGCCAACATCAGTAAAATTTATGTAAAGAAATGTTGCATAGTTTGGGAAGTTATGTTACATTAAATATCAAGCACTTGACTTAAACGCAATTTTCTTATAGGAAGGCAATTCACCATGGATAAGCAAGAAAACAAACTCGGTTTCACCGCTTTCGCTGAAAACTGGAATGGTCGTTTAGCCATGCTCGGTTTCGTTATTGGCGTAGCTACGGAATACTTAACCCACAAAGGCATCCTTGCTCAGTTAGGCTTGATGTAATTTCAGCCTCGACTGCTGTGCATCTACAATCATCTTGAATAAACTGTAAAAAAAAGGGGAGGAGCATAGCTCTTTCCCTTTTTAAGTGGGAGGTTGGAGAGATTTTTCAGTGATCAGTAAACAATAATCACTCATGGTGAAGCTAATTAGTGGGCTCTCCTCGACTTTGTGTGATCATTAGTGCTGATCATTCCTAGTAGTCTTGCCAGACAAGGCTTTAAAAACTATATTTCCAGAAAATTATCGGCTGCATCTCCTAAGTAGGTAGGCGTTAAAAGTTGTCAGATCCCCCCGCCTATCGGCACCCCCCTTATCAAGGGGGGCAGGGGGGATCGAACCTAAAATCAATTTTTAATTTAATTATAACCAGCTACTTATTTGTGACTTTCCTTCACCTATAGGTGAGCAGCAGCAGTTATTCAAATACAATAATATTATTGCGCCAATGGTAGGGGCGCACCGTGGTTAGTGAGTTTATCGAACTGCGTGCGCCCAAAACGTACTCTAGATATTTCCACTAAATTGAGATGTACCCAAATTATCCCTATTCTTTTTCCTTCCACACAAACACCAGAAGAGCCAGTAGTGATTAGTATCAATAGGGTAGAGGGAATCTTGAAGAAATTAGCCAAAATCCCAGAAATGTTGAATCGGTACATAAAACTTGACATACAAGCTGACAAGAACAGGTGTTCGCCCAGAGAGCTTAATTTTCAGTTTAGGGACTTGCGTGGCAATAATATCCCAGCCAGAAAATCGCTCTGTAGAAGAATCAGACCAGCCAGATGGCACATTATCAAAGCGCAAGTCCCTTAGCTGCGGGGGCTCTCGAAGGCTCTCGCCCTACTTAGGGTGATCAGCAAACCTGATCGATCGGAGGGCGCAAGCTTTGCGCCCCT
>VYLK01000388.1_pt1 | contig 16215 bp, 13 predicted proteins | sample 5114321 | NCBI WGS metagenome assembly VYLK01 (sample SAMN12291792, study PRJNA351875) | freshwater metagenome | isolation source: freshwater lake | place: USA: Michigan, MSU2 Lake | collected 2011-08-16
GTGAAGATGGCCGTATAGCTGTTGCCATCCACTTGGGTGAAGTCGCTCAGGGTTCCACCGCTGACGTTCACATCACTGTTGTCAAAACCGGCGACATCTTCGCTGAATTCAAAGGTGACTAGAGAATTGTTGTCTGCGTCGTTCAAGGAAGCATTAACGATATCGACTGCGAGGGTCGGATTGAGCGTGTCAATCGTCACCGTATCCGTACCCGCTCCACCGGTGTTACCGGCCACGTCACTGTAGCTATCGGCTGCCACGGACACCGAGCCGGTGGTTTCCACCGCATCGTCGGCCGTGAAGATGGCCGTATAGCTGTTGCCATCCACTTGGGTGAAGTCGCTCAGGGTTCCACCGCTGACGTTCACATCACCGGCTGTGAAGCCATTCACAGTTTCGCTGAATTCAAAGCTGACTAGAGAATTGTTGTCTGCGTCGTTCAACGAAGCATCAACAATATCGACTGTCACTGTGGGTGGGGTATTGTCGTAGGGAACGAAAACAAATTGCCCATCTACCGCCTTGATACCACCAGTGCCATTGACGGATGTGGCCCGGATACCAAGGACTACAACACCCTGAGCCAATAACGATTCAATCTCTACCCCTTGGTCCTTGCTGTAGCTGTAAGTATAGATATTACCCGCAGTCAGAAGATTGCTGCCATTATGCTCCGTTCCCGTTAACCCCGTATCGGAAATCTTGTCGTACCCATCCCAGACGATACCAGTCCCATTCATATTGAGACTGTTATCCTTCGATAACAATCTGATAGTCCCATCCGCCTTGCTATCGCCATTCGACCACCAGAATGCGTTGAGGTCCATTGACCCCTTCTTCATATCAACAGTCCATTGATTTGTGACCGTGTTGTAAGAAGCGGTGAACCAGAGAGCCTGGGTGGTGTCGCCGTATTCCCAGATGTAAGTGCCTTCCTGCAATGTCATAATAAAAATTCCCAATCAACAATTCTATACACACGGCAGATTCAGGATCAGTCTGGTACATCTTCTAAGTGGAAATGCTTATCCAATAAGGAGTTATCGGTACAAAACGGACAGAAGAATCCCCGTATCTAAATGATAACAGATTATGTAGCGTATGTAACCATTTAGGGGGGGCAAGCAGCCAGTGGCATTGATTCTGTGGAAGGACTCTCCTGGGGTAGCAGAAAGGGAGAATTACTACTCCTCCCAAAGGCGCGAAGGGTTCCTCGGTCATAAATTGCAAAATATTGCGGTTCTGAGAACGCAGGCTCGTCACTACCATCAGCATCTCCGCCCTGAAAGGGTGACAACGAGGTTAAAGTCTAGGCTGGGTGTAGGCTGTGGGGAGTTTTTTGCTGTGAACAGTAAACAGTGAACAGTAAACAGTAATCAGTGCAAAGACAGTAGGAAACTTCTATTTAATACTGCACACTTAAAACTCGCATCTGATAACTGATAACTGATAACTGATAACTGATAACTGCTATAAACCCCCCCAAACTAATCGGGCTGCCCAAAAGGGAATTAACAAAAATAAAGCAATAAAATCAGCCGATCTTAACTGTAATTGGTGCCAGCGCACTTGATGCTGATTGGGACTGGTAAAACCGCGAACCTCCATAGCGATCGCTATTTGTTCGGCGCGTAAAAGCAAATTATCTAGGAATTTTTCCACTACTGTTAACCAGACGTTTAAACTTCTTTTAATCCCTAATTTTTGCCAATCGATCGCCCTAGTTCGCACTGCCCTAGCTAGATTTTGCACTTCTTCTAAAACCAGAGGAATAAAGCGCAAAGAGAGGGTCAGAGTCAGAGAAATTTCCGTCACTGGCACATTAAATCGCCGTAAAGGACTGATTAAATTCTCTAAACCTTCGGTAATTTCTTCTGGGGCCGTCGTCAATAAAAAGAGATTAGTGCTATAAATCAAAGTAAAAATTAGGGTACTAATTCTCACTGCTAATTCCAAAGAACGTCGGGTAACAAATAAACGGCCTTTATCCCATAAAACATACTGATAATCACTTGCTGGCGGTAAATTCAGCCCTTGATCGGGTAAACGCGGCTGAATACTCACCCCTAAACCATCGGGAGTGATAGCAGTAATCAGAAAGACGATAATCGCTAAAAATATCAGCCAGCCCATCTGTTGCCGCCAGACGCGGGGGGGAATAGGTGCCAGCAGGGTTAACAACATTAATAATCCCACCAAAGCTAAACGCCACCAAGCATTAGCCAATAAAGGCGCTGCTAAAAACACCATTAACCAGATAAATTTTACCCTGGCATCTAGTTGATGTAGTCGGGTAATCGGTTGATCGAGATAAAGACCGATGGGCAAACTTCGCAATAAATCCATAAATTAGACCTTGGTGGCTCTATTAACCGTTTTTTCCACTTCTCGCGCCGGTTTGCCGCGCCAGATTAAGCGGATCGGGGTTCCTTTAAAGCCTAACTGTTGCCGGAATTGCCCTTCGATGTAACGGCGATAGTTATCATTAAAGCGCTGGGGATCGTTAACGAAAAGGGCGATCGTGGGGGGTTGACTCGATACTTGCGTACCATAGTATAGTTTCCCCTGTTTTCCGCCCCTGGTGGTGGGGGGATTGTGCCATTTAACCGCATCTTCGATCACATCGTTGATTACCGAGGTACTGACGCGACGACGGTGAGATTCGGCGGCAATATCGACTAATTCGAGGATTTTAGTGACTCTTTGCCCCGTCATGGCGCTGACAAAGATCATTTCCGCCCAATCCATGAAATACAGCCGATCCTGGAGCATTTTGGTGTAAGTATTGATGGTATAGGTGTCTTTCTCCACCGCATCCCATTTATTGACCACTAACACCACCGCACGCCCTTCTTCAATGATTCGCCCCGCTAATTTTAAATCCTGTTCGGTGACACCATCTAGCACATCGATGACGAATAGCACCACGTCAGACCGGCGAATTGCCTTAAAAGCACGGTTAATACTGAAAAATTCGGCTCCATAGTCCACATTCTTCTTGCGGCGAATGCCAGCGGTGTCAATTAACCGATACACCTGTCCTTCTCGTTCAATTAAAGTATCGATCGAGTCTCTGGTGGTTCCCGAAATCGGACTAACGATCGCCCGTTGTTGTCCAGTTAAAGCATTGAGAAGACTGGATTTACCCACGTTAGGACGACCGATAATTGCCACTTTAATCTCTTCATTTTCGGGAATTTCCGCCCCAGGTGGCAAATATTTAATCAGAGCATCAAGTAGTTCTCCTGTACCGGAGCCGTGAATGGCCGAGATGGGGAAGGGTTCACCGATGGCTAATTCCCAGAATTCCGTCGCTTGCAGGATACCCTGTTCCACCGATTCACATTTATTAACTGCCAAAAGTATCGGGACATTTTGCTGTCGTAACCAAGCGGCAATTTCTCGATCGCCGGCGGTAATTCCTGCCTGGCCATCGACGACAAAAATCGCCACACTTGCCTCTGCTAGGGCGATTAAAGCCTGTTCGCGGATTAAAGGGAGAAATTCGCTGTCATCGTTAAAAACTAGCCCTCCTGTATCGACAATTTGAAAATCTCGATCGCACCAGAAAGCTGGTTGATAGGTGCGATCTCTGGTAATCCCGGGTTGATCAAAAACGATCGCCTGTTGATCTCCAGCGATACGATTGACGAGGGTAGATTTGCCCACATTGGGACGACCGATAATAGCGACGACAGGCAGTTTCATAAAGGGAGGAGGGGACGGAAATTAAAGACCCAATATTCTATCATAGCGATTTGCGATCGACCTTGGTTGATTTATCTGTTTCTGTTCAGTGCTGAGACATTGAATACTTTAGTCTGTAGAACTTGGGGAGACAAAAGACTAAAATTCTGCCTATGCAATCTGGTCAACTAGAGAAAATTTTAGGACAAGAGCTACAGCGTTATCGCCAAGAAAAAGGGTGGTCGCAAGAGTATTTGGCGGAAGTAACAGGTCTGCATAGAACTTACATCAGTCAACTAGAGCGAGGATTAAAAAGTCCATCAGTGAGAGTGCTTAGTCATATTACTAATGCTTTAGGTCTGAGGATGAGTGAATTTTTGTATTCCGTAGAGGAATCCCTAAGTGTTAACGAACGACGAGACTAAAAGACTAAAGCAGGCCATTCTAGCCGCAATTGCCTCACCATTAATTGGCTCGATCGAGGATTATAGCTGGGAAGCAATTTTTCATTATGTCAAGAATATTTCTTTATCGGATCCTGCCCTAGGCAGAAGCAAACTACTCTACGATGCAGTGGACAGTAAAACTGCCAGTGGTTGGTCGCTAAAATCTCTACAACTGAATAGTTTAACTACAGATAATACCTTTTTGTTCGTAATTCAACGAGCAGATATTATCAAAAAAGCCATTCAACTTGGGGTTCCCTCTTTGAATCTGCAATCTTCCCCCGCACAACTGGGAACCGCTATTATTCAACACTGGAACGAGAAGATTCGCTCCAGTCAAACTGCTCAAAATGTCATCAACAGCTATGAGGGAATATTGCTAAAAAACCGAGAGGGCAATGAATATGTTTACTGTGAATACCCCCTTAATCCTCTTGATCCCAATGTTTTTTCTTGGGCATGGGCAATAGATAAAAAAACTGGGGGAGTAGGGGCAGGTTTACAGGGAAGCATCGCTGGCAAAACTCAGTTAGTTTGGTACAAAAATCAGAAACAGTTGTTTAGAAGCAGAACAATCCCCGCTGCCGCTATTCGTCTGAGAATTGAGAGAACTCGTCTGACAATAGACCGATATGTGGAGACAATTTTTGCAGCACTACAAACCCAAACTAATAGTCAAGATTTTGTCCCATAGAGTCTGCTACCACTTTGCCTAACAATGGTGGCACAGATTCTCCAATTTGAGAAGCCATATCAGTATAAGTCCCTAAAAAGTGAAAATGATCGGGATAAGAATGTAATCTTGCTGCTTCACGAATTGTGATTGTCCGATTCTGGGTCGGATGAAAAAATCTGCCAGAACCGGGATGAAAAAACCACCTTGTAATTGTTCTTGCTGGTTTATCCCAAGACAGTCGACCATAGGCCCCGCTATAGTGTTTTTTCGGTGCTAATTCAGCAGGTAAATCTCTCGCATCTTGTCCTTCCGCCAGAATTTGCACTCTTGACATTTGAATTGGTGTTAAAGCACGGGCAATATGATTAACAATTTTTTGACTTTGCTCACGCATCTTCTGTTGATATATGGTCTCGGGTTCCCTAGTATAAATTTCGTGCTCATAAGCTTGTCCTGCTTCTAAAGGAGGTAAATCACTAATGGCATCTTTAACAGTAGTAACTGGGGCAATATTTGGTTCTAGTAAGGTAAGCTGTGTCCAAGATTTTACAGCTTTATAATCACTTCTGATATCACCAGAATGAGTTGCTTGGGGAAGGGATGGTAAACGCTCTAGACTAGCTAAAAAAAAGGCTCTTGAGCGAGTTTGTGGCACTCCATAATAAGCGGCGTTTAGGGAGGTAGTAACTACTTGATAACCCCAAGATTCTAACTGTGCTACAATTTCATCTCTGACGATACCGCCATAAGCTTTCAAAATTTCAGGAACATTTTCCATGACTACATGAAGAGGACGAAACTCTTGAACAAATTCTAAGAAAGACTTATATAAATGATTGCGAGAATCATTAAGATAGCGATACCCAGCTGGGATATTTCGTGAAAATCCTTGACAGGGTGGACCCCCAATCAGGGCAGTTAGTTCTTCTCTTTGTAAACCTAAGTATAAGCGCAGTTCTGATGGATTAACTTTGCGGATGTCTTCCTGAAAAGTGCGTGTTTTAGGATAATTATGTTGATAGGTTGCTAATGCTTTCGCATTTACATCAATTGCACAGATAGATTCAAAACCAGCTAAATGAAATCCCGTGGTCAATCCACCCGCACCAGAAAATAAGTCGATAATTTGTTGTTTCATAGTTGAATACTATCGTATTCGGAGCCTCTTGTCAACTAAATATAATAGCGATAGTAAGCTGTACTGCATTTAAACTGCGTATTAAGTATTTTAGTACAAAAGCTCTAGCTATCTCTCCCTACACCCCACACCCGACACCCCACACCCCACACCCCACTCTACCTATACCTTTTAAACGGGATTTAGCCTCACAGGTCTAATGACCCAGAAAACAAGGAAGCGCGAGCGATTCATGTTAATTTTTATTAAGAAGCGATCTTTGATGAGAACAGACAACTATGAACTTCGAGATTCCCAGTGCCGTAAAAACTTGGTCACAATTTGGCCATCCCATTCTCATGTGGGTTTTATTAGGATTAACGATCTATGCGCTCTATTCGGGGCTACAATGGCGACGGACGCGGACAGCAGATAAAGACCTAAAAAAAGAATTATTGCCCAAAAATTTTCGCACTAAACACTATCAAATTGGCTCCCTAATCCTCGCTCTAATGGTGTTGGGGACGATCGGGGGTATGGCGGTGACTTATATTAATAACGGTAAATTATTTGTTGGTCCCCATCTGCTGGCCGGTTTAGGAATGGTGGGTTTAATCTCAATCAGTGCCGCTTTAGTACCTTTAATGCAAAAAGGCAACGAATTGGCTAGAATCACCCATATTACCCTTAATGCCGTCATTTTAGGTCTTTTTGGCTGGCAAGCCTTCACAGGAATGGATATAGTCCAGCGTATTCTCAGCAAAATGTAAGAAAACCTAAACAGAGAGGATGCGTCTGATGACGCATCTCACCCGATAGGAGAGAGAAGAGGGGAGCAAAAAACTGACACTAAATCCAGTTATTAAAAACTGATTATCTATTGCTCCTTTTGCCTATTGCCTATTGCCTGTCCTCATAAGTAGCCTATACTTAACGGATTTAGTATGAGATGCTCCCTAGCCATATCTGTCAATTTTCAGTGAACAGTTCACTGATAACTGATAACTGATCACTGATAACTGATTAAATGCCGTGACTTTTGCCGATTACCCAATGACGACGGAAGAAGCGAGCGAGCGAGGTTTCTTCTAAGGATAAGTAAATCGGTCTTCCGTGGGGACAAGTGCGGGGATTACGGGTATTTTGCCAATCATCGAGTAAATTCTGCATTTCTTCTAAACTTAAAGCTGTACCGTTGCGGATCGCACTACGGCAAGCGGTGGCCACCTGAGCGGTTTGTAAATCGCCCCCTAAACTTAATTCTAGTAAAGCATCAGCCCGATCCTCCCGTTCTTTGAGTAGAACAGGAATACTACGAATTGCCCAAGAGCGATCGCCAAAACTAGCAACTTCTAATCCTAAACGTTGTAATTGTTCGATTTGTCGAGGAGTTAACTGATTTAAGATGATCGGATTGTCTAAAGGCACGATTTCCCAGTTATCCTCTAAACGTTCGTACAAAACCCGCTCATGGGCAATATGTTGTTCCACTAACCATAATCCGTTAGGATGTTCGGCAACTATGTAAGTTTGGTGAATTTGGGCTAATGCCTTTAATTCCAGCCGATTTTTCCTGGATTTCTCCCCTATTGTATAGGTACTTTTTTCTTCGGCAGCCTTGAGAATTTGACTGACGCGCTGATTTTGCGCTTTTTCGGGTATATGTTCGGGATTTAGTCCTAACGCCTTGTCTATGGCTGAAATTATCTGTTCTTGCCAAAAAACGAGGTTATGCAGGTATATTTCCGCTTTAGCTGGGTGACGATTCCAATCGATCGAACGAGGGTTAAGATGTAGATGGAGAAAACAAACGGGATAGCGATCTTTAGGGACTGTGCGAGCGAAAGCTTGAAATATTGCCTGTTCTAACTCCGATGAGCGCACCATTCGCCCATTAACAGCAATTTTAACCCAATCCGGTTGATGACGAGAAATGCGATCGGGCAACCCAATCACTAATTCAATTTGAGCCAATTCTGCGTCAGGAGTCGTTAAGTCAAGTTTTAGGGATGCTAAATCGTTAAAATGCAGAGATTTAACTAATTGCGGTAATATTTGACTGGCATCCTTACCCGGACTGATGCGTAACCAATCTTGATGATCTTGGAAAACCTGCCAAGTAATTTGGGGATGACAGAGAGCAAAATTATGAATTAAAGTCTGTATATCCTTTAATTGTTTGTTAATTGACGGTAAAGCTTGACGACGCACGGGAAAGTTACCAAAGAGATTCTCTACCGTGACGATAGTGCCTATAGCTATAGGAATCGTTTCTAAATTATCCGGCTCGCCCTGGTGATTGTAAAGACAATAACAACCTAAATCATCGTCATGGCGACTGGCAACCCGCAGACGCGCCACCTGTGCGATACTGTGCAAAGCTTCACCACGGAATCCGAGACTGGTAATCTGCCAAAGATCGTCCCGTTGGCGGATTTTGCTGGTACTGTGGGCATAGCTACACAGTTGCAAATCTTCTCTAGACATTCCCCTACCGTTATCCGATACTTGTATTCGCCAATTTTGCGGAGATATATCGATGGTAATCCTATCTGCCCCCGCATCAATGGCATTTTCGACTAATTCCCGCACCACAGCACCTAAAGAGTCGATTACCTCTCCTGCGGCAATTAAATCGATTACGTCTTGGGGTAAAACTTGTATGGGCAAGGTCATCAATTAATGGTTTTAGCCAAGGGCAAACTCGATATATTGTCCCACAGGGAGTGCATGGTCAAGGATTCCCCTCCCTAGCAATTTATCTGCGATCGCTGCTTCCTTGCTATCCCGCTGCACTGATCAAATATAGCGATATTCCTGGAGCAAGTCCAATGAGTTACATATCAGGAGAGGCACTCCTGCAAAACGGAGAATAAATAATCAGTTTTTAATAACTGGATTTAGTCTGATTACCCTAGCGGCAAAAATGTTGTTGATAGGCAATAATCCCTGATCGAGATAAGATTAATTCTGGTGATGATAGGGAAGATAGTAGTGAATAAACTAAGCATTCTGGTTTTACACGGACCGAATTTAAACCTATTGGGGAAAAGAGAACCGAATCTCTACGGTAACATCAATTTAGAAGCGATTAACCAGTTTTTAAACGAAGAAGCTACCCGTTTGAGGGTGAATTTAACCGCGCACCAGTCCAATCAGGAAGGGCAATTAGTGGACTGGATTCAGCAAGCATGGGGTCAGCATGACGGTATTTTGATTAATGCAGGAGCTTATACTCATACCAGTATCGCCATCCGCGACGCACTCTTAGGCACAAAAATCGCCTGTGTGGAAGTACACTTAAGCAATATTTACAAACGCGAGTCTTTTCGTCATCATTCCTACATTGCCGATATAGCTATCGGACAGATTAGCGGTTTTGGGGCCGAAAGTTATCGCTTAGGATTATGGGCATTAGTCGATTATTTGCAAAAGAATGGGAAAATTTAATACAAATGCTCGAACTTCGCGGTTTTAAACCCAAATTTTCGATAAACTAGCGTAGAGTCCGTCTTTAGTTAATAAATCTTCATGGGTTCCCGATTCGACTAATTCCCCGCGTTTAAGGACAAGAATTCGATCGACATTGCGAATAGTGGAGAGACGATGGGCGATAATAATAGCAGTACGATCGACTAAAATCTGTTCTAAAGCTTCTTGAATTAATACTTCTGTCCCCACGTCTAAACTAGCAGTAGCTTCATCTAAAACTAAAATTTCGGGGTTACGAATAGCGACTCTCGCAAAAGCGAGTAATTGTTTTTGTCCTCCCGACAAATTTGCGCCCCGTTCGCGTAAAAGAGTATGATAACCATCGGGTAACTCCTCGATAAAGTGATCGATATTAGTTAATTTAGCCGCTGCCTTCACCTGCTCAAAATCATAATTTTCTCCTAAAGTAATATTGCGAGTAACATCTCCAGCAAAGAGAAAAGTTTCTTGGAGAATCACACCGATATAACGTCTTAATTCCGCTTGGGGAAGATAACGGATATCGATACCATCCACTAGAATTCTGCCCTTATTTGGTTCATAAAGACGACAAAGAAGACGAATAATTGAACTTTTTCCCGCACCGGTGGGACCGACTAAAGCGACTTTTTCCCCCGGATTAATGGTAAAATTAAGACCTTTAATAATATATTCATCTGGTTTATAACCAAACCAAACATTTTCAAAAATAATCTCGCCAGTTTTAAGTTTTTCTGGGAAACAAATCTCCTTATAATTGTTAGAATCGGTGATTTCAATGGGAATACTCATTAATTCCCCAATGCGCTCAATAGCAGTAAAACCCGATTGAAACATGGTAAATTTTTCGGCAAACTGACGCAGGGGATTAAACAGACGTTGGGAGAATAAAATAAAAGCCGATAAAACCCCAAAATCAATGGTTTTTTGGAGAATCAAAATACCCCCTAACCATAATACTCCTGCCACGGCAATTAATCCGATCCATTCTAAAGTAGCTGAGACGGCCGAATCATAAAAAATTGTTTTATCTAGGGAGCGACGATACTGAGTATTGGTAGCGCGAAACATTTCAGCGTTAAAGCGTTCGCGGCGAAATAATTGAACAATATTAACTCCGACTACATTTTCCTGTAATTGGGCATTAAGTTTTGATAATTGCTCGCGTACTTGATAGTTAGCGCTGCGATATTGTTTTTGAAAAAAGATAATTAAAGCAGTGACAGGAAATAACATCAACACCAACAATAGAGCTAATTGCCATTGCAGGGTAAACATGGTGATGATAATAACTAAAATATTAACCAGATCACTGACAACTCCGATCGCCCCACTAGCAAAAACTTCTCCTAATGCTTCCACATCGCTGGTTAAACGAGTGACTAAACGTCCCACGGGAGAGCGATCAAAAAAACTAGAGGAAAGGGAGGTGACATGGCTAAATAAATCTTCCCGGACATTAGCAGTAATTGACTGACCGACTTTCTGCACTAGATAACCTTGTGTTGTCCCTAAAATCAGTCGTAAAATAATTGCAGCCGACAGGATAATAATTAGGGTATTAATGGCTGCTGTTAAGGGCATTCGAGCCAAAAAATCCCAAGTTTGTTCCTTTTGCAAAAGGGAAACCGCTTGACCAATAATTAAGGGTTGGATCGCCCCCGTGAGAGATAGGGGAAAAAGAAGTATTAATGACCAAAATAGCAGGGCTTTTTGCTTTTTTGCGTAGGGAAGTAATCTTAATAATAAGCTCCAGTCATTTTCTTTGACCGGAGAGGACAGAGGGGAGGATGATAGACTCATGAAGTGATTTCCAGTGAAATTCTGGGCAGCCGGGGAGAAATTACGCCCCTATTGTTAACTTTTCTAACAGGCGATCAATCTGAAAATGTTCCCCCATTAATTCTCGAATACCAGCGACTTTTACCTGTTCCTGTAAGCGAATCTTCCCGAAGGCCTGATCGACGATTTCCACGGTACTGAGAGTATCTAAATTTACCGAGAGAATCGGTACTTCTAAATCCTCGGCCCGGCCTAGAATCAGGGGATCCGGAGAGATAGAACCAGTTAAGATTAAACAGGTGGTAGAAGTTTCTAGGGCAGCTAACTGGAGATCTGTGCGATCACCCCCCGTAATCACAGCCATATTTTCCCCCTTGCGAAAATATTCTAAAGCGGCGTTGACATTCATCGCCCCGATCGCTAAACTTTCTACCATCCAATCTAAACGATCGGGCCGACATAATACTTTTGCCCCCAAAAGATGGACAATTTCCCGAACACTAATACTACGCAATAATTTACTAGCGGGTAACAGTCCTAAAACTTCCACCCCTTGGCGGGACAAATAGGGTTTCAGGAGAGATTGTACTTCCTCCCAATCATCGGCCGGGATATCACTAATCACTACCCCCAGCAGCTGATTATTTAATTCCTCTCTTGCTTTCAGCAGACTCTCGGCAATTAGGGGAGAACTATAGCGGGCCACCAATAGGATTGGAGTGTGGAGAATTTTGGCCATCTCCCCCATCGATAACTGAAAAATACTGCCTTCCCAGAGAGTCCCCGGCCCTTCGAGGAGGATAATATCACTGTTAACTCGATCGAGATAACCAGCAAGAATATTGCCGTAGTCCTGTTGATCTACACCTTGTAAACGTTTAGCAACGGAATCCGCATCAGTGTAGATCAGGGGTAAACGCAGCTGATCGGGGGATAATTCTAATAATTGCCGAATAAATTCTACATCCTCATCGACCAATTGCCCATCGACGTATCCCGGACAATTGCCCACTGGTTTGCCGTAACTTATCTCTAGTCCTTTTTGTCGCAAGAGATGCGCTAAACCGACGACAGTTCCCGATTTGCCACTGAGGGGTTCCAGGGAAGAGATAAGTATAGATTTGGCTGATTTCGCCACGATTTGCTCCTTTTAACCCGTAAAATCCCGACTTTTATCCTTCAAATCGCAGCAGTTTTCGATAAAATCCCTGCGAAAAGTCGGCTGAACCTAGCTGCTTAAAGGTTTTAATTGCACCGATTAGATATTCGATCAACTCGGCGTTAATAATCGTCATCTCATAGCTTAGGTCGGCCTGTCCTTCAAATTGTAAACGACAACGGGTCAATTCCGAGGGCAATTTTGATACATACCAAGAGGCCACAAAAGGAATCCCTTCGCTATTTTCTATGTGACGACGACCTTCTAAAGATCCTCCTTGATACAAAGCGATCGCATAGGGCAGGATACTATGTTTGTCCTTGGCATAGTAGGGCATATATACTAACACATCAGCCTTATTAGCGGGTTCTAATTGTTCGATCGTCGGCATAATTAGTTAATTCTTTGCTTCACGGCCAAGTTACCAGTAAAAATGATATTTTTCCTATATTCTAACCGATCGCCCCCAGAATCTCCCGATTGAGAAAATAGGCAGAATTGACGACCAGATCATCCCTCTATACTGAGGTGATCATCGGCTTTGACATCCTCACCACGCCACCTTTTTAGAATGGTCGCGTCAATGGGGTTAACGCTTCACAGGACGCTGCTTCTTTAACAGAAGTCTTATGCTGTCGGACCCGTCCGTTTTTTAAGGTCTCCGATTGTCCACCGGCGACCTTGATATTTACCGCAGCATTGATGTCTCGATCATGAAAAGTTCCACAGAAAAAACATTCCCACTCACGGATATTTAACGCCTTTTTCCCGCTAATATTCCCACAACAGGAACATCGCTGAGACGTTGGCTCCCATCGAGAAATTCGAGAAATTATCAGAAAATCACGCCCATATTTATCAGATTTTGCCGATAGCATATCTCGAAAAGAACGCCATCCTAAGTCTGATCTGGCACGGGACAACTTACGATTTTTAACCATTCCCGATGTGTTTAAATCCTCTAAAATTATCGTTTGTTTTTCACGAACAACTCTAGTGGATAGTTTATGTAAGAAATCAGTGCGAGTGTCCTTAATCTTTGCGTGGATTTTAGATACTCGTTTTCTGGCTTTTTCCCGTCGTGTACTTCCTTTTTGTTTTCTAGAAAGGTTTTTCTGTGCCTTTCTTAGTCGTTTTAATCGTTTCTTTAACGGTTTTGGTGCGTTTATTTTCTCTCCTGTTGAAAAAGTCGCAAAAGTAGCAATCCCTAGATCGATCCCTACAGCTTGCTCGTTATTTGGCAAAGTTTCAGGACGAATCTCGACAACGAAACTAAGAAAATAGCGATCCGCTGCATCTTTAATCACAGTAACGCTAGAAGGTTTAGAGGGTAATGGACGGCTCCAAACGACTTTTAAATCACCGATTTTGGCTAAAGTAACGTGGTGTTGATTGACGGTAAAACCATTGTCAGTAAATCTTGCCGATTGTTTAGATTTACGTTTTTTAAACTTGGGAGGTTTTACTTTCTTTCCCTTCCTTTCTCCCTTACAAGATGCAAAAAAGTTAGAATAGACTGTCTCTAAGTCTCTCAAAAACTGTTGTAAAGGAATAGAAGAAACTTCAGTTAACCACTGTTTTTCTTTGGTTTTTTTAATCTGAGTGATTATTTTAGACAACTCGGTATATTTTAGCTTTTTTTCTCCTTGTTGATAGAGTTCTTGGCAATAAGCTAAGGTATCGTTCCAGACAACACGCACGTACCCGAACAACTGAGACAAAAGCCTCTTTTGTTTGTTGGTTGGGTAAAGGCGATATTGATACCTTGCTTTCATTGTTGGTTTAAAATGTGTCTGTCTGTACCTTATTTTAACTAGGTCTATCAATAATGTCAAGTCATCTACGAAAAGAAAGACACTCTATAATCAGTGATCAGTAAACAGTAAAAAGAAAGTAGGAAAATTCTATTTAATACTGCACACTTAAAAACTCACATCTGATAACTGATAACTGATAACTGATAACTGAGAGGTGCGCCACTGGAAGTTCTCAGATGCTCTATTAAAGATCAAGAAAAGCCGGGAAGCATCTCATTTACGCAAGTGAGAATTATACTTATCCTTAAAGCTGGTTTCTAGCAAAGCTTTCAAAATAGCTTGACATAAAAACCTGATTTAGGGGTTACAAAAGTGAGATGCTCCCAAAAGCCAAAAGCTAAAAGCCGTCGTAAAACGACGCGGTTTTAACCCAAATTTTCGATAAGAATAACAAGACTTTGATCGCTTATCCCCCGATGAGTTTTAATTTTAATTAATTCTTTGCTTTGACACCAAATCCGTTTTTAATAGATGGACTGTTTACCCCCACTTCCCACCTTCTCACTCCCCATATTAATTGCTGGAGTGACTAACAACTTCCGGGACAATCTCTAATTCTTGTTCACCAATTACAGGTAAATGATTTTTCTGTAAACCCATAGCAGTTAAACAAGTATTGAGAGAGTTGATCGCTTGGTTATAATTCTCAATTTTTTGGTTAATTTCTTCTTGTTTGTGGGCATTATTAGCAATTTTTTCCGCCGCTTCCTGTTCTAAGGTTTGTTCTAGATAAGAACGAGCTTGATTGAACTGTTGTAGAATAGTATCGGCTTGTTTTTTTGCCATTGGTATCAATTGATTTTTCAGAGTATTATTAATAGTTTGACGGAAGTTTTTCTGAATTGTCGCTGATACTTTTGGCTCAAAATCTAACTTAAGTAATTGACGGATAGCAGGTTCAGCGTCAAGAATACTTTCACAGTCATAACCTTGGGCAGTTTGTTGGACAGTTTGCCGAAATTGAAAGATAGAAAAAGTGCCTTCGTTGTAAAAATTGTGATTTTCTCTTACATAGCGATCGCACTCTGTTCTCGCTTCGGAAATCAAGACATTAATTAACTGATCTTCTAGCTGTTTTAGCTGATTTTCTATGCCACCATCGTTGCCCAATAAACGATAGATTTGCCGATAATAATCACCTTGTCTTACCGCATCTAAAAGACGCTGACAAAAGCGACTAACTAAACTGGTTGACTCCTCAATTAACACATCTTCTAGCTGGTTAGACAGATAATAAAAAGCTTCTACTAATACTGCTAATAAAGGTGCTGTAGCATTGCGGGGATGGTTTAAAGTCGCTTGTGAGTAAGCATTTCTGACAGAAAAAGTTTTTAATAACTCATCCAATCTTGATACCATTCTCGCTTTTAGTTTCTTAAAGTCTTCCTCGAAGTTTTCATCGCTATTAACCACGATAGCATTGACATAACCATCTATATGTTTAGTTAATTTCTCTCCCACTTCTTTTAACTCTTGATTGAGGTGATTTAACTCCAGAGCTTTCATCGCCTCAATTTCTCGTGGTTGACTTTCTAAATCACGATAAATCCCTTGATAATGATTTTTGAGAGTAATGCAGAGAGATTGTAAATCATCAGCTAAAGTTGCAAACAATTGCGGACGTTTCTCTTCGGTGAGATAACGAGTAATTGCCGTGCGAAATTCTTCGATACCGCTATCAGCAATTAACTGTTCTAGCAAAGGAGTTCCCCACTCGCTTAAAACTCGGAAATAATTTTTATTAGGAGTTTCATAACCGTGGATGGAAACTTTAAAGGGAGTTGCCAGTAATTTACTGGAGTTGACACAATAGTTATTAAACTCGCTGACAAATTGCGGTGTTTCTTCTTGTCCTCCTAAATTTTTAACACTTTCGGCAAAGATAGAATCTAAACCATAACGCTGATTAATATTGGTTTGATTTTTCACCTGATATCCATAAAAACCTGGCTCTTCGGGAATTGTTATGCAAATAATTAACTTAAAATAAAATTCGATGAGAGCAACTACGCTCAAAAGTAGCTGAAATTCATACAGGAAAGGACTTAAGGCACAAATAA
>VYLK01000586.1_pt1 | contig 16204 bp, 19 predicted proteins | sample 5114321 | NCBI WGS metagenome assembly VYLK01 (sample SAMN12291792, study PRJNA351875) | freshwater metagenome | isolation source: freshwater lake | place: USA: Michigan, MSU2 Lake | collected 2011-08-16
GAATAATATCCCAGCCAGAAAATCGCTCTGTAGAAGAATCAGACCGGCCAGATGGCATATTATCAAAGCGCAAGTCCCTTAGCTGCGGAGGCGCTCGAAGGCTCTCCCCCTAGTTAGGGTGATCAGCAAACCTGATCGATCAGAGGGCGCAAGCTTTGCGCCCCTACAGTAACGGATTTTGTCCACAATGTAGGGGCGAACTGCGTTCGCCCAAAAGGTACATTATCAAAGCGCAAGTCCCTAACCATTCTAGGCATTTGATCAATAAAATAATCTGAGTTAGATGTAAATTACTTTCCAATGGCGGTTCATCACTCCAAAATTCGCCCTGCGGTACTTTTTGATTTGCAAAAGGTCTAAAAGTCTTACCCAACAAGGTTTTTAGATTTATTCAGCAAACCCTACCTAAAAACCTAGCAGCTTACCTATTGGGTGTAGGCAGGTAAGTCTTGACTCATTTGATTTAAGTTGCTGGCAATGGCTTTCATCGTCATAAAAGCCGAGCTAAATGCGATCAGTTCATTTAAGGGATAACTTCGACTCTCAACCCGCAAGCTCAGTAATTGCTTCTCAAGAGATTCAATTTCTTCGATGAGCAATCCTAACTTTGGTGGGTTGAGAATTACCTGGGCAGCGATCGCCTCAGCAATTTCATCAAAAGCGATCGCAGTTTGTTGTGCGATCGCTTGTAATTCAGGTAAAAACTTTTGTCGTATTGGTTCAGGAAGCGGTTGCTGCAGCCCATCTTGTAAAGCATCCAATTGAGCCAAGAGTTTTTGTTCGTAGCCGATAGAGAAATTCCAAAAATTTTGGTGTTTGGTTGCTAAAACTGTGGAAATTTGTTCGAGACTGGCAATCTTAACCGAGGCTGGATGTTGAGCGATCGCCCCTGTGATGGCCTGCTTCAGTTGGGCGATATCTGACGGTGGTATCGTATCCTGAAAATAGCCTGACAGCAGTTTTTGATATAGCTGTCCCATTTTCTTAAAAGTCACAGAAAAATCTGTTTCCAGTTGGTTTGTAGCCGATTTTGTCATAAATACAGTGGTCAGCAACACCCCCAGAAACGCGCCTACGGGAACTGAAATCAGTGCAGCCCAAATTCCTTGCTCGAAAAAAGGAAAAATATCCTTCCCAATGGCATCGGCTGCTACAATCGCACCGATGCGAGCGATTGGCGTAAACCCCAGCCAAGCACAACTGAAGTAGGCGAAAAAATAAGCCAGACTGCTACTAAAAGGATTATAACCAAAGGACTTGACCAACAGGTAAATACAGAGAATCGTCAAACTCAAGGAAACAGTGGCCGCCCAACCAATTGCGATCGCTCGACCCCGTGTCGGTTGAATGACAGTGACCACTGCACCTATTATCACAATATCTGCCACCTTTTCGTAAGCAGAAGGATAGGGAAACTCGATGTGACGAATAATAGCCAGTAACAAACCAATAACCAGGCCAAGACTGACAATTTCTCTTAGGCGTTTTAGGGGTATAGGGGCCCATTTGGGAAAGGTAATCAGGTGTCTTCGCCTGAAAGTTGCAGTTACTTTGGTTTTATCGATTATCCTGCCTCCTAATCCTTCGCATTGTTGGATAAATCGAGATACAAGTTGAATAAATTGATAAAACTGTAGTGATTCTTGAACATCATACCGGTCAATCTCTCCACTGGTTCGGAGATGATCAAGTTTACCCCCAATATTCGCTAAATCTTCTTCTAATTCTCTGAGGTAAGGAGTAGCTAAGATTTTTTTGGCGTTACTCAGATCCCTCAAGCTATCAAAGCTGTCGGTAAGATGAGTCGCCAATTGGTGAAATTCATCCCTGAACTGATGCACTAAATTTTGTTCATGCTTTTCGCCATTAAAAGCCATCAGATCAGTTAATTGTCGAGTCAATTGGTTCTGAATTGTCAAGATTTCACTCCAATTTTCTGCCACCAATATCTCACTACCGAATTCATGGGTTGCTTTTGTGAGCGTTGAAAGGCTAGTTTGTGTTGATTTTTTAATCTGATTGAGTAAGTTAAGCTCGTTCTGCTCAATAGAAAGAGGATAATCCCGCTCGTCGCCATCAGTTTTTAGGTAGCGATCGAGGATTTTTTGGAACAAGCGCGGTATATCTTGAAGGATGCCCATCAAGTTCCGGTTGAGATCGGATCGAGTATTCTGGGGCCAAAATAGTAAGGCCACAGCAATTCCCACAGCGATTCCGATCCAGTTATCGATGAGGCGCGATCGCAAATAAAGCCAGATATTTTGTTGTGCTGATGTTCCTACCACTCTCATGGCAATTAAAGCGCCCAGTAGTGTGGCTTGGGAATAAGCGGCTTGCCATCGGTAAGTTTCACAGATCAGGGCGGCTAAAATGTAGGTGAGAGAGGGAATGACAAAAAAACTTGAGCCTTGGATTCCGTAGGCGTTCACCAGGATAGCGGCAATGATTCCCCCCAAAGCACTTCCCCCCAAACGCCCCAAACCTGCGGCGATCGCACCTCCCATCGATGGCTCAATCAGTACAGATACATAGCCAAAGACGGGATAGACAAAGTTGTCTAATACATTTCCTCGGTGCCAAAAGAAACTCGTTAAGAGAGCAGCACCCAGGGAAAATTTCAATCCCTGTCTGATCATTAGCCCGTTTTTACTGTCCAAGGTATCTCTATATCCTTTTTCGACTTACTCATTGTTACCCATTAATCGCTCGCTCAATCCCATATAAAATCAGTGCCAAAAACGTCACCAACCAAAACCAAAGCTGAGGAGGCTCACTATGGATCAAGATGACTAAGACAAAGGCTGCGGCGATAATCCACCACTTAAACCACCAAGTCCACCATTGAGAACGTCTTTTCGGATTTTCCATATTAGGTTTAACCGTTTATTCTAGTCGTTGTTTCTTTCAGCTACTTACGAGATCAATCGCATTTTGTGGTTAACGGTCGTACACCCCTGTAACCCAGCGAAAAGCAGGGGTTATATAACTCACTAAAGAACGCTCTTCCACCACAGCATGGACATCTGCGGTAGTCCCGTTGGTGATTCTTTGGGGCGCTCCCTTAGCTTGAGTCCAGTAAAAACCACTCGGTGTATTGCGATCGACCTTCAGCGCTAAAGTCGCTTTGATAACACTTGCATTGACGGGTATAGGCTTATCGCGATCGTCTTCATCCCTACCCAGAAACAGCTTGCTGGCGAGTTCATTACTTCCCACTATATTTGCCAGTTCTGCCACAGTTACCGGCTGCTGATCGACGGAAACGACCTTAGCGACGATACCCCCATAGCGTTCGCGATCATAGAGATCGGGAACGACTTCTACTTCCTGGCCCGGTTCTAATCGTTTGGCATCACCGCTCTTAAACAAAGCTACCACGTTGGTCTTGGCCTTTAGATTGGAGACTTCTAACGTACCTATGCGTCCCCCCGGGGCCAGAACTTCCCCCGGATTAACAGATAAGTCTAAAATCTGGCCGTTGTACAGACTCACTACATTTTTGTTGGCTTGAATGGTGGTTTTTAAGGTATTAATCTCTCGTTGCTGGTCAGCGATCGCATTGTAACGAAGAATATCACTGGCTGTATCTTGCAGGTCTATTTGCCGTTTTTCTGTGTTTAGTATATTATTCTGGGCTGTCAATGCGTTCATCTGCGCTCGCAGGCTTTCATCAACCCCCTTAAGGCGATCGAGTTCTATTTGGACGCGATTGATACTATTAGAAGCCTCTAGATTATTGAACTGAAATAAATAGGAGGGAAAATCTAGCTTGGCGACAGCCCCCTCTTCGATAAGTTTATCGTAGGCGGCTAGTCTTTCATCCGTTGAGTTCTGGAAATTTTTAAGATATCGAGCATGGGAGAGATAAGCTTCTCGCTGTTTTTGATTACTGGCTAATTGAACTTGAAGTGCTTTAATCTGAAGCTGATTGGCCTTTTGCTGGCGCTCTATTGAGGCTGCATTCAATTGGCGACGACTCACTTCAATAGAGTCAACTCTTTTATCCTGCTGCTTGAGATCTGCTAGTCTATCCTTTTTATCCTTTAATTCTGTTTCCAATTCAGGAAACTCTAAAGTTGCCAGTAATTGCCCTTTTTTGACAGAATCTCCGGGTTGAATCAGGAGGGTTAACACCCGTCCACCTTGACGGGGTTCGATATTAACAATAGAACGAGGAATCAAAATGACCGCTCGTCCTTGAATAGGAGTCGGAATCTTGCCAACTATCGCCCAATAACTCAATCCTCCGAGCAAAAGACCCACCGGCATTAAGCGCAGGATTATCTCCCCTAATCTTCCTGTTGGCTCCGAATATTTAAACGTTTTTTCCGAATTAATTTTAGGATCAATTCCCGTTTTTATTTGCTTATTATCCTGATGTTCTATCCTAGCCTGGGTTGTTTTCTTCGCACCCATATCTGGCTGCTGATGATTCTGATCAGACATAGATTCGGCTTGATTTTTTGCCATTGTAATGAGTAAAAATCACTTAATTTGTAACATGATAAACATTCAGAGGATATTACTTTAGACTAGGAAAATCCCCTGAAAAAATCGCTCAAGCTATTTTTGACATAAGATAACTAGGCTACCTCGAAAGATTTACCGAAGGCTCAAACCTTTAAAATTTCCTGTAAGAAACCTAATAAAGTAGTACACTTGATGCGACCTAAAACAACCTAATAGGGATCAAGTGTTTGAGTCCAACACTCCGACTAGAGAGATAATCTATCGAAGGAGTTTACACCATTCCAGCTTCTAACTTACATAAGGCGTATAGTTCCATTGTAACCCTTCAGGGGGGGGGATGTCAAGCCGCCAGTGGCATTGACTCAGTGGAAGAACTCTCCTAGGGCAGCAGAGAGAGCCACGGATACTACTCTCTCACAGTAGCGGCTCTTTTCTAAGTCTTTTTAGATTACTAGATTTTGTCCCCTCCTGAACGGTTATACTAAATCCAGTTATTAAAAACTGATTATTTATTCTCCGTTTTGCATGAGTGCATGAGTAGAAAACGGGTTTCTCCGAGAAACCCGTTTTCTGTGCGTTACTCAACGGATTTACTTCAAGGGAGAAAAAGCGATCGGGCTATAATAGAGAAAATTTTATTTTAACTTGAGAAAATTCATTATGACAGCTACTATTGAAGACATTCGGGAAATACTAAAGGAATTGGCTCAATCCCAACAAGAGTTATCCCAATCCCAACAAGAGTTATCCCAAGCTCAACAAGAGTTATCCCAAGCTCAAAAAGAAACGGATAAACAAATTAACAGAGTTAGTCAGCAGATTGGGGAGTTAGGCAATCGTTTAGGAGAGTTTGTCGAGTGGCAAGTACGTCCTGCGGTGGTGCGTCTGTTTCAGGAGCGGGGTATTGATGTCCATGAGTTTCACCCTGACATTTCGGTAAAACGGGATAATGAAGGTTTAGAAATTGATCTATTAGTAGTAAATGATACCGATGCCATTTTAGTGGAAGTCAAAAGTAAGTTAACTCAAAGGGATGTGGATGAGCATTTACAACGTTTGGCTAAGTTTAAGCGGTTAATGCCGCGTTTTCGAGATGTAAAAGCTTTGGGAGCGGTGGCAGCGATGATTGTTCCCAATGAGGTGGCGAGTTACGCTTGTCGTCAGGGTTTATTTGTATTGGTGCAATCAGGGGAAAATGTAATAATTTTAAATGATGCGGAGTTTACGCCCCAAGTTTGGTAGGTTTAGCTTTTTCTCGAAATCTTATAGGTTCTGTGCGATTAGTTTAACTTACATTATGGTCGATCTTTGTGTCCTTTGTGTCTTTGTGGTTCGTTCCACTCCCTCCCTAGGAGGAATGTATCTTAGAATACATTTTACCCACCAAATCCAAGAGAGCCGATTCCATTCCTGCCAATAATCAACGCTAAAATTATACTAAATCCCTTGAGTATCGGCTACATCACTTTAACTTGAGAAAATTCATTATGACAGCTACTATTGAAGACATTCGGGAAATACTAAAGGAATTAGCTCAATCCCAACAAGAATTATCCCAATCCCAACAAGAGTTATCCCAAGCTCAACAAGAGTTATCCCAAGCTCAAAAAGAGTTATCCCAAGCTCAAAAAGAAACAGATAAACAAATCAAGGAAACGGATAAACAAATCAAGGAAACAGATAAGCAAATTAACAGGGTTAGTCAGCAGATTGGGGAGTTGGGCAATCGTTTAGGAGAATTTGTCGAGTGGCAAGTACGTCCTGCGGTGGTGCGTCTGTTTCAGGAGCGGGGTATTGATGTGCATGAGTTTCACCCCGGCATTTCGGTAAAACGGGATAATGAGGGTTTAGAGATTGATCTATTGGTAGTGAATGATACCGATGCCATTTTAGTGGAGGTCAAAAGTAAGTTAACTCAAAGGGATGTGGACGAGCATTTACAACGTTTGGCTAAGTTTAAGCGGTTAATGCCTCGTTTTCGAGATGTAAAGGCCTTGGGAGCGGTGGCAGCGATGATTGTTCCCAATGAGGTGGCGAGTTATGGTTATCGTCAGGGTTTATTTGTGTTGGTGCAGTCAGGGGAAAATGTAATAATTTTAAATGATGCGGAGTTTACGCCCCGGGTTTGGTAGGTTTAGCTTTTTCTCGAAATCTTCTAGGTTCTGTGTGATCAGTTTAACTTACATTATGGTCGATCTTTGTGTCCTTTGTGTCTTTGTGGTTCGTTCCACCCCCTCGCTAGGAGAAATATATCTTAAAATACATTTTACCCACCAAACCTAGGAGAGCCGATTCCATTCCTGCCAATAATCAACGCTAAAATTATACTAAATCCCTTGAGTATAGGCTACATCACTTTAACCTGAGAAAATTCATTATGACAGCCACTATTGAAGAGATTCGGGCAATACTAAAGCAATTAGCTCAATCCCAACAAGAGTTATCCCAATCCCAACAAGAGTTATCCCAAGCTCAAAAAGAAACGGATAAGCAAATTAACAGGGTTAGTAAGCAGATTGGGGAGTTGGGCAATCGTTTAGGAGAGTTTGTCGAGTGGCAAGTGCGTCCTGCGGTGGTGCGTCTTTTTCAAGAGCGGGGTATTGATGTGCATGAGTTTCACCCTAGCATTTCGGTAAAACGGGATAATGAGGGTTTAGAGATTGATCTATTGGTAGTGAATGATACCGATGCCATTTTAGTGGAGGTCAAAAGTAAGTTAACTCAAAGGGATGTGGATGAGCATTTACAACGTTTGGCGAAGTTTAAGCGGTTAATGCCTCGTTTTCGAGATGTAAAGGCCTTGGGAGCGGTGGCAGCGATGATTGTTCCCAATGAGGTGGCGAGTTACGCTTGTCGTCAGGGTTTGTTTGTGTTGGTGCAGTCAGGGGAAAATGTAATAATTTTAAATGATGCGGAGTTTACGCCCCGGGTTTGGTAGGTTTAGCTTTCGTTCCACCCCCTCGCTATAGCGGTGTGCAGTCGTATGAGGTACAGTGTCACGAGCTATAAACCATGCTAGGCAAAGCTTGGTTTGTATCTCACTCAAGTGCTTACCGCTATAGGAGAAATTTATCTTAGAATACATTTTACCCACCAAATCCAAGAGAGCCATTTTTGTTAGGATATCCTGAACAGAAATCTGAAAAGATTGGCGATGAAATTGTCCCTCGTTTTAATCGGTGAGAGTACGAGCTATGCCTGATTCACCAGAAGTACAACAGAACTTTAATGCACCCGTTTACGGAGTAGCCGGAAAAGTTGCCGGAGACCAAATTATCTACCCCTCTTCTCAGAAGCAAGATTTAGCCGAAGCTGCCGCAGAAATTCAGCGATTGCTCAAACAACTGGAAGAGACAAATCCCACTGCGACGGAAAAACAAAAGGAAGCTTACATCAATGCGGCGGTGTCAACTCCTGTCAGAAAGCGATTGCTAGGCGCGGTGACATCAGGGGGAAAAGCTGCCCTTGAGGAATTTCTAGATAATCCTTACCTCAATGTAACAATGGCTTTAATTGAAGGTTGGAAAACAGCAGAGTGATATTGGGATGGGTTACGAACTCATCCTACAATGTGGCAAAGGAGGTATCCGAGCAATGGCAGAAGAGTCCAAGATTGAGCAAAACTTCAACGCACCAGTTTCTGGTGTTGCTGGGAATGTAGAGGGAGACCAAATCATCGGCGATAAGGTACTTGGCGATAAGGTACTTGGCGATAAAATCATTCAACTCCCTCAGACTCCCCAAGCTGAGAAACCAGCAGAATTGCCTAATAATCTCAATCGAGCGCGTACTGGGGCGGTTAATTTCGTGGGGCGTGAAGATGCAATGGTACAACTGCACCACCAGTTACAGCAACAAGAAAGAATTGCGATTACCGCCGTCGTTACGGGAATGGCAGGAGTGGGTAAGACAGAGTTAGCCCTCCAGTATGCCCTACATCATAAGAAAAAATCGACTTATCCCGGCGGTATTTGTTGGATAGGGGTGCAAGCGGAAACGGTGGGGGTACAACTATTAAATTTTGCTAAGTCGCTGTTGGGTTTGTTTCCCCCGGAAGATTTGAATTTGCGGGGGCAATTGGATTATTGTTGGGCGAGATGGCAACCGCCGGGGGATGTACTGCTAATTTTAGATGATGTGCATCAGTATGGGGAAATCCAAGATTATTTGCCTCCCCAAGAACAACGTTTTAAGGTATTGATTACGACTCGGCAAAATTGGCTGGCGGCATCTTTTGAGCAGTTGCGCTTACCTGTTTTAAGCGAATCAGCCGCCCTTGCTTTACTGGAATCTCTGATTGGTGCGTCGCGTCTGCAAGCTGAATTAGAGGTAGGGAAGGGGCTATGTGCGTGGCTAGGGTATTTGCCTTTAGGGTTGGAATTGGTGGGGCGTTTCCTCAAGCGGCGTACTAATTGGACATTGGCAAGGATGCAGCAGCAGTTGATAGATAAGGGTTTACAGTTGTCTGCTTTGCAGAATCCTTCGGCAGATATGACGGCGCAAAGAGGGGTAGAGGCTGCTTTTGAGGTGAGTTGGGAGGAGTTGAATCAGCCAGCGCGGGATTTAGGCTGTTTCCTCAGTCTCTTTGCTTTGGCTCCTATTCCTTGGCGGTTGGTGATAGAAAGGTGTTTGTCTGCTGAGGATGAGGAGGAGTTGGAAGATATTAGAGAGGAGCAATTACTCAACCTTCATCTGTTGCAAGCAGTAGAAGGAGAAGTTTATCAGTTTCATCCGTTAGTGCGACAGTTTTTTCAAGCTAAGTTAGCACTGCGAGAGGATGGGGATGAGTTGAAACGCTCCTTTTGTCGGGGTATGGTTGAGGAGGCAAAGACTATTCCTGATACTCCAACTAAGGAGCAAATAGAAGCCGTCGCCCTATCTATTCCCCATATTGTGGAGTCAGCGACAGAGTTGGAACAATGGCTGGAGGGGGAGAATTTAATCCCGTCTTTTCAAGGATTGGGACGATTTTATCAGGGACAGGGATTCTACGATTTAGCTGAACCTTGGTATGAGCAATGTCTAGAAGTAACTCGCCGCCGCTTGGGAGAAGAACATTCCGATGTGGCAACTTCCCTCAACAATTTAGCACTATTGTACTGTTCCCAAGGCAGGTACACAGAAGCGGAACCTCTCTATCTAGAAGCATTAGATTTGAGAAAACAACTCTTAGGAGACAATCATCCCCATGTGGCACTTTCCCTCATCAATTTAGCAAGCTTGTACGAATACCAAGGCAGGTACACAGAAGCAGAACCTCTCTATCTACAAGCATTAGATTTGACAAAACGACTCTTAGGAGACAATCATCCCCATGTGGCAACTTCCCTCAACAATTTAGCACTATTGTACCGTTCCCAAGGCAGGTACACAGAAGCGGAACCTCTCTATCTAGAAGCATTAGATTTGAGAAAACAACTCTTAGGAGACAATCATCCAGATGTGGCAAGTTCCCTCAACAATTTAGCACTATTGTACTATTCCCAAGGCAGGTACACAGAAGCGGAACCTCTCTATCTAGAAGCATTAGATTTGAAAAAAAGACTCTTAGGAGACAATCATCCCTCTGTGGCAAGTTCCCTCAACAATTTAGCAGGATTGTACGAATCCCAAGGCAGGTACACAGAAGCGGAACCTCTCCTTCTAGAAGCATTAGATTTGAGAAAACAACTCTTAGGAGACAATCATCCCGATGTTGCTACTTCCCTCAACAATTTAGCAGAATTGTACCGTTCCCAAGGCAGGTACACAGAAGCGGAACCTCTCTATCTAGAAGCTTTAGATTTGTATAAACGACTATTAGGGGAGAATCATCCCCTTGTGGCACTTTCCCTCAACAATTTAGCAGAATTATACCGTTCCCAAGGCAGGTACACGGAAGCGGAACCTCTCTGTCTAGAAGCATTAGATTTGAGAAAACGACTCTTAGGAAACAATCATCCCCTTGTGGCCAGTTCCCTCAACAATTTAGCAAAATTGTATTATTCCCAAGGAAGGTACACAGAAGCGGAACCTCTCTATCTAGAAGCTTTAGCAATTGCCGAGCAAGCTTTAGGGGAGAATCATCCTAATACTGTTAGGATTCGGGAAAACTTAGAGTCGCTCCCGTAGGATGGGTTATTAACCCATCCGATAATACAACAATATAAAATAATACAATCACCTTCAATCAACCAAACAATCATGACTACACTCAAAGATATTGAATCCGCAATTCTCCAGTTGCCTGACGAAGAAATCCATCAATTATCAGCTTGGTTACAAGACTATCTTGATGATAGTTGGGACAAACAGATAAAAAACGATCTCGAATCAGGGAAACTCGATCGACTATTACAAAAAGTCAACAATGATATCAGTAACAATCAAGTTAAGTCTTTAGATGAAATCCTTAACAACTCCTGATTTTTGGCAATGTTATGCCAACTTACCTCCCTACATTAAGCAACAGGCAAAAAAAGCCTATCGTCTCTGGATTAGTAATGTTTTCCATCGATCATTACATTTCAAGAAAGTAGGGAAAAATGTCTGGTCAGTCCGAATAACTGAGAATTATAGAGCTTTAGCATTGAAAAAAGGTGAAGATTATTACTGGTTTTGGATTGGTTCTCATGATGAGTATGAAGAGTTAATTAAATAGAAGGAGAAAATTAACCATGCTAGATCCTAAAGAATTTCGCAATATTATCCACCAAGATTTTACTGAAGTTACCTCACAGGAATTTCTGGCAAATCTAAAAAAATACTGTCCAGAAATTTTTGAAGGTGATAACTATCCCAATGTCACTGAAAATCTTAATAATTTAGCAAAACTCTACCAATCTCAAGGAAGGTACGCGGAAGCTGAACCCCTCCATTTACAAGCATTAGAATTAAGGAAACGACTATTAGGGGAAAATCATCCCTCTGTTGCTATTTCCTTAAACAATTTAGCAAAATTTTACTATTACCAAGGAAGGTACACAGAAGCTGAACCCCTCTATTTACAAGCTTTAGCAATTGCAGAGGAAGCTTTAGGGGAGAATCATCCTAATACTGTTACAATTCGGGAAAACTTACAAAGGCTGCGACAACAGCAACATCCATCGTCTTAACTGTGATTTATGTGTGGGATGGACTATGATTGATTATTGATGAAGACTTGCTGAATACAACACAATCATAGTATTCATTCAATCATTCAAATCATAGTTTAGACTTATTATGGGATTATGGGATGGACTATAATTGAATTAATCACTGATAACTGATATAGGCTATAGTTGAAGAACTTACAAAGGTAAAATTATGACTATCAAAGAACAACTAATTCATGAAATTGAAACAGTATCCGATGAGGTAATAGAAGAAGTTTTTGACTTTTTATTATTAGCCAAAATCAAACATAATCGATCGCAAGAACAATCTAAACCTTTTGCACAATTTATAGAAGAACTCACTGCTGATATTCCTCAAGAAATTTTAGATACCTTACCAACCGATAGTGCAGAGCAACATGATCATTATATTTACGGTACTCCTAAACATTAACCATGAAGCGAATTTTTGCCGACACCTTTTATTGGATCGCTTTACTCAACCCTAAAGATAACTGGCATCAAATTGCGCTTAATTATGCTCATAATTGTATCAATGATCAGCTAATAACGACAGATGGCATTATTGATGAGATACTGAACTATGCTTCATCTAGAGGAACTATTATGAGACAGAAAGCACTCTTGATGTGTACGCAAATGCTACGGGAAAAAACAATAAAAGTTATTTCCTATACACCAGAATTACGTCAATTAGGTTTTGAATTATATAAACAACGGTCAGACAAAGGTTATAGCATTACAGACTGCATATCAATGGTAATTATGCAACAAATGGATATTTTTGAAGTGCTTACCCATGACAAGCACTTTACCCAAGAAGGTTTTATTATTCTTTTTCAAAAAATAGAACTACTATAAAATGGAGTCAACGACTATTAGGAAAAATCACTCTACTATTGTTCAAATTCGGAAAAGTTTACAAATGATGCGACAACAGCAACATCCATCGTCTTAACTGTGATTTATGTGTGGGATGGACTATGATTATTTATTTATAAAGACTTGCTGAATGCAACACAATCATAGTATTCATTCAATCATTTCAATCATAGTTTAGACTTATTATGGGATTATGGGATGGACTATATTGTTAATATTGTTTTGCAGTACAAAAAGGTCATAAAAAATCATGGACAAACAACTATTACTCAATAAAATTAAACAAGCAGTACAAGCGATCGAACCTCAAGCGCAAATATTTCTTTATGGTTCACGGGCTCGGAATGATGCTCAACCAGACTCTGATTGGGATATATTAGTGTTAGTTGATGGGATCACTAACCCTACTCGCACATCTCAAATCCGTCGTCAAATTTATGAAATCGAATGGGAAACAGAAGAAGTTATTTGTACCATTGTTCGCAGCAAAAATCAATGGGAACATCCCTTATTACAAACTACTCCTTTCTGGCAATCAGTTAACAAAGAAGCTATTATGTTATGAGTAAAACTTCCCCTCACGATCAACTAATTAGGTATCGTTTAAATCGTGCAGAGGAAGCCTATCAAGATGCTTGTTCTCTTGCTGATGGTGCAAGATGGAATAGTTGTATCAATCGTCTATACTATAGTTGCTTTTATGCTGTTACGGCTTTACTTGCTTATGATAATCTCTCATCTCCAAAACATACAGGTGTCCGTAGTCTCTTCAACAAAAACTACATCCGTAGCGAAATTATTTCAAAAGACTTTGGTGCAGTTTATAACGAATTGTTTGAATACCGTCTCGAAGCAGATTATACAGACTTTGCAGATTTTGATGAATTACAAGTTCTTCCTTTTATTGCAAAAGTGAGAGATTTTTTAAATATAATTTCAGACCTGCTTCCTACTGATTAAATGACAAAAGTATTGTATGTCAATACATTAAGTAAAGAGCATCTCAATACACAAATGATTCGTAATAATTTACAAATGATGCGACAGTCACATCCATCGTCTTAACTGTGATTGATGGGATTATGGGATAGACTATAACTGATCATTGATGAAGACTTGCTGAATACAACACAATCATAGTATTCATTCAATCAAATAACAGTTTAGACTTATTGTGGGATTACCGTAGGTGCTTCTCATCGATGCCTCTTAGATTACCAGATTTTGTCCCCCCCGAACGGTGACAATTTATCAGCGTTTTCTCCTTGTTTGTCGCCGGTGATGCCATTGACTGAGGAGACGATAACTAACAAAATAAGTGATAATGCTCGCCAACAGACCTGTAATCAAACTACCAAAAAATAGCGTTAATAAAAATTCACCGCTCAAACTCCCCCAATTTTCCGCCCAACTTTGGTTAGAGGCAAAAATATGACTATCGATCGCTTGATTTCCTTGACCTAAAAACAATTCTCCCAATTTATAATTAAACAAAAACAGGGGAATATAGGTAAAAGGATTACTCACCCAAGTGGCTGCCGCTGCCGCAATTTTATTGCCCCGCACACAGAAAGCTAAAAAAATCGCAATAATGATCTGTAATCCCATCCAAGGAAAAGCCCCAGAAAACACCCCCACCGCTAACCCGCGAGCGATTTCGATCGGATGTCCCTGCAATCGCACCAAGCGAATCCACCAGTAGCGACAGGAGCGCGTCAGACGATTAATTAGGTTATTCCCTTTATTTTTCGCTTTTAATGACCGTGAGCGCATATTTTCGGGCATAAATGCTGACAAAATTGATCCTGACTTCAATTTTAGCAAGGAGTGATTCAGAGATGTTGAACACAGGGGATACGATCGCCGCCATCGCTACGGCGATCGTTCCAGAACAGGGTAGCATCGGTATTGTCCGTTTATCTGGTAGTCAGGCAGTGGCGATCGCTCGTCGGCTTTTTCGTACCCGCAATCGTCAAAAATGGCAAAGTCATCGTCTTCTCTACGGTTATATCCGGCACCCCCAAAGTCAGGCAATTATCGATGAAGCTTTGCTGTTGCTCATGTTAGCGCCCCGCTCTTTCACCCGCGAGGATGTGGTGGAATTTCACTGTCATGGCGGCATTATGCCCGTACAACAGGTGTTACAGTTATGTCTAGAAAATGGGGCGCGTTTGGCCCAAGCGGGGGAATTTAGCCTGCGTGCCTTTCTTAACGGCAGAATTGACCTAACTCAAGCCGAAAGCGTCGTCGATCTCGTTGGGGCGCGTTCTCCCCAAGCGGCACAATTTGCCCTCGCCGGTTTACAGGGAAAACTCGCGCAACCGATCCGCCATTTGCGCGCCACCTGTCTCGATATTTTGGCTGAAATTGAGGCCCGTATTGACTTTGAAGAGGATTTACCGCCCTTGGATCACGAGGCGGTTCTCCATAGCATAGAACAGGTTTTTTGTCAAGTAAATTTAATTTTAGCTACTGCCGAGCGCGGGGAATTGCTGCGTAGTGGTCTGAAAGTGGCGATCGTGGGGCGGCCGAATGTGGGTAAATCCAGTTTGTTAAATGCTTGGAGTCGGAGCGATCGAGCGATTGTCACCGATTTACCCGGCACTACCCGCGATATCGTCGAATCTCAGCTAGTTGTGGCGGGAATTCCCGTACAAGTCCTCGATACGGCAGGAATTCGCTCGGCCAGCGATCGAGTTGAACAAATTGGGGTGGAACGTTCCCGTCAAACGGCCCGGTCTGCTGATTTAGTTCTCTTAACCGTCTCCGCAGAGTCAGGATGGACCGAGGAGGACGAGGAAATTTATCGCTCTGTCAGCGATCGCCGATTAATTTTAGTGATTAATAAAATTGATTTGGTTAATCCAGAAACGGTAATTTACCCAGCAGAAATTGAGCGAGTTGTCAAGCTATCCGCCGTCCAAAATCAGGGGATTGAAGACTTAGAAAAAAGTATTATTAATGCTGTCCAAAATCAAGAACTACAGGCGGCTAATTTGGATTTAGCCATTAATCAACGACAAGCGGCCGCTTTAACTAGGGCGAAAATTGCTTTGCAACAGGTCAAAAAAACAATTGACCAAGATTTACCTTTTGATTTTTGGTCGATCGATCTGCGTACTGCCATTCAAGCTTTAGGAGAAATTACCGGCGAAGAAGTGACTGAATCGGTACTTGATCGCATTTTTAGCCGCTTTTGTATTGGTAAATAAGCAATTAAAAAATCTGGTCAACCAGAAACAAGGTTTTATCTTTTTGTGTTGGTTTAACTGTAGTTTTGTTGAGAATTAGAGAACTCAGATATTACTGGAAAAAAATACTTTCCAAGCGGCCGTAATAATGGCACTCCCCAAAAGGATAATTAATGTCCAGACCTGATTTTTTTGGGTTCCCTCTACCGATATTAGCCGATTGTCGATGCCTTCGATTTTCTCGTCTAAAACTTTAATATCTCCTTTGATATCTGCTTGTCCTATCTCAAGTTTTGTTAAGCGATTATCTAATCGATCAAACCGTTCATCAATCTTATCGAATTTCTGGCTAACTTCCTTGATACTGTCTTTAATTTCTTTGAGGACGACATCAAGGGAATAAGTAACAGTTTCGTTAGACATTTGGTAAACTCCTATACTGCATCTGGCTTGGATATAATTTTATCTTAGTCTAGGCTTTAAGAAAATTTTCTTTCAGGAGCGGTTAACTTTAGTCTTGTTGAGGATTAGAGAACTCAGATATTACTGGAAAAAAATACTTTC
>VYLK01000439.1_pt1 | contig 16184 bp, 18 predicted proteins | sample 5114321 | NCBI WGS metagenome assembly VYLK01 (sample SAMN12291792, study PRJNA351875) | freshwater metagenome | isolation source: freshwater lake | place: USA: Michigan, MSU2 Lake | collected 2011-08-16
TGACGTCTTTAGAGAGCGGCGCTGATACGTGTCAGAACACGAGAAGTCAATTCGCAGACGCAGAATTTACGGCCATTTCTCGCACCAAAGCGGGTAGAAATACCAGTGGCCAAACCACTAGAACGGCGTTCATCCCAAACCAGATGGCATCAACCTCACCCAACAACAGCCAATAGCCACAGGCCATGCCGCCCGCCACAATGGTTAGAATGAGGGAAATCAAAGCTAAGGGCCGCCAGATTGGGTTGCCTTGGTTAGCAGCGCGAACCGCCCACAGGCCAGTTACCGAAAAGGCGATGTCGAGGGGGAAGAACGACCAATTCCACGCGACAACGCGGGGGTCATGCGCATGGGCATACAGCCAGTCGCTGGGAATTTGGATCAGGCCCACACACTCCAATAACGCCACGCTCCAATAGACCATGAACGCAACATCGGTCGCTGTTAGGGCCCATTTGAGCGATGGGCGCATCACTTCTTATCCTTCTTATCGCTCGGACAGATAATCACCGCGTGGGCCGCGCCCCAACAGGTGGTTTTGCCGATCAGATAATTGATCTCAAACTTGGAGGCTAAATAGTAATTGGTGCGTTTGATTGGCAGAATGCTGGCGGCTTCTAGGCTCAACTTGTCCTGCTCGCGCATAACCTGACGCAACCGCTGCTCCGTCGGGTTCGAGTAGAATAGGGCACCTAGGATAATAAGCAGAAAGAGGAGGAATCGCATGGACCGATTGAGCCCCAACTTTGTGACGGGAAAATGGCGCTAGACTTTTGAGAACATTAAAGTTGCATTGGTGCCGCCAAAGCCAAAGGAATTGGACATGGCGGTCTCAATCTCAACTTCTTTGCGGGCCCGCAGGATTGGCAGGTCGGCAAAGTCTGGATCAATCTCATCAATATGGGCGCTTTCACAGGCAAAGCCTGCTTGCATCATCAACAGGCTATAGATGGCCTCTTGTGCGCCTGCGGCACCCAAAGAGTGGCCTGTCAGCGATTTGGTGGACGAGATGAGCGGGATGTTGCCCGCAAAGACTTCGCGGATCGCACCCACTTCCTTGGCGTCACCAACGGGTGTCGCCGTGCCATGAGGGTTGAGATAATCGACCTTGCGACCACCCGACATTTCGAGCGCTTGGCGCATACAACGCACAGCGCCTTCGCCAGATGGGGCGACCATGTCATGACCATCCGATGTAGCGCCATAGCCTGTCAGCTCAGCATAGATTTTTGCGCCGCGCGCTTTGGCCCGGTCATAGTCTTCCAGAACCAGCATGCCGGCCCCGCCCGCAATCACAAAGCCATCGCGATTCTTATCGTAAGCGCGCGAGGCACGTGATGGGGTGTCATTATAGCCAGAGGACATCGCACCCATCGCGTCAAACAGGATCGACAAGGTCCAGTCGAGGTCTTCGCTGCCGCCTGCGAACATCACGTCCTGCTTGCCCCAGGCGATGCTCTCATAGGCATTGCCGATGCAGTGCGCGCTGGTGGCACAAGCTGAGCTGATCGAGTAATTGACGCCCTTAATCTTAAACCAAGTGGCCAAAGCGGCAGACACGCCAGAACACATGGCTTTGGGCACCGCAAATGGGCCGACGCGCTTGGGCGAGCCTGTCTCGCGCGTCTTGTCAGCCGCACCCACGATGGCCTTGGTTGAAGGACCGCCAGAGCCTGCGATGATGCCCGTCCGCTCATGGCTGACTTCGTGGGCTTCAAGGCCTGAGTCGGCGATGGCTTGTTCCATCGCAATATGGCCCCAGCCCATGCCTTCGGATAAAAAGCGCGCGGCACGACGGTCGACCAAGGTTTCCCAGTCGAGATTCGGGCGGGCTTGCACCTGGCACTTGAAGCCATGATCGGCATGTTCTTGGGCGAAACTAATGCCTGATTTGGCAGTTCGCAGGCTTTCAGTCACTTCTGCGGTGTCATTGCCAATCGATGACACGATGCCCATTCCTGTTACGACAACACGACGCATCGGCTTATTCCTTATAGGGCGTCTGGCTGAAACAGTCCGACGCGCAAGTCTTTTGCGGTATAGATAACTTTGCCATCAGCCAGCACTTGGCCATCGGCAACGCCCAGAATCAAACGCGATTTGAACACGCGCTTAACATCGATCTCATAGCGAACGAGTTTGATGTCATTGGTGATCTGGCCAGAGAATTTCACTTCGCCGACGCCCAGTGCGCGCCCTTTTCCGGGCAGGCCAGACCAGCCCAAATAGAAGCCAACCAATTGCCACATGGCATCAAGGCCCAAACAGCCCGGCATCACAGGGTCGCCCTTAAAGTGGCAGTCAAAGAACCACAGGCCCGCATGCACATCCAGCTCTGCCTCGATCCGACCTTTGTCATACGCACCACCCGCTTCGGTGATGGTGGTGATTCGGTCCATCATCAGCATGTTGGGCAAAGGCAATTGCGCATTGGCCGGACCGAATAACTTGCCTTCGCCACACGCGATCAGCTGCTCATAGCTATAAGAGGATTCACGCGCGGGGATGGTCGTTTCGGTGGTCTGCGTCAAAGGGATGCCGTCCTGTTACAAAATGTTTCACAAGCGCGTTAGCATGGCGGAAGGCCATTCGCCAAGCGTGCTTTCCGTTATGGCTGACGCGAATTGTCAGCGCCCCAAAGCTCGGAAGCAGGAACCCAACCCTTAAAGCGACCGGCCTTTACTTGCCGCCAACCGGGCCGTTCTTCAGTGATTTCAACGATCACGCCGTCACTAATATAGGCCACAACGCGCGTGTCGCTATTAGCACTGGCGCGCATCGCGACGCGCATATCCCGGGCAGGGCGCGCGATACCGGTCCGCCGACCGTCCAGCATGCGCTTATGCACCCAGCTGACCGCACCATCTGGATCCTCAATGCGTCGCCATTCCTCTGTTTCTGCGACAACCCGCACCGGCAGGCCCTTGCGCTTATAGACCCAGCGCACGGGATAATCCTTGTCAGGGCCTGCACGGCCATTGATGTTGGAAAATTTCAAAGAAACAAAACGCGGGACGGGCTGCCCAGAGGGTGTTTCCCCTGCCAATCGGTTGAAAGGTGGAAAGCCGCCAGCAAAAGCATAGCCAGCGAAAAGGCTGCTCGTTGCTAAAGCAACGCTTGCAAGGATGGCTTTCACTTTACCCATCGTGCGCAACTACTTCCCAATCAACGGCTTCATCGCGTCTATTGACAAAGCCCACCCCGATTTCATCTGGCCGATGAAGGTGAACAGCGTCTTAACCTGGGGGGTAAAATTGTCTGCAAGCACCAGATTTCAGCGATCACTGCGATGTCGCTTGGCGTCTGCGCTTTGCCTTGCTACACAGGGCTATGCCCCAGTCTAAACTCAAAGTCATCGTCACCCGCAAATTGCCAGAGCCTGTGGAAACACGGATGGCAGAATTGTTTGATACCGAGCTGAACGCGACCGACACGCCCATGACCTACGAACAATTGGTCGATGCTGTCAGCCGCGCCGATGTCTTGGTGCCGACGGTGACGGACAAGATCGATAGTAAGGTTCTGTCCCGCGCGGGCGAGCGATTACGCCTGATTGCTCAGTTTGGGGCAGGCGTGGACAATATGGATGTCGCAACCGCTATTCAGCGCGGCATCACCGTAACCAATACGCCGGGCGTTTTGACCGAAGACACGGCCGACATCACCATGGCCCTAATCCTCGCCGTGCCGCGCCGCCTGATGGAGGGCGTGAAGGTAGTCGAGGCAGACGGCTTTGAAGGCTGGTCGCCCACCTGGATGCTGGGCCGCCGGGTTGCCGGTAAGCGTCTGGGCATCGTCGGCATGGGCCGGATTGGGCAAGCGGTTGCCCGCCGTGCCAAAGCCTTTGGCCTACAAATCCATTATCATAACCGGCGCCGCGTCTCTGCTGCGATAGAGCAAGAGTTGGAGGCGACCTATTGGGAAAGCCTCGACCAAATGTTGTCGCGGATGGATATCATTTCGGTCAATTGCCCACATACGCCTGCGACCTATCACCTTTTGTCGGCCCGCCGCCTGCAATTGATGAAGCCCAGCGCTTATCTGGTGAATACCGCGCGCGGCGAAGTCATTGACGAAGCCGCCCTTGCCCGCATGCTCGACAAGGGTCTGTTGGCTGGTGCGGGTCTAGATGTGTTTGAGCACGAGCCTGCGATCAATCCAAAGCTCAAGAAGCTGCCAAACGTCATGCTCTTGCCGCACATGGGCTCTGCCACCATGGAAAGCCGCACCGAAATGGGCGAGAAAGTCATCATTAATATCAAGACCTTTGCAGATGGGCATAAACCACCCGACCGCGTTATTCCTGCGATGCTGTAGGGCTACTCCCCTCGCCCCTATGGGGTGAGGGGCCGGGGGTGAGGGGTGTCTACGCACAAGCAGGTTGCCCCCTCAGTGAAGGCTTCCGCCACGTGCAATCAAACTAAGTGCGGGTAAACCCTCACCCCCGTCCCCTCTCCCAAAAGGAGAGGGGAGCGCGCTGTTTCGTCGTGCGCGCGCGAACTCGAATACGGCCTTTACTTAGGTGCAGCCTGTAACAAAGACTTTGGGGCATTGTTGCTAATTATGTTTCGTCAGGCTTTGGCCGAAAGCGGGTGGGCTGGTTTGGGGCTGGCATAGTCGGTAACCCGCCATGGAAAGGCGAACATCCCTCCAAATAAGTGGTATAGGCTTATTGGTGACTTGAGTTGTCACGCCATTGGCAAAGGTCCGAGGCGCAGTTTTTAAAAGGGGCGGCCTGACGCTGGGCCACAGAGGCGGCGTAGGAACCTTCCCACCCGCCATTAATAGGTGCCTATTTGGTGACCGGCAAAGGGATACCACCATTAGAATTCTGGCTTGAAGTCCGGGTCTACCCACCCCCCCAAATCCCGGCCTGGCTCCAAACTCACAGAGGAAATGTCAAATGGCACTAGCCTATCAAGAAACTCACCAAAGTTTTCGGCAATGACTTTGTCGCTATCGATTTCATGATCCCAGAAATAGACTCGATGATCATTGGCACCAATGCAGATAAAATTGCCAGAATCGTCTGCCCCGAAAGGCAATAAATTGCTCGTAAGGCCTTCGATTGAATTAGCATTGTCGATTATCTCTGAAGCTGGCAAAAAAGCAGTGACGGTGACGCCATAGTTCGTTCCTTCAAGCACATTGGAAGGTGGCTCCACGCCATCGTGAATAGCTAGGAATTTAATGTACTCAGACGGCAGATCGCCATATTCTTCGGTAAGCTCTTTCAAAGACGCATCCGACGCTGCGCCAGTCCGAGCTAGCGAGATAGCCATTAGTCAAATCCTCCGTTCAGGATAATGGCGGCACCGCCGCTATGCTTGCCCGAATCTTGTGCCGTCTTTGGTCTAAGTTGCATAGTGACTCCATCTTCTAGGGGATGCCAAACGTATCCTTTGGGCACCTTAGAAATGTGCTCCGCGCCGAAGGGTGCATTCCATCAATGGAATGCACTATGGTCAAGCAATTCCCGAGCTTGTTCATGTGGGGTCTTAGCCAAATGACTCGGAACGGCTTCAGGCCGCACTCCGCTTGCCTTGAAGCCGCCGGATGATTGTCTCTGCACAAGATGTGGGGTCAAGGGGCGCGCCTTTGGCGCGTCGGCGAAGCCGATTTCACCTCTTGACGCCCCAGCTTGCGCGCTCAAACTCGAGCACGGCCTTTGCGAAGGCAGAGCCTGCAGCAAATGCTGTCTAAGTGAAAGTATATAAACCAATACCGCAGTGAGTATGGTGCTGCGTTCCGTCACGAATCGCAAATCGAAAGGATCGCGCAACACGAGTTGCGCATCTCTACGCGGGGAAAAGCGCAACTCGTGTTGCGCGCTCCCTTAAGGCCGATCCCACCCCATCTTGCGCGCCCGAGCGCCGCTGCATGGGGTGTGCACCTAAAATCCACCCCCTTGCCAACTCAATTCTAGGCAATAAGCTGGCCGCATTGAATCACGGGTGAGTAGGATTGAAAATGGCTGGTAGTTTGGTTCGTAGATTTGCGGTTGCTGCTGTGGCGGCAGTGGCTATAGGGCTCGGTGGTGGTCAGGCAGCGCGATCTCAAGCAGCCCCTGATGTGGTCCCAACCACTTACGAGCGGCCCAGATTAGATGATTTCTGGGGTGGTTCATTTTTTACCGACGCGGTCGTTTCGCCCAATGGACGCGTTTTGGCGACCGTCAAATTTGTCGGAGATGAGTCCGCCATTGAACTTTTTGACATGCAAGAGGCGCGCACCAAGCGGGCGGGCGGACTCGACATGCCGTTTCATGTCTACGCACTCGAATGGAAGGACCAGAACCGCCTCTTGTTGACCGGTTGGGATCGGGAGAATCGGCTGGGTGTATGGGTTTGGACGATTGGGGATGCGCGGGCCAAGAAGCTATTCCGTTTCAATGCCCAAGACGATGATTATGCCCCTGATCCAAAGTTTGATACTGAAGAAGAAGCTATTAGCTTCTATATGAAGCGCGATGACGCCCGGCGTGCCAAGCCGCGCCCCGACCGCACATGGTTGGTTTCCAGGCTGAATTCCGACCCTGACCGTGTGTTGATTGGCACCCAGTTGGAAAATGTGGATCGCTTAGTCTCTGTCGATCTCAATTCTCTTGAGTCCAAAGTTCTCGACGAAGCAACGCCTGACCATTGGACTAAGTGGTTTATCTCAAACAGCGGCGTACCTTTAATCCGGCGTGAGCAAGCCCGGCTCGGGTCTTCCGTGCGTTTGGTTCGTTTGGCACAAGGCGCGAAACCTGCGACCACCTTGGCCGAATTTCCATTCGAAGAGCATTATGGGTTCGACGTGCTTGGCCCATCCACAAAGCCCGACCATGTCACGGTGCGAGCCAGACAGGGCAATGAAGAGTTTGCTGCAATCTACGACTATGATTTGGTCGCTAAGACTTTCTCTGAACGTCGTCTTGCCTCGACCAAATATGATATGGAGGATGCAATCTTCAACCCGGACAACACCTTGGTTGCCGGGATTGAAGCCGGGCGAGGCTCACCATTTGTAGCGCTAAATCCAAAGGATCAGGCACGATTTGAGGAGATCCAAAAGCGGGTCCCCGCTGGCAGCATGCTGCGGATCAAATCGATCACACCGGACGACGGCTTGTGGACTGTTGAAACCGAATCCCCAACTGATCCGGGCAGTTTGTGGGTGCATGATGCGCGGTTCAATCGCATGTTGAAGATCGGCCAAACTGATCGGGTTTTGAATGAAGCCAGCATTGGGACGGCGACGTGGTTGGATTATCAGGCCCGCGACGGCCAAGCTATAGAGGCTCTATTGTTGGCACCAGTCGGTGCTCAAGAAACGATGATGCCCTTAGTTGTGATGCCACATGGTGGCCCGCATGGTGTCTCAACCGACAATGATTGGGACCGCTTGGCGGCTTTCTTAGCCAGCCGTGGCTATCTGGTCGCTCAGCCCAATTTCCGCGGTTCGGGTAGCAAGGGACGCAGTTTCGCCTTGGCCGGTTATCGCCAATGGGGCGGGCGCATGCAGGACGATGTCACCGATTTGGTCGGGCATTTGGTCAAAACAGGTCGGGTTGATCCGAAGCGGGTTGCCATTGTTGGCGGGTCCTATGGCGGCTACGCGGCCCTAGCAGGGGCAGCTTTGACGCCAAACCTGTATCAATGTGCGGCCTCTATAAATGGCGTGTCCGATCTGATTACCAAAATGGACTGGGTGTCGCGTATGGGTAACCCCGTTTCCGAGGCATTCTGGAAACGCACCGTGGGTGATCCGGCTGTTGATCGCGTGGCCATGGACCGGGCTTCACCGCTCAAGCAAGTTGGTGTGATCAAAGTACCCGTTTTGTTGTTGGCGGGCGATCTTGACGATATTGTCGATCCCAAGAACAGTCAGTTGATGTATGATGCGATGAGTGCGGCGAAGAAGAACGCGCGGCTGGTTCGTTTTCCCCGCATGAAGCATTCGCCAGCGCGTTACACAGATTCAGCCACTGTATTCGGTGAGATTGACTACTTCTTGCAGAATTGCATCGGCACAGAAAAGCTGACGTCAGGTCCACCTGCAAACCGGGCAAACAAGCGCGAGGCGTTGGTCATTTTGGATACAAGCGGGGCTGTGCCAGCTAAAGAACCGAAGTAGGGGCACCAGCCCCTAAAGTGCCCCGCCCCGCAGAACCCGGCCCATGAGGCCAAATAGCTTGCGGCTGTTCTCGTTCGCTTCGGGCTTCCACTCGGGGTGCCATTGCACGGCCAAGACGGGGCCACCCCGCGCCGTGCTGGAAAAGGCCTCGACCACGCCATCGGGCGCACGGGCCTCTACGCGTAGGTCTGCACCCAGCTTGTCGACGCCTTGATAATGGACGGAATTGACCTTGATGTCGGCTTGGCCAATGGCCGCCAAAATCGCGCCACCGTCTTCTAGCCGCACGTCGTGCTCATGCGCGAACATGGCATCAAAGCTGACCCCGTCCGGCGAATGGTGCTGAAAGGCGCGGGCAGGGTCGGCCATGTCGCGCCGAAGCGTGCCGCCGAAATGCACATTGAGCTCCTGAAAGCCACGGCAAATACCAAAGACGGGCTTGCCAGCTTTCAGCATGACATCGGCCAAAGCCATCGCCATCTCATCGCGATTGGGATCAAACGGGCCCGGCGCATCGGCGACATCTTCGCCGTAGCGATGGGGCTGCATATTGGAGGGAGAGCCCGTCAGCAACAGCCCGTCGAGACGGCCTGCCACGGTCTCAGCGTCCACAAAGTCTGGCAAAGACGGGATCAACAGCGGGATCGCATCAACATGGGGGCTGACGCCATAGAGATAGCGCTCCATCACGGCTTGGGCATATTCGGTGCCGACATGGCGCTGGCAACAGATCATGCCGAGGATGGGGCGTGCGTTCATCTGGGTCGCTCTAGCTCTGCAGCAAAACAGGGCTATCGCCGTGCCAGCGCAGCCAGACTTCATCGTCCCATGTGAAATCCTCTTGATCCCAGCGCGACAGATTGGGGCGCGACACCTGCATGCGGCGGCCATTGATGAGGTCAATCTCATAAATGCTCTCGCTGCCGAGATAGGAAATCTGGCGCACGATGCCCGCGGTCACATTGCAGCCCGAGGGTGCATCTTCTGGCGTAGGCGGGGCGGCACCTTCTTCGCGCTTCAAGAGCTCGATCTTTTCAGGCCGAATGCCGACCCACATCTTTTCACCCCCAGCACCCGATACGCCGTGGTCAAAGAAGATCCGACCGCCCAACTCCTCGGACTGGACGATGGCGTGGTCGGGCTCATCGACTTCGAGCGTGCCTTCGAACAAATTTACGCTACCGATGAAGTCGGCCACGAACTTGTTGGCGGGGAATTCATAGAGGTTGGAGGGGGTGGCCGTTTGCATGAGCTTGCCCCGGTCCATCACCGCGCAGCGTCCTGCCATGGCAAGGGCTTCGTCTTGATCATGGGTCACCATCACAAAGGTGATGCCGACCTTGTCTTGAAGCTCTGCGAGTTCAAAGCGCATAGCCTCGCGCAGTTTGGCGTCGAGCGCGCTTAGTGGTTCGTCCAGCAAAAGCACCTTTGGCTTCTTGACGAGTGCGCGGGCCAAAGCGACGCGTTGGCGCTGCCCGCCACTCATCTGGTCGGGCTTGCGCTCTGCCAAATGATCGAGCTTCACGTCCGCCAAGGCCGCCATCACGCGACCATATTGGTCCGCCTTGGCGACATTATCGAACTTGAGGCCATAGGCGACGTTTTCAAACACGGTCATATGCGGGAAAACGGCATAGGATTGGAACACCATATTCACGGGCCGCTTGTTGGGCGGGATGGTCGACATGTCGATGCCATCAATGAAAATCTTGCCTTCACTGGGCATTTCAAAGCCCGCCAGCATGCGCAGCAACGTAGTTTTCCCGCAGCCCGATGGGCCGAGGAGGGCGAAGAATTCCCCACGCGGAATTTCCAGGGTCACCCGATCCACAGCGGTCACCTTGCCATAGCGTTTGGATACTTCTTCAACCCGAATAATGGCGTCACGATCACTCATAGCTTAGCTCTCTTTGGTGGTTGCACTTTGGGCGCGCAAAGCAAGGACGGTGGCAAGCACCGTGATCAAGATGATGATGGTCGAGGCTGCATTGACCTCAGGCGTCACAGAGAAGCGCACCATCGAATAGACTTTGACCGGGAAGGTGATCGTCCCGGGGCCAGAGGCGAAGAAGGTGATCACAAAGTCATCTAGCGACAGCGTAAACGCTAACAGACCACCTGCAATCAGGCCGGGCTTCATGTGAGGGACGATGACATCCCGGAAGGCCTGATAGCGCGAGGCACCTAAGTCGAGGGCTGCGGCCTCTAACTCGGGATTAAAGCTCTCTAGCCGAGCTCGAACGACAATGGCGACAAAGGGGAACGCAAAGGTCACATGCGCCAAAATAATCTGCGTCAGATTAAACGGATAGGGCAGATCATTCGGAAATCCGATTTTGGCAAAGAACATCAAAACCGCAACGCCAAAGCAAATTTCGGGCACGACAATCGGCAGGTTCATGCCGCTCTCTAACGGGCCCTTGAACGGGAATTTGAAGCGCCAGAAGACAAAGGCCATCAAGGCCCCCAGCACGATCGAGATGACGGTGCACACTCCGGCAATCAAAAGCGAATTGAACAAAGCTTCGCGCAATTGCGTGTTCTCAAACGCCTTGACGTACCATTTGAGCGTAAAGCCCTTCCAGACAACATTGGCTTTGGAATCGTTGAAACTGAATAGGATCAGGATCAAGAGCGGCGTGTAGAGGAAGATAAATACGCCTGCCAGCCACGCCTTCATGGCGGGCATGTTAAGGTAGTCGAGTGGGGCACGGGCAATTTTTCTGGCCATTAGTGTGCCCCCACCTTTCCGCCTTTGCGCTCCATAAAGGCGCGAATGGCAAAGAAGATGAGCGTGATGTACATCAGGATGAAGGACAAAGCGGCCCCGAACGGCCAGTCGTTGGCGCGCTTGAATTGTCGCTCAATCAAGCTTGCGATCATCAAATCATCGGGTCCACCCAGCAAATCCGGTGTCAGATAAGCCCCCAAAGCTGGAATGAAGGTGATGACAAGGCCTGCAGCGATCCCTGGGGCTGCGAGTGGCACGATGACGCGCCGGATTGTTTCCAAATGCCCGGCACCCAAATCAAGGCTCGCCTCAATCAAGCTTTTGTCCAGCCGATCAAGGGCGGCATACAGCGGCAGGACCATGAAGGGCAGATGCACGTAAACCAAGCCTATGACCACGGCGAATTTATTGTAGAGGAGGGGTAGGGGCTCAAAAACCCCCATTTGCATGCCAAAGACACCCAGTAAGTTGTGCAGACCTTCTAGCCCTGAGTTAATGACGCCAGAGGTACGCATTACGGCGATCAGCGCATAGGTGCGGATCAAAAGATTGGTCCAGAAGGGCAGCATGATCAGCAACAAAAGCCACGTCTTTTGCTTTTCATCCGCAAAGGTCATGGCAAGTGCCACCGGGAAAGCGACGACGAGGCAAATCACGGTCGTCGCCAGCGCCAACCAAACCGAATTCCACATCACCTTCAGCACTTCGGGGGAAAACGCCTTGGCATAATTGGAAAAAGTACCCGTGATCGCGACATCAACAGGGCCCACATTTTCGCCAACCGAATAGGCCCAGACCATGGCCATTGGCACGACAAAAAAGATCATAAACCAAATGACTGGCAGCGCGATGGTCGCGCTGAAAAAAGTCTTATCTTCGCGCCAATCTTGCATCATCCGCCCTCATGAAGCTTTGTCGTCTCATTTCAATCCCATACCGAAGGGTCTGTCGAGGGCTTTTCCGTCTTTTTACTGACTTTGTTGTAACAAATTGTATCGATGCCACGGCAATGGGCATTTAACTTGGGATTAAGCTTATTCCCCCCGTGGCCAAGCCCGCACTAAAACCCGCTCAGACTCCGCCCAGCGCTTTTCAACCACCAAGCGCATAACTTGGGCATCATCGAAAAACACCGCGCCCTTTATGCCATCGAGAACTGCTTTTGCGACATTATCGAGATCGATGGCGGGATAATCGCGGTTGAGATCGATTAGAATTTCCACTTCAAACTCGCCATAACGCGGCCGGATCTTCATGTCAGTCCGCAACAATCGGTCGAGCTTTTGTTTGTAAACTTTCGACTGCGAGGTGACTTCAAGAATGAGGAATTCCGCCATTGGGCCAATCTGTCGGCCCTTGGTAGAGCCGCTGCCACGCCATGGCTCTGGTATCTCGGGCTCTGGCAAGGGGAAGCTCAACGATCAAAAGTGAATGGAAAAACCGATCATGTCGGCCCTAGCCTGTTTTAGCAAGACGAGATCGGCAGAGAGCTGTGCCGGGCATTTCAGGCAATCAAATCAGGTATTCAAGTTCCGCTATGCACTTGCATGCAAGTCGTCTGCAACTATTTGTAAATAATCTTGTGGGTAAGATTTGAAGTCGAAAAAGTCCAACCGTCTTTCAACCAAAACGCTTTTCAGATTTCACAGTGGAGGCGACGTTGCAAAATAACCGTAGCCAAGAAGATCAATCTCAATTGCTGGGCGTACGCATCGATACCGATGTTGCCTTGCGCATGACCCGCACTCTGTGGGAAGTTTTGAGCCAGCATGACCCGATTTTGCGCGATAAGCTGGCAAACGCCTTACAGTCGGAAATCGATGGTTTGGCGCTCCAAGAAGAGCTGGATGAAGGCGGCAAGCCCGGCAATGACGGCGCCACGCTGCAAATCCTGAAGCTGTATCAATCTCTGAAGGCCGCTTAAGCCTTACGGTCCAAAACGCGCACCACAAAATCATGATCGTCGCGCGGCCCGGCAGGGAACTCCGTTCGGCTGGTCTCAGCCCAATCTGCTTCATCGAATGCCGGAAAGAATGCGGTTCCTATCGGCGCTGCATCCACTTCTGTTAGATACAACCGATCAGCAAAAGGTAGGGCTTCGGCATAGATTTGCCCGCCGCCAATCACGCAGACTTCGTTTTGGAGCGTGGTCTTGGCCATAGTCTGGGCCATCGCCCTTGCGGCTTCGATCGCCAACGGCAAGCTGGTCCAAACGCTGGCCCCTTGGGCTTGAAAATTTGTATCGCGGGTAATGACCAAGTTCGGGCGGCCGGGCAGTGGCCTTCCAATCGAGTCCCAGGTTTTGCGACCCATGATCACGGGCTTGCCAAACGTGATGGCTTTAAAGTTTTTTAGGTCGCTGCCCAGTCGCCAAGGCAAGTCATTGTCGACCCCAATCACATGATTGCGGCCACGCGCAACGACGAGGCAAAGTTTGATCGACTTCATCCACGTGGCCTAGCATCAATCGCCTAGCCGACAAATGCCTTTTCATAGACAAATTGTCCGGGTTGGCTAACGGAACCCTCGGTGAAGCCAGCATCTTCGAACATTGCCTTACAAGAAGCCAACATTTCCATCGAGCCACAAATCATGCCGCGATCTTCCTCGGGGTTGAAAGGTGGCAGATTGTGCTCGCGAAAGAAGCTGCCATCAGCAACGCGGGCGGGCAGGCGGCCTTTTGGGTTTTGAGGCTCGCGCGTAGCGGCAGTATCAAGAATGAGTTTGCCGGCCAGAATATACTCGCCCACCAAGGGGTCGTCTTTCAGGCTTGCGACCAACTCAATGCCATAGGTCAATTCGTCGGCGGTCCGGCACGTTTGGGTCAGGATGACTTCTTCAAAGCGCTCGTAGGTTTCTGGGTCGCGGATCAGACTGGCAAAGGGCGCAATCCCTGTTCCCGTTGCCACCATGTAAAGCCGCTTTCCGGGCAACAGCGCATCGAGCACCAAAGTCCCGACGGGCTTTCTGCCAACCAGCACTGTCTGACCGACTTCGATATTACAGAGCTTTGAGGTCAAAGGCCCATCAGGCACTTTGATCGAGTAGAACTCCAATTCCTCATCCCAATTCGGGCTGGCAATGGAATAAGCCCGCACCAACGGCTTGCCGTCGATCTCTAACCCCATCATCACAAACTCCCCGGTCCGGAACCTGAAGGCGGGGGAACGGGTTGTACGGAAGCGGAAAAGACGGTCGGTATAGTGCTGGACGGCCAGCACGGTTTCTGAGGTAAAGGCGGACACGGGGATAAAAGCTCTCTGATTAGTCTTGTGCCCTTCAGATGGGCGAAAACAGGCTTTGCCGCAAGACGGACCGGGATGAAACTGACAGGAGCATTTAGAGGATCTGGGTCAGCTGTGGCGTCAGGGCCCCATTTCAACAGCTTCAACACCCGCAGCACTGGCTTTTTACCCCCAAAACAGACTATAGAGCGCGCCAATCAAGCTGAGTTGTCAGCCCAACAGGTCATTTGCGGCCGGGAGACCCAATGTCAAAAGAAGAATTGCTCGAATTTCAAGGTACCGTGGTAGAACTTCTACCCAATGCCACTTTCCGCATCCGTCTTGAAAACGAACATGAAATTATCGGCCACACGGCTGGTAAATTGCGCAAGAACCGCATTCGCGTTTTGGCAGGGCCGGGTCACCTATCGCTTCCGGTAAAACACTCCCATGAAGCTTATTTTGGCGAGCGCATCGCCGCGCCGACAAGAGCTTCTGGCCAGAGTCGGGATTGTGCCCGACACGATTTGTCCAGCTGACCTGGACGAAACACCTCTGCCCCATGAAACGGCGCGCCAGCATGGTCTGCGGCTAGCTTGCGCCAAAGCAGAGGCCGTCGCCCTGAAAAATCCAGATGACTTGATCCTTGCTGCCGACACCGTGGTGTCGGTGGGGCGTAGGTTATTGCCCAAAGCAGAAACGCGCGAGCAGGCGCTGGGCTGCCTCAATCTATTGTCTGGACGCAATCATCGCGTGACGACCGCTGTGGCCGTCCAGCGCGGTGGGGCCAAGGCGAGCCGGGCGGTGGAAACCCGCTTGACCTTTAAACGCCTCAGCGAGGCGGAGATCCGGTTTTATCTCGACAGCGAGCAATGGATGGGCAAAGCCGGTGGCTATGGCATTCAAGGCCTAGCTGGTGCCTTCTGCAGCCAGTTGCATGGCTCTTGGGAGGGCGTGATGGGGCTGCCGCTCTACGAGACCGTCTCCCTGCTTGAGGGCTTTGGCTATAAAAGGGCCTTTATATGAACGCGCCAAAGCCCCCTACACGTGAAATCGTCATCCATGAGCGCATTGGCGAGCTGCGTGCTGCTTTGTTTGATCGCGACCGGATTGTAGAGCTGCGCTTAGAGCGTTGGTCCACCCATGAGGCGCGCGTGCGCTGGGGCCAGATCTATGCTGGACGTGTCACCGCCATTGATGGCCGCATCGGCGGGGCTTTTGTCGATTTGGGCGTGGGGGAACCTGCCTTTGCACCCTTTGGCCGCGAGCGTGAGGCAGAGCTGCGCGTTGGTGCTGCCGTGGCTGTGCGTGTTGTGCGCGAAGCCGAAGGCGGTAAGGGCCCAGCGCTGGCCTATGAGGGCCTCGCCCCACAAGGGCCATGTCCACGCCTGCTTGAGGATGCCACGCCTTGGCAGGGCTGGCCGGGTGAGCCGCGGGAGGCCGATGAAGACGAGATTGACCGCATCGACGCCGCCTTCGAGTCTGCCCTACACACAGAAGTGCCCATTGCTGGCGGTGGTCGTTTGACGATTGAGCGCACGCGCGCCTTGACCGCGGTAGATGTCGACAGTGCTAGCCGCGAAACCGGTGGCACCGACCCCGCGCGCTTTGCTCGCGGCCTCAACCTCGCGGCCGTCCCCGAAATTGTGCGCCAAATCCGCCTGCGTGGTCTCGGCGGCCTCATTTGTGTCGACTTCACTGGGCCGCGCCGTAAGGGCGATGCCGAGGCGCTGACCAAAGCCCTCATCAGTGCTTTTGATGCTGAAAAGAATGGTGGCGTCGCCGCGCCCAAAACCGAAGTCCTGCCCGTTTCCCGCTTTGGCATTGCTGAGATCGCCCGCCAAAAGCGCCGCCAAGCCTTGGCCGACATCTGCCTTGATGCCATGGGCCAGCCCACTGCCGAGACCTTGGCGATTGAGGGCATCAACCAACTGGCTGCAGCCCTCAAAGGGGCGAAAGGCCGCACCGTGACGCTTTATGCCCCGGCTGCGCCTCTAGCCTTTCTAGAGGCTGACCCGATTGGCTGGCGGCAGGACATTGCCGACACGATTGGTGGCCAGTTCCAACTCCGTCTAGGCCGTCCAAGCCAGACCCAATGTGAAGTGGTGATC
>VYLK01000391.1_pt1 | contig 16067 bp, 14 predicted proteins | sample 5114321 | NCBI WGS metagenome assembly VYLK01 (sample SAMN12291792, study PRJNA351875) | freshwater metagenome | isolation source: freshwater lake | place: USA: Michigan, MSU2 Lake | collected 2011-08-16
GCGCCCCTCCACCAGAATAGGCTCCGGCGTACCGCGGTTGCGCCACCACCACACGCCCAGGATGAGTAGCAACAAACCTAAAGAGTAGAGCGCATTTTTGCGGCGATTGTCCATCTCGGTAAATTCCGGATCGCAAGGTAGAAAATGTTTGCACGCCGGGTTTTCGGCCGCCGGCAAAAAACTTTCGTACTTTTGATCCATGCGTGAAGATTACCTGCAGGCTGATCACGAGAATGTAAATCCCGCGGAGAAGGAGTTTGAGAAAGCCCTCCGCCCCCTGAGTTTTGCTGACTTTACCGGCCAGCAGAAAGTAGTCGACAACATTCACATCTTCGTGCAGGCTGCCAAACAGCGGAATGAACCGCTGGATCATGTTTTGCTGCACGGCCCCCCCGGCCTCGGGAAGACTACGCTCTCGCACATCATCGCCAGTGAACTGGGCTCACACATTAAAGTTACCTCAGGCCCTGTGCTCGACAAGCCCGGAGATCTGGCCGGACTTCTCACCAACCTGAACACGCACGATGTACTTTTTATCGATGAGATTCATCGCCTCAACCCGGTGGTGGAAGAATATCTTTATTCTGCCATGGAGGATTATCGGATCGATATTCTGTTAGACAGCGGTCCGAATGCCCGATCGGTTCAGATCGGACTGAATCCTTTTACGCTGATTGGCGCCACCACCCGTGCCGGCCTGCTCACAGCCCCTCTGCGGGCACGCTTCGGCATCAATGCTCGCCTCGAGTATTATGACTCCGCATTGCTGACATCCATCGTAAAACGTTCTGCCGGCATTTTGCAGACAACAATCGCCGAAGACGCGGCCTTTGAAATTGCCCGTAGAAGCCGTGGCACGCCACGTATCGCCAACAATCTGCTGAGGCGCACCCGCGACTTCGCGCAGATCAAAGGCAACGGCACCATCAACAAATCCATTGCACAGGTTGCGCTCAATGCGCTCGATGTGGATGAACACGGACTGGATGACATGGACAACCGGATTCTGATGACCATCATTGAAAAATTTAAAGGCGGGCCTGTTGGCCTGACCACCATTGCCACGGCCGTAGGCGAAGAAGCCGAAACCATCGAAGAGGTGTACGAACCGTTCCTGATACAGGAAGGCTATATTAAACGAACCTCCCGCGGACGCGAGGCAACCGAGCAGGCATATCGCCACCTGAAAATCAAGCCCCGGATTGCTACCAACCCCGGATTATTTGATGCCTGACGCTTTGGTGCACCTACACACCGAGCAGGTGAAGAAAATCGCGCGCGACCTGCAATTCAGTTTTTGCGGTATTGCGCAGGCTGAGTTTCTGGACGCCGAAGCGCCGCGCCTGGAGGCGTGGTTGAAGCGCGGTTATCAGGGCCGCATGGCCTACTTAGAAAACCATTTCGACAAACGCCTCGACCCCCGGTTGCTGGTGCCGGGTGCCAAATCGGTGGTTAGCTTGGGATACAACTACTTCCCGCCACGCAACCTGGCGGCAGACTGCCACCTGAAAATTGCCAAGTATGCCTACGGTGAAGATTATCATCACGTCATCAAAGAAAGGCTCTTTCTTTTTCTGAACCGTTTGCGGGAGGCTGTAGGTCAGGTGGAGGGACGCGTTTTTGTTGATTCCGCACCGGTGCACGAGCGGGCCTGGGCCCAGCGTGCTGGCAATGGGTGGATTGGCAAAAATTCACTGCTGCTCAACCGGCAAATGGGCAGTTTTTTCTTCCTGGCTGAGTTGATTATCGACCTTGACCTTATGGCGGATGGCCCGATAGCAGACTACTGCGGCACTTGCACGGCCTGTCAGGATGCTTGTCCTACAGACGCTATTACCGAACCCTACGTGGTGGATGCCAGCAAGTGCATCTCGTATCTAACCATCGAACTGAAAGAAGCCATTCCGCCGGATTTCAGGGGCAGCATGGAAGGCTGGGTTTTTGGATGCGATATTTGCCAGGACGTTTGCCCCTGGAACCGGTTCGCTACGCCACACCGGGAAACACGTTTTCTCCCATCCGCTGAACTGGAACAACTAGTTGCCTCCAACTACCAGGAGTTAACGGAGGAAGTTTTTGAGCGCGTCTTCAAAAATTCGGCTGTTCAACGGACCCGTTGGCAAGGAATAGCCCGCAATATTCAATTCGTAAATTGTACTGATGTCGCTCCTGACAAAGCCACCGACGCGACACCCGAAACAGATGCCGCCAATGGGTAAGCCACCACGCAACCATGGTAACCTCTTATCAAAGTTCCGAACGCGCTATGCGCGATGATCACCACAATCAAAAAATCGGCAACCGTAAAATCCTTCTACCTTTGCACGTCATTTGATACTCGAAAAAACCAGTAATTACATATGGCCGTAAGGCTTTTGATTTTCGTCCTGATTGCCTCGACCCTGCCCGGCACCAAGTCAGCCGCCCAGAAAGGCTCGATTCAGATTCAGCTGGGGCCTGACGAAATTGGCGAAAACCAGAGCTGGCCCATCACGATCACTGCTACAAACGAACCACTGCGCAGCTACGATAACTTCCCAGATATTTCGGGATTCCGGAAACGCGGTACCTCCAACCAATCGCAAACGAATATTGTTAACGGCCAAGTTTCATTCTCGCAAAGCGTAACGATGACATACACCCCCACGCAGCAGGGGGTTTTTCAGGTAGCAACCTTCAAGATCAAAGTGAACGACCAAGTGTTTACCGTTACCGGAAAAAAGGTAAAGGTAGGGCCACCTGTTCAGCAGCGAACCACCGATCCATTGCGCAGCTTTTTCTATTCCGATCCAGGTGATCCGTTTAATCGCCCTGAGCCCGAATTCATAGATATTAAAGAAGATGCCCTCCTGGCGCTGTCCACCAGCAAAGACGAAGTGTTTGTGGGCGAGGGCTTCACCACAACCCTCTCTTTTCTGGTGGCCGAAAACAACCGCGCTCCGATGCAATTTTATGAACTGGGCAAACAACTGGGCGACATCCTGAAAAAGCTGCGTCCGGGTAATTGCTGGGAGGAAAACTTCAACATCGAAACTATTGAAGGCGAGTCCATCGAAATCAATGGTAAGGGCTACACCCAGTATAAAATCTATCAGGCTGTGTATTATCCGCTCAATGCAGAACCTGTAACATTTCCAGGCGTGGGCTTAAAAATGATTAAGTTTAAGGTGGCCAAGAATCCTTCTTTTTTCGGGCAAAACCGACAGGAAGATTTCAAAATTTTTCTTAGCAAACCCAAAACAGTACGTGTAAAAGAACTTCCTCCCCACCCGCTGCGCGAGTCAGTAGCCGTTGGCAATTATCGACTTCAGGAGCGGATCATTGATGACGCCCTTGCTACCGGTCAGAGCACGGGGTATGATTTTTCGGTTTACGGGGAGGGGAACATTTCCTCCGTAGAAAAGCCCGCAGTGCAGACCGATGGCACGTTCGATTTTTACGAACCCAATGTAAAGCAGAATATTCGCCGCGAAAACGGCCGCGTAACGGGTACAAAAACGTTCAGCTATTACCTCATCCCCAAGGAACCCGGGGTGTTTGCCATTAGCGACTATTTCCAATGGATCTTTTTCAACCCCAACACCCGCACGTACGACACCCTGCGCCCCCAGATCATGTTGCGCGTAGAAGGCGAAAGTCAGAAAAATCAGTCGATCGAGAGCAGCGACCTGGGCACTTTTTACGATCGCATCGAGACAACCGATAACACGCTGCGGGCGGTAGACTCTCCCCCGCTATTCCGGTGGCTCGGTTTAGCCGTGGTTATACTAAGCCTGGCCGCTTCGCTATATTTGATGTTGAAGAAATAGAACGACGCATGGGCAACATTTATGGCAAGCTTTTCCGAGTCACAACCTTTGGCGAATCGCACGGGCCAGCCATTGGTGTGGTGATTGACGGTTGCCCGGCCGGGCTATCCCTTGATCTCGAATTCATCCAACATGAACTCGACCGCCGAAAACCGGGCCAATCGAAAATCACCACGCAGCGGAAAGAAGCCGACCGCGTGCAAATCCTTTCCGGCGTGTACGAGGGTGTCACCACGGGCATGCCGCTGACGCTGGTCATCGCAAATGAAGATCAGCGCAGCAAGGATTACAGTCATTTAGAAAATGTTTTTCGCCCCTCACATGCCGACTATACCTACACAGCCAAGTACGGCGTGCGCGACCACCGCGGCGGTGGCCGCAGTTCGGCCCGCGAAACGGCTGCGCGCGTAGCCGCAGGTGCGGTGGCAAAACTCTTCCTCAAAACAGCAGGTATCCGCATCAGCGCCTACGTATCGCAGGTGGGTGAACTAAGAACACCTCCCTACACCGAACTCAACCTCGCCAAAACCGAAGACAATATCATTCGATGCCCAGACCCCCTGATCGCCGAAAAAATGATCGCCCTCATCGATCAGGTGCGACTCGATCGCGATACCATTGGGGGCGTAGTGACCTGCGTGGCACAACATGTGCCCCCGGGTTTGGGCGAACCGGTTTTTGATAAACTTCATGCCGAGCTTGGCAAAGCCATGCTCAGCATCAACGCGGTGAAAGGTTTTGAATACGGAAGTGGCTTTGAAGGGGTAACCTGGCGTGGGTCGCAACACAACGATGCGTTTACCCATTCGGATGGAAAAATCCGTACACTGACCAATCACTCCGGCGGTGTACAAGGTGGCATTTCCAACGGAGAGGACATTTACTTCCGGGTAGCCTTCAAGCCGGTAGCCACCATCATGCAAGATCAGGAATCGGTGGATACGGCAGGGCAACCCGTTACGGTGAGTGGAAAAGGACGCCACGACCCGTGTGTCGTGCCGCGTGCCGTGCCGATTGTAGAAGCCATGGCTGCGTTGGTCTTAGCTGATTTTGTGTTGCGGGCCCGCGCTTCAAAACTGGGCTGAAAGATGACGCAACTCCGCTACCGCGGAGGCAGCGTGCTCACCATCCCAGGTGATCTGATGCCGCAGCCGGCCGGCAGCCATTTTTTTCTCCAGGCCAAATTCGTAGGCACGATCGTAGTACGAAAGTAAAATCTCGATGGCCGCATCCATATTTCCGGCCCGTACCTGTTCGATTGCCTGTTGCTGGGCGAGGCCACCCAGCCGCTTGGTTATCTTTTGAATAGCCCCGATGAATTCATCGCGGTTGGCCGGCCCGTATTCTGCCACGAGGCGGTTGATTCGTTGTTGCTTCTCGAGCACAAGCTCCACAATGGGCGACGAGGACATCTGCTGCCACAAGGCGTCTGGCAAAAAAATCCGACCAATGGCGATGGACTCATCCTCCACCCAGACAGGGCGCGATAAATCCAGGACGTAGAGCGCTTCGAACAGATTGTTTTGAAACTGCTCAGTAGTGGGTTGAGGTTGCTGCAGCAAACCGCCGAATACCGAACCCTTGTGATGCGCGAGTGCCTCCAGATCCAGCACCTGCTCACCCACGTCGGACAGATTTCTCAGTAACTCCGTTTTACCGCTGCCCGTACACCCTCCGATGGTGATGAGGCGAAGCGGACGCTCAAACATTTCCATCACAAATTGGCGGTAAGCCTTGTAGCCACCTTCCAAAGGTGTAGCGCGAATCTGCGCCGCACCTACAAACTGACAGAAATAGGCAGAACGCAGCCCGCCACGCCAGCAATGCACCAGCACCTCGCGGCCGGCCGCCTCGCGATGGGTTGACCGAATAATTTCCGGTAAGCGCGGACCAACCAGATCTAAGCCGGTTTGAATGGCCACGGCCTGTCCCTTTTTTTTGTAGGCGGTACCCACCCGCACCCGTTCTTCATTGTTGAGGATCGGTATGTTGATAGCCTGCGGAATACGTCCTTGTAGAAACTCGCCCTCCGATCTAACATCGATCACCGGCAGCTCATGCCGGAGTAATAAGAAATCAGCGAGACGGATCGACATGGTGTAAAGGTCGGTAATGGAGGGGCCCTTGGCAAATGAAAGACCATGGGCAGTATGCCACACCGTTGTTCTTTACAATTCAGCTAAATTGAAGTGTTGATCCCTTTGTCAATATCCTATGATTTGGGACTATCTGGATAATATGAAACCTTCGAGTCATTTTGGTAAAGAATACCCGGGAAAAATACCCCCGGCTGTTTTTCTTGAAATTGCCCTGAACTCAATACGTTTGTTTCTGAACTTTGAATACGTCCGCGAGCATGCGAAAATTTCCAATTTACATTCAATTGGATGCCATGGATTGTGGCCCCACCTGCCTGCGCATGGTGGCCCGCCACTATGGGCGCAGTTACCAATTGCATGAATTGCGCGAAAAATCGTACATCACCCGCGAGGGTGTATCCCTACTCGGCATCAGCGATGCAGCCGAAGCCATCGGCTTCCGGACCATCGGGGTGAAGATCCCGTTTGAGAAATTGGTCAAAGATACGCTGCTGCCGTGTATTGCCCACTGGTACCAGCGCCACTTTGTGGTTGTCTACAAGATCACCAGGAAAGAAGTTTTCATAGCCGACCCCGCTGCCGGCCTGGTAACCTACTCCCACGATGAATTCAAAAAAGGCTGGCTTTCTTCACAAGATAATGGCCAGGAGACCGGCATCGCCCTGCTGCTGGAACCCACCCCGGAGTTTTACAACCGGGAGCCTGAATCTCAAGCCACCCGCAAGCGCAGCCTCGGGTATTTACTCGGCTACCTTGCCCAACACCGTAAACTGGTGGTTCAACTGGTTCTGGGATTGCTAACCGGCAGCCTTATTCAATTAGCGTTGCCTTTTCTCACGCAGTCCATTGTAGATGTTGGCATCAATACCCAAAACATCCAGTTTGTCTATCTGGTGCTGGCAGGTCAATTTGTGTTGCTCACCAGCCGTCTGGCGGTGGATTTCATCCGCAGGTGGATTTTACTCCACCTCAGCACACGCATTAACATTTCGATCATCTCTGATTTTCTCTCGAAGCTGTTTAAGCTGCCCATGTCGTTTTTCGAGGGAAAGATGATTGGCGACATCCTCAGGCGCGTGGAAGATCACAGCCGCATTGAACGTTTCTTGAGCACCTCGTCCCTCAATATCCTATTCTCTTTTTTTAACCTCGTCATCTTCGGCATAGTGCTGGCCATTTACCACATCCCCATCTTTTTGGTTTTCTTCGGGCTTAGTGCAGTTTATGTTTTGTACATCCTGCTATTCCTCAAGCGCAGGGCCGAACTCGACTATAAACGGTTCCAGCAGATGGCCGAAAACGAAAGTAATCTCATTCAGACCGTGCAGGGAATGGGGGAGATCAAAATCAACAATTGCCAAACCCAAAAGCGTTGGGAGTGGGAACGGATTCAGGCCAAGCTTTTCCACATCAGCGTGTCCTCAACGCGTTTGCAACAGTATCAAGACGCGGGCAGTTTGTTTTTGAACGAGTCCAAGAACATCATGATCACGGTGATGGCTGCACTGGCGGTGATGAAGGGCGACATGACACTGGGTATGATGCTGGCCGTACAGTACATCATCGGGCAATTGAATGCGCCCGTCAATGAATTCATTGCCTTTACACGCGATTTTCAAGATGCGCGCCTCAGCCTCGAGCGCATTGGCGAAATCCATGCGGCCGAAGAGGAAGAGCCCGCACACGATCATCTGCAGCGAATTGAACTGCCCGAAAGCAAAACCATCATGATCAAAAACCTCTCCTTTCAGTATGAGGGCCCGCATTCGCCCAAGGTGCTCGAGGATATCGACCTGATCATCCCGGAGGGAAAAGTTACCGCCATTGTGGGGGCCAGCGGTAGCGGCAAAACCACCCTGATGAAGCTGTTGCTCAAGTTCTACCAACCCCCGGGCGGCCAGATTGAACTGGGGGGTGTGCCGCTGAAAAACATTCCGGCCTCAACGTGGCGGCAGCGGTGCGGCACGGTGATGCAGGATGGCTTCATTTTTTCGGATACGATTGCCCGCAATATTGCGCTGAGTGACGAGAGCATCGACCGGAAGAAATTACGGCATGCTGTTACTGTGGCCAACATCCGCGAACATATTGAATCCCTGCCGCTGGGCTATAACACCAAGGTAGGTACCAACGGCATTGGGCTGAGCCAGGGCCAAAAACAGCGGCTGCTGATTGCCCGTGCCGTGTATAAAAACCCGGAGTTCATCTTCTTCGATGAAGCCACCAGTGCGCTGGATGCCAACAATGAAAAGGTGATTATGGAGAACCTCGACCAGTTTTTTGCCGGCAAAACGGTACTGGTGATTGCCCACCGGCTGAGCACCGTAAAGAATGCCGACCAGATTGTGGTGCTGGAAAAGGGGAAAATTGTAGAGGTAGGCACCCACGAGGAACTCACCTGCACAAAAGGTAAGTATTTTGAGTTGGTGAAAAATCAGTTGGAGTTGGGGGATTGAAAAACTAAAGAAAACTACCTATGAGTTTGTTGAAGACGATTAACCGCTTACAGCGAATACATCATTTTATAAAAACCGAAGCAACCGGAACATCAGGCGAATTTTCTGAAAAGCTTGGTATTTCGCGTAGTATGTTGATGGAGAACCTTCGCGAAATGAAAGAATTAGGCGCACAAATATTTTATTGTAGGCACAGGCGCAGCTATTGTTATGTAAACGAATTTAATTTGCTGATTGGGGATACCTCAAAAAACAAGTTAAAAGCGGGAAGGCTAATTTTAGGTATAAAAAAAGTTATAGATTTTTTTGGCCGTCCAATGGTATTGGACACCCAGACAATACTTTAGTGTCGCCAAGGTGGTGATCGCGACACCGGCAAAGCCATACTGCCAAGGTGGCAGCATGTTCTATCAATCTAAATTTTAAAAAAAATGAAAAAATTAAATCAGAAACTTTCACTGAAAAAAGAGACATTGGCCTCTTTGGACAAACAACAAATGAACGGTGTAAAAGGAGGACTCCTTTCCATTGGACATAATTGCAGTCACAATAATGATTGTCCTCGGACGAATAAACCGACAAAGCATTGCGTAAGTAATCATCATTGTAACTAGAGTTAAGTAATTAGGATACCAGATCAATCTGGTATCCTATTTTTTCATCTATTAATCTCAAAATATTTCAATGAGTAATCCGTTCCCTAAATTCAAGATAAAACTCTTAATTTTCTTTTTCATTAGTATTAACTTAGTAGCACAGATTTCGAAAGAAGAAATACAAAGAAATTTGACGGGAATTAAATCAATAGAAAACTCGGATAATGATTTCACTGGTTATGATGCACTTTCCAAAGCCATTGGTAATACCCAGATTGTAATGCTAGGTGAACAGACGCATGGTCATGGTAGAACATTTACTGCCAAAATCAAAATTATAGAATACCTGGTGCGTGAAAAGGGTTTTGATGTTGTCGCCTTTGAAAGTGGTTTCTATGAATTAAACAAGCTTTGGGAAACTGAATCCGACTTGGACACGAGACTTTCACGGGTGCGAAGTGAAATCTATCCTGATTGGTCCGCGGCAAAAGAGCTGGATAGTTTTTTCCAACTTGTGAAAAAAAACAACCAAAGTGGTGGCAGACTTGCCATTACAGGTTTTGATTGCAAACATGATATGCCCTACGGCCAAAAAGAATATTTAAATGATTTCATTAATTTTATAGATAAAAACAACCTTCGGCTAAAGAGCGCCAATGATTTTCGTAAATTTGAACAATTACTAAAAGGTTTAATTACCTTAAAAACATCTACTCGTCAAGATGTTCAGAGCCGTCCTAGTTCAAAAGATGAAATTTTCTTTTATAGCGTTATTGATTCATTATCAAGAGAAATAAATCAACTTCAAAGCTCCGACGAAGTTGAATTTTGGAAGCAAGAGATGGTAAGCCTCAAAATGCAGGCACGTAATACTTGGGTGGCATCTGGCTGGAAAGGAGCTTCACAACTTTCAGTACGTGACAGCGCAATGGCCCAAAACATTATTTGGTTAGCAAACAATAAATATAAAGGCAGAAAAATCATTGTGTGGGCAGCCAGCTATCATATCGCAAAAGAGAAGCAAGTTATTGCGCATTTTAAGTCGGATTCTAAAAAAAATGAATTGATGGGGAATCTGTTAAATTTGAAATTACCAGGAAGAACCTACTCCCTAGGTTTTATTTCTTCTGATGGAAGTTACGGAGAATGGTTTAGGCAAAAATTCTATACCTACAAAGTAAATAGAACACAAGAATCATTTGAAAAGAAACTATCACTTCTAACGGATGCCGAATTTGCATTTATTAATATGACAGGCATACAAAATGAAAATCCATTTCTAATGGCAGGTGTGCATTTCTCTGAAAGTAAAGCAGTATGGAATAAAGTGTTTGACGGTCTATTCTACATTAGAACAATGAAACCGGCAACCTACCTGTCCAAATGAGTCAATTACGTCATGCTGAAGATGTGCTCAGAATAGTAGATGGATTTGCAATTAGAGCAGAAGAATTGTTGCCCAACTATCCAAGTCTTTTTTCAGGACAAAGTGGTCTATCCCTTTTGTACTCAAATCTATATTTGTTTACAAAACAAAAACAATATCAAAATAAGTGCATCGATATTTTAGAGCAGTCTATTCGGTCGCTTGACGACGGTAAGGCTGGATGCTCTTTAGCAAATGGGGTAGCCGGTGTGGGCTGGTTAATAAAATATTTGTTAAAGAAAAAAGTTCTCTCTGATAGTGATAAGAAAGTACTTGATGATTTTGATGATATTCTTGTAGAGAGCCTGAAAATTGATTCCTTAAAAGACAATAATCATTACGATCTTCTATTTGGTCTTATTGGTAAGGGGGTCTATTTTCTAGAAGAATATCCTAATTCAAAATCTGAACCCCTTACGATAATTTTTGAAAAGTTGAAAAGCCTTTCCGTTGAAACAGAGCATGGAACGCTCTGGTATGATTATTTAGGAAAGGAGGAACGAAATGAAACGGAAGCCTACTTTAACTTGGGCCTGGCGCATGGCTTGCCCAGCATAATTATTTTCCTAAGTAAAATTTCAAAAATTGATGTCCATCATTTAGAGTGTAAAAACCTCTTAAAATCACTTATTCATTACCTTCAAAAGCAAATGCTATCAAACGACATTAGCAAATTTCCGTCTTCTTCAAAATCCCAACAGCCGAGTAGATTAGCATGGTGTTATGGAGACATTGGTGTTGCTTTAGCGTTTATTTATGCGGCAAGAGTCTTAGAAGATGATAAATTAATGAATAACGCAAGAGAGATAGCGCTGCAATCGAGCTACAGAAATCTGAGCAACTCGTACATAAAATCAGAAAGTTCCGGACTGATCGAAAACGGTGTATGCCATGGAAGCATAGGCTTAGTCTATTTGTTTTCAAACTTACACGATTATTTTGGAGATAAGGAATTCTTGAAAGCAAGGGAATATTGGCTCTTAAATTCATTTAACAAAAATGAAAAACTCATTTCTAGAAATTATATTTTTGAAAGTAATGACTGGGTGGAAAATGGAACATTACTAAGTGGCTATTGCGGAATGGGTATTTCCCTCTTAAATTATCACAATAAGGAATGTGACGGTCTTAACAGACCATTATTAATTTGGTAATCGTGATACAGATTTAATATTAAAACAAGTATTTTTTTTCGATATGGATAATATTCAGTTTGATACCCGCTTAGAACAACTGATAGGAAACGGAGTAAAGGATAGATTCTTAAATGAATATTGGGAACGGGATTATTTCCATGCACATTCATATTCGCGTGAGAGCATAAAATTTAATATACAAGACCTTGAGACTGTTCTTGCATGCTCTCGACTTACTTCAAATGACCTCCGTTTATCAAGTGTTGATCAAGAAGTATTACCAATTCAATACTGCGAAAAAGACGGAACCGTGAAATTGCAACAGGCATTCTTCTATTTCAACCGTGGAAGTACTATAATTATTAGAAGTATTGAGAACTTTAATCCTCAACTAAGAAAACTATGTTTTGATCTTAAGGCTGAGTTCGGCAATATCAAACGCATCTTTATAAATTTGTATCTAACTCCTGAGGCTAGCCAAGGCTTTTTTCATCATTATGATAGAGAAGATGTATTTATCCTTCAAATTTATGGTGAGAAGGAATGGTATCTGTACGATTCGCCCCTACCACTGCCTTTAGAAGATCAGGGTTTTTCTTCTTCAACTGTACCAGATCAAAATCGTTTGAAAAAATTAGTATTGAAACCTGAAAACGCTTTATATATACCGCGAGGTATGATACACGAGGCTAAGGCTCAATCAGGTATTTCTTGTCACCTCACAATCTCTTTAGTTCCATTTACCTGGTACGATGTCATTAAAGAGTACCATGTAGAATTGAGTCATTCAAATGTCTCTCTTCGAAAATCCATACCAAAAACTATTACAGAAAAAGATCTTACTAATCATTTAAATTCGGTAGCCAAACTAAATTCTAAAATTCTTCGTAAAGTTTTAAACAAAATGAAGTTCTCTTACAATGATCAATTGCTAAATCAGTTTAATATAGAGGGCAAATTAACTGAACAAAGAACGATAACCGATCAGAATTTGATTGTAGGTCTCAACAGCAGCTTGTTTAAGGGGCATTCTATAATTGGTAACACAATTGAAATGAAGATAGGCCTAACATCAGTGCTTTTGCCATTACAAGCGAAATCGATTGTTGAGTATATTCTAAAAAATAGAAAATGTAAAATAAAAGACATACCCTCGGAGTATAAAAATAAAGGTAAGATGATGATAATTAATCGCTTAATACGTGATTCATTTCTATTGTTAGCTAACGAATAAGGAATGGAAGTATTGTTTATACGAATGATTTTAAGGCTGATGATTCTTGCAAGCATAATCTACGAGCGTGCGGGTAAGCCCCGGTGTAGAAAAAAGTTACGAATTTTTTTAGCAGTCCAATGGCATTGGACACCCATATTTTAATTTTGAATTACCCACAAAACTGATGGCCACAGTTGAAGGGGTACTAAAAACAATTGTTTAACCAAAATTTAACAAAATGAAAAAGTTGAATGTAAGCAAAAAGTTGTCTTTGAACAAGGAGACTATTACATCATTAGAGAAAAATCAGATGGCGAACGTGAAGGGTGGGATTACTTATTCCCTTTCATGGGGAGAACGTTGTAAGAAATCTAATCGTTTTACTAACGGTTCAATATGTAAAAGCTAATTAAGTCGATCTTTTTTATTTGGTAGCTTTTAAGGCTGTACTACTTGGTACAGCCTTATCATAAAATCTTATGAAGCCCATATTTTTTATTTTTTCACTTTGCATGTTTTCATCTTGTTTACAGTCACAAAGCCTTTCTGTTTTTTCATTTAGTGGAATTGTCAAAGATACCATAACGAGTAAAGGAATTCCTTTTGCAAGTGTGAGTGTTGAGTCCACCCAAAAAGGCACATCGACTGATGAAAGTGGCGAATTTTTCATATTATTAGGGGAGGCAGACTGCGAGAAAAAACTCAAAATTTCATGCATTGGATACACAACAGCTATTTTTTCAATTGATGAAATAAGAAAAAGTAGAGTACTCTATCTTACCCCAGCAGAGACTTTGCTAAACGAAGTATTGATTCGTGGTGATTCCTTAAACTCAGTAGAGATAATAAGAAGTGCAATTAAGAGCATTGCAAAAAATTACTGCCAACAGCCATTTGAACTTGAATTCTTTAGCGAAATTGATGTGGTCAACATCTTGAATGGAGACTCCTGTAAAGTTGAAAGTATTCTACTAGGTAACTACGGTGGATATAGCCCATCAAGTAAAAGAATTTTCGAAATTTTACAAACTAGATTAATTGGAAAAGATCTTATGAACGGATATTATGTGCCAGCCAGAAGTATTTACACACACGATGAAATTGCCCATCCCGTTAAACTAGGTATATTCAATGAAGAAAATCTAGAAAAGATCAGCTTTAAGTATGAGGGTGCAACTATTTATGATGGTGATACGGTATACAGCATTGCCTACAGCATTCCAAAACCTACTAAAAAACTCACTGGCTACGGAGTCGTTCCTAAATACTTTAAAGGGCATGTTACTGTTGTTACAAGCAATTATGCAATAGTTAAACATCAGGTGGTTACTGACAGAATATCTAGTCAAATTAGATATCGTAAGATTGATGGGAATTATTTTCCTTACCTTGTTTTGGGCTCAATAAATCAAGTTAGTGACGACCATGGCATTCCCACTTTTCTCGTAACCGATCAATTAAGATTATTAAGAACATCGTTTCAAGGGTTCAAACCAATTTCTGAAAAAAATTACACAAATGAATTTAGTAGCGTCAAGTATGATAAACTGTTTTGGGACTCAAATTACCCAAGGTGAGCTTAGATGAATCAAAATTTAATTGGGTAAACCATAAACTGTCATCAATCGACCGAGATTTAGAAAATGTTTCTTTTCAACATCATTCCTTGATGACTTATGATAGTGGCATCGCCCATTATTTTGCCCATCGTTATCTTCATACCAACGAGCCGAAGTTTATTGATTTATCTGTTGACAGGATAGAGAAAGGCATTGAATACTTTTCCAACCATCGTGTTGATTTTGGTTTTTCAAATGGTATTGCAGGCTTTACATGGCTGGTCAAGTATCTCATCAATCAAAACTTGATTGATGAAGGCACAATTGATACAAGTGAGACTGATTTTTTGATTTACAAATCCGCATTAAATGATTGCGAACACAAACATTACGACTTTTTAGACGGAATGACAGGAAAGGCCATGATTTTTTTAGATGGTCGGGTAAGTTTAGCCATACGAGGTATTTTTTATCGGCAGGTAATGCGGAGATGGTGGCTACTTGCCCCTCGAGCATACCAAATTGCTGAAATGGGAAACTTTCCAGTTTAATGTTTACCCGCTGCCCGGTCTTTACCTTGCCCGAGCCAGTAATGGGCAGTAAGGCGCGGGCTGTGATTCTGCCCGAATCCGGCAATACCGAAAACATGGCCTTGTTAGCTTCTGTAAACATATTGGGTTCATAAAAGCCGAGATAGGCCAACTGGCCTTTCGCCTGGGCCGTCAACAAATGGTTTTCCTTCCAAAGTTTGATCCTGCTCTCCAGTTCCTGCCGGGCATTTTCTTTGGTGAGCATTAACTTCTGTTGCTGCTCGGCTTTACTCATTTTCAGGTCGGCAATTTGTCTTTCCAATTGATGAATTTGTAGTTCATTGTTCAATGCCGTTGTCTCAAGGTTTCGGTACTGCCGTTGCTGTTGCAGCCAGTTGGTTTTCGCCTGGTTGTAATCCAGGGCGGCCGTTACCTTTTGCATGAATAGCACCGAGTCGGTATTGAATTTTTGGCGGGCCAGGGCCAGTTCTTGCCGTCCCAGGCGTTGTTGACCGGCTAATGATTTAGCCAACTTTTGAAACGTGGCTAATTGCCTTTCCAGTTGTTCAATTTGTCTTCCATACGTATCAGCCGTTTGGAAAATCGTTAGGTTGTTGGTGGCCTGGGTAAGGGCGGAGTATACCGGCTGGAGGTCGCCTAATTCAAACGTGCGGTTTGGCAACGAGTCCTTTGGCAGCCAGGTTTCCAGTTCGAGTACGTCTGTCACGCTGGCGTTGGATTGGATGTAGCCAATCAACTCCCCGGCTTCGCATTTTTCTTTATCGCGCTTCAGTAGGGTTATTCGCCCCGGCACCCGGCTTACGAGCGTTACCGGGGCCGGGTTAGAAGTAATGACTACTTCGGCAACCAGGATGTCCGGGTATTTAATGAACCAGGAGGCGGCCAGCAGCGCCAGCATAACAAGAAAAATTACGGTTATGCCCCACCGCACCAGCCCATGCGGCACCTGACTGATAATCTCCTGAACTTGATCGCTTCGGATTTCGAGTTGCTTTTCGGGCTCCATCGGCAAACAAGATACGCGAAAAAATGTGTACCGAAAATGATATCTCACCGTGTGGGGAGTTACCAGAATCGGCAGTACGTGTAGACTGTAAAGTCACTGCAAACTTCCACCGCATCATCTCTGCCACACACCGCGCAACAAACGGCGCACAGAAGGCCACGAAGCGAAATAAAAGAAGGCGCATGACCTGCTATCCCTGGACTTTACCGCCCG
>VYLK01000392.1_pt1 | contig 16048 bp, 15 predicted proteins | sample 5114321 | NCBI WGS metagenome assembly VYLK01 (sample SAMN12291792, study PRJNA351875) | freshwater metagenome | isolation source: freshwater lake | place: USA: Michigan, MSU2 Lake | collected 2011-08-16
CGCGCCTGCGGCCGCCTCGGCACCCGCCCTGGCGGTGCAGGGTGCTACCCGCGCCGAGCTGGCGGCGCTGGACTGGCCGGCCCTGCGCGGCGCCGTCGCCGCCTGCCAGGCCTGCAGCTTGTGCGGCAGCCGCACGCAGACGGTCTTCGGCGTCGGCCACCCGCAGGCGCACTGGATGGTGGTGGGCGAAGCTCCGGGCGAAAACGAAGACCTGCAGGGCGAGCCTTTCGTTGGCGCCGCCGGCCAGTTGCTCGACCGCATGCTGGCCGCGTTGCAGCTTTCGCGCGCGGCCGACGGGCCGCCCGAGCGCAGCGTGTACATCGCCAACACGCTGAAGTGCCGCCCGCCGCGCAACCGCAACCCCAGCGCCGAAGAGCTGGCGCAGTGCGAGCCCTTCCTGGTGCGGCAGATCGAGCTGCTGCAGCCGCGCATCATCCTCGCGATGGGCCGCTTCGCGGTGCAGACCCTGCTGCGCAGCGACGAGCCCATCGGCCGCCTGCGCGGCCGCGTGCACCGTTACCAGGGCGTGCCGCTGGTCGTCACCTACCACCCGGCCTACCTCTTGCGCAGCCTGCCCGAAAAGGCCAAGGCCTGGGAAGACCTTTGCCTGGCGGCCGAAACCGCCGAGGCCAGCGCCGCCGGCTAGCGCTTCTTCGTCGGCCGGACCCAGCCGGGGAGGGTGGCCTGCTTGGCCCGTGCCACCGTCAGCTGGCCAGCCGGGGCGTCTTTCGCGATGGTGCTGCCGCCGCCGATGGTGGCGCCGTCGCCCAGCGACACCGGCGCAACGAGCACGCAGTTGCTACCCACGTGCACGTCGTTGCCGATCACGGTGCGGTGCTTGTTCGCGCCGTCGTAATTGGCGGTGATGGCCCCGGCGCCGTAGTTCACGCGCTCGCCCACCGTCGCATCGCCCAGGTAGGCCAGGTGGTTGGCCTTGGCGCCGCGTGCCATGGTGCTGTTCTTCACCTCGACGAAGTTGCCGATGTGCACCTCGTCGGCCAGCTCGGCACCGGGCCGCAAACGCGCAAAGGGGCCGATGAGCGCGCCCGCACCCACCACCGCACCCTCGATGTGGCTGAAGGGGTGCACCACGGTGCCGGCGCCGATGCGTGCGTTGCGCAGCACGCAGTTGGCGCCGATCTGCACGCCGTCGCCCAGTTCGACCTCGCCTTCGAAGATGGCGTTGATGTCGATCTGCACGTCGCGCCCGCAGCGCAGCGTACCGCGCACGTCCAGGCGCGCCGGGTCGGCCAGGCGCACGCCTTGCTCCATCAGCGCGTTGGCGTGGCGGCGCTGCAGCACACGCTCCAGTTCGGCCAGTTGCAGCGCGTCGTTGATGCCGGCCACCTCGGCCTCGTCGGCCACCACCTGCGACTGCACGGGCACGCCTTCGGCCACGGCCATGGCCACCACGTCGGTGAGGTAGTACTCCTGCTGCGCGTTGTCGTTCTTCAGCGCGGCCACCCAGCGTTTGAGCATCGCCGTGGGCGCGGCCATGATGCCGCTGTAGACCTCGCCGATGGCGCGTTCTTCCGGCGTGGCGTCCTTGTATTCGACGATGCGCTGCACACCGCCGTTGGCGTCACGCACGATGCGGCCGTAGCGCGCCGGGTCCTGCGGCTGGAAGCTCAGCAGCGCCAGCTGCTCGCCTGCGCAAGCCTGCACCAGCGCCTGGGCGGTGGCGGGGCGGATCAAGGGCACATCGCCGTAGAGGATGAGGGTGACGGCCTGCGCGTCGTCCAGCGCCGGCGCGGCCATCTGCACCGCGTGGCCCGTGCCCAGCTGTGGCATCTGGCGCACGAAGACCGCGCCGCTGGCGGCCACCGCTGTTTCCACCTCGTCGGCGCCGTGGCCCGTCACCACCACGGTGCGGTTGGCGCCCACGCCAGCAGCGGCGTTCAGAACATGCTGCAATAGGCTGGTGCCACCCAGGCGGTGCAGCACCTTGGGCAAGGCCGACTTCATGCGGGTGCCCTTGCCCGCGGCCATGATCACGACGTTGAGTGCCATGCGTCCATCTCGCAACAAAACGCTGATTATCGGTGTGCTGGTGTTGCTGCTCGGCTTGCTGGGCGGCTGCAGCAGCGTGCGCCTGGCCTACGGCAACGGCGCCCAGCTGGCGTGGTGGTGGGTGGACGGCTATGTCGACTTCAGCCGCGAGCAGGCGCCGCGCGTGAAGCAGGGGCTGCAAGACTTCTTCGTCTGGCACCGCAGCACGCAGCTGCCCAGCTTCGTGGCGCTGCTCGACAGCGCGCGCGCCGAGGTGCTGGCCCCCACCACGGCCGAGCAGGCCTGCCGCTGGCAGGCGCAGGGGCGTGAGGTGCTGGAGCCGACGCTGCAGCGCCTGCTGCGCCTGGCGGCCGAGCAGAGCGCGGGCCTGGGCGAGGCGCAGTTCCGCCACCTGGCCGAGCGCTACGCCAAGGGCATGGACGAGATGCGCGACGACTTCCTGCAGCCCGACCTGGCCGAGCGGCAGGAGAAATCGGTGGAGCGCGCGATCGAACGTGCCGAGCGCGTGTACGGCCGCCTCGGCGACGCCCAGCGGCGCGTCATCCGCGAGGGCGTGCTCGCTTCGCCTTTCGACCCCGCGCTGTGGCTGCAGGAGCGTGAACGCCGCCAGCGCGAGGTGCTGGCCACCTTGCGCCGGCTGGCGGCCGAGAAGGCCAACGTAGAGCAGCGCATGGCGGCGATGCGCACGCTGCTGGCCCACACCGAGAGCTCGCCCGACCCCGTCTACCGCGCCTACCAGCAGCGCCTGGGGCCTTACAACTGCGCCTTCGCGGCGCGCCTGCACAACGCCACCACGCCGGCGCAGCGCCAGCGTGCGCTGGAAACCCTCAAGGGCTGGGAAGAAGACCTGCGCTCGCTGGCCGCGCCGCCGGTCTGAGCGTCAAGCCGTGGCGTCGATGCGCAGCGAGAGATCGACCGCGCGCACGTCCTTCGTGAGCTTGCCGATGGAGATGCGGTCCACGCCGGTCTTCGCAATGCCGCGGATGCTGTCGAGATCGACCCCACCGGAGACCTCCAGCACCGCCGGCCGCGGGCTGGCCACGTTCAGCGCATAGGCCGCGTGCATGTCGGCGAGCGTGAAGTCGTCGAGCAGCACGCTCTGGGCGCCGCAGGCCAGGGCCTCGCGCAGCTCGGCCAGGCTTTCCACCTCGATCTGCACCGACACGCCGCTGTCCAGCGCGAAGGCTGCCTGCAACGCCGGCGCGATGCCGCCGGCCGCGGCAATGTGGTTTTCCTTGATGAGGATGCCGTCCCACAGCGCCAGGCGCTGGTTCTGGCCGCCGCCCACGCGCACGGCGTACTTCTGCGCCTGGCGCAGGCCGGGCTGGGTCTTGCGGGTGTCCAGCACGGCACAGCCGCGCGGGTTGGGGCTCAGGCCCGCGATGGCCTCCACGTACTGGCGCGTGCTGCTGGCCACGGCCGAGAGCATCTGCAGGAAGTTCAGCGCCGAGCGCTCGGCGCTCAGCAGCGCGCGCGCGTCGGCCTCGATGCGGCAGACCTCGGTGCCGGCCGCCACCGCGGCGCCTTCGGCCACGTGCCAGGTGAGGCCGGCGCTGGCGTCCAGCGCACGCACGCAGGCTTCGAACCACGGCTGGCCGCAGAGCACCGCGGCCTCCTTGGCCACCACGCGGCCGGTGGCGCGGCGGCCGGCGGGCACCAGCATCGCCGTCCAGTCGCCGCGGCCAATGTCTTCGGCCAGTGCATCGCGCACGTTGCGCGCCAGCGCGCGCTCCAGGTTTTCGTTTTCGTCAAACATCGTTGTTCAGGGCAGGTCTCGGTCAGGGGCGTGATCATCGCCCCGCGTGGCGGCCGGGCCGTGCAGGCTGCGCAGCGCCACGCGCAGGAAGCGCATCTGCTCGTCGACGTTGCGGCAAGACTGGCACATCACCAGGTGCAGGCGCATGCGGGCGCGGTCGGTCGTGGGCAGGTGGCGGTCTTGCCCGTCGCTCAGCAGGCGCGAGACCTTGTGGCAGTCGAAGCTGAGTTTCATCGCTGCCCCGCGAACCAGTGGCGGTCCAGGCAGTCGCGCAGCTGCATGCGCGCGCGGTAGAGGATGACACCGCAGTTGTTGGCGCTGATGCCGAGCTCCTGGCAGATCTCGTCCACCTCCTGCTCCAGCCATTCGCGCATCAGGAACACGCGGCCTGTGCGCGGCGGCAGCTTGTCCACGCAGGCCTGCAGTTGCTCGAAGAACTGCCGCTGCTCCAGCGCGCTCTCGGGCTGCTGCCAGGCCACCGGCTTCTCCTTCCAGTGGCCGTCTTTCTGGAACAGGGCCTCCAGGGCTTCGTCGAGGCTCTGGTCGTCCTGCACCTCCACGTGCACCTCGCGGCCGCGCTTGCGCAGCACGTCGATGACCTTGAACTTCAGGATGCCGGTGGCATAGGTGCGCAACGTGCTGCGACCCTCGAAGTTCTCGGGCTTCTCCAGGATGGCCAACAGGGTTTCGCTGACCACGTCTTCGGCCAGGCTGTCGTGGCGCAGCTGCATCTGCGCAAAGCGCAGCAGGTAGGGGTGGAGCGCAGCCAGTTCGGATTCGAGCGACATGTGGGGCGGGAGTGTGGGCCCATTGGGTCGGCCGGAGCGGCCAGTTCTGTCAGGGGCGGTGCAAAAAAGCCGGCGGCCCGCCTTCAGCCCCAGCGGGTGTCGGCGCTCTCCAGCAGGGTGTCGACGATTTGCAGGAACTGCGCCACGTCCAGCGGCTTGGTCACGTAGTGGGCGGCGCCCGCGGTCAGTGCCTGCGCGGCGGCGTGCGTGGTGGCATCGGCCGACACCACCACCACCGGGATGTGCGCGACGCTGTCGTCCTGCTTCAGGTGGCGCAGCAACTCCTGCCCGCTGATGTCGGGCAACTGCATGTCCAGCAAGATCAAATCGGGCTGCTGGGCGCGGATGGCGGCCAGGCCGTCCAAGCCCAGCTGCGAGGTCTTCAGCTGGATCTGTACACGCTGTGCCAGCACGCCGCGCATGACCTCGATGTTGGTCTCGTTGTCTTCGACGTAGTGCACCAGGCGCTGCTGGTAGGGGGCCGGCGAGGTGTCGCTGTAGACGGGGCGGGGCGCCTCGTCGGCGTCGGCGGCCGGCAGCCTGAGCGTGAACACCGAGCCGCGCCCGGCTTCGCTGCTGGCCGTGAGCGTGCCGCCCATCAGCTCAGCCAGGCGCCGGCTGATCACCAGGCCGATGCCCGTGCCTTCGATGCCGCTGCCCTCGCGCCCGAGGCGGTTGTAGGGCTGGAAGAGGGCGCCCAGCTGTTCGCCCGTCATGCCCAGGCCGGTGTCGGCCACGGCGAGCTCCACCATGTCGCCCTCGGGCAGGTTCAGGCGCTGCGCGGTGATGCTGACGGCACCCCCTTCGACGTTGTACTTCACGGCGTTGGACAGCAGGTTGGTCAGCACCTGGCGCAGCCGCATCGGGTCGGCCAGCACGGCGCGCGCGCCCGGGTCCAGCACATGGCCGAGGCGGAGGCGCCGCTGCGCCGCCGGCGCCGCCACCATCGCGCTGCAGGCGGCCACCAGCGGCTCCAGCGCCAGGGGCGCGAGCTGCAGCTTCACCGCGCCGCTTTCGATGCGGGCCAGGTCCAGCGTCTCGTTGATCATCTCCAGCAGGTGCCAGCCGGCGCGCTGGATCTGCTGCGTCCACTCACGCTGGTGCTCGGCCAGACCGTGCTCGCGGTCCAGGCCCAGCAGCTGCGCGAAGCCGATCATCGCGTTCAACGGCGTGCGCAGCTCGTGGCTCATGCGCGAGAGAAACTCGCTCTTGGCACGGTTGGCCGCTTCGGCGCGCTGCAGCGCGTTTTCGCTGGCCAGCAGGCGCAGGTGCTCGGTGATGTCTTCCACCACCCCCACCATGCGCAGCAGGCGGCCGTCGGCGCCGCGCAGGGCGTTGGCGATCACGCGCACCTGCAGTTCGCCACCGCCGGCCTGCAGGAGCCGCACGGGTTCCACCACCTGCGATCCCCGGCCTTCGAACAGCGTGCGCCGCAGCGCCACCAGGCGCGGGATGTCGTCGGCATGCACCATCGCAGCCACCGCCACGCCGCGCAGTGCCGCTGGCCGCTGGCCCACCATGGCCGCGAAGCGCGCGTTGCCTTCGATCATCAGGCCCTGCGGGTCCAGGAAGATCACACCCAGCGGCACGTGGTCGAGGATGCTGCGCAGGCGCTCTTCGCTTTCGCGCAGCGCCGCTTCGGCGGCGGCCCGTTCGCGGATCTCCCGCCGCAGCTCGGCGGTGCCCGCCTGCACGGCCCGCTCGGTGCGGCGGGTGTGGCCCGTCACCGTGAGCAGCAACGCACCCAGCAGCGAAGCTGCGGCCAGCCCGCCCATCGAGATCAGCCAGGCCGCGGCGCGCTCGGCGCCAGGCGCGCCGAGGGCGGGCTCGATCCGCAGTTCCAGCGTGCGCCCGCCCAGGGCCAGGCCACGCCTGGCCATCGGGCGGTCGTTCGCGGGCACGGCGGCCTCGCAGCCTTTGGCGCCGGCCAGGCGCGGCCGCTCCATGCCCGGCGTGGTGTCCACCAGGCACCAGCGCAGGGGCGTGCGGGCGGCGGCGGCCAGCCCGGCCATGGCCTGCTCGGTGGACACGGTGACGAAGACCACGCCTGTGAAGTTGGCACGGCGCTCGGCCTCGCTGCCGTGGGGCCCGCGGAACAGCGCCTGGTAGAGCACGACGCCGGTCTCGTCGCCCTCGGCCTGCGTGAGGCGGAAACCGCCGGTGGCGGCCGGCGTGGCGCTGCGCAGGCTGGCCTGCAGCGCCTGCCGGGCGGCAGGGATGGACAGCACGTTCACGCCCAGCGCCGCGCGGTTGCTGGCCAGCGGCGCAATGCGGCGCAGCACCACCACCTCGCCGTCGGCGGCCCGGGCCTGCCCGGCGTCGCGGTCGAAGACGCGGAAGCTGTTGCCGAGTTCGAGCTTCGCGGCCGCTTCGTAGGCGGCCAGATCCGCCAGTTTCACCCGCTCGCTGTAGCCTAGCGCCCGCAGCGGCGAGTGTTGCTGCTCCACCCACCAGGCGGTGGTGCTGGCCAGGCTGGCATCGTCCAGCTGACCCTGCACCAGGGCTGCGCTGTGCAGGGCCTGCAGCGCGTAAACGGGCACGGCCAGCCGGGCCTCGGCGGTGGCCACCAGGCGGTCGGCATCGCGCTCGAAAGCCTCCAGGCCGCGCTGGCGGTCGAGTTCGGACAGCTGGTACATCGCGGCCGCCAACAGTGCCACGGCCGCGAGGGTGGGCACGGCGAGCGTTCGGGCGCGCGGGCGCCAGTCATCGCGCGGGCGGCCGATCAGCGTCAGCGCCAGCGGCGCGCCGATCAGCACGCCGAAGGCGTCACCCACCCACCAGGTGCTCCAGGTCGTGGCCGCCAGCGCCAAAGGCATGTCGCCCAGCAGCACCAGCGCACTGGTGGCGATGCTGGCGCTCACGCAGCAGCCCACCACCGCACCCAGCAGCGAGAAGCGCAGGATGTCGCGCGGTGCATCCAGCACCAGCGGCTGGCTGACGTGCCGGCGCACGAGCGCCGCCGCTGCGGCGGCCTGCAAGGTGGCGCCCAGCGCGATCACCACCGGGAGCACCAGGCTGGCCAGCCCTGTCCCGCCGCGCACGCTGGCCAGGCCGCTGCTGATGGCCAGGGCGCCGAGCATCACGCCCAGCAGCGCCACGCGGCCGTGCACCAGCACGGCGGCCAGCGCGATGCCGGCGGCGGGGTACAGCGGTGATGCGTAGCTCGGCGGCCCCGCCAACATCAGCGCCAGGCCACCGGCCAGCGCGTAGGCGATGAAGGTGCTCAGCACCACCGCAGGGCCGGCGGCGGTTTCAAGCGGGGCGGGTCGGCGGTCGGCCATGGGCCGCACTCTAAGCCGGCGCGGCTGGCCCTGTCCCCACAACGTTGAAGTTAGACGTTGAACAGGAAGTTCATCACGTCGCCGTCCTTGACGACGTACTCCTTGCCCTCGGCGCGCATCTTGCCGGCGTCCTTGGCGCCCTGCTCGCCCTTGAAGGCGATGAAGTCGTCGAAGGCGATGGTCTGGGCGCGGATGAAGCCACGCTCGAAGTCGGTGTGGATGACGCCGGCCGCCTGCGGCGCGGTGTCGCCGATGTGGATGGTCCAGGCGCGCACTTCCTTCACGCCGGCGGTGAAGTAGGTCTGCAGGCCCAGCAGCTTGAACGCGGCGCGGATCAGGCGGTTCAGGCCGGGCTCGTCCTGCCCCATCTCCTGCAGGAAGAGGGCGCGGTCTTCAGCTTCCATGTCGGCAAGCTCGGCCTCGGTCTTGGCGCAGATGGCCACGACGGGTGCGTTTTGCTTGGCCGCGAACTCGCGCAGGCGGTCGAGGAAGGGGTTGTTCTCGAAACCGGTCTCGCTGACGTTGCCCACGAACATCGCCGGCTTGGCCGTGATCAGGCACAGCGGCTTCAGGATGACCAGTTCTTCCTTGCTGAAGCTGATGCTGCGCACCGGCTGTGCCTGGTCCAGCGCCGCCTGGCACTTCTCCAGCACCTTCACCAGCGCGGCGGCTTCCTTGTCGTTGCCGCTGCGCGCGGCCTTCAAGTAGCGGTGCAGGCTCTTTTCCACCGTGGACAGGTCGGCCAGGCAGAGCTCGGTCTGGATGACCTCGATGTCGGCGATGGGGTCCACGCGGCCGGCCACGTGGATGACGTTCTCGTCTTCGAAGCAGCGCACCACGTTGACGATGGCATCCGTTTCGCGGATGTGGCTCAGGAACTGGTTGCCCAGGCCTTCGCCCTTGCTGGCGCCCGCCACGAGGCCGGCGATGTCGACGAACTCGACGATGGCCGGCACGATCTTCTCGGGCTTGACGATGGCCGAGAGCGCGGCCAGGCGCGGGTCGGGCAGCTCCACCACGCCCACATTGGGCTCGATGGTGCAGAAGGGGTAGTTCTCGGCCGCGATGCCGGCTTTCGTCAGCGCGTTGAAAAGGGTCGACTTGCCGACGTTGGGCAGGCCGACGATGCCGCACTTGAGGCTCATGGGGGGCTTTCTGGATCAGCGGGTAACCGGCGATTTTCCTACACTGCGGCGATGAGCACCCCACCTGCCTCCACGCGCCTGTCGCTGCCCGCGCACAGCAAAGACCTCGGCGGCGGTTTCACCGTGCGCCGCTACCTGCCGGCCGCGGCGCGCCAGGCGGTGGGGCCCTTCCTCTTCTTCGACCACTTCGGCCCCGTGCAGGCCGGCCCCGAGGACAACCACGACGTGCGCGCCCACCCGCACATCGGCCTGGCCACGGTGACCTACCTCTTCGAAGGCGCGATGCAGCACCGCGATTCGCTGGGCGTGGTGCAGCGCATCGAGCCCGGCGCCATCAACTGGATGACGGCCGGTCGCGGCATCGTGCACAGCGAGCGCACGCCCGACGACCTGCGCGGCCTGGCCCGCCGCAGCCACGGCCTTCAACTGTGGGTGGCGCTGCCGGCGGCCGACGAAGAGATGGCGCCGGCCTTCGCCCACACGCCGGCGGCCGACATCCCGGCGCTGGAGGTGGGCGGTGCGCGCCTGCGTGTGCTGGTGGGCGAGGCTTTCGGGGCCGTCTCGCCCGTGGCGGTGCGTTCACCCACGCTCTACCTCGACATCGAGATGTCCGCCGGTGATGCCTTCCCGCTGCCGCTGGCCGAAGAGCGTGCGCTCTACGTCATCGAAGGCAGCGTGCACCTGGACGGCGAGCCGCTGCCGCCGGGCCGGCTGCTGGTGCTGGCCGCGGGCGAAGAGCCCATGCTGGGCGCCGAGGGCGAGGCGCGGGTGGTGATGATCGGCGGCGCGCCGCTGGGCCACCGCCACATGTGGTGGAACTTCGTCTCGTCGCGCAAAGATCGCATCGTGCAGGCCACCGACGACTGGGCGGCCGGGCGCATGCCGCTGGTGCCGGGCGAGACCGAGTTCATCCCGCTGCCGGAGCACCGGCCGGGCTGACCCCCGCGCTTCAGTCGAACTTGTAGCGCGCGCTCACCGCCTGGCCCACGCGCAGCGTGTGCTCCAGGCCGCGCACGATGACGGCGTTCATGCCGAAGGTGATGGCGCCGTTCAGCCGCGGGTCGCTGCGGTAGCCGGCCAGCGTGCGGCCGGGCTCGGTGCCGGTCTCGGCGGTGGCCGGGTCGACGTTGGGGATGCTGCATCGCGAGCAGGGCTTGACGAAGCGCAGCGTCGCCGTGCCTTCGGCGGTGCTGATGTCGATCTCGTCGAGGTGGTCTTCGTCCCAGGGCTGCAGGCCTTGCAGCACGAGGTTGGGGCGGAAGCGCTGCATCGTCACCGGTGCGTGGCCCTGGGCCTGCAGGCGGCCGTTCAGCTCGTCCAGCGAGGCCTGGTTGGCCACCAGCAGCGGAAAGCCGTCGGCGAACTGGTTCTCGGCTTGCAGTGCGCCCGTCCACTTCGGGTCCGACAGGCGTTTCTCTTCGGGGTCGAAGCGCGCCAGGCGCAACTTCTGACCGAGGAAATCGCTGAACCACTGGGCGGCCAGCGCGCCCATGTCGTAGGCCTTGACCACGTCGTCCCACACGCGCACGCGGGTGGGGGCTTCCACGGTGTCGAAGCGCAGGTGCAGCGCCAGCATGCCCGGGGCACGCAGCACGATGTCGCTGCCGCGCAGCGTGGGCTGGATCAGCGCCATGCGCGGCAGCTCGCGCTGCGTGAGCATCTCGCCGTGATCGTCCACCACCATCCAGGCGCGGTCGAACTCCAGGCCGGTTTCGGCCAGCAGGGCTTCGTTCAGTGCGACACCGCCGCAGCTCTTGATGGGGTGCAAGGCCAGTGCGGCGATGCGCAGGGCGTTCAGGTCGGTGCTCATGGGCGTTCTCGGCGTGCGGCAGGGGCTCTTGTGGCGCGGCATTGTGCCGGCAGGCCGCTGCCTACAATCCTTGGATGCAAAAGCAGGAGCAAGCCGCCTACGACGTGCTGGTGCGCGGCACTGGGGCCGTGGGCCTGTGCACGGCGCTGGCCTTGTCGCGCCAGGGCTTGCGCGTGGCCCTGCTGGGCGCGTTGGCCGAGCCGGCCGAGGGCGATGTGCGCGCCTACGCGCTGAACGCCGCCTCGGTGCAACTGCTGCAGACCCTGCGCGTGTGGGACGCCCTGCCGGCCGATGCCCGCACCGCCGTGCACGAGATGCACGTGCAGGGCGACGCCCCCGGCGCCGCCATAGATTTCTCGGCCTGGCAGCAGGCGCTGCCCGAGCTGGCCTGGATCGTCGACACCGCCGAGCTCGAACGCGCCCTGCGCGCCGCCGTGCGCTTCGCGCCGCACATCACGCCCGTGGCGGCCGAGGTGCCGGCCGCGCTGCAGGTGCTGGCCGAAGGCAAGGCCTCGGCCGCGCGTTCGGCCTTGGGCGTGAAGATGCCGCGCCAGCTCTACGGCCAGCGCGCCATCGCCGCGCGGCTGCTCTCAGACCGCCCGCATGCCGGCCTGGCCCGGCAATGGTTCCGCTGCCCCGACGTGCTGGCGCTGCTGCCCATGGACCGCCCGCAGTACGAGGGCCGCACCGGCCACGGCCTGGCCCTGGTGTGGTCGCTGCCCGATGCGCTGAGCGACGCCCACATGGCCCTGGACGAGGCCGCCTTCACCACGCTGCTGAACGACGCCACAGCGGGTGCCGCCGGCACGCTGCAACTGGCCGGCCCGCGCGCGCAGTGGCCGCTGATGCTGGCGCAGGCCGAGCAGTTCAGTGGCCCGGGCTGGGTGCTGGTGGGCGATGCCGCGCACGTGGTGCACCCGCTGGCCGGCCAGGGCCTGAACCTGGGCTTGGGCGATGTGCTGGCGCTGGCCGAAGTGCTGGCCGCGCGCGAGGCCTGGCGGCCGCTGGGCGACGAGCGCCTGCTGGCCCGCTACGCCCGCGCCCGCCTCGGGCCGGTGCGCGCGATGGCGCAGGTCACCGACGGGCTGCTGCACCTCTTCGCCAGCGAACAGCCCGCGCTCAAGCTGCTGCGCAACCAGGGCCTGACGCTGGCCAACCGCCTGACCCCGCTCAAGCGCCTGCTCACCGGCCGCGCGCTGGGCGCTTGAACGCCTGAACGCCCGCCACACCTCCCGATCCGCATCCACGCACCTGCCATGAACCAGCGTCTTCGCCCTTTCCTCGCCATCCTGCTGCTGGCCCTGGCAGGCGCGGCCTGCTCGCAGAACGACGCCGCCGTGCAGGCCAACATCCGCAAGGTGCTGAGCGAGCGCCTGCCCAACCTGCCCAAGATCGACGAGATCACGCGCTCGCCGGTGGAGGGGCTGTGGGAGGTGCGCTACGGCGGCACCGAGATCATCTACAGCGACGCGAAGGGCGATTTCGTCTTCGCCAACGGCTCGCTGGTGGACACCAAGACGCGCACCGACCTGACGCAGGCGCGCATCGAGAAGCTGCTCGCCATCGACTGGGCGCAGATGCCGCTGAAGGACGCCATCGCCATCAAGCAGGGCACCGGCGCGCGCAAGATGGCCGTGTTCGTCGATCCGAACTGCGGCTACTGCAAGCGTTTCGAGCGCGACCTCACGACCGTGAAGGACGTGACGATCTACACCTTCCTGCTGCCCATCCTGGGCGCCGACTCGATGGCGAAATCGCGAGACATCCTCTGCGCGAAAGACCCCGCCGTGGCCTGGCGCGCCTGGATGCTGGACGGCGTGCTGCCCGCCAAGGCCGTGAAGTGCGACACCAGCGCCATCGAGCGCACGCTGGAGTTCGGCACCAAGCAGCGCATCAACGGCACGCCGGCGGTGTTCTTCACCGACGGCGCGCGCCGCCCGGGCGCGATCTCCGCCGAATCGGTGGAGCGCCTGCTCACCGCCGCCGCCGCGAAGAAGTGAAGACCCCATGAGCGCCGCCACCCTCGCCCCCACCCCGCAAGACCTGCCCGTGCAAGCGCGGCGCCTGGGTGCGGCCGGGCTCATTCCCTTCGTCGCTGGCGCCCTGCTGGTGTGGCTGGTGCGCGACCCCGAAGCGCACGGCTTCGTCGCTGCAGCGCTTTCGGCCTACGCGGCGCTGATCCTCAGCTTTCTCGGCGGCATCCACTGGGGCCTGGCCTTCCGCCATGAGCAGCCGCCCACGGTGCTGCTGGTCTGGGGCGTGGTGCCTTCGCTCGTGGCCTGGCCGGCGGTGCTGATGCCGGCGTGGTCGGGCCTGGTCATCCACGGCGCCATGCTGCTGGTGTGCTACGCGGTCGATCGGCGGCTCTACCCGGCCGAGGGCGTGGCGCGCTGGCTCACGCTGCGCTTCCGCCTCAGCGCCGTGGCCGCGCTGTGCTGCTTCATCGGCGCGGCCGGCACCTGAAGGCGCGGCGCGCAGGCCGGCTGGTGGCGCTGGGCGCCGCCGTGCTGGGCGCGCACCTGTGGCTGGCTGCCACGCACTGGCCCACGCGCCTGGGTGACGGCGCGGCCGATGCGGCGCTGTCGCGTTTCGATGTCGCCTTCGTGAACGAACTGCAGCCCACGGCACCCGTGGCCGCCGCGGCGCGAGCGGCAGCGCCCGAGCCCCAGGCGCTGCAGCGCCTTTCGCCCACCCCTGCTGCGGCAGCCTCTGCGCCCGATGCCGCAGCCTCGGCGGCCTCCAGCCTGGCCCAGGAGCCCCTGGCCCCCGCCATCGCCGGGCCCTCGGTCGAGGCGCTGCCGCCCGTGGCGGCTTTCGTCGGGCCGGTGGCTTCGGCGCCCCTGCCGGGGGTGGCAGCGGCTTCCGCGCCTGCGCGCGCCCCCTTCGATTGGCCGCCCTCCACGCGGCTGAGCTACCGCCTCACCGGCCATGTCCGCGGGCCCGTGGAAGGGCAGGCGCGCGTGGAGTGGCTGCGCCAGGGCAGCCGCTACCAGGTGGTGATGGAGGCCAGCATCGGGCCGGCCTTCGCCCCGCTGATGACGCGCCGGGAAACCAGCGAAGGCGAGATCACGCCCGAGGGCCTGAGCCCGCGCCACTACGAGATGGAGATGAAGGTGGTGCTGCGCCCGGCGCGCCGCACGCACATCGAGATGGGGGCCGACACGGTGCGTCTGCCCGGTGGCGAGACCTTGCCGCGGCCTGCCGGGCTGCAGGACGCCGTGAGCCAGTTCGTGCACATGACCTGGCTGTTCACCTTGCAACCGGCTCTGCTGACACCGGGCCGCAACATCGACATGCCGCTGGCGCTGCCGCGCCGCGTGGAGCCGTGGACTTACGACGTGGTGGGCGCCGAGACGCTGCACACCGAGGCCGGAACCTTGGAGGCCGTGCATGTGCGCCCGCGCCGGCCGGCGCGGCCAGGCGACTTCACGGCCGAGATGTGGGTGGCCCCGAGCCTGCAGAACCTGCCGGTGCGCATCAAGGTGCGGCAGGACAGCGAAAACTGGATCGACCTGGCGCTGGAGCGCCTGCCGCAGCAGGCAGCCCCGGCCCCGCGCCCGGGTTCTTGAGGCGCGGCTGGCGCTGGTTCAGAGCTGCGCGAAGCGCGCGGCGTAGGCCTCGGCGGCCGCACGGCCGCGCATGTTGGCCACGGTCTGGGCGGCCTGCACGATGAGCGGGCGCAGTTCTTCGGCGTTGCGGGCCTTTTCCATGCGCATGGCCACAGTCTCGGCGGCCGGGCCGGCAATGTCGTTGAGCGCACGGACGGCCTCGCGGCGCAGCTTCTCGAAATCTGCCGCGGGCGTGGGTGGGGGTGGCGCCGCCGGGGCTGGCGCCGTGGTGGGCGAGGAGGCGGCAGCGGCAGCTTCGCCGTTGGTCTCGATGAAACCCTGGCTCATCAGCTCGGCCAGGGCGGCTTCGGCCTGCTGCGGCATCAGGGCCTCCAGCGCGGCGAGGTCGCGTTTGCCGTCCACCATGATCAACAGCGCGCGCAGCCGCGGCGAGAGGCGGTGTGCGCGGGTCTCGATCTCGGCCTGGCCCTTGGCGGTCTTGCGGAAGCGGTTTGGCATGCGGAGCCGCAGGCGGGTCTGCGACGGCTGGAGAGAAGCCGCGCAGCTTACCTTGCCCTTACGGTCGCCACGTGCAAGGGACTGAGAATGTGGGGGCCCGGGCGCCAACTTTCACGCGGCCCGGCACCCGACTTCGGTCCTGTTCAAACCTCTGGAGCCCCGAGATGGCAGACGCCCTGATCCTCACCTCACTGCTTGGCGAAGCCGATCGCCGGGTCGGCTTGATCACGCTGAACCGCCCCAAGCAGTACAACGCGCTGAACGACGAACTGATGGACCAGCTGGGCGCTGCGCTGCTGGCCTTCGATGCCGACGACAGCGTGGGCTGCATCGTCATCACTGGCAACGAAAAGGCCTTCGCGGCCGGGGCCGACATCGGCGTGATGGCCACCAAGACCTTCGTCGAGGCGCAGCGCCAGCAGTTCGTCACGCGCAACTGGGAGACCATCCGCCGCATCCGCAAGCCCGTGATCGCCGCGGTGGCCGGCTTCGCACTCGGCGGCGGCTGCGAGCTGGCGATGATGTGCGATTTCATCATCGCCGCCGACTCCGCCAAGTTCGGCCAGCCCGAGATCAAGCTCGGCACCATCCCCGGGGCCGGCGGCACGCAGCGCCTGCCGCGCGCGGTGGGCAAGAGCAAGGCCATGGACCTGGTGCTCACCGGCCGCATGATGGACGCCGCCGAAGCCGAGCGCGCCGGGCTCGTGAGCCGCGTGGTGCCCGCCGACAAGCTGCTGGCCGAGGCGCAGGCCGCCGGCGAGGTGATCTGCGCCCTGGGCGCGGCCAGCGTGGCGCTGGCGAAAGACTGCGTGAACCGCGCCTTCGAGAGCGGCCTGGCCGACGGCGTGGCCTACGAGCGGCAGGTCTTCCACAGCCTCTTCGGCACGCCCGACCAGATCGAGGGCATGGCGGCCTTCATGGCCAAGCGCCCGCCCGTGTTCCAGCGCGGCTGAGGCTGCTTGAGCAGGGCCCTGGGCCCTGCGCCATGGCCCCTGCCACCACATGATCATTCCGATTACTGAAACGTTGCGTTCGCAGACTGCTGGTTTTTTGACCTAGGGTAAGTCTCTACAGTTTATTCCCAAGGACGACCCCGGTACTGCATCCACCGAAGCCGGTCCCACAACCCTTTCGGATGCTTTCAAGGAATGATCATGCGCAAGCTCCAATACTTCGTGTACCCCGCCGTCG
>VYLK01000394.1_pt1 | contig 15987 bp, 10 predicted proteins | sample 5114321 | NCBI WGS metagenome assembly VYLK01 (sample SAMN12291792, study PRJNA351875) | freshwater metagenome | isolation source: freshwater lake | place: USA: Michigan, MSU2 Lake | collected 2011-08-16
GGCGCGTATTTAAAGGAAATTTGTTAATAATTAAACTATGATCGCGCCGTAACGCACCATCTTAAGAAAATTGGTGCGTTACGCTATCACTAACGCACCCTACAAGAGCCGCTGTTAATTGGGCGATCGCAATTTAATTGATGCCCGTAATATGTTGTAAAATCGTATCTAATTTTTGGTTAATCTCATCACGAAACTCTTCAAAATTCGATTGAAGCCGATCAACTTTATCTTCAAGATGATCAATTTCCTCATAGATCCGATCAAAACTCCGGTTTAGCTCTCTTCCTGTCACTTGGGTATCTTCCAGACGCTCTAGGCGCCGATTAAGACTCCTCAATTGACGCTCCACTTCATAATTTTTATCGTTCGGTTCCTGAGCTTGTGCCATAGGGAAAATCGTTGAATGAGAATATCTTAACTCAATTATATGTTAACCATTGACTAAATAAAGGATTCTACTTCTCTTAAATCAGCTTGTAGGGTGCGTGTTTGCGCGTATTTAAAGGAAATTTGTTAATAATTAAATTATGATCGTGCCGTAACGCACCATCTTAAGAAAATCGGTGCGTTACGCTATCACTAACGCACCCTACAAGAGCCGCTACTGTGTCTGGAGTGGTTTTTATTATGATTATTTAACTGCTATCGAATATCCCCCCGTAGCAATCTCTCCCTAGTAACAGGTTTCTAGTTCTTGTTTGATATTCAGGCAGAATGAATGATATAATTGGTGCATGGGGTGTGGCTCTTTCGTGCAAAAGCTTGTAACCTGTAGAATATAACGATCTCAGGTCTTTTGTCAAGTCTAATTTTAGGGGGTTTGCTCACGGAAACATCAGCTTTTGGGGAACTCGATACTTAACGATGTTGATGTCTATTATCGCGGAATTTCTAAGTTTAATTTAGGGGATAAACAAGGGGCGATCGCATAATTATTTTCAACGAGGTTATGAGCTATCCAGCAATTCGATACCCATCACCATCACCTGATTGCATTTATTGATTTTTCATCGCATACTATTTCAAAAGAAACGTGCCAAAGACAAAAATCATCTTTTATCAAGAAGCAGAAGGCATCTCACCCGTTGTTGAGTGGCTTCAGAAATTACTCAAAACTGATAAAAAAGGATTTGCCAAATGTATAACCAAAATCGAACAACTTGCCGCACAAGGTCATGAACTGCGCCGCCCTGCTGCCGATTATCTCAGAAATGAGATCTGGGAGCTTAGAGCCAAACAGGGAACCATACAATATCGAATCCTCTATTTTTATCATGGTCAAAATATAGCAATTATTGGTCATGCTCTTATCAAAAAAACTTCCGCCGTTCCCTCACAAGACATCGAGAGAATTATCCAAAGAAAAGCACAATTTAAACAAAATCCAGAACTTCATACTTATCAAGGAGAAATAAACAATGCCTAAAACCACAGATGCCGTAAAAATCATTCACCAAATGATTGCAGACGATCCCACAATCAAAGAACAAATTGCCCTAGAATCCCTCAACTCAGAAATCGCACAATTGATTTATGACGCTCGTATGAATGCTGGATTAACTCAACAACAACTAGCCGACCTAATCCATGTTGAGCAATCCGTTATTGAAGATCTAGAAGACGCTGACTATCAAGACAATCCCCTAATAATGCTACAAAAAATTGCCACTGCCCTTAATCAACGAGTCAAAATGAGCCTTGTTAGTAGCTTGTAGGGTGCGTGTTTGCGCGTATTTAAAGGAGATTTGTTAATAATTAAACTATGATCGCGCCGTAACGCACCATCTTAAGAAAATTGGTGTGTTACTCTATCACTAACGCACCCGACAAGAGCCGCTACTGTGTCCTCTGTGGTTTTTATTATGATTATTTAACTGCTACCGAATATCCCCCCGTAGCAATCTCTCCCTAGTAACAGGTTTCTAGTTCCTGTTTGATATCCAGGCAGAATGAATGATATAATTGGTGCGTGGGGTGTGGTTCTTTCGTGCAAAAGCTTGTTACCTGTAGGATATAACGATCTCAGGTTTTTTGCCAAGTCTAATTTTAGGGGTTTTGCCCAGGGAAACATCAGCTTTTCACAGAACTTGATACTTGACGATGTTGATGTCTATTATCGCAGAAATGCTAAATATAATTTAGGAGATTATAGGAAAAACTTTTTTGAAAACTACCCGCTATTTTGAAGAACAAATATTAGTCAAAAGACCCTATCTTAAGCGAGAATGGTGTCAACAAGCTATCCAGACTCCTCTAAGACGAGAGATTGAAGTCAACAGGCGTATCCGTCATTAGATATATATTTCTGAATTGGGAAAATAAGTACCTAAGCAAAATTAATTACACATATCTAACCACCTCTTGCCTCTTGCCTCTTGCCTATCTTCACTAGGAAATTAATTTTGCACGACTACTTACTTGCGTGTTGTTACCTTGGATGACGGAGAAACCAATTTAATTTAATTCCACCCACCTACTTAATCAGTCTTTAATAACCGGATTTAATATTAAGACTTTTTCTAAGCTTAACCTGCTTTTTGCTTTACTCAAATTGACCAAGTAAAAGACTCATTTCGTTAACCACATTCTCACTTGCCTTTAACGCTTCTTTTCTAATTGCTTGAATTTCGGCCATACTTTTTGCGATTCTCTGCTGTTCAGATTTGGGTGGAATAGGCACTAAAACTTTAGATAAATCATCTACTAAAATAGTAGGAATAGCATGACCTGTCATGTACCTTTTAATCTGACGCAAAAAAAAGTCTGTTCGCATATATACTAATAAAAACAAAGGCTCGACTCCCTGAATATTTCTTAATACTGAAAATCCATTTGAGCAAATTGCCCCGTCTTCATCTTCCGTGATTAGGGCTGTTGCTTGGCGTGGTGTTCCTGTACTTGCTCCTGAAATTGCTGTAATAATATCGCCTTTGTACAATCTATAAGTTGCGCGAGATGGGGCCTCATGTGCTTTGATTATTTGTTGGGAAACAACTTGCATTGTACGATAATCAACATCGGAAATAGCGATATATCTAATTTCACTGTCTCTAGCTAAACGAAAATCAGCCGCATCTCTCAAAATATCGGTAATTTCACCTAAAGGTTTCGCCCCAATAGATTTTAGATGTTCTAATAATTTTTGGTCATTGGGTAAATAATGTTCGGCATCCAGTCTCGAATTGAGTAGGGTGTTCTTAACTGTATAAATACAATCGCTGTTTTGTGCAAATTCGCCATTGATAAATGACGTAAAAGATTGAGAAATATCATCTATATCATCGTCAACTATTGGCAAACCTGATTTTGTTCGGGCTATAACTCCCGACTCGTTGCGCTTATATATTGTTTGTCCTTTAACGTCATAGCCTATTTTTTTGATTTGTGCCATAAAACAAGAATCATTGTCTGCCGGTAATTTTTGAACCACTAAAAGTGATGTTTTGATTCCTGTACCGTAGGGTACAAAGGCTTCCGACGGTATGGAAACAACCCCTAATATTTTTGTTTGGGAGCGCAACCAATGGCGAATCGGTCCATTAGAGATATTTTGTAATAAACCATCGGGCAGAATAATCGCCATGCGCCCACCTGCCCGCAATAATTTTATAGATTTCTCAATAAATAAAATATCGGGCGACTGACCGGCTAAAATGGTTGGGGAAACTTCCCAACTATTGGACGCTGATTTATGCCATTTCCGGGCAAGAAGATATGATTGAAGAATTTTCTGGTCTTCTACTTTGCCTTTATTTCCGAAAGGAGGATTGGTCAAGATAACATCAAAAGAATTATTTAATTTTTCATCTTCGATAAGCGCATTAGTGCAGATAATTTCTGAACCTGTGCCACCTTCAAAAACTAAACGAATCATTCCCGAAAGGGCGACATCGGGATTAAATTCAATTCCTGTAATACTTTCTTGTACAAAAGTTGCTATATTAAACTCTGGGTTATTTTGTCGAACATGGTTTATTGCTTGAATTAAAAAACCACCACTTCCGCAAGCAGGATCTATAATTTTTTCGTTTGGTTTGGGGTCTATCATTTCAACTGCAAGGCGGACAATTGGGTGAGGGGTAAAAAATTCTCCCCTATCTCCACGCTGGTGTCTATTTACAAAAGTCTGAAAGGCTTCCCCTTTTATATCGCCAGATGTTTTAGTTAAATTAATGTACTGTAACCTGCCTACAATATAAGCAAGAGTCAAAGGTTTTAACTTGAATGTGTCATCGGTGAAAAATCCCCGATAATGATTCTTGATTGAGGTAAATAATTGACTGAGACGCGACATAAATTCATCGGACTTATTGGCAACGATGGCTTTATATTCACTTGCTGTAACGCCAAAACTTACAGATTGCTTGGCAGATTTTTCATCATGAAGTTTGATGATGATTAGTTTAACCATCTCGTGAAAAATCTTGTCTTTGAGCATTCCTTCGTTGGCGTAAATATAATTATGGCACTCTTCAAAAACTGCGGAAAGATTGTTAGAAGGTCGTAATTCCTGAATTTGCGGGAGTTTTTCAGGTAACAGGCTGTCTTCGGAAAATAACAATCCTTGCTCTTTCATTTACTGCGCTTGATTTGAACGTTTCTGGTTGCGGGTTGTTGAATAGATAGAATATTTTTAGTCTTGACTGCATTCCTAGCAAACCAGTCTTTTAGTGGACAGAGATAATCGCCATCTTGATTAAACAAGAACTTGCCACTATACCTGATTATAGAATCTAAATTAGAGGATGTCAAGAGATAAAAAATTCAGTTTAATGTTAACCAAAATGAGTAAAAAAAGCTGAGAGATTGTTGATGACAGAAATTCGGAGCATCTTTCAAATTGACAAGGCCTATTGTTCAGCCTTTTGATCAGGTGAGTGCCACCCACCTGACTCATTTTAGCTAAACATTAAAACGGAATAGTAAAACATCACCTTCTTGAACAATGTATTCCTTGCCTTCACTTCTGACTAAACCTTTTTCTTTGGCCGCGCTCATCGTGCGACTATTAACTAAATCCTGATAAGACACGGTTTCCGCACGAATAAAACCCCGTTCAAAATCCGAGTGAATAACTCCGGCTGCTTGGGGTGCTTTCATCCCAGAAATAATCGTCCATGCGCGGGTTTCTTGGGGGCCAGTGGTGAGATAGGTACGCAGTCCTAATAACTCGTAGGTAGCTTTAATTAAAGATTTTAATCCCCCTTCTTCTACTCCTAAAGAACCGAGAAAATCTTTTCTTTCTTCCTCCGACAATTCCACTAATTCCGATTCTACTTGAGCAGAAACGATCACAACTTTGGCCTGTTCCTCTTGGGCAATTTGACGGACACTTTCTACCCAATCATTACCCGTGGCCAGATCATCTTCGCTCACATTAGCGGCATAAATAATCGGTTTACGACTCAATAAACCGAGATTTTTAATTAATTCTTCTTCCTCTTTGCTTAAATCCACTTTTCGCGCCGAAATACCGTCATTAAGACAAATTAGGATTTTTTCAAGGATAGCCAATTCTTCGGCGGCTTCCTTGCTATTTTTCGCCTGTTTGCGTAAACGTTCCACCCGCTTCTCCACCTGTCCCAAATCCGCTAGAGCTAACTCTAGATTAATCACCTCGATATCCCGGGCCGGATCCACGGAACCGGAAACATGAATAATATCATCATTATCAAAACAGCGCACCACATGAACGATCGCGTCCACTTCCCGGATATTAGCCAAAAATTGATTACCCAATCCTTCCCCGCGACTCGCACCCTTAACTAATCCGGCGATATCGACAAATTCAATCCGCGTCGGCACGATTTTCTCAGAATTAGAGATTTTAGCCAAAACCTCCAGACGTTCATCGGGGACGGATACCACACCCACATTCGGTTCAATGGTACAAAAAGGGAAATTAGCTGCCTCGGCCTTGGCATTAGCCACCAGAGCGTTAAATAGGGTCGATTTTCCCACATTTGGCAGTCCCACGATTCCAGCTTTCAACATAAAAATTGCTTGATAAACATCATCCCGACCTCTCACTATATCAGGCTGCCTCTCGTTTTTGTAAATCCAGTTGATGAGAAAGACGGTGGATAGTTAACAGCTTAGTTAACATTTGCTGAAAAAATTTTTCCTGGAGGTAGGAGACTCCGATTCAGGAGACTCCGATTCAGGAGACAGGAGATTATTTTTATTTATTCTCCCCATTTCCCCATTTCCCCATTTCCCCATTTCCCCATTTCCCCATTTCCCCACACCCCACACCCCACACCCCACACCCCACACCCACGAAAAACTTATTTAGCAAACCCTAGTTAACATTTATTCAAGTTCCTTAACTAAAAGTAGGCAAGATTTTACAAGAGATTGCGAGAATGGGATGTAATGCTTGAGACTGAGTTAGGGTGAAGAGTAGGAAAGAATACACCTGTAGCACTGGGCAAAATTATGGCAAGACAGGCCTTTCACTTCTAAATACGTCCTGAGAGTAATTTTCAGTGCTATGACAGTATGTTTTCTAGGGCGATCGAGTGTAAATATCGTCCAATCGCCACAACTAATCACTAAATCATTGTTGGGGGTATCTGTATGAATCAAAGTATCGGAGCAAACACCCGTAATGTGGCCCTTGTCGGCCCCTACTCCAGTGGAAAAACCTCCTTACTCGAAAGTTTACTTTTCGTAACAGGAGCGATCACCAGAAAAGGTAAAATTAGCGATCGCAATACCGTCGGTGATAGTTCCACGCAAGCGCGGGATCGACAGATGAGTGTAGAAGTTTCCGTTGCCCATAGTCAATACCAAGACCTAAATTTTACCTTTCTCGATTGTCCCGGTTCGATCGAATTTGCCAGTGAAACCTATAATGCCCTCGTCGGGGCCGGTGCTGCTATTATCGTTTGTGAACCAGTAGTCGATCGAGTTCTCACCCTGGCTCCTTTGCTAAAATTCCTCGATGATTGGGAAATTCCGCATCTAATCTTCATCAACAAGATGGATCGCTGTAATAGTCACTTTAACGAAGTCCTACAAGCTCTCAAATCCGTTTCTAGTCGTCCCCTCGTTCCCCAGCAATATCCTATCCGTCAGAACAACGAAATTATCGGATTCATCGATTTAATCAACGAACAGGCTTATCATTACCATGCTAACAGTCCCGCCGATCCTGTAGCTTTACCCGACCACCTCAAGGAAGAAGAACAGATTGCTCGACAAGAAATGCTAGAAACGATCGCCGAATTTGATGATCATCTTTTAGAAGAACTCCTCGAAGATATTAACCCCTCCCGGGAAGAAATTCTCCAAGACTTAAAACAAGAACTGGGAGCCGATCAGATAGTACCCGTGTTCTTCGGTATGGCGGAACGGGATTATGGTGTACGTCATCTCCTCACCGCTTTAGTGGAAGAAACACCGGCCCCGACAATTACCGCCAACCGTCGCGGTCTCGATCCCAGTGCGGATGGAGATGCAGTGGTACAAATCCTCAAAACCTATTTTACTCCCCAGGGCGGTCGCCTGTCCCTAGGGCGAATCTGGCAGGGAACCCTTAACGATGGCATGGCCTTGAACGGTGTGCGGATTGGTGGTATCTATCGTCTCATGGGACAACAACAACAACCCCTACAGCAGGCCCAAGCGGGGGAAATTGTCGCTCTCGGTCGTTTGGAAGGAATCGCCACCGGAGACGTGGTTAGCAGCGGCAGTCAAAAACCCGCTCTTCCCAAAGGATTACAGCTTAAACCCGTCTTTGCTCTCGCTATTGCCGCCGCAAATCGCAAGGATGAAGTTAAATTAAGTTCAGCTTTGACGAAACTGATCGAAGAAGATCCCTCCCTCCACTGGGAACAACACGGCGATACTAAAGAAGTGATTCTCTGGGGACAGGGAGAAATTCATCTGCAAGTGGCTCTCGATCGCCTAGCGCGCAAGTATAATCTACCGATGACCACCCATCTACCCCAAGTTCCCTACAAGGAAACGATCAAAACCAGCACCAAATCCCACGGACGTTATAAACACCAAACCGGCGGCCACGGTGCTTTTGGCGATGTGTACCTCGATATTAAACCCTTACCCCGGGGGGAAGGTTTCCAATTCCATGAAACCATTGTCGGTGGTGTTGTCCCCAAACAGTATATCCCCGGGGTGGAAACGGGAGTGCGGGAATATCTCGGTCATGGTCCTTTGGGTTTCCCCGTGGTGGATATCGATGTTACTCTCACCGATGGTTCCTATCACAGTGTCGATAGTTCCGAACAAGCTTTTAAACAAGCGGCCCGTCTAGCGATGACGGAGGGACTGCCTAAATGTCATCCGGTCTTATTAGAACCAATTCTATCGGTGACGGTTCTCGCTCCCTCAGAATACACCGCCAAGGTTTTACAGTTAATCAGTGGTAAACGCGGTCAAATTCAGGGTTTTGAAGCTTCTGGGGAGTGGAAAGGTTGGGATCAGGTGACGGCCCATCTACCCCAAGCGGAAATGCACGATTTTATCGTTGAATTGCGTTCTTTGACTATGGGGGTTGGTTTCTTCCAGTGGGATGAGGATCACCTGCAAGAAGTGCCAGATAAACTACGCGATGCGGTTTTAGCCATGCAGGGTAACGGTAACAAGTAAAGTCTTCTTGGTTGTCACTAAAGTATAGGGATAAATTACCGAGAGATGGGCTTTTATTGGCTCATCTCTCCCTTTTCTGGCAAAAAATGACAGAAGGGTTCGATAAGATTAGCCTAGTGCTACACTGCCCCAAATTAGTCTCGGAATTCTCAACCTAGGGGGGTTAGAATCTTCTAGGGAAGGGATGAATCAATGGACAATAATCCAAGGGGTGGAAATGGGCAGACCCAGCAGTTTACAATTAAAGTTTCAGAAAAACAACCGGGCAATTACGGAAGTTTCTGTGGGTGGTGCATCAGTTCTAGTCTGCCAAGGCAAGATGATAATTGCCGATGGGGAAACAAAAAGTGGTATAAAAAGGTCATTGTGAGAGCGGTTGCCGAAGTCAGTAAATAAGGAGATGAACAATGTTAAAACATTAAGACCTGCAAGGATCAATATCGGTTTTGTCGGATTGATGAGAAGAAACTTGACAGGGTATATCGAAAAATATAAAATTTCTTGAGGGATAACCAAGAAAAAATACGGCAGTTATCTTAATGACGAGGCAGTAAGCAAAACGAGTTTATACCTTGTTTTTCAGAGAAACCCTGTCAAAATCAATGGAATGTCTATAGCTAAAGCCTATTAAAATTAATCATTATGCTCACCTCTTATCAGGAACTACAAAAAGAACTTAGTTTGTCTTTACGGGAATTAAATAATCTTGCCGACAAATTTCAAGAAAGTTATGATATTATTGTCTCTGCTAACGAAATTAATGAGCAGCAGGGGGTTGGCATCCTTTTGAAGAGATTTTTCCCCGATACTGGGCAGATAGTTTCCTTGCGAACCACCAATCTCTACGGAGGGGAGCAGGATTTTGGCGTTCAGAATTTTTGCCTAGATGTACGCGGTTGTTCCTACGGGGAAATATTAGCGAAGGTTCAAAAATTATTTGTCCATATAAAACCCAAAAGAGTTTTAGTCGTTCCCTACTTTACCGAAGATTTTTATATAGCAATAGCAATAAAATCTCTTTTTCAGGTACCCGTTTGTACCTACTTGATGGATGATCAGAATGTCTATGTTAACGCTGTTGAAGATGAAGCAGTTCAGAACCTACTTGATAGCAGTGATCTAATTTTAGGCATTTCTCTGCCCTTGTGCCAGACCTATGAAAAAAAATATGGGCAGAAAATCTGGTTTACCCCTCCCGTCGTCGAAAGCTATCTGTTTCCCCCTGAAATTGTCATGCCTGATCTGATGGGGCGAGGCATTTTGATTGGTAATATTTGGTCTCAGAATTGGTTAGAAAAACTACGTCAGTTATGTCGGGAATCCCAAATAAAAATTGATTGGTATGGCAGTCCCAATCGTCAATGGCTGCAATTCCAAGAAGAAGAATTGGCAGAAGACGGAATTTTCTTTCATGGATACCTTCCTCCAGCTGACCTAGTTAACCCCCTACGTCAAGCTCCTTTTGCTCTTGTTCCCACCGGCAGTTCCCCAGAAGAAAAAGATCGGCCAGAAATAGCCCGTTTGAGTTTGCCTTCCCGCATCCCTTTTATCGTCGCTGCCGCTAACACCCCCATTCTGATTGTCGGTCAGGAGGATAGTGCTGCAGCTCAATTTGTGCAAGAGTTTGGCCTCGGTTCTGTCTGTGATTACGCAGCCGCAAGTTTTTTAACAGAAATCGCCAAACTCCGCACCTATAACTATCAACTAAAACTTCGTCAGGCTAGTCATCAATTAGCTGCCAGTTTAAAAGCCGATCATTTTGACGATTGGCTCTGGCGATCGCTCGAACAGGGACAACCCATCGATGATCGCTTTGCTATCTTCCATAACCACTACATCTACGGCCATGTCGTCATTACCCCCTGTGAAGTCAATCAACAGCACGGCACAGGGGCCTTAGTCAGAAGAATCTTTCCCGATGATAGCGAGATTATTTCCATCCGTTCCGATAATCACTATGGCGGTGAACAACAATTCGGGGTCTTAAGCTTCCATCTTGATCATAAGAAAATGTCGCGGCCGGCGATATTTCAATCAATTCTACAAACTCTCGGACACCATCAAGTCGAAAAAGTTTTTTGTGTCCCTTACTATGCCAGCGATATTCTGACAGCGATCGCTGTTAAGGAATTATTTAATGTTCCCCTTGCCACCTACATCATGGACGATCAGAACATCTGCGTTCAGGAGATTCCCGATGCTTTGATGAAAGAGTTTTTAAGCAAATGTTCCCTTCGTTTTGCCACCCATCCCGAACTCCGCGACGCTTACGAGAATAAGTACGGCTACAAATTTTGGCTCCTACCGGCGATCGTTCCCCACCGTCTCATTAATAGTGAAGTTGCCCAAGTTTCTCCCCAACGCTGTCAAGAAAAATGGGGAGCTTTATTAGGGAGCATTTGGAGTCCCCAATGGTTCCAATCTCTTTTAGAAAGTATTCAAGGGGCAGGAGTTAAACTAGATTGGTATGGCAATTCTAACTATTATTGGCTCAAAGAATCTGCCGCAGAATTAGAAAAATGGGGACTTTATAGCCAAGGACTTTATCCCGAAGAAAAACTAGGACAACAACTACAAGCATATCCCTTTGTCATTGTTCCCACGGGAACCATGGACGAAAGAGATGATCGGACAGAATTGTCTCGCCTTAGTTTACCCGGCCGGATTATTTTTAACCTCGCCACCGCTAACACACCAGTAATTCTTTTAGGCAGTAGTAAAACCTCGGCGGCTAACTTTATTAATCGCTTTCAAATTGGTGTGGTTTGTGATTATACACCTGAAAGTTTGGCAGCAGCCGTGGACTACGTTCTTAAACCAGAAAATCAGCAAAGAATGCGAGAAAATGCCGTTAAAGTAGCAGCCAAATTCTCCGATAAAGGGATCGATCAATGGGTGTGGCAGTCCCTAGAAAAAGAACAGGCGGCCGATGACAGATTTGAAGCGATTTTACCTCGAACGCCGATCGATTTAGTTCACTTTATTGAACCCCCCGTTCCCTCAATTATTTATAAAGATTATGCTCAAGTCTATCAAGTCATGCGACGTTTACGAGGGCAAAAATATCAGCCCGATTTTGTGGTTGATGTGGGAGCTTCCCACGGTATTTGGTCTCATACCGCTAGTCAATTATTCCCTGAAGCTCGCTTTATCCTCATCGATCCGCTAATCTCAAAATACGAGCAATCGGCCAGAAATTACTATATCTGTAATATTCCTAAAGCGGAATTATTAGAAATTGCCATCTCTAATCAAGCTGGTCAGTTAAGTTTTCAAGTTTCCCCCGATTTGTACGGTAGTTCCTTACTTACTCCCGCCGATTTTAGAAACTATGAAACGATTACAGTGGCGGTAAAAACCCTCGATCAGGTGGCGACAGATCAGCAAATTTCTGGCAGAGGAATATTAAAACTAGACGTGCAATGTGCCGAGCATATCGTCTTAGAAGGAGCGAAAGAATTTATCGCGCAGGTGGATTTAGTCGTTGCTGAACTCTCCTTTATTCGCTATGATCAGGACGCTCTCGTTTTCAATGAAATGCTTAATCTTTTGGATCAGCTTGGTTTCCGTTATTATGACGAAACCGGCGAATGGAGATCCCCCATTGATGGCACACTCCTCCAAAAGGAAGTGGTTTTTATTCGCCAAGATTTGTTAGTTCCTGAAACTAGCCGCAAGATTGAAAATTCTTCCAGTCAAGCTTAATACAATTTACCTAATCACTAGCCAAAATGATGAAACAATTATTAGCCAAAAATAAAATAGTTCAGCGAGTTAAAGCAGTCAAAGATTTATTTCTAGAAAAACTTGATTCACTCAATCATGTCCAACTTGAACAAATCCAAAAACTTGAGAAACTTAATCAGCTTGATCCCTTAGATTTTAAGGTTGAGCAACTCAATAACTCCACGGAGCAAATCCGACAAGAAAATGCAGAAACCAAGCGAAAGGCTGATTTATCACTGCAAAATCAAGCTTTTTTGCTCAAGTTTTCCGTAGATATAGTTAAAAATCTCCAATTATTAACGGGAGACTGGAAACAAAAAGGGGACTTGATTCTGAATACCCTGCTAAAAAATCACGAAGATTCCCAAAAAACTGCTTACCAGCAAAGCAGCTTAATTCTTGATGCTCTCCAAAAAAACGCAGCCAGCAATCACCAGCAGATTGACTTTATTCTTAGTGTTATTCAAAAAATTCAAGAAGATAACCAGAAAATATTGGAAGACATCCACGCTCAGAAATATAAAGTCATTACCGATCAAAAATATTTCCAAGATTTAGACATCGAATTAATGACTTATTTATATTCCTATCTTCCCCATCGACGTGCAGTAGATATTGGCGCTAATCGGGGCGATGTTTCTAGTCGTCTCCTACAAGCTGGTTATCAAGTTTATGCCTTTGAACCTTTTCCTCCCGTAATCGATAAGCTCAAAAATCGCCTCGGTAATAATCCTAATTTTCACCTTTTCCCCTTAGCTATCGGTTCCGAAAATCAAACCCAAGAACTCCATATAGCCACCGATGAAACCCCAGACAACACCTATAAAGATGCCAGCTTTTATAGCAGTTTAACCAAGCATTCTCTTTCGGAAGGTTTAGTATTTACCGATACTATTACCGTTACTGTTAAAACCCTAGCTAGTCTCCACGATGGTGAGGAATTACCTAAAGATATTGGTTTAGTTAAAATTGACACAGAAGGCTTTGATTTAGAAGTAATCAAAGGTATGGGTAACTATCGTTATCCCGTGGTAGTTGCAGAATTTTGGGATCAAAATTTCCCCTTTGGACGTTCGGGAGCGATGAATCAATTACCAGATTTAGTCAATGCCATGAAGGAAAGAGATTATCACTGGCATCTAGTTATCTATCGTATTTGGGGCAGTTCCGACGTTAGTTATTACTGTAATTCTGCCTATTCCCTCGATAATTCTTGGGGCAATGTTTTCTTTTTCCAAGATTATCAGGTCTTCCATCAAGCCTTACTTTGGTGTGCTTCCGTTATGCCAGCCACTTATTTTTCTGCTTAAAAACTTAGGAGTCAATTATCTTGTTTACGGAATAACTGATAGGTGAGTAATGATTATGAAAAAAAATATATCTTTAACCAGTGAAATTTTGATTCTCATCGGTTTAGGAATTGCTTTTTTGCTAGTAGGCATATTCTTTGGTTCTAGATTACACCCCGTATGGATAGATGAGGTAATGTTGACAGAACCAGCAGCCAATCTAGCTTTATACGACAGTTTTACCTCGACTGCTTGGTGGCATCAAAATGCTCAAGAGTTCCATGTTGGCGTTTCTTTTCTTTATACAGTTTTGCTGGCTTTATGGATAAAAGTTTTGGGATTTAGTATTGAAAAAGTTAGGCTTTTTAATTATGTGTTAATGCTTCTTAGCATCACTTTAATCTGGTTAGTCATCAAGAAATTGGCTTTAATTAAGTTTTCTTGGCTAAGAATCATCTTAGTGGTTAGCTGTCTTTTGCCAGCAGGAATTACCTTTATTTATACATCGGGAAGGTACGACACTTCCTGCATTTTCTTATCAGCACTGGTTTGGGGAGCTTTTTTAATAAAAGATGCTAAAATCCGATGGCTTACTATGACAATTATTGGATTTTTCTTTCCCCTTTCTGGATTGTCAGCAGTGGCCTTTGCCATAATTTTTGGCGTTATTCTACTCCTTTTCAACTTTCAGCGATTTTTGCGGGAATTTGTCGCTCTAAATGGGGGATTTATTTTAGGAATGTTATTTCTTTATGCACTTTACTCAACTAATGGTGTTTGGGATGATTTTGTTGGTATGACTTTGGGTCAGATTTCTGACAATGCCAAACTTAACAGAAGTGTCATTGATATAATATTTTCCAAAGTGAGCAAACTTTTTGACCAGAAAGATTATGTGTGTAGTGGTTGCTTACATCCCTCTTTTCCCCCACTGTCACTACTGCTTATCATCTTGATATTTTATGAACTATTGACCAAATCTTTCCGGTGGCGTTCTCCTTCCTTTTTTGCTTTGATCACCGTTATTACCATACCAACTACTATGTGTTTTCTGGGGAAATACCCACTTTATTATAGTTGGATGTTGATGTTTCCCTTGATCATTTGTATTTGCTGGAGTTTTAATAATATTTTAGAAAAAAATACTGGCAAAATTCAGACGACAATTATTGGTATAGCTTTTTTAGTTTTATTATTTTATGCCAACTTACTAGGACTACCTTCCCTAGTGCAAATTACCTTACAACAATGGGAAAAGAATGACTATACTAAAGTACAAAACTTTCTTGACAACAAAATAAATCCTGAGGATAATATTTATGCTGATTTTCAAACATTCTACGCCCTCAAGTCTAGCGGTAAACGAGTTTATTTCCCCATTTATCATGTACAAATGACACCAGAGGATAGGGGTAATCTTTCATTAATTGTTATTGATCCTAGAGCCAGTGTTAGAGTGCCCTGGAATCCTGGATTAGCAGGAATTGTTGGCGACTCACTCCCCCAGTGGTACGATACAGGAGAACAGTTAGATACAGGCACTTATGTGATGAAATTGTACCGAAAAAGATAAACTAGGAGAAATTTAAAGGATATAAACTCTGAAAAACTGCTTGAACAGGCACTTAATTTTACAGGAGAATTATTAGAAGCTAATGCTAGTTATTTTGCCCAAAATCCAATTTTAAAAAGTCGTTACGAGCGCCTGAAAGACCAAAATCGTTATTATTTAGCTCACGAGTATTTCAATCAGGAATGGAATTCTTTTTACTTCGATGAAGTGGCGAAAGAATTAGAAGATGCTAAACTTAAATATGTGGGTTCCGCTCATATTAATGACCATATTGATACGGTCAATTTCTCTCCAGTTGCCCAAGAAAAATTAGCAAAAATCAGCGACCCAATCTATCGGGAAGTGGTGCGAGATTTCTTTGTTAATAGCCAATTCCGTCGTGATATTTTTAGTCGAGGCTACTTAATTTTAACCAACCAAGAACAGGTTAAACAATTAGAAGAAACCCGGTTTGCCATGATTGTTAATCCCGCAAATATCAAGTTCGAGCATCAGTTACCCGTGGGAGAAGTTAAGTTACAGGAGACAGTTTATCAGCCAATTTGTGAAGTTTTGGCGGAATCTCCTCAAACTTTACAGCAACTGCAAAATCATCCCAAAACCTCAAATATTAACTTAAATGGTCTTTACCAAGCTCTGATGATTTTAACTGGTATTGGCTATATTCATCGGGAGCATCTCACCTTTGCAATAAGTAGAAATGCTTAATGAGATCAATAAAAAAGTTAAAAAAGGCAACCATTTAGATAGGCACAGCGATGACGAAGGACTTGCGGTACATTA